>Ga0210393_10000872_pt1 | contig 25824 bp, 23 predicted proteins | sample IncBWC27OmetaG_FD_160068 | JGI IMG/M metagenome (GOLD analysis project Ga0210393, IMG submission 160068) | Forest soil microbial communities from Barre Woods Harvard Forest LTER site, Petersham, Massachusetts, United States - Inc-BW-C-27-O ...
GGCGAAGTTCGGGAACTTCCCGTCTTATGCCGGTTACACCGCCTATGACGAAGTCTATTACATCGCCGACGCCGTGAAGCGCGGCGGCTCGACCGACGCCGACAAGCTGGTCGAGGCGCTGGAGAAGACCGACTGGGTTGGAACGATCGGCCGGGTCCAGTTCTACGGCAAGGACGACCCGTTCACCCACTCGATCAAGTACGGCAAAGGCCTGATCACCGGCGCCATGCTGCAATGGCAGGACGGCGCGCAGGTCGCGGTCTGGCCGCCGGAAGTCGCCAAGGCCAAATTGAAGTTCCCGGCCTTCATCAAGGTCACGTCGAACTGATTTTCCAACAATGCTCCCGGGTTCCCCCGGGAGCATTTTTCATGACGTGACGTTCTCTTTCCAGGAGGGGGCAGCGGGGGCTGCCGCGGCGGGATAAATGCTGGCGTTTCAGATTCTGATCGACGGTTTTGCCATCAGTGCATTGTATGCGCTCGGCGCCACCGGATTTACCCTCATCTTCGGCGTCTCCGGCGTGCTCAACCTGTCCCATGGCGCCATCATGGTGCTGGCGGCGGTCGCCGCGTGGGCGGCGGCGAGCGTGCTGCATCTCGACACTTATTCGGGCGCACTGGTCGGCGTCGCGGTGGCGCTGGTTTCCGCGCTGATCACTTATTTTGCGGTGGTGCAGCCGATCCAGCGATCCCGACGCATTCCTAATGAGGAGAAGGAAATCTTCGTCCTCACCGGCACGCTGCTCTGGGGCATCATGATCCAGGAACTGATCGCCTATTTCTTCACCAACAACGCCAAGACCGTGCTGCCGATCGTCGAGGGCGTCGTCGATATCCTCGGCGTGCGCACGCCGCGCAACGAGATCTTCACCGCCTTTGTCTGCTGCCTTGTGATCGCGCTCCTCTGGCTGCTCGTGAACCGCACCCGCACCGGCAAGGCGGTGCTCGCAGCCTCGATGAATCCACGCGGCGTGACGCTGCTTGGGCTCGAACTCGGCAACATCTATGTCGTGGTCTGGGCGATCTACGGCATCCTCGCCGGCATTGCCGGCGTGCTGCTCGGCATGTTCCTAGGCGTCAGCTCCTACAGCGTCGGACCATTGACCGCGAGCGCGTTCTCGATCGTGGTGCTCGGCGGTCTCGGCAGCGTGTCCGGCTCGTTGATCGCCGCCTTCGTCGTCGGCTATCTCGAAACCCTGACCGCCTATCTGGTCTCGCCGGCATACCGGACCATCCCTGCCCTTCTGCTGCTGGTCGCCGTGATGTATGTGCGGCCGCAGGGCCTGCTCGGGAGAAGATGAGCATGGGCGGTTTCTTCAAGTCACGGCTGTTCTTCGTTTCTCTCGCGATCGTCATCATCGCGTCCACGCTGCCGCTTTATGTCTCCGGTTATGTACTGGGGCTGCTCACGGTCGCCTATTACTTCGGCGTGTTCGCGATGTCCTGGGATCTGCTGTTCGGCTTTGCCGGCGAGGTCAATTTCGGCCCGACCTTCCTGATCGGCGTCGGCGCCTACACCGCGGGCATTCTCAACAACCAGTATGGCTGGTCGGTCTATCTCTGCATCGTGCTTGGTGCGCTTGCTTCCGTCGTTGCGGGCGTGGTGCTGGCGCTGCCGGCTCTGCGGGTGCGCGGTCCCTATTTCGGCCTGACCACGCTGGTTGCGGTGTTGATGCTGCAAAATTTTGTCGTCGTGTTCGCCGATCTCACTGGCGGCGAGATCGGCCTGACGATTCCCGACGTGATTACGATCAATGCCAGTGCGAATTACTGGATCGCGCTCGGCTTCATGACCATCAGTGCGCTCATTCTGTATGGCCTGTCGCAATCGCCGATCGGCCTGGTGTTGCAGGCGAGCGGCCAGGATCCGGTGCAGGCCGGCGCGCTCGGCTTCAACATCGTCAAACACAAGCTCGCCGCGTTCATCGTCAGCGCATTCTTCTCCGGTCTCTCCGGCGCGCTTTTGGTGTTTTACTTCGGCACCGCCTCGGTCGGAACCGTGGTCGACGTCGCGGTCGGGGTGAACGTGATCGTCGCCGCTGTACTCGGTGGACGCCGCACCGTGCTGGGCGCAGCACTCGGCGCGATCTTCCTGATCGTCGCCGGCGAATTCTTGCGCCCCACCGGCGAGCTTGCGACCTTCATCGTCTCGGCGGTTGCGCTGCTCGTGGTGCTGTTCTTCCCCGGCGGATTCCTGGGCGCGGCCCTCTCGCATGAGGGGCGCAAATAATGGACGCGACCAACAACAATCCGCCAGTGCTTGAGGTCCGCGGCCTCACCAAGCGCTATGGCGGCCTCACGGCGGTGAAGAAGCTCGATCTCGAAGTTCACGCCGGCGAGATCTTCGGCCTGATCGGGCCGAACGGCTCCGGCAAATCGACCGCGATGAAGTCGATCATGGGGATCGAGCGCCCGACCGCGGGCGAAGTCATCTTCCAGGGCGAGAACATCGCAGGCCTGCCGGCGCATCAGATCGCGCGCAAAGGCTTCGGCATGGTGTTCCAGCACTCGCGGCCGCTCAACCGGCAGACGGTGCTGGAGAACATCATGGTGGCGCTGTTGCCGGACAGTCTCTTCATGCTGTTTCCGGACAAGGCGCTGACCGAGCGCGCCAAGTGGATCGCCAATCGCGTCGGTTTGGGCGCGGTGATGGATCGCCGGCCGCCGACCTTGCCCTTTGCCGATTTGCGGCGGCTCGAACTCGCCAAAGCGATCGCGCGTGATCCCAAGGTGGTGCTGGTCGACGAACCCTTTGCCGGACTCACGCTTGCCGAAGTCGGCACCTTCTCGGAACTGATCAAGAGCTTTCGCGACGAAGGCCGCGCAGTCCTGCTGGTCGACCACAACGTCAAGAGCGTTGCGGCGCTGGTCGATCGCGTGCTCGCGATGTATCTCGGCGAGAAGATCGTCACCGGCCGAGCTGACGAGGTCATGCGCAACGAAACCGTGCGGCGCGTCTATCTCGGCGGCGCGATCGAGACCTCGGCGCGGCCCGAGACCAGTTTCAAGGACAAGGTGCCGTTGTTGCAGGTCGAGAACGTCAGCGTGTTCTATGGCAAGGCGCAGGCGCTCGAGAACGTATCGATCCACGTCCATCAGGGCGAGTTCGTCTCGGTGGTCGGGTTGAACGGCGCGGGCAAAACCACGTTGTTCAACACCATCTCCGGCTTTCTGCCCTATAGCGGCGACATCATCCGCGACGGCGAAAAGCTGCGCGGCACCAGCCCGGCCAAAATCGCACGCAGCGGCGTCGTGCAATGCCCGGAATCGCGCGAATTGTTCGGCGAGATGAGCGTGCGCGAAAATCTCGACCTCGGCGGCCAGCATTTGACCGAAGAGGACCGGCAAAAGCAGCTCACGTGGCTGTTCGAGTTGTTCCCGATCCTGAAAGAGCGTCAGGGCCAGATGGCACAAACGCTCTCCGGCGGCGAACAGCAGATGCTCGCAATCGGCCGGGCGCTGATGATGCAGCCCAAGATCCTGATCCTGGATGAGCCGACACTGGGCCTCGCGCCGGTTATTCTTGAGCAACTATCCAAGGCGCTGGAACGGCTGCGTCAGACCACGCCGATCACGGTGCTGCTCGGCGAGCAGAACGTGACGTTTGCGCTTCCGCATGCCGACCGCGTCTATGTGCTCGAACATGCGCGGATCGTCTGGGAAGGCGACCCCGGCCGCTTCGCCGCTGAAGCCGGCGAAGGGTACCTCTGAAAATCTCAGCGGGCGTTGACGGTATGCATCGGGACGGCCATGCCCGGTTGTTGCGCCGTCTCCATCGGCATGTCGTCGGCGATACCGCTACCGCCAAACTCCGCCTGTACGGCCTGTGATATCCAGATCGATGCCTTTGGATGGACGATGGCCAGAGCGATCAGCACAATCGCCATGAGCACGGGCAGGATGAGAAATCTAACGCCGCTTCTCGGTTCGGTCGCGTGGTCGCTCTTGCGTGATCGGTCGAACGGAGCATGCATGGACGCCTCCAATTTGAGGATGGTCCCTCAGTGCTCCTTCTAACCTGATCGCCATCATACGCGTGTGAACTGCTTCACAACACGACTACGCTTTTCGGGATTCAATTTTCGTCCGGTCCCGAGCCCGCGATTTCCTGCAACGGTTCGATGTCCAGCACGACGATGGCACCGTGCTCGAGGCGAACCCAGTTGCGGGAAGCCCAGGCGCGCAACTGCTTGTTGATGCTCTCGCGGGACATGCCGACCATCTCGCTGATTTCCTGTTGGGTGACCGCGATGGTGCGGCCGCCCTGCGCCACCTTGTGCCGCTCGGTGAGACGGATCAGGGCGCTGGCAAGCCGGCCCGGCAGATCCTGCAAGATGACTTCTTCGACCTGGTCAGAGGTCCAGCGCAGCCGCGCGCATAACAGTTCGATGAATTTCATCGCCAAGGCCGGCTGGCTTCGCACGAATGGCAGGAACTCGCGGCGGTCGATGACGAAAATCTCGCAATTGCTGTTAGCGGTGGCATCGGCCGTTCGGGCCTGGCCATCGAGCACGGCGACCTCGCCGACAATCTCGCCGGGCCCGATCAGGTTGAGAATCGCGCTGCGGCCGTCGGGCGAGGAAATGCTGATTTTCACCGTGCCCGATATCACCGCAATCAGGCTGTTGCCGGGATCGCCCTTGGAGAAGATCGTCGCCCCGCGCTTGAGCGTGGCATGTTTGGCGTAACGGCAAAGCTGCTCGAAGGCGTTTGCATCGAGGTCGCAAAAAATCTGGTGCCCGCGCAGCACCGCCAGTTTGCTGCTCGTTACCTGCCGGGGCTCCATTGTCTTGTCCTGGGGCACGCCCATCAGTTCTCCGGAACGTGAAAGCCGGCGCAAAACCCTGCCAAATGGTCATCCGATGGTCCGGACGGGGCAACGATTATGACAGCCGGAAGCAGCCTTTAAAGAATCCGTCCTGAATGAGGATTCAGGGAGTTTTCCCAGTAGTGCCGCAAAGATCGTCTAGGAACAAGCCCTGTTGTCAATGAAGCGCCCGCGGGGCACCCTGTTCCAATGGACGCAACCGTCACATTTAAAGTTAAAACTTCGATAAAGCAGGCCCCGCCGCTCCGGGGTTCGATGACCTGCGAGACGGCTTTTCGGACGGCCGCGACCCACTATCTCGTTCAGTTGACGGCACAGCAGCCGGGTACGTGTGCGGGCGAAGCCACGGCCCTTCACGCCATGCGCGTCGCCATGACCAGACTCAGGACTACAATTGCCCTGTTCTCGCCCATGGTTGATGGCGACGAACAGCTTCGGCTCGGCGCCGAATTGAAATGGCTGAACGCCCATCTCGGCATCGTCCGCGATCTCGATGTCGCACTCGAACGCCTGGCGAAAATCAGGGATCAAACGGGGGCAAGCGATCGGCCCTGGAAACAGGAGCGGGCCGCCTGCCAGCGCCACCTGACCCGCGCGCTGGGCTCGCCGCGGTATCGGCGACTGATCAGGGACCTCATCGCCTGGATCGAGAACGGCGACTGGTCGCGGAAGCGGAGCAAGACGGCCGCCGAGCGGCGCGCGCAGCCGGCGGCCGAATACTGCTCGGACACATTGAAGGAATGGCGAGCGAAGCTTTTGAAGAAAAGCCGCAAGCTGAAGGAATTCGGCGCGCGCAAACGCCACCGGGTGCGCCTTGCCAACAAGCGGCTCAGTTACGCCGTCGAGTCGGCGGCCGAACTGGCCCCGCCCGACCAGACGCCGGCGCGACTGGCGATGCTGAAGCATTTACGAAAAGCCCAGAAGTCGCTCGGACAGTTGAACGACGATGCCCGATTCCGCGCGCTTGCGGCAGCACTCGGCGAAGACAAGATGGACGAAAGCGATCTCGCGCTTGCGCCCAAACAAAAGAAGCGCCTGCTGCGAAAGGCGACAAGCGCCTATGAAGAGCTCGCGGCGCTTGGACCGCTGAGGATTTCGAGTAAGAGCTAATGCGATCGCGATGAAGCTGCGCCCCTTCTCCCCGCCTGCGGGGCGAGGCGAAGAGCCGATCAGCGCGGCACGACCGCGGTGGCTTCGATCTCGACCCTGGCCGTTTTTTCGACCAGCCGCACGACCTGCACCAGCGCCATCGCCGGATAATGCGTGCCGAACACCTCGCGATAGACCTGCCCGAGCGCTTTCAGGCTTGCGAGATATTCGTCCATGTCCACCACGTACCAGGTCAGCCGGACCAGATGTTCCGGCCGCGCGTCGCCCGCCTCCAGAATGGCTGCGATGTTGCGCAAGGTCTGGCTCACTTGCGCGATGAAATCGGCCGGCAAATGGCCGTCGACGTCCCAGCCGATCACGCCGCCGGTCACCACCAGGCGGCCCTCGGCGGTCATGCCATTGGCGTAACCTTTCGGCGCCGGCCAGCCGCTCGGTTGCAGAATCCGCAGTCCCGTTTCGCTTTCGGAACGGACGGCAGAAGCCGGGCCTTTCGAAGGGTTCACCGATCATTCTCCCTGTTCATTCCGCTGCCACGCCGGGCGAGTCGCCTTGCGCAATCTGTCTGAGCGCAAACCGCTTGAGCTTGCCGGTTTCGGTCTTCGGCAGCTGGGCGACATACTCGATCGCGCGCGGATATTTATATGGCGCGATCGCCTGCTTGACGTGGTCCTGCAATTCGGACGTGAGTTCCTCGCACGCGGTCGCGCTCGAAGCCAGCACAACATACGCCTTGACGATCATGCCGCGCGCCTCGTCGGGCGCACCGACCACGCCGCATTCGGCAACCGACGGGTGGCTCAACAGCGCCGCCTCGACCTCGGGGCCTGCGATGTTATAGCCGGAGGAAATGATCATGTCGTCCGAGCGCGCCACGAAGGAGAAACGGCCCTCCTCATCACGGGTGAAGGAATCGCCGGTCAGATTCCAGCCGTCGCGCACATAATTGGTTTGCCTTACGTCCGCCAGATAACGGCAGCCGGTCGGCCCGCGCACCGCGAGCTTGCCGATCGCGCCCGCCGGCAATTCGTTCATGTTCTCGTCGACGATCTTGGCCTCATAGCCGGCCACCGGCGTTCCGGTCGTGCCCGCGGCAGCCGCACCAACTCGATTGCTGATGAAGATGTGCAGCATCTCCGTAGAGCCGATACCGTCGAGGATGGTCTTGCCGGTTTTCTTGGTCCAGCTCTCGAACACCGGCGCGGGCAAGGTCTCGCCGGCCGAGACCGCCAGCCGCAACGACGACAGATCCGCGCCCTGGTCCATCGCGGCCATCATCGCGCGATAGGCCGTCGGCGAGGTGAAGCAGATCGTTGCTTTATACGTCTCGATGATCCTGATCATTTCAGGAGGCGCGGCATTCTCGAGCAGCGTCGCGGTGGCGGCAAAGCGCAGCGGGAAGATCGCCAAGCCTCCAAGCCCGAAGGTGAAGGCCAGCGGCGGCGAGCCGACGAACACATCGTCCGGCGTCACCCCCAGAACCTCTTTCGCATAGCCGTCCGCGATCATCAGGAGATCGCGATGGAAATGCATCGTCGCCTTCGGCTCGCCCGTTGTGCCCGAGGTGAATCCGAGCAGCGCCACATCGTCCCGGCCGGTCTTGACCGCCTCGAAACGGACCGGCTTGCTCAACGCGACGCGATCGAGCTCGGCGTCATGGTTGGAGGTGCCGTCGAAATTGACAACCTGCTTGAGGAAACGGCTGGTCTTGGCGCACGCGACCAGTTCGTCGGCAATGCGGCTATCGGTCAGCGCCAGCGCGATCTCGGCCTTGTCGATGATCTTGCTCAATTCGCCGGCGCGCAACAACGGCATGGTGTTGACGACCACCGCGCCTGCTTTGGTCGCAGCCAGCCAGGCCGCCACCAGCGCCGGATTGTTGCCCGAACGAATGAGCACGCGGTCGCCGGGCTTGACGCCGTAATTCTCCACCAGCGCATGCGCGAGGCGGTTCGACCAGTCGGCCAGTTCCTTGTAGGTGCGCTGGCGGCCGTTGCCGATCAGCGCGATGTGGTCGCCAAAACCTTTCTCGACGTTCCGGTCGGTCAGTTCGACCGCGGCGTTGAGATATTCCGGATATTGAAATTCCGCGCGATCGAGCAGCAGTTCCGGCCATAGCTCGGACGGCGGCAGATTTCGCCGGGTAAAATCATCGACGTGGCCCGATGGACCAAGCGATGGGGAAATTCGACCAGACATTCCGTCGTCTCCCTGATCTCTGAACAGCAAGGCTTCCGTCATTCCGAAAACATTTTATACTTAAAGTAATTCGGCGCAAGTGGCTACATCCGCTCGATCTCGCTCTTTCTAGGGCCACATGGTTCGAGACGCGCGGCGTCTAGTTGTGCCGTTCGCTGACGGCCTCGCCAAAACTCGGCCTGCTTGGGCTGGCCGCGCTCCTCACCATGAGGATTAGACGATCTCCGGCCCGTCGTCAGACCTCATCCTGAGGAGCGCGCTCCGCGCGCGTCTCGAAGGATGACGCCCCGGAATCCTAGCGCCCTGCCAATTCTTTCAGCCGTAACGTCATCTGCGAAGCGGGGTCGGCGAGCGGCGCAATCGCCGTGAAGTGATTGGCGGCGGGAACCGTGCCGAATTGCGTGGTAATGCCGGCCTCGCCCCACGCCTCGACAATGCTTCGGCTTTGCCGGTGATATTCCGCGCTTTCGGTCTCGCCTACAACGGCATCGAGGCTGCCGTGGCTGGGAGGTTGCCAGAACAGCGGGCTTGCGGCGTGGGCTGTGGTTTGATCGAGGCCCAGGGCCTTGTTGATGGAGGTCGGAATGAGCGGCGGCAGATCGAACAGGCCGGAGATCGTGTAAGCGGCGGCGACGAGATCCGGCGGCAAGGACGCGTCGTAAGCCTTCCAGTCGGTCGCCAGCATGCAGGCGGCGAGATGCCCGCCGGCGGAATGGCCGCTGACCACAAGCTGCCCGGAAAGCTCTGCGAGCTCGCGCATCGCCTCCCGCATCTGCATGATGATGTCGGCCACCGAAACCTGCGGGCAGAGATCGTAGGTCGGAACGGCGACGCCAATCCCGTGGGCGTTGAGTCCGCGCGCCATGTGGCTGAACCACGAGCCATCCAGCGCCTGCCAATAACCGCCGTGAATGAAGACGACGAGCGGACGTGCACCCTCGCCGGCAAACACATCGATGACATGCCGCGGCCCCGGCCCGTAAGCGATCCGGCGCGGCGCGCGCTGCTCGCGATAGGCGGCCGCATCCCTCGCCCAGCCCGCCATCAACTCGGGGTTTTCCGGAACGCGGGCCCGGTTGTTATATTCGACTTCGTAATCGATCCCGGTCACGGCGTTATCCAGATCCTTACGCTTTGCCTTGCTAGGTTTTGCCCTGTGCGGACTTGTGCGCCGACGCTTTCGTCTTGGCCAACAGCCGCATCAACTCGCGCACTTCTTTCGGCGAAAGGCCGGAAAAGATATCGGCAATCCAGTTTTCATGCTCGGCGGCCATCTTGCGGAATTCGGCCCGGCCGGCCTTGGTCAGCCGGATCACCTGCACGCGGCGGTCACTCGCCGACGTCCGCCGGTCGAGATGGCCGGACTCGACCAGCCGCTCCACGAGGCCCGTGACGTTGCCGTTACTGACCATCATCCGTTTGGAGACATCCGACAGCGTCATGCCTTCCGGCACCTTGTCGAGTTGGGCCATCAGGTCGAAACGCGGCAGGGTGACGTCGAAGCGCTCACGCAGGCGGCTGCGGACCTCGCCCTCGATCAGGGTCGTGCACGTCAAAAGCCGCAGCCATAGCCGAAGCTCGCTGCCGTGATCACCGGGAAGCTCGACGGCCTTGGTCTCGGAATCGAGGATCATGCTGCAACCATGCTTTTTTCGACCTTCACGTAATTGAAGCACCGCTTCAAGTCAAAATGCGCATCCGATACGGCTGGTTCGGCGGGTTTTACGAATTTCTTTAAGGTTCAAACAATTGGCGCGCCCCTTGCATGTTCACAGCCTTGCCGGCGTGGGACGTGAGCGGTCGTCGCTTGCCGGTCGCACCGTCATCGGCATAAGCTGCTGGCGGCACTTATGGGTCCGTCCGTCATGCGGGGCGATCAAGGGAGATCAGTTATGCGTCAGCTAACGAAATGGGCCGCGTTCGCGGCCGCGTGCGGGGTTTTCGCTGCACCAGCGTCCGCGCAGGAAAAGCTGAAAATCGGCCTGATCGTGACCCTGTCGGGGCCCGCCGCCTCTCTGGGTGTTCAGGTCCGCGACGGCTTTAACCTTGCGGTGAAGGACCTCGGCGGCAAGATGGGCGGCCGCGACGTCGAGGTCGTCATCGCCGACGACGAACTCAAGCCCGACGCCGCCGTTTCCAAGGTCAAGGGGCTGCTCGAGCGCGACAAGGTCGATTTTGTCGTCGGACCGATTTTTTCCAACATCCTTCAGGCGATCCACAAGCCGGTCACCGACACCAAGACTTTTCTGATCAGCCCGAACGCCGGCCCCTCGAGCTATGCCGGCAAGAACTGCAGCCCGTTCTTCTATGTCACCTCCTATCAGAACGATCAGGTGCATGAGATCCTCGGCAAGGTCGCGCAGGATCGCGGCTACAAACGCGTTTACGTGATGGTGCCGAATTATCAGGCCGGCAAGGATTCCGCGGCCGGCTTCAAGCTCGACTACAAGGGCGAGATCACCGAGGAAAGTTACGTTCCGCTCGGCACGCTGGATTTCCAGGTCGAGCTTTCCAAGATCGCTTCCCAAAAGCCCGATGCCGTCTTCACCTTCATGCCGGGCGGCATGGGCGTGAGCCTGGTGAAGCAATATAAGCAGGCGGGCCTTGCCGATCAGATCCCGGTGTTGTCGGCCTTCACGGTCGACGAATCGACGCTGCCGGCGCAGCAGGATGCGGCCGTGGGCATGTTCGGCGGCGCCGACTGGGCGCCGGACCTCAACAATCCCGCCAGCAAGAAATTCGTCGCCGGCTATGAAGCCGCCTATAACAGCGTGCCCGGCACCTATGCGATGCAGGGCTATGACGCCGCACTCCTGATCGACAGCGCGGTGAAGGCGGTCAAGGGCGACCTCACTAATAAGGATGCGGTCGCAGCCGCGCTGAAGAAAGCCGATTTCACCTCGCTGCGCGGCAACTTCAAATTCAACGTCAACGGCTATCCGATCCAGGACTTCTATCTGACCAAGGTCGCCAAGCGCGCCGACGGCAAATTCGAAACCGAGATCGTGCAGAAGGTGTTCGAGAATTACGGCGACCGCTACGCCAAGGAATGCGTGCCGGGCAATTAAGTACGTGTAACGGAGGAACCAGCATGACGAGCGAGATCACCGGCATCACCCGCGCCAACGAAGGCATTCAGGGCATCTCCTGGAATATTCTCGGCCAGACCTATGTGCCGAAGAGCCACACTGACCACAGCTTCTCATGGCATGCGACGTTCCCGCCCGGCACCTTCGTGCCGCCGCACATCCATCCCGACCAGGACGAATATCTCTATCTCCTGGAGGGCAAGCTCGACTTCATGCTCGGCGGCGCCGATGCACAGGCCACGCCCGGCGATCTGGTCCGTCTCGGCATGGGCATTCCGCACGGCATCTTCAACAAGTCCGATCAGGTCGTGAAAGTGCTGTTCTGGGTCTCCCCGACGCAGAAACTCTACGACCTGTTCTGGGGTATTCACAATCTGAAAGAACAGAATCCGGAAACCGTGGTGGCGCTCGCCGCCGAGCACAACATCCACTTCCTCCCTCCGCCTCCGGGCGCGTGATCAAAACTCATCTCGTCCTTCGAGACGCTGCCGAGTGGCCGCTCCTCTGGACGAGGAATTGACGTCTGCCGAGCGCCAGCCCCTAGACCCTCATGGTGAGGAGGCGCCTCTTGGCGCCGTCTCGAACCATGAGGCCGACCATTGAGCCCTCATCCTTCAAGACGCAGCCAAATGGCCGCTCCTCAGGATGAGGAGTCGGCGGACGGACGCTTCGGAAAATGGGACGATCTTCGTTTCGCCAGTTTCTTGACGGAGACAAAGTTGCCGCGAACAAACGCGAGCTTTTTCGCCCGACTCCAACCTTGAGCTTTCTTTCGGCTGCGATGGCGTCCGTAATGCGGTCGAACCATTCGGAGAATATTAATTCAACTGGTCGACGGAATTGCGTATATCCCGGAAATGTCCCGGCATTGTGCTGAGCAACTCTAGCCTCAAGAGAGGAACGTGTCGTTCCGACATAAAGGCTGCCATCGTTACACTCGACGACGTAGAGATAGGCCCCGTCGCTCATGTCGTGGCCTCATCCTTCGAGACGCGGCCAAATGGCCGCTCCTCAGGATGAGGGACGACTGGCACGCTCTTACCCCCTCACCGCCGCCAAGCCGGGCACGGCGGCAAAGCCGGCCTTGCTGGCATAGCCGCGCACGATGGCTTCGCGCTGGGCGTAACTCAGCACTTTGTCGATATCGCTAAATCCATCCGGCGCGAGCTGCTCGACCGCATCGATCACGCCTTCCGGCCCGCCGCGGCGATTGGAGCGCACGATTTCCGCCGTCATCGGCAGGCGCTTCTGCTCATAGCCGACCAACGCCTGGCGCGGATGCTCGGACCGAGCGAGCAGATCCGCGAGGCAGCGCGCGTCCAGAATGGCCTGCGATGCGCCGTTCGAACCGACGGGATACATCGGGTGGGCGGCATCGCCGAGCAACGTAACGCGACCGCTCGACCAATAGGGCAAGGGATCGCGATCGCAGGTCGGATATTCGTAAAACTCGGGCGTTGCGGTAATCAGGCTGGCGACATCGACATGCGGCACCGAGAATCGCGCGACATGCGGCATCAATTCTTCACGACGCCCCGGCCGCGACCAGTCCTCGCGGCGCGGCGGCGCGGAGTTGCCATCGCCGACTTTCACCAGCACCGCCCAGTTGGTGAGGCGGTTCGATGGGCTCGAGCCCTCCGCGATCGGATAGACCACAACCTTGGCGTTGAGGCCGCCGGCCACGATCATCGAGCGGCCGGTCAAGAACATCGGCCAGTCACGCGCGCCGCGCCAGAGCATCAGGCCGTTCCAGCACGGCGGGCCTTCGTTCGGAAACAGCGTCTCGCGCACGCGCGAATGAATGCCGTCGGCACCGATCAGGATGTCGCCGCGCACCGTCTTGATGTGACTGCCGGTGCGATCGAAGAAATGCGCTGACACCCCGCCTTCGTCCTGGGTGAACGAGCCGAGGCGATGACCGGTGTGGATGACTTCCTTGCCGAGCCGTTCCTCGACCGCCCCGAGAATGACGTTTTGCAAGCGCCCGCGGTGAATCGAAAATTGCGGTACGTCATGGCCGGCATCGACGCCGCGAACGTCGCGCCAGACTTCCTGACCATGGCGGTTGAGATAATAAAGCACGTCGGTGCGGATCGCGACGTCATCGAGCTTTTGCAGGAGACCGAGCCCGGCGAGTTCGCGGATCGCATGCGGCAGCGTGTTGATGCCGACGCCGAGTTCGCGGATGGTGTCGGCCTGCTCGAACAATTCGCAGCCGATGCCGCGCGCCCGCAACATCAAGGCCGTGGTCAGGCCGCCGATACCGCCACCGACGATAATCGCCTTCATCGCTTACTCCACTCAACTCGCGACTAGCTGCGAATACATTCGCATGTGGGCTTATTCGGCCGCAAGCGGCTTTGTGGCCTCTGCCTTGAGCTCGGCCCGGGTCTTCGGCTTAGCCTTAATTTTAAGCTCCTCGAAATCCTGCCGGTCCCGCACGCTGTTGCGGAAAATCTGCTCCTTGCCGGGCAGATATTGCGGCGGGCAGAACGTATCGTTCGCGCCATACCAGGCCGCGGCCTTGATCGTGAACGCGGGGTCGACGAGATGTGGGCGGCCGAGCGCGACGAGATCGGCCCGGCCGGCGGCGAGGATGGTGTTAACCTGATCGGCCGTCGTGATATTGCCGACGCACATGGTCGCCACGCGCGCTTCGTTGCGAACCTGATCCGAAAACGGCGTCTGGAACATGCGGCCATAGATCGGCTGCGCGTCGCGCACCGTCTGTCCCGTGGAGACATCGACGAGATCGACGCCTCGTTCGGCAAACGCCCGCGCGACCGCCACCGCGTCATCGCCGGTGATGCCGCCCTCGGCCCAATCGGTTGCGGAAATACGGACCGACATCGGCTTGTGCGCAGGCCAGACCGAGCGCATCGCTTCGAATATTTCGAGCGGATAACGCAGGCGATTTGTCAGCGAGCCGCCATATTGGTCTATGCGCTGATTGGTCAGCGGCGAAATGAAGCTCGCGAGCAGATAGCCGTGGGCGCAGTGCAGCTCCAGCATGTCGAAGCCGCAGGATTCGCCACGCTGGCTGGCTGCGACGAATTCGGCTTTCACCGCATCCATCGCAGCGCGGTCCATCTCGCGCGGCACCTGGCTGTCGGAAAAGTAAGGAATCGGCGAGGCCGAGATCACATCCCAGCCGCCTTGCTCGAGCGGACGGTCCATGCCGTCCCACATCAATTTGGTCGCGCCCTTGCGGCCGGCATGTCCAAGCTGAAGGCAGATCTTCGCGGCGGAATTGGCATGCACGAAATCGACGATCCGCCGCCAGGCTTTCTCTTGTTCGTCATTCCACAGGCCAGTACAGCCCGGCGTGATCCGCGCGTCGCGCCCCACGCATGTCATCTCGGTAAAAATCAAGCCCGCGCCGCCAAGGGCGCGCGAGCCATAATGCACCAGATGAAAATCGCCGGGCACGCCTTCCTTGGCCGAATACATGCACATCGGTGACACCACCGCGCGATTGGCGACGACCATCTCGCGCAATCGAAACGGCTGGAACATCGGCGCCAGCGGCTTTGCGACCTCGACGTCAAAACCCTGATCGCGGACATGGCGCGCGAACGCCTTGTCGACTTCGCCGACAAATTCCGGCGCACGCAGCGTCAGATTGTCGTAGGTGATGGCTTTGGCGCGCGTCATCACGCCGAACGCAAATTGCACGGGATCGAAATCCCAGAAGCGGTCGACGTGCTCGAACCAGACCAGCGAGACGTCTGCCGCATGCTGGGTCTTCTCGACCTCCTCGCGGCGTCCCTGTTCGTACGTCGCGAGCGCAGCCTGAACGGTCGGCGCGCGCTCCATGGCGTCCGCCAACGCGATTGCATCTTCCATCGCCAGCTTGGTGCCCGAGCCGATCGAAAAATGCGCGGTCGCCTTGGCGTCACCGAGCAGCACCATGTTGTCCTTGACCCAGCGCTGGCTGCGGATCATCGGAAAATTCCGCCACATCGAGCGGTTGGTGAGCAGCGGATGTCCCTCGAGGAACCAGCCGAAGATCTCCGCCATGCGATCGGCGGATTGCTTCTCGTTCAAGCCGGTCAATCCGGCGCGCTTGAAGGTTTCAGGGTCGGTCTCGAAAATCCAGGTCGATCGCCCGACCTCATATTGATACGCATGCGCGATGAACGGCCCCCACTCCGTTTCCTGGAAGATGAAGGTGAAGGCATCGAGCGGCCGGGTCGAACCCATCCAGGCGAACACGTTGGAACGAAGATCGACCTCAGGCTCGAAATGGTCGGCGTGTTTCTCGCGGAAGCGGCTGTTGATGCCGTCGGCCAGCACCACGAGGTCGGCATCGGCAAACCGAGCCTCATCGTCGATCTCGGTTTCGAAGTTCAGCCGGACGCCGAGCTCACGCGCCCGCTCCTGCAGGATCAGCAGTAGCTGACGGCGCGAGCAGCCGCAGAAGCCGCTGCCACCGACGCGGTGCACCGTGCCGCGGAAGTGCACGGCGATATCGTCCCAATAGGCGAATTCCTGGGTGATCCGGCGGTAGCTCGGCGGGTCGTATTTCTCGAAATTGTCGAGCGTCGCATCCGAAAACACCACACCGAAACCGAAGGTATCGTCGGGGCGGTTGCGTTCGTAAACCGTGACCTCGGCCTCCGGCCGCTGCTTCTTGAGCAGGATTGCCGAGTAGAGACCGGCCGGTCCACCGCCGATGATCGCGACCTTCATGGGAACCTCGTCCGCCGTTTTCGAAAGCCGGGAATTATTTTAAACCTAAAACAATTGCCGGGGCAAGCCCCCAAGCACGAGCAGCCGTGATCGTCATGCCCGGGCTCGTCCCGGCCATCCACGTCTACTATACCAGCTAAAAGAAAGACGTGGATGCCCGGCACAAGGCCGGGCATGACGGCACTGATAGCGCAGGCCACTGTCAGCGAACCCGACGGGCGCCCGCTCCCTCAATTCCCCTTGAACACCGGCTTTTGCTTAGCCGCAAACGCCTCAAACGCCCGGGTGAAATCTTCGGTCGTCATGCACAAAGCCTGCGCGATCGCCTCGGCCTCGATCGCCTCTTCGACCGACATCGCCCATTCCATCGCGAGCATCCGCTTGGTCATGGTATTGGCGAAAGTCGGCCCGGCCGCGATGTCGCCGGCCAACGCGAGCGCCTGCGGCAGCACCTCTGATGGCGCAACGACGCGGTTGAAGAAGCCCCAGCGCTCGCCTTCGTCGGCGCCCATGAAGCGGCCGGTGAACAACAATTCCGAGGCGCGCGCTTGCCCGATGATGCGCGGCAGGATCGCGCACGCGCCCATGTCGCAGCCGGCGAGCCCCACCTTGTTGAACAGGAAGGCGACCTTGGCGCCGGTTGCCGCCAGGCGCATGTCGGAGGCCATCGCGATGATGGCTCCGGCGCCTGCGCAAATGCCTTCCACCGCCGAGATGATCGGCTGCGGGCAGGCGCGCATCGCTTTCACAAGCTCCCCAGTCATGCGCGTGAAGGCGGTGAGGCCTTTGGTGTCCATTTTGACAAGCGGCCCGATGATCTCAAACACGTCGCCGCCGGACGAAAAATTGCCGCCGGCGCCCAAAACCACTACCGCCTTCACGTCGTCGTCGAAAGCAGCCGCGCGAAAGAAATCCGCCAGTTCGCGGTAGCTTTCGAACGTCAGCGGGTTTTTCCGTTCAGGGCGGTTGAGCGTCACCGCGGCAACGCCCGCCTCTACCTTCAGCAGGAAATGTTTCGGCTGATATTGCGCCAGCGGCAGCGTGACGGCATTGGCTGATTGGCTCATGAATGTTTTCCTCAGATCTCTCCGCCGGCGATCGCAATCGCCTGACCCGTGATCGCACCCGCACCCTCGCCGCACAGCCACAGCACGGTGTCGGCGACTTCAGCCGGCGACACCAACCGCCCTTGCGGATTGTGTTTGGTCAACTCGGAAATCGCCGCGTGACGATCGCGGCCAGTTTTTTTCATGATGAGGTCGATGCTGCCGGCGACGAGATCGGTGTCGGTAAATCCGGGACAGACCGCATTCACGGTGACGCCTGTCGTCGCCAGTTCCAGTGCCAGCGAGCGCGTCAGGCCGATCACCGCATGTTTCGCCGCAGCGTAGGCGCTGACGTAAGCGTAGCCCTTCAGGCCGGCGGTCGAAGCGATCGCGATGATACGGCCATGGGGCCGCTCGCGCATTGAGGGCAGCGCCGCCTGGATACAGTGGACCACGCCCATGAAATTGACGTCCATCATGCGCCGGAATAACGCCGCGTCCGATCTGGCAAAGCTTGCGGATTCGGCCGCACCGGCGTTGGCAATCAGGATATCGATCGGCTGGCGCGCGGCGGCCTCGCGCATCGCGGTCTCAACGGCCGCCGGGTCGGTGACGTCGGCGACGACCGAAAAACGCGCCACGCCTTGCGCGACCAGCTCTTCAAGGGCGGCCTTCTGGCGGCCGAGCACGGTGACGACCGCGCCCGCTTTGGTCAATTGCGCGGCGATTTCCCGGCCAATGCCGCGTGCCGCGCCAGTCACGAGCGCGTGCGGGGAATGCGGCAGTCTGGTCACGCGCAATCTCCCCGAATGATTTCAAAGACCCTTCGGGTTCGGATATATTTTATACTTCAAGCTTTGGCAAACAAATCCGCCGGTCCGGGGCTTAAGGGAAGACCTGATTCAGTTGGCCGGGCGTGCGCCGACCGCGATCGGCACCACGATTTGCGCAGGCGGCGCGACGGGCGCCGGCTCGGCGGCGCGCTCGGTCACCGCGGCAAGATTGGAGCCCAGTGAGTTCCACTGCTCCACGCCAAGCCTGCCGGCGACCACGATCAGGATTCCCGCCAGCAATAGCCGCAGCGCGGTTTCGGGAACGCGGACCGCAAAATAGCTGCCGATCGCGATTCCCGGCAGCGAACCGATCAGGAGCACGCCCATCAACTGCCAGTCGATCGCGCCCATCGCCCAATGCCCGATGCCGGCGATCAGCGTCAGCGGCACGGCGTGCGCGATGTCGGAGCCGACAATGCGCGCCATCGGCAGTTGCGGATAAAGCAGCAGCAATGCGGTGACGCCGACCGCGCCGGCCCCGACCGAAGAGATCGACACGATTACGCCGAGGCCGGCGCCAACCAGCACGGTCGCCCGTGCGATCGTCGCCTCGTCCACGCGCTCCATGCGCGTGCGCAACTTCTCGATGACAAGCTTACGGAAAATGAGAGAGGTTGCGGTCAACAACAGCGCAAAACACAATACGGAATTGACCAGGCCGCGCGCCGCTTCGGTCGACAGGTCAAGCTGCCAGAGCACGAGCAATGTCAGAAGGCTCGCCGGTATGCTGCCGGCGGCAAGCCGGATCACCGCCGGCCAGTGGATGGTGCGCGCCCAGCCATGGACGACGACGCCGCCGCTTTTGGTGGCCGCCGCATACAACAGATCGGTGCCGACAGCCGTGGACGGATGCACGCCGAACAATAAAATCAGGATTGGCGTCATCAGCGATCCGCCGCCAACGCCGGTCAGGCCGACCAGAAGGCCGACGCTGAAGCCGGAAGCCACGTAGACAGGATCGATCACGCCAAAGGAGCCCCAGAGGTCACCACCCCATGAGGTAGGATTATATTTCCCAGGGCGGCAATAGTATGATCGAAAAAAGGATGATCTTTCTATTTGAGGCAATCCGGGGGCCATTTCAGCCTATGAAGATGGACGTGGCGGGCACTTGCGCCCCATCCTGTTACCGCTCCTTCTGGCATGCCAAGCGCAAAGTAGGCGCAGAATCAGGCCGCGCGCGGCGCGGGCCGAGCAACGCCGGCGGCTCAGATTCGTTTCAAGGCCGTCAGGATCAGTTCCGGCGTCAGCGGGATTTCCGTGATGACGGCGCCGAACGGCGACAGCGCGTCGTTCACGGCGTTGGTCACCACGGCGGCGGCGCCGGCAGTGCCCGCCTCGCCCGCGCCCTTGGCGCCGAGTTCGCTCTCCGATGTCGGCGACACCACATGGCCGATATCGATGTCCGGCATCTCGCCCGACATCGGCACCAGATATTCGGCCATGTTGGCGTTGGTCAGCTGGCCGCGCTCGTCATAAAGGCATTTCTCGAACAGCGCCGCGCCAAGGCCTTGCACCACGCCGCCACGGATCTGCTCGTCGACCAGTTGCGGATTGATGATGGTGCCGCAATCTTCCACCACCCAATGTTTGAGCAGTTTGACAAAGCCGGTGTCGGTATCGACCTCGAGCCATGACGCCTGAACGCCGTTGGTGAAAGCGAAGGGATACTGGCGCGGCACATAATGGCGCGTCGCCATTAGTTCCGGCTGAATCCCCGGTGGCAACGTGTCGGGGCGGAAATAGACGATGCGCGCGAGTTCGCGCAACTCGATGCGCGGCGTGCCGTCACCCGCGTTCACCACCGCATTATTGGCGATGTCGAGTTCGGATGGCGTGGATTGCAAAATAGCCGCCGCCACTTCGAGGATGTTGCGCTTGAGAACCTTGGCGGCCTGAAGTGCCGCTTCGCCGCCGATGCCGGCCCCGCGCGAGGCCCAGGTACCGCCGCCATAGGGCGTCTGATCGGTGTCGCCGAGGATGACGCGCACCTTTTCCATGGATACGCCGAGCACGCTGCCGACGATTTGCGCCGTGAGCGACTCCGAGCCCTGCCCTTGCTCGGTGATGCTGGTCTGGCAGACCACGGCGCCCTGGGCATCGAGCCGAACCGCGACGCCGTCCTGCGAGGAGATTTTCGCGCCACCCACGCCATAAAATGCCGCGCTCGGATTGGTGACTTCGATGAAGCTCGCAATGCCGATGCCGCGATGGATGTTTTGCTTGCGCAAACTCGCCTGCTCGGCGCGAAGTGCGTCGTAGTCCATCATCTTGAGTAGCTTGTTGAGGGATTGATGATGCGACAGCAATTCGAAACGGAGGCCCGAAGCCGACACGCACGGATAAGCATCGTCCGCGATGAGATTGCGCCGGCGTATCTCCACCGGGTCCATGCCGATTTTCATCGCGGCGAGATCGACCAATCCTTCGGTGACCGAGCATGCAATGGGATGGCCAACCGCGCGATACTGGCACATCACGTTTTTATTCTGGAACACGACGCGGGCGCGGGCGCGGTAATTCTTCGTCGTATAGGGACCGCCGACAAGGTTGACGACCTGATTGGCTTCGATCGCGCTGGTGCGCGGATACATTGAATAAGGCCCGATGCCGGTGAGATCGTCGATTTCAAAGGCCGTGATGGTGCCGTCGCGATTGACGCCGATCCGCCCCTTGCAACGATGGTCGCGGGCGTGGATGTCGGTGTTGAAGCTTTCCATCCGGTCGGCCACGAATTTGACCGGCCGCTTCAACATTTTCGACAGCGCGTAGGTCGCCATTTCGTCGGCATAGATGTGGACCTTGATGCCGAAGGAGCCGCCGACATCCTTGCAGACCACCCGGACCTGCGCCTCATCGAGGCCGAGATGCAGCGCGGCGATGTTCTGCACCATATGCGGCGCCTGCGTGCCCTGGTAGATCGTGAGCCGCGCTTCGGCCACATTCCAGTCCGCGACCACCGCGCGCGGCTCCAGTGTCACGCCGGTGTGACGGCCGAACACAAACTCGGCTTCCACAACCTCATCGGAACCGGCAAACGCCGCATCGACCGCACCGGCATCGAGCACGCGCTCAAAAGCGAGGTTATCGCCCAGCGAAGCATGAATGACCGGCGTCTCGGGATCGAGCGCGGTGCGCATGTCCGTGACGACAGGCAATTCCTGATAGTCGATCGCCACCGCTTCGGCAGCGTCTTCGGCGGCGGCGCGGCTGGTGGCCACGACCGCCACGACCGCCTCGCCCTGCCAGCACACCTTTTCGACCGCCATCGCGCGCTGCGGCGCCGATTTTAGCCCTTTGAGATGTGAGAGCACGCCGACCCACGGCGTGATGACGGCGGCGAGCTCCTCGCCGGTGACGACCGCAATCACGCCCGGCATTTTCTTCGACGCGCTCGTATCGATCGCGATAATCCTGGCGTGGGCATAGGCTGAGCGGACGAACACCGCATGCGTCATCCGCGGCAGTTCGAGATCGCTGACATAGAGCCCACGTCCCTGCAGCAACCGGTCGAGGTTCGGCCGCGGCACGGTCTTGCCAATGTAAGAGTTGGGCCGGTCGAGTTCCGACAAGGTTTGCTGGTTGGCTGCAGGCTTGCTCATGCGCGGCTCTTGTTCATTTGGCGCGCTTTGGCGGTGGCTTCGACCGCGTCAACAATGGCCTGATAGCCGGTGCAGCGGCAGTAATTGCCCGAGAGATGTTCGCGGATCCGCTCCCGGTCCGGCGCATCGTCACTTTCAAGCAGATCCTGCGCGGTAATCAGCATGGCCGGGGTGCAGAAGCCGCACTGCAACGCGTTACGTTCGCGAAAGGCGGCCTGAAGGTCCGATATCTCGCCGGAGTCCGACAAGCCCTCGATGGTCTCCACGGACGCCTCGTTGGCCTGCACCGCGAGCATCAAGCAGGAACGAACGATCTCGCCATTCACGCGGATGGTGCAAGCGCCGCACACGCCGTGCTCACACCCCACATGCGTGCCGGTCAGCTTGAGATGTTCCCGCAAAAAATCGGCAAGATTGATCCGCGGCGAAATCAGCGCTTCGACGCGCTCGCCGTTGACCTCGAGCGAAATGGGATGCGCTGCCGTTGTGCCGGCTCCCAAGGTTGCGGAACTCCCCATGCTTTTTCCAAGGATTAGACGGGGCGGCCCGTCAAAGGTCAAGTTTGTTTATCGAACGATTATTTCTGATGACTCGCGTTTCCGATATCGGCCATAATGCGGGCAAACGATTTGATACGTCTTTCGGGAGCCAACGCACGATGAAATTGGGTTTCTTCACCATGCCGATCCATCCGATCGAGAAGAATTGGCGGGTTTCGCTCCGGCAAGATCGCGAAGCGTTTGTTCTGGCCGACGAACTCGGCTTTACCGAGGCCTATGTCGGCGAGCATGTCACGGACAAGGCCGAAAACATCACCTCCTGCGTGGCGTTCCTGGCCTGGATTGCGGCGGCGACCAAACAGATCAAGCTCGGCACCGGCACCATCAACATGCCGAACACCCATCCGGCGGCGACCGCCGCGAGCCTCGCCATGCTCGACCACATGCTGGACGGGCGGCTGATCTTCGGCATCAGCCCCGGCGGGCTTCTGTCGGATGCCGAACTATTCGGCAATCTCGACGCCAACCGCAATGAGATGTTCCTGGAGGCGATCAACCAGGTACTGGAGATCTGGGCCAGCGAGCCGCCCTACAACATCAAGGGCAAATACTGGAACATCTCGGTCGAACGCACCTTAATGGCCGATATCGGGCAAGGCTTCATCGCCAAACCCTTGCAACGTCCGCATCCGCCGATCGTCGTCACCGCCGTGGCGCCGTTCTCCAAGGGCGTCACCGAAGCGGCCGTTCGCGGCTGGGAACCGATCTCGGCGAATTTCTTGATGCCGGCCTGGGTGAAGAGCCACTGGCCGAAATACGTCGAAGGCTGCGAACGTGGCGGGCGCCCGGCCGATCCGGCCAACTGGCGCGTTGCCAAAAGCGTGTTCGTGGCGAAAGACGCGGCCACCGCCAAGGCCTATGCGACCGATCCCGACGGCCCTTACGCTTTCTACTATCGATCGCTCTTCACCAAACTGAAGAAGAACGGCCGCATCGAACTTTTCAAGACCCGCCGCGATCAGCCCGACGACGAGGTGACGCTGGAATCGATCTGCGACAAGCTCGTCATCCACGGCACGCCGGAAAGCGTGGCCGACCAGCTGCTGGCATTTCAGGAAGAGGTAGGCACCTTCGGCACGCTGCTTTATGCCGGCAAAGACTGGAAGGACCGCGAACTCGGTCGGCAATCGATGATCCTGATGGCGGAAAAAGTTCTGCCGCGCGTCAATGCAGGGATGGGGAAGTAGCGAGCGCGGCAGAGTCCCTCATCCTGAGGAGCGGCCTCTTGGACGCGTCTCGAAGGATGAGGCCTCATGGTTCGAGACGGCGCGAAGCGCGCCTCCTCACCATGAGGATTTGCTCAGTCCGTGATTTCTCTAAACCAGCGCCTTCACCGGAGGCTTTCGCGCTTCCTCCTTCGCGCCGAACACGCTGGCAAAACCAGCAAGAAACGCATCGACGGCGTCGCTGATCATCTGCTCCTTGCTTTCCAGCACCGGCGCTTCGTAGATGAATTTGCGGACGCCGTAATAGAAAATGCCGCTGTGAAACACCCAGGCCATTTCGATCTCGGCCGCGCTCGGCCTGCTTTGCGCCGACAATCCCACCTCATGCCGGCATTCGCGGATGATGCGGGATAAGATCTTGTCGCGGACAATGCCGACATAGGAGCGGTTGATCTCGAGCCCCTTCAGGCCGGAATAAAAATAGATGCGCAGCCAGGTGCGGCTGAAGATCACGCCGGTGTAGGCCTCGTAGAATTCCTTCAGGCGTTCAGGAAGAGGCCGCGTGCGGTCGGCAAGCAGTTTCTCCCATCCGTCGCCCAGCGGTTCGAGATAGACCGTGCGATAGACTTCCTTGATCAGGTCGTCCTTGCTCGGGAAATAGCGATAGAGCAACGGCTGCGTCACGCCCAGCCGCCGCGCCAGTGCGCGCGTCCCGCCGCCAAATCCTTCCTCTGCGAAGAACTCGGTCGCCTTGGCCACGAATTCCTGGCGGCGATCGTCGGGCGACAATCGCTTCTGCTTGACCCGTACCCGCTTGGTGGTGGCTTTCTTGCTCATGAGCCGGCCGGTACCGCAAATCGCCCGAAACCGCCGCCGAGAAACAACAGCGGCTCCTGCTTGTTGTAGGCGTAGGCCTCGACAGCGCCGAGGAAGATCACATGGTCGCCGCCATAATAGCGGTTGGCGGCGCGGCATTGAAAACAGGCGACGCTGCCCGCGAGCAGCGGCGCGTTGCCGAGCCCCGGTTTCCAGTCGACGCCGGTGAACCGGTCGACCGTGGACTTCGCGAAGGTCGTGGCCAACGCCTGTTGCGAGGCGCCGAGCACATTGACCGCAAAGTGGCTCGCGTTCTGGAAGATCGGCAAGCCTTGCGAATACATCCCCAAGCTCCACAGCACGAGCGGCGGATTGATCGAGACCGAGGCAAAGGAGTTGCAGGTCAGCCCGTAGGGTTTGCCGTCGTCCGCCATCGCCGTGATGATGGTGACGCCGGTGGCAAAGGTGCCGAGCGCGTTGCGAAAATCTCGGGGGTCCAGCGCCGAACTGCCGCTTGAAAGCTCATTGGCGGTCTCGGGCTCCGGCACGTGCGTTGGCTTGTCGTTCATCGTCTCACAGCGTCAGGTTTTCGGAAGGCAGGCCAAGCGCGACCCGCCCGTAATTGGTGCCCGCCGCATCGAAGTTGAAGGCGATGTGGGAGTTGATGGCATGCGCGTCGCGGAACTGCCGCTGCAACGCGCCGGACATATAAAGCCCGCGCGCGCCGCTTGCCGCAAACAGCAGCGAAACGGCCTCGGTGCAGAGGTTGACCGAATAGGCGCCGTCCCGCCGCATCCTGGTCTTCGCGGCCATATCCGGAATATGGCCGCGGCGCGCGTCGGCCAGCGCCTCGATACAGGTCGCGCGCATGATCAGGCGCGCCGCGTCGATCTTGGAGGCGGCTTCGGCGATCTTGATCTGGGTGGTCTGGAGATCGCCGATTTTGGCGCGGTTATAGGTCGAGGCGCGGTGTCGCGCGAGATCGACGTAATCGTCAAGGCAGGCCTGCGCGTTGCCGAGCGCCACGCCCGACAGCACATAGGGAAACAGAGAGAACACCGGCAATGTGTACAGCGCATTCGGGTTGGTGCGGCTTCCGGGGGTCGGGCCACCAGCGACTTCGTGGACTCCGACCGTCATATGATGGGCGACGAAAGCATCGCTCACCTCGACATCGTTCGAGCCGGTGCCGCGCAGGCCAGCCGCGTCCCAGGTGTCTTTGATGCGATAGTCGCTCTTGGGCAGCAGGAAGATACGATACTCGATGCCGTCGGCGTCATCCTCCGACGACACCACGCTCGCCAGCATATTCCATTCGCTGCAATTCACGCCGGAAGAAAATGGCCAACTGCCGCGCAGCACGTATCCGCCATCGACCTTTCGCGCGCGCCCCGCGGGAAAGATAAAGGATGAGGCAATCAGCACGTCGGGGCTCTTGCCCCAGACCACATCCTGGGCGCGCTGATCGAACATCGCGAGCATCCAGTGATGGCTGGCGAGGTTGGCGAAGGTCCAGGCGACGGAGGCATCGCCCTGCCCGATCGCGTCCGCGCAATCGATCAGCGCGATATAATCGAGCTCAGAGCCGCCGACGCGCTTGGGCTGCACGATCCGGAACAGGCCGCTTTCGTGCAATTCACGTTCGGTGTCCTCGGCAAGGCAGCGCAGCTGTTCCGAACTCCGCGCGCTTTCGCGCAAGCGCGGCGCCAGGGCCGCGGCGCGCGCCACCATCGCCGCATAGGCGCGGTCGTCAGCCTCCACCCCGGAGGGGGACGCCGCATGGGTCTTCAGACCGGTAGCTGTCATCTCGCGATCCTCCCGATCGCCGCTTGTGCCGACGTATTGTTATACGCTCGATTCTTCTGGTACGTCTCCGTCACGGCGGC
>Ga0210393_10000873_pt1 | contig 25812 bp, 33 predicted proteins | sample IncBWC27OmetaG_FD_160068 | JGI IMG/M metagenome (GOLD analysis project Ga0210393, IMG submission 160068) | Forest soil microbial communities from Barre Woods Harvard Forest LTER site, Petersham, Massachusetts, United States - Inc-BW-C-27-O ...
ACTGACTGATGAATTCATCGTCCAGGCGCGTCAGGAAACGGACGCCGTTTACACGGCCCGCGACTTCACGATTCACGAAGGCGCACTCGAACCCCCAAGGCATTTGGGCCAAGGCCAAGAACGCTTACGGACGGTACCTAGCGGGCACAAAAGCCAATCCGAGCACGATTGGGCCTTCGCGAAGAGGGCCCTGGCCCGCGGCGACGATCCCGAAGTCGTTATTCAGCGCATCGCAGACTATCGCGCGGAAGATAAAGCCGATCCAAATAATTACGCCCGCCGCACCGTCGCAAAAGCCCAAGCGCAACTCGAACAGGGGCGTCAAGCCACCGGCGCGACAGCGGCCCCCGGATCAACGTCCGTCAGGGAGAGATGAAGAGCAGGATATTGATTGTGATTTCCGAGCCATTGCCACCGAATCCGAAACCGGATAATGTAAAGACGGTTACGGTGCCGAGTCAACGAGACAGGAGATCTATGTCTCGCAGATCCGGACAGGATGGTTCCGTTTGTATTAAAGGCACGAAGTACATCGGGAGATACCGCGTCGATGTACCGGGCCAGAACAAGAGAGCCAGACGTACAGTGATAATCGGAAACACTAGCCAGTTCACGAAGCCGCAAGCCGAAAGATGGCTGGCGAAATTTATCGAAGAGCAAGGCATTAACGACGCTAGTCATCTTGCTCGATCGCAATCGCCGGTCCTTACCTTCGGTTTGTCGGCCCGTGGGTGGAGAGAGCATCACCTGATCGTCAACAAGAAACGTTCGTCTCAGTCCAGTATGTCGTGCGAGTTGAACAAACACATCCTTCCACATTTGAAGGACACCCCACTGGAGGAAATCACATATCCAGTCGTTCGGGGTTTAATTCAGATGTGGCAGGAGGAAGACCTCTCTCGCAAGTCAATCAAGAACCTCTTCGGTATCGTCCGCGCGGTCTACAACTTTCACTTCGACGAAATGGCGCAGAGTGGCAAACCCATTGTGTCGCCGTGGCTCGTCAAGTGGAAGAAGGTCGCACCACCTAAGGCTGTGCAGCGCGAGTTGCCGCACTTTACAGTTGCACAGATGGCAGCCATTGTGAACGCAGCGAAGACTCAGATGTATCGCTCATTGTTCGCTCTGGCAGCCGGCAGCGGGGCGCGAGCCGGAGAACTGTTCGCCTTAAGGGTTGAGAGTGACGTGGATTTGGACGAGCAGACAATTACGATCCGCCGCTCGGTTTGGGAGGGCGAAGAGAATACCTCAAAGAGCGATACGGGGGATCAAGACAGAACCCGCACGGTGCCAATTGACGCCTCCATAGTTAAGGAGCTCAAGAAACACCTGAAGGGCAGAAGGTCCGGTTATCTCTTTCAGACGAAAAATGGCACACCGCTTCGGCTTTCCAATATGCGGGGGGACACGCTTTACCCAATATTGAAGAAGTTGAAGCTGCTCCAACCCGACATCGGAATGCATGCTTTTCGAAGAGGACGGATTTCTCAACTCGTGTACTCCGGAGTGAGCCGTCAAGTCATTCGAGACTGGTGTGGACATTCTTCGGACAAGATGATCGACCACTACACGAAGCTGTTGCGCCAGCATCACGCGCCTGAAATGGCCAAGCTGAAACCGTTGTTGGACCCAAGTTGGACCCAACTCAACAGAGAGGAGAGTGGCGCGAGTCCGCAAGTTGTTGTAAATTAAAGGTCTACATGCCCGTTCCCCGGTAGCTCAATGGTAGAGCATTCGGCTGTTAACCGAAGGGTTGCTAGTTCGAATCTAGCCCGGGGAGCCAAATTCTCCTTCTCTTTCAGTTGGTTACAAAACGTCATTCTCACGTTTCAGCTTTGAAAATCGCAGTGTCATGTAGGTGTCATGTAAAACGCTCACTGAATGGTGACGCGCTCGCCGTAGACCCTCTCATTTGCTCTTTCCATCGCTTCACGTACTTGCTCGACCATGCCGAGTTGATACTGGCGCTTCGTCTCGGGGCTTGTGTGCCGCATCGCCCGTTGGATCACAGCGTCAGGAGCTACCCAGCTTAGCCGCGTACAGAATGCATGCCGCAGGTTGTAGATCGGAAAGTGCGGCACGCCTGCTCGTTTCAACGTAGCCTTCCAAGCGGTCTTCACACTGCGGATTGGCTGGCCCGGTTTGCGTGGGCTTGGAAAGATAAACGGCGAATCAGGGTTCGATTCTTCTTTCCACTTGCGCAGTACGCGGTACGCCAAATCCGAAAGCGGAAGAGGCTCGGAGGAACCCGCCGTTTTCACGTCGCTGCCCCAGCGGATCAGTTTATGCTCCCAATCCACTTGGTCCCAACGCAGACGGAATCCTTCGCTATAGGTCCTCCCTCCCGTTTGCACGAGCAGGATAATGCCAACGCGAAGATGGGGAGATGCCTCGCTCAAGATGCGGTTCTCCTGGTCCAGCGTGAGCATTTGCTTGTACGGACGGTCTCGCAGTTCGTTGAAATGTTTCACTGCGCGAGCGGGATTTTCGGGGATGTATTGCCTGCGAACAGCGAGGTCGAGCGTGCATGTAAGGCATTCGAGTTCACGATTGACGGTCGCACCCTTGATGGTGCGGCCCTTATAGCGAATCGAGGGCTGCTGCCGGCGATGGTCACGATACTCTTCGACCAACCTTGCAGTGATGTTTGTCAGCACAAGTCCCACGAAGAATGCCCTCAAGTGTTTGAGATAGGCTCGGTAGCCTTTGATCGTGTTCTCGGAAATCCCTGCGAAGTGTGACCGCTCAAACTCGTCGCAAAGTTCTTCAAACTTGATTCGCTTGCCAGGCCAGCCAACTTTGAACTTCCCCAAGGCGATCTCGGATTCGCGTGCCTTCCAAATCCGGACTGCAACCTGTCTTGAGGATGATCTGGTTGATTCCCAAATCTGCTCGCCGTCCACCATGTATGACATCCACCAGTACGGCGACTTACTTTTCCTAAAGAGTCCCACTGACGCTCCTCTCAGTTGCCGGAGCCGAGCGCCGGCGTGATTATACCTCGAGCGCGTGAGCACTGAGCGGGACGAATCTGTTGATTTTTAAATTTATCTAGGGTGGAGCGCCTGTATTCGAGTCGACCTCCCAATTTTCGAGCCTCAATTCTTTTCTGACACGCATAGCGATATAAGGTGCTTATCGAAACGCCTAGGAATTTCGCCGCTTCGACATGAGGCAACCATGAATCTGAGGGCTCGGGTCCCAGGAAACGGTCGTGTTTTGCGAGGGCGTTAAGATCTTGGGACACGTGTGAATTCGTCGCTAGGTTGCAGAGGAGGTCAGCGAGAACTTCGGCATCTTCGGGTAGAAGTAGAACACATGCTACAAGACGCGGACCGTCGCCATTCGCACTTTGTTGTTGCGTGAGCTTTTGATTTTGACCTTCATTTTCGAGTCCCTGCGAATGGATTTCTGTTGTGCGATTCATCGTTCCTCCAGCTCGTGGAGCAAGGAGTTTTCCCGAGCGTGGTTTCTTTTGACCGTTGGCGGGATCCTCGGTCTGGGCTTGCCCCGGTCTCGTCCAATGCACGGGCTCGAAAGACAGAAGACCCGTGTGTTTCTAAGTCGAGCTTCAGCATACTATACATATAGCACCATTGAAAGTGTTTTTCAGAAAAAGGACTTATCGCATTGTAGTTTGGGTGTGTTTTGGTTTTCTCAGGCGCAATCGCACTGGTGGTGCGTCAGTAATCGGCTACCATTTCCCTCAGAGTGTCTCTGTTTTTGTTCGAGAGCTCTTTCGCCGCAGCGCGGATCAGCTTGTCGTAGCGCAACCTGGCGCGAACGCGCGCCGCTGGGAGCGCATCTTCTGGGGGTTCCACAACACAGGTAATGACATACTTCAGGAGCACGTCCGTTATGGCGACCTGCGCCTCTACGAGCGTTTGAACATGTTGCCCCTGCTTCGCCAGGTTCGTGAGTGTGGCTGCGATGCGCGCCTCAAACTGCGTTACGGATTCAGTGTCATCACCCCTGCGAATCTCGCGTTCGCAAGCGGCGAGGATAAATGCCTGTTCGGATCGGAAGCCCCGGTCCTTCGACGCTTTCCGCACTCGCTCTCGGAATTCCTTGTTCGGAAACAACAAACTACGCTCAATTCTGGGTTTTGCCATATATTTCCTTCCATTTAGACTGTCGAAGAGTCGAAAAACGTGGAAGAATCTGCGGTGGCACATTTGTGCCACATTTGGAGCAAAAGCCGCCACATCCCTTCCCTCTGAAAAATAAGAACTTGCCTGCAAAAATACGCGCAGCGTCGCCACAACCCTTTATGTTCCAATACGTGTGTTTTCGCCGATGATCCCCTAGCATTCCCTGCACGGCGCTCCTATTCCCGTTGAAAGAGTGCTGACTTCTGTTGACAACTGATGACTTTTGTCGATTTCTGCCGACTCTTGCTGAGAAGTGTTGACCCGCGTTGAGATTTGGAGACTTCTGTCGACTTTTGTTGATTTCTGTTGACTCAGAACCTTTTCATGGGGTACATCAATACGTCATGCTGCTATATGTACAGCAGTGTGAGAAGGCGTGTCAATGCAAAAAGACTACCGCCCCTGTCTGGAAAAACTGGCCAGCGCTCCCCCGAAGAGAAAAGCGGCGATCATTCGATCTCTTCTGCCGGGGATAGAAGCGGCGCTGCACTCAGGGCAGAGTCTTAAAGATATTTGGGAAGCATTGGGAAATGAAGGCTTGTAGATGACCTATCACGTTTTTCACATGACTGTCTGGCGCGCGAGAAAAACTAGAAAACCAACCGCAACCAGCTCCTCATGGGGAAAACAGGATAAACCTTCTGAGTCGCAAGGGCTGCAGGAAGCAAAAGTGGAAACAGTTGAAGGGAGGGACCCATTTGCGAATCTAAGGCGATTGGAGGAAGACAGGCCTGGTTTTCACTGGCGGGGTACACGAAGCTTGGAAACATTGGTGCGTGGAACGGAGGGCACGAATGACAAGAACAAACGGTGATGGAAGCAGTGGAAGGTCAATTCACATCCACCTCTGATATCGGCGATCAGTTGGTGTTGTTGCACTTCCGATTCCAAGACTTGGAGGGAAAGAAATCGGGGACCGTGGGGGGATCGACACCTGGAATCTGTCTCCTTGGAAACGGCGGGACGGGAGTGCGCTTGTAATGTTCATTCCATTTGGCCCATGAGCTTCGGTCGAAAATCCCGGGCGCGGGATCATCTAGTGTCGCCTTGAAATCGGCGTCGCTGAAGTACTTCCGGAGAATTTCAATATCCTCGTCCGAGGCGTATGTCATGGCGTAGGTAAGAAAACGCTTCGGAAATTCAAGGGCTTCTTCTGGAGTTCCAAACCAGAAAATGCGCTTTGCGACGGCCAGAAGTTCGTCGGAGTAAATCATCGCTCCTTAGCCTACGAGGCCAAGCCTTGATTCCCGACTAGCAGGGAGAACTCTCTGATTTTACGCCTGTCGCCGCGCTTCCGAGTGCATCTTGCATTAGGGCGGGCAGTTTTGGCAGATACCCGTTCGAATTACCCTACACCCCCGCGCCGAATTGTGGGGGCGTTGAACTCGAGGTGAGGGTGGTGTATATATTTGCATGTACGGGCCGTGAAGTAATTTCAGTCGCGGCAACCCTATCGCAAAGACAGTAGGAATCGTGCCCAAGCGGCGAAGCGCTAATTTCGGAGTCTACAACGTCCGGCTCTTGAGTTCCCTCGACAAGCTCCTGCGGGACAAACCGCGATTTATGGGAGAACTGTCGACTTCGATCAATGATGCGCTTCTGGCAGTCGACCTGAATACTGTCGAGCTTGTGACTCTTCAATCCAGACAGAAACAAACCGGGAGAGAAACGCAAGTCGTCATCTTGAATCGCCTTCGTAAGCGCATTCATGACGTAGCTAAGAAGCGGAATTGTTCGATGAATCAGCTTGTGAATAGCGCTCTTCTGGTTTTTTACTCAAAGGGCGGAGAATCGAAGCTCAAAAAACCAGCCAAGGGACGGAGTTCGTCCGCGCATTCGTATGACACGATGACGGAGGCCGAACGTCGGGAGCTTCATCAGATGCTTGCGGAGCTTTCGGCAATGCAATCCGTTCCCTTCGCGGCGGAAGAGCCGAACGGGTCATATTACGAGTACGATCGGAACCTGAAAGCTACAGTGAAGGTAACGCCTGACGGAGAGCGAACCCCCGTTGAGAAATTAGAGACAGGCTTTGAGCCCGCTCGCGGGAAGGCTCCGCGCAAAATTGCACGCGAGGAAATCACAACCTGAGCCAGCAAAAACCAGCATTGTTCATAATCGCAGGACCGGTAGGCGCCGGTAAGACAACTTTCTACGAAGCCTACTTGAAAGAGCCGTTCCCAACCCTTGTTCCCGCCTTGAGGCACCAGCAACAACCGTTTCTTGATGAGCGACGTTCTTTTGCCGTCGAAGACATTCGTGTGGACACGCAGCTACTTGACCAGGCCAAAGCAGCAGGGTACTCGACGAAAGTTCTTTTTATCTCTACGGAAGACGCAAATCTGAATGTGGGCCGGGTGTTCGTGCGCATGAGTCGAGGTGGGCAAGCCGTGCCTGTGTCCAGCGTGATTGACTCCTATCGGGAGTCAACTAAGAGTCTTTCCGAAGTTCCCAAACTTGCTGATGAATTGCTCGTGTACGACAACACAGCGCATCGGCGCGGCTTCCGCGTAGTCGCGCATTTCATCGGTGGCAAATTGACTAGAACTGCGCAGACGATACCGGACTGGGCCGCTAAGGTGTTTGGCAAGGATTTGCACTCGGGAAAGCAACACGAGAAGCCCGGGCGTGGACGCTAACTCTTTACTCCCTTCAATTCAATGTGGGAACATCCCTGACAGTAGATTAGCAGCGGCCATTGGGACCAGGGTCACGGATGCTCCGATCGAGGCGCCTGCGTGCAGTGCTCGTTTTGGTAGTCGTGGCTGGCGCCTTGGTCGCCGGTATCTCCCACAAGTACGTTTGGATCTACCTGACGCGAAAACCGGTGTTGCGACCACTCGCACAGGACCTCCTCAGCGATCCCAAAACCTCCAATAATCCCGAAGCGTTGCTTGAGGAAGCAAATCGGCTCGCTTGGCTCTTCAATTGGCCAAAGGCGGAGCCTCTTTATGTTCGCGCTGAGGAACTCTTCAGAGAGAAGCGCGACAGCAGAAATGAAACGTACGCGCGCGTGGGCAGGATTCGTGCCCAGTCAGAGAGGATGTCGTGGGTTGACGTGTCCGACACGCTTGGGCAGCAACTAGAGATTCCAGTTGCCAAGAGTGACCCAAAACTACGGCTATGGTGCCTTGCAGCGAAGGGATACACGGATTTGGAGATCAATCCGGCTTCCGCAAAACGCGCTTGGACAGAGGCCCAAACGATTGCCCACCAGTTGGGAGAGACCCAATGGGAATCGCGGGCAAAAGGAGAACTCGGAATCATCGGTTTTCTTGAGGGTGACAGCCGCCGCGCCGCAACAATGGTTGGGGATGCACTCTTATCTGCGATGGCGAGTGGCGATGTGGGCGGCCAGGTTCGATACCTCGAAATGCTCGGCAACGGTTTTAACGAAGCGAAGCGATACGGGGAAGCGCTTGCGTTCTTCGAACGCGCCATAAAGACGAGCAGTGCGAATTCCGATGCAGGGTTTCCCTTCATGGCGTATGAAGGCGAGTCCGAGTCGCTGGTAAGTCAGGGCAAACTTTCCGAAGCGCGAGACAAGTTGGAACGTGCTTTGACCGTGGCCAGACAAAATCAAAAGCTCGGGCATGAAACCATGATTCTCCAACTGTTGGGAGAACTCGCGGTTCGAACGGGAGATCACCAGGAAGCGATGAAGTATCTCAAGCAATCTGGCGACCTCGCACAGAAGTACAAGTTCTATCGTACCGTGGGTCAGTCAATGATTGATTTGGCCGGGCTCTATAGAGAAGCAGGCGACCTTCAATCCGCAGAGGAAAGTGCCACCCTCGGGGTCGATGCTAGCAGACGAGTCGGTGACAGGTACTATCTTCCGCGGGACCTGACTGTTTTGGCAGATCTCAAAGCCCAACGTGGATCCTCTGGCGAAGCAGAGGCCCTCTATGAAAACGCCGAGGACGTGATCGACGGGATGCTGGTCAACCTACATGAAGCTTACTGGAGCAGCTCCCTGGCCGGAGCTATGAGCGAGACATACTTGCACCACTTCGAGCTGGAGGCGCGGCAGGAAAAAGTCGAGCAGGCACTCAACGTACTGGAACGGGTTAGAGGGCGAACGGCGGCAGCCCTGCTAGAAAACAAGATTTCGTTTAGCAACAGTGAATCTGGCGAAACGCGGGCGCTCGAAGAGAGCCTCTCCGATTTACAACTTCGATTAATGCGGTCAGAGAATGCGAAAGAGCGGACCGCCTTACTCGATCAACTGGTTGAGAACGAGCGTCGGCTAGAGTTGACGCGGACTGACCGCAGAGAATCGAAACCGGAATGGTTTCAGAAACCAGCAGCCTTGAAAGCAATCCAATCCAGCCTGCGTCCGGACGAGCTTCTCGTCGAATACGTGCTCAGTGAGCCGCACTCGTATTGTGTTTGGATCTCCAAGAAGGGTGAGGGTGTGAAAGAATTGCCGGCCGGCCGGAAGCAAATCGAAGAGTTGACACGCAAATTCCTGGATGAGACGCGAGCTAAGCGCGATGACATCGGTCTTGCACAACAACTCTACAGCGTCCTTCTGAGCCCGCTTCCTCAAGAAGCAACTAGCGAACGGCTCGTCGTCGTACCGGACGGGATACTGAATCTATTGCCCTTCGACACCCTACGCGACCAAACAGGCTCTCTTTTGCTGGGAAGGCAGACCATTAGTTATGTGCCTGCGTCCACCGTCTTGACCGTCATTAGGAACATGAAGGAAACGCAGCCCTCACGACGGACTTTTTTGGGGGTCGGGGATGTGCCATATCAAAATCAGGGCAGGGTCTCCGCGAAGGTGGAAAAGCCAACCGGAGCTAAGCAAAGGCTCCTGCGAGGATTGTCCGACACATTTGGCAACTCTCTGTATGACTTGCCGAAGACCCGCGAAGAAGTTATCGAAGTGAACGATATTCTGGGCAAAGATGGAGTCGTGTTGTTAGGTACAGGAGCGACCGAGACCGCATTCAAATCTGCTGCGTTGGCGGATTTCAAAATCATTCACATTGCGGCGCATGGTTTCGCGGACACTCAATTTCCGGAGAGATCAGGGCTTGTGCTGGGCGTGGACCCGGCTTCCCACGATGACGGGCTATTGCAGGTTCGGGAGATCATCCGCCTTCGTTTTAGCGCTGACCTCGTAACACTCTCCGCCTGCAACACGGGGATTGGAAAGCTCCAAGGGGAGGAGGGAGTCACGAATCTTGTTGAGGCATTTCTTGTGAGCGGTGCAAAGTCAGTGGTAGCGAGCCTGTGGAGTGCCGATGATACGTTCACGCTCGCACTCATGGAGCGGTTTTATACTCACATCGCGGAGGGCCAGGACAAGGCCTCGGCTTTGCGGCAGGCCAAACTTGACTTGCTCTTAAAATACGGTAAACAAGTTCCACCCTACTATTGGGGTGCATTTGTTTTAGTAGGAGACGGAGGGTCTCCAATTCCACTGAGGGTCCAATGAGCCTTGACATACAAATGCGAGAGAAGATTTATTCCCGCGTGTGCGAGCTTGTCGCGCGAAAGCATTTCGATCCCGCCATGAACGGAGCAAATTGGGGCGAACTATCGAAGGATAGGAAAGATCAGATTCTGCAAAGCAACACCGATGATGAGTTCGAAAAACAGATACAGGAATTGCTAAACGAACTGAAAACTAGTCACACGGGATTTCGACACTCGAAAAGTTCGAAAATCCCTGGGCGCCACGCAATCAGCGCAACGTTCATGCGGTGCAACTTCGATGGCACGCAGCGGTGGATGTTTCAGGATGTCCACGAAGGTGGGCCAGCTCATGTGGCAGGACTTCGTCCGGGCGATATTCTCCTGCAAGTCCGAAATCGTGAAATAACACCGCCCGAACCGCCGATTTTCCCGGTGGGCGACGACTCTCAATATCTGGTCCAAAAACCAGACGGCAAGCGGATCACGGGGACGTTGAACGTGCCGTCTCCTAAATCGAAGAATCATCCCGTCATCGTGCCCAAAGCTGTTGTTTGCTCACAGCTGCCCGAAGGGATCGGATGGCTAAAGGTGACTATGTTTCCCGGAGCGGTGGGGATTGATCTCGCAAAAATGTTCGATACGGCCTTCGCTCATTTGCGGGATTCCACACGCTTGATTGTGGATCTCCGTGGCAACACTGGCGGAGGCATCGGTGGATTGCGCCTTATGAGCTATTTAACCCCCGATAAGAAAGAGGTGGGATACAGTTTGACGCGCGCTCGCAAGGAAAAGGGATATTCAAGAGAAGAGTTGCCACGGTTCGGTCGGATACCGTCCCACAAAGCGACACTTCTTTGGTTGGCTCTGCGGTACGGATTCATTGACAAATCGATTCTCGTGGTCACGGAAGGCTTCGGTCCCCAAAAATTCCACGGTCGCATCGTAGTCCTCGTGAATGAGCATACTGCGAGCGCGGGTGAAATGGTTGCTGCGTTCGCGGAGGAGAATAAGCTTGCAACTATTGTTGGCACGAAAACGCCAGGGCGGCTATTGAGCGGCAGCGCGTTTAAGGCGGGCTTTGGCTACATCGTGGGACTTCCAGTTGCTGCCTATCTGACATGGGAAGGAAGGCTGATCGAAGGCAAGGGAGTGTCGCCGAGTCTCCCGGTTGGATTGTCCCCAGAAGAGCTGCTGGCGGGCGAAGACCCTCAAATGCAGAAAGCATTGGAACTTGTGCGCGAGCTTTGACCCAAGTTGCCAGCCTGGCTGTAATAGCTCAGGCTAGACCTTGCACGCCTTCGCGTCAGATTTAGGCCAAGAGTGTCAGAGGTGCAATGGGAGGGAGTCGTGCTACAACCGGCCACCCGCCCCCCGTGCTACAATGAAGACAGCGGTCTAGGAACAAACGGTGACTGCGCGTAAACGGGCGCGACGCTGAGCTCACAAAAAGGCCATCAGAGCCAACGAGAAAATCTCAGCAATTAACCCTACAGAAGCCAGAATCTCACCTCCTTAAAATAAACCGCCAATCAGGGCCCAGGTAGTTCCAAATAAAAGGAGAAGATTATGAGCCATTCCTGCGTATGCGGCGGTGAAAACGAGAACTGCCGCTATTGTGGTGGGTCTGGAATAATTGGAGACGTGTTAGGGTCAGCGTTGGATGAGACTATCCGGCGACTCGCTATAGAAAACTCGCCCACTGAAGACATTAAAGCATCGCCGAGACCATGGTGGTTCCCATCCAACATCAGCGGATATGTCAGCGAATATGGCCCCACTTCTCAGAAAACCAAACCTGCTCCTCCAAGTAACCCTAAGCCAGAGCGTCTGACGCCTCCGGCGACGCCGGCCGCATCAGCCCAAGACCCGACTCGGCAAAACACGACTCTAGTCGCCCCACGTGACAAGAATCTGGATGCCACCAAACTCTATGCTCACCCCTATCGGGAGCAGGGTCGCTATGGGTCGCATCCATCTCACGACGGGTTCGATGACGAAGACGGCCCGGAGTAGTTCTGAAGGCGGGAGGGTGGCCGCGTCTTAATTCCGAAAGACGGAGGGAGATTGACGGTCCCCGAGTTCCCGCGGAATCAAGGGACGAATCAAGGGAATCAAGGGGGAGTCAAGGGGACAGTCCCCGATTTCCCCGATTCCCATCCCTCACCATTTGGGCGGCGGGTCGGAAACGGAAGTAGTGAGACTCGCTCTTTCATCACCACTCAAGCCCGAGCCTCTTTGCGCACTTGTGACACACATCGCGGGTACAGTCCCCGACCCGCACGATCAGGATGTCCCCATACTCGCCGCATTCGTAGCATGGAAGGTCGTCCTGCCGTTCGCCGATCACCTCACGTCCCACTTGCAAATGGCGGCGGGCGGGCTCACAAATAGAAATAGAGAGACTGGACATCTTCACGGGTGCTCCAAATCTTCCGGGCTAGGTCAGTTGACACGCCCACTCTTATTTCTTCACATCCTTCAACGCCTTTCGAATGTAATCTGGCGGCCAACCACAATCGAGGGCTGCTAGACGAAATCCCTCGTTGAGCGTGAGAAACCGATTCCTTTCGTTATCAGCCCAAGAAATTTCCACTCGGTATAAATCAATCGGCTCCAACCCGATCGCACGAAGCTGTTTTGCCAAACCGCTCTGCACGCCTGCCAAAGCCATAGCCGAATTCACGCCGAGTTTTTTGGCAATCGTGTCCACGTTCACAGGTCCACGCGGAGAAGCAAGCAATACGGCCATAAACTTTTGCTGTGCTATGCCAATGTTCTGCGTCATCGAGAGAAACCGATCTTCAGACCATTTTGTCGTGTCATAGATCAATTCCTCTTCGGAGATGTTTCCGTTTTCCACTTCCTCTTGGTCATACTTCTGAAGTATCTCTCGGAGCCGAATCGCTTCATCCGTCGTGTCCGCTTCATATTCCTGGCCGCGATGTTTGAACCTTATAGCCACTAGCGTACCCCCCTGCAACTGTATGGTACACTATAGGAACCTTAAGGTATTGTCAAGCGCAAATTTCGGTGCCGGCGGTGTCGGGTGGCGGTGCCGGGGATAGACCGAAGTTTCCCTTACTCTGAAAGTCTCCAATCATTACGAGCCAAACGATCGATATCACGCGAACATCAGAATAACGTCCCGCCTGGCCTCTGATTTCCGGCCAGCAGCACATGAGGATATTCCCTTTTTGTTCGCCTCGTAGTATTCTCCGCTTGAGGAGTGAATCATGATTGGAAAAGTTAGAGAAGTAAAATTAGCAAGTGTTGGACCGGATCACATCTTTTTGCAGAGAAATGACAACAAGAAATTGCGAGTTACATTTGCTAATGGTTCGATGTTCACAAAAGAAGATGCGGCATTGACCTTCTCGGATTCCATCGGAAAGGACTTCGTGATTTCTGTCAATGGTCCTTTCTTGATTGGAGAAGATTTGGAATGGAAGGATGTTGACATCGCAACCATTCATTGGAAGTACTTTGCGATTGCATCCGTGGAAGAGTGTTAGCGGACGGTGCCGGGGGACAGACGGGAAGTCTCCCGGGAGAGTAAGCAAAGATCGGTCCTTTGAGAGCGATGACCCTATGTTTTGGGACGTTCGTCCTGGGCTCTGCCGGGACGTTGTTCCTCTAGCTCATGAATCCTTTTGAGCTGCTCTCGATTGCAGCCAGCCTCATGCAGAATCTCGCCGTTGTCGTTGTAAATATAAATCCAAAGATACAACTCGTCATTGCTCGCAGCCAAATCTAGTGCCTTGTCGAAAGTTTCGCAGTCTTTCCGGAGAGGGCCGCTTGGCCATGTGAGGGTGTCTACTGGATCCAGTCCGATTACCCGGTATTGTCCCTTGGGTGCACGTACTTCCATCGCTCACCTCGTTGGCTGGGATCTTCTCTAAGTACGCTAGCCTCGGCTCGAAAGCAAGCAGAAAACCCGGCGCATCCCAGTGTCGTTCCAGATCTTTGCTTGCTAATGCGGCCGTTCAGTCTCCTCATCGCAACTCAACTACATAGGAACTCTCTTGAGACCCATTTCTTGTCAGTCGCAAAACACACGGCCCTGGGGAACGGGAGGACAAATTCACCGATATCTGAATCGCAGCAACGCCTTCTGTCAATTTCGCGTCTGCTTTTGTCGACACGAGTAATTCTCCTGAGCCCGCCAATAGACGAATGTCGTACGGACCGGCGTCGCTGCCAAACGGGAGAAAGATGTTCCAATGCGCGGCGCCGCGACTGACCATCAAGGGCGGCTCCTCGGGATTTGGTTCTGTCCCGCGCGGAATAGACCGATTCCTTAGGTCGAGCGTGGCAGTTTCAGTCACCAGCGGTTTCTTTTGTTTTGGAAACAAAGCCCAACCCGCAAGACCGGCGACAATCAATATGCTCGCTGCGATTGCGAGCAGCGTGCGCTTTTTGCGGAGTTCATGGGATTTTCTGAATTCAGAAAAGTCGCTATAGCAGGGGCTGCAAGAACCGAGATGATCGAGCCACTGTTCAGCTTGGTCGAGTGGCATCGTTCGAGACGCGATTCTCTGCAGAACGTCCGGGCCGGGACACCCGGTACGTCCGGGATTTGGAAACTCCCTGACCAGACCACGGCCAAGTGCGTCCAAGAGTCGCTGCTCGTCTCTCGCGGAATATCCTCTTGCGTTCAAACGTCTTTCCTCTTTCACGGTCACAATATAAAGTCAAAAAGATGCCAGCGCATCTTTTCAAACCACAGGTCGCAGATTTTTTCGTTTCAACAACCGGACAATACTCTCCCTTAGTTTTTCCAAATTATATTCGAATTTCTTCCGTGCTTGTTCCTCGGAAACTCCTAACCACCTCGAAATGTCCTTCCACGAATAGCCATATTGGCGCGCCTGCCAAACCTTTTTCGTCCATCCATCCATACGGTTAGTTATCTGTTTGAGAGTGATTGCGCGTTCTAGCTCTGCGGCCCATTCTGTGTCAAGAGCACCTTCAATCAACTCAAGATCCACGGTCGAAGCAACCAATTCAATCGTTTCTTGTCTCTTGTGTTCGCTCTTTAGTAGTCGATTGAATCGGTGATGGAAAGCGCCAATCAGGTAGGATTGCAGGTCAGAAATTGGCGGCTGGTAATCCCTGCTACGTTGGCGGGTCTTTGCAACCGACCGGAGCACCCTCTCCCAAACATCGGCTGCCAAGGCTGTCCTGTCCGACCCTGATTCTTTGTCGATTAATTCGCGGCGGGCGTGGGCCAAAACGTGAGGCCAGGCTTCCCGCGCAGCAGCCAACAATTCTTCGTCTACCGGAAAAGGCTTTTCCCCTGCCTCTTGTTTAGTCCCAAATAGCACCCACTCGCCATGCGGGTCCGGTTTCTCCATTGGGTGCCCTGGGAGCCTCGGATGAAAGAGCCGTCTCAAAATGAGTCAAAAGGATCGTGACATTCAGTTGTAAGGCGTGTCAATGGTACGGGGATAAACCTCTAATTCGGGCGAAAGATTTTTTCTCCGGTTTTGCCCTTTCGATGTTCCCTAGTAAGTGAGGGGTCTCGCGTCTCATTTACGCGAGAGGGTCCGATCGCAGGTATCCGCGGTTGTCCGATGAATGCCCTCTTGAACCCCGAATTGTCACCTCTTACTCAAGAAGGAAGGAATACCAAGCTCGCGACTTCAAGCCGGACAACACGGGGGCATGCATGGCGGCCTACGATGAGATGAGCGAAGCGGAACGACGGCGGCTAGCGGAAGTTCTTGGGAGTCTCACCGGATTGCAAGGTGGGCCTACAGGGAGTCTGCCAGACGGGACTCACTACGAATACGATCCCAACTTGAAAGTCACAGTGGAAGTGACCGCGTCCGGCGAGCGCTACCCTGTGACTCTAGTCGATGGGAGATTCATCCGCGAGGGCGACCGGGCGGTCGCACACAAGACCGGGGAATAATGGGGCTGCCCTGGGAAGGACAGCCCCTTGCCCCGTTAGGTCACTTGCGACCGAGTTTCCCCGTGGGCTTTGGCTTCTCATTGACTACTGTTTTCTTAGCCTTTTTCCCTGTCTTCGTTTGCTCCTCTTTGGCGACACTAGCTCTGACAGCCTTCGTGTCGATTTTGAAGAGAGACGCGGCGACGCTCAGGGGGTCGTCCTCTTTGTTTTCGGTCGTCCTTTCGGCGGAGCTCAAAAGCATCGCCTCGAAGATGAGCACTGCCAATTCAGCAGCATCCGCCTTCTTGTAGAGTGTCCGGGCCTTTTCGGCCATCTGATAGTCGCGGGGGTCTTTCGGGTTTTGCAAACCGTGCCGCTTTGCAAGCCGGCAAGTCAGGTCGTGCGGCAGGGAGCGCAATGCAAAGCACGCTACCATCCGCATCTGTTCTGTTCCAAATTGTGGCTTCACACGTTTGAGAACGTCGGCCATGAGGCGGTGCCGGAAAGAAATGGTTTGCTTCAATTTCCGGCTCGCGGCTTTCTTTTCCGCTTTGAATTGAAGCCGTTGCTCTTCCTCCCTTTGTCGGTTGCCGAAATGAACCTTGCAATCTGTGTTTGCGCAGATTTTGACGAGACGCCCTTTTTGCATGCCGTCTGCATAAATAGCAGGCGTGAGGTGGTCACAGAGGCGCTGTTCTGGTCTGGCATCCTTTCCCTTCATCGGTTTCCGCGCAACGACCTCGACGTAGTTGTGGCGAGCGAGAATTGGTGTATCGCCCGTCACGTCGTAGTTCTGCGTAATCGTCACGAGATTGGGCATCTTCGTGACGCGCTGCGCGATGTGCGCGTCGAGCTTGCGATTGAAACATGCGGCGTCGGCGCACGAATCCTCCCTGACCTCGGAGAAGAGTAAGGCGTTGAATCCAGTCCGCTTCGGGCAGTTGGCGCAACTTCCCGCTTCCGGCACGAGAGTTTCATCGTCCTTCGAGAACGGAACGGATTTGAGACTGAGGTAGATGTTCTGCGCTATCCACGCCTGCAAGCGGCTGACGGGCACGAGGCTCCGGTCGGCATCGTTCGCGGCGTAGTAGCCGTCGAAGCAATGCGCCAATGCCTTCTCCTGCACGTCCGCTGCGAGCTTGGCAATGAGCAACGCATGACTCAAGCCGATCTGTCCTGCAACGAATGCGTTTGCTACTGGCTCGGTCAAGTCCAACAGCTTTAGCCTTTCGGCCACGTCTTGCGGGCGTTTTCCGATTCGCGCGGCAAGTTTTTCAATGGTGTAGTTAGCCCCCTCAAACCCAAGAAGTGTGCGATAGCCTTGCGCCTCCTCGAAGGGATGCACGTCCTTGCGTTGGACATTTTCAATTTGCTGCGTCTCTTGGGCCTCCAAGTCGGTCATTGCTTTAAGCCGGATAGGAGCTACTTCCAATCCGGCTAGCTTCGCTGCGCGGTAGCGTTGTGCGCCTGCAACGATTTCCAGATGGTTGTTCACTGGCCGCACTAGCAGGGGCGACAGAATGCCCTTGTTGCGTATGCTCTCTGCCAGTTCCTCAAGAAACGATTGGTCAAAGACCTTGCGGGGATTCGTGCTCGATTCAATCAACTCCGCAATCGGAACGTTCATGTACTCTTTCGAGGACTTCACTACTTCTGTGGTGCTCATCGTGTTTCTCCTTTTTTTTGAACCTTCATCAATCTCAAAAGTCATCGGGCTAAAGAATTGTTGTGAGGGGTTCGGTTTGGCAGGTTCATGCTTGCGGTCGTTCGGTAGGCGCTCAAGATTCGGTCGGGTCGCCCTCGTCAGCTTTGATTTTCAATTGGGTCACTGAGCAGTCGGCTCGCGCTACATCGTCACGAACCTTCCCGAAATACTTCGCTTGGATGAGCTTTCCATCGGCTCCGGGATGGCAGTAGAGGTATCGAATCTCAACGATCTGCCCCTCGCGTGGAAGCGCGTAACGCTCCGGTACTCCCACGGTGCCCATGAAGCGCTGACGGTTTTCCTCTAACATATAGAGAGCAATGGAGCGGTGTCCATCGGCAGCCTTTGCTGCTGGTTTGGGGCCGACGATGAAGGAAGAGGTCGTGACAAACTTGCATTTGAAATGCTGTCCTGCACGTCCTCCCGCATACGCCGCGTTCCGGTTTTTGCAAACGAACCCTTCGGCGCGAGATTCGTGCATGGCTTTCACGAAAGATCGTTTTGCCTTCGGTGTCATGGCGGTGTCGCAAACGCGGAGGGCCTCGTCCACGCCTCGAAACACGAGGCCGAGACGTGCGTAACGGATTTCGTATGGTTGAATCCGCAGGTCCGTTCCGTTTATGTCGAGCAAGTCCCAGAGATGGAACCGCGAATCGGTGATTTCACCGTCTACTAGAAAGGATTGCGCTTGGACTGACTCTAGGCATTTCGTTAGCCGAGAGTCGATTGGAATAAGCTGGCCGAGTTTGTTGATTCCCGAATATTGGCCGTCCGCTTTCTGCACGGCCAGTCGTCGCCCGTCGAACTTCTGTTGGAACCACCAAGACGCATCCTGTACCAACTGCAACGCCTCTGGTTCCTCGACGGGGGTTAGTAATTCCGGCGCGTGACCGGAATGCTCTTTGACGGATGGCAATCCAACGGAAATAGGCGTATCGCCGTTCGCCGTTGCCTGCGCGATTCGATAACCCTTGCCTGTCTTTTCTCGAATGATTCGGTCATAGACGCGTTTAGCTTCCTCATAAGCGACGCTGCTCGCCTTCGTATCGCTTTGCAAAGCTGAACCACGCCGCCCCCACTGCGCATTGACCGACCACTGCTCTTCAACGCTTTCCAATTGGAGGTGATACACCTTGTCTGAACTACCTTGCTGGAAATACAACTCAATTGTTTCTGTCTCCTTCACACACTCTTGCAATGGCTTCGCTGCTTCTTTCGTGCTCATTTCTCTTCTCCTTTTTTTCTGATTTCTAGAAAATCTCAATACTCTTCGGGCAAAAGAATCGTAGTGACACTGCGGTCGGCTTCGGTGATGACGTAAAGGGCTTCGCCCGCTGACGTGTTGTAGCGGCTGAGAAGCCGGAAGCCTCGGTCGAGGCTGAGTGCGTTTTCTTGGCGGTCTTCTGCGCACAGGTCGCCCCAATCACCCTGAAGGTGCCGGGCGAGGAACTCCTGCGGCTGTTGTCCCGCCTTTTGGAGAGCGGTCAATGCGCCGGGTGTTGCAACGACTTGACCTAGAGAAAAGAGACTGTGTTTCGTGATTGGTTGCATTTGGAACTCCTTTGAAGGGTTTTTATTTTTGCTTCCAGGCAACGCGGAGCGGTGCATGAAAAACAAATGCTCTTCCTAGCCGTCCCAGGCGCTTCGCCGCCCGCGCTGTCAAGGCCGCGCAGTTTGCGTTCATCGGAGCGAAGTGGAGAGCCTTGACAGAAGAAGCGGGCGGCGAAGCGCAGTCTTTCGGCGGGAAGAGCAATTGAAATTCGTAAAAAGATCTTTACCGAACGGAAGGTGTTGAATTCAGGAGGGCACACCCTGCCATCAGCGTTGGCAGGGTGTCTTGAGCTTCTGAGACGAGAGAGTTAGTGCAATGAAGGATGTTGAGGGGGCGGAAGTCTTAGGCGGCCTGATCGTCGGTCTGGGCGGCGGGCAATTCCTCAGTGAGTTGCTCGCCACGGTCGAGCTTCCCGATTTTTGCCAGGTGAATTTCTGCAAGCCTGTGCTCCACTTCGGGGTGCTTCTTATCGGAGATCACGCGATATCGCAGTTCGCCTTCGGCGGAGATATGGTTTCCACGCTTCAGAGTGCCTGCGAACTTCGCCAGGTTCCCCCAGGCAACCAGTCGGTGCCATTCGGTACGCTCTACGTTTTCCTGAGATTCTTTACTGCGCCACCGGACGGTGGTAGCCAAGTTGAGAATCACGTAGGGTGTTTTGTTTCGAGCTGTCCGGTTCTCGGCGTCCTTCCCTAAAAATCCAATTAACCTCACGGAATTGTCGTACATGGAATCCCTCCTTAGGTGCTGTACAGCGCTATCCATGATACTATATGTATAGCAGCATGGAAATACTTGTTTTTGGGCGCAAAGAGGCAAGCCAAGGGCTCGACCTAAGAGGAACAAGGGAGACACGACGATGGAGCCGTTCGAGGAGAGCCGCCAGAATTACGAACGGCAGCGGCGTCGCCTGAACACACAGTTGGGCCTGATGGTTTTTGCGTTTCTTCCATTGCCAGCAACATTAATCGCAATTGGACTTTCTCCACTGAAGATGTTGCTGGTAGTAGCGTCGTTGGGGATGAGCACAGGGATTCTGTATCCGTTGTGGTGGAGAACGAAGCACAATCCACATCGTGCTTCGATTGTTGAAAGGCGAGCGCGGCGGATTGCCTGGATTTGCCGGCCAGGCGCGTTTCTCTGCGGCCTAGCAGCGATGCTGTCCTGGTCGGTCGGAACCGAGCCTGCCGAATGGGTCGCTTTGGCATTCGCCGCTGCGGCTTTTTTGTTGTTGTGGTTCTCGCAATTCTCCAATGGGAAAGCAGTGCAAGAGCTGCGATCCGCGAGACCGATGATCCAGTAAAATGATAAAATCTCTAAGAGGATGGATTCAAAATGAAAGAAGAAATTGGCTTCAAGCACGGCATACCAGCAGATCGCAACAAGACTTGGGAACGACAGGTTGATGGCACAACGCTAGTCTTCTCTAAGACGTGGGAACCAAAACAAGAGAAGTTTCTATATGGATGCCACAGCAAGGCTGGCGGCGGAAGCACCTTCTATCATTCATCTGACCTCGACATCGAAGATCTTGTGAAGGACGAGCGATTCAGCTACATCCGTGGCATAAACGGAAGCAAAAGCAAAAGATAATTCCTCTACCGTAAACTTCATGTTTCCTTAGAGAGTCTCAGGGCGATTTCCGCCACGTACCCGAGATCGACGTTACAGACTTTCGCCGCTTCCTCGACTTCATTGTTCCAGTACTTTTGCCAATCATCGGCAGACCTTCTCAGCTTGCCCGACTTGCGCCACTCTTTTTCTTCCATCGCCATCCCAAGCTCGAATCGCGCGAGGCGCATTTTCAACTCGGCTTCGACACGCAGGCTGAGAGAGCCCTCCACTACGGCGTCGAGTTCTTCGTCGGAAAAGTCCTTTATGTTCGTTTTGTCTCGCCCCACGGGAAGCTCACAAAAAAATATGGTGCCTTTTACTAAGCAGACGCAGAGAGCCGGGTTTCTCGATTCTTCTGGCTGAATTCCTTCACTTCCTCGTAGCTGAAAGACCTAGTTTGAACGAGTTTTCTTCAACCACAATGCAGGCACAGTCTCAGACCGTGTCCTAAACCAATTCACAATGCGCGGAAAGCCTTCATCTATTGTTCTGTAACTGGAAAACACATGAAGTGACCGCGGCATCGAGACTGATGATTCTTCCTCTGTCAAGGGCTCTCCACTGAGGATTTTTAGCTGTCTTTCATCCACAATTCGAAACCCTTCATCCAGGGTGTTGACAATTTTACGCGGGGTCACTTTGATAGCGGTAGGGAGGGATGGCGGAATGAGGCCGGGGTCGCCACCTACTGTGTAATGATCAATGCCAGCTTCATCAAGCAAATCTATGAGCTTCTCTTTTCCATTCACAACCCCCATGATGACCAGACGGCGCTCAATGTCATTGGTAGCCGTGAGAACCTTTACCTTGTTGAGTTCATCATAGAATCCAAGATGGAGACGAGTATTGTTCTCTATGCTCATGTTCATGGCGGTTCCTAACCTTTTTCGATGCACTTGAAATTTCATGCTAACACTGCCGTAAGGCCTTGAACAAGAACTAACGGGGGCCGGGGACGGTGCCGCGGGACAGTCCTCCGGGTTCCATAAGTCGCGATTAGTGGGCTTGTACGAAGTGATCTCCGTGCTTGGCATCGACTCTGCACGGATTTACGAGGCCCCTAGAAAGGGGCCTCGTCGCCGTTGATTGGCAGTTCGGGCGGTGCTGCATTCGCGTCGCGCTTTTCGGCGCGGTCGAGCTTGCCGATCCTGCCGAGGTGGATCTCCGCGAGACGAACCTTGACCTTCTTGTGTTTTTTGTCGTTGAATTCGCGGTAGCGCAGCTCGCCTTCGACGGAGAGGTGCGTGCCCTTTTTCAGAGTGGCGGCGAACGTCGAAAGATTGGCCCACGCGATCATCCGGTGCCATTCGGTGCGATTCACGTACTCGCCCGATTTCTTGTCCTTCCAAGACGCTTGCGTGGCGAGTGATAGAACGGTGTATTCGTTCCCGCTCTTCGTGGTCTTCACTTCGGCGTCCTTCCCTAAAAATCCAATTAACCTCACGGTGTTGTCATACATCGAAAAATCTCCTTTGATGCCCTGAGTCTCTCAAGGCACACCACCCGGAGGGCGCGAGTGTGAGACAGCTCCCAAGTGTCAAGGTCTGCTTTCTTGGAGGGTGCCCGCGAAGTGGGAGGAACCGAGACCCCGTAGGGGCGCTCCCGCGAAGCAGAAGACCGCCGCGCCGCCGGGCGCTGGATTGTTTGCACTCGCGGTGCTTGAGAGTGAAAGCGGCTGAAAAAGGGGTAGAGACGACAACACCGTTGAGGTGGGATTTCTGGGTGACCGAAGTTGAGACGACAGGCATGAGCCGTTTGGGTCTCGCCATGTCGAGTTGGAAGGACAGAGGGGATCGGTACGTGAAGACTATGATTCGCGTGGCGCCGCATTGTCGTCAATACCGCCGCAAAAAGCGGCACGTCGAGCGCGAACGGCGAGTACGTAAAGCTGCCGCGCACACGAGTCAAAGTGAGTCGCTGAGTCCCATCGGGAAAGAACGGCTGCTCTTCGCACAGTCAAAGGGCGAATCTACCGATTAGCCATTTTCTGGGCCATGTATAGAATAAGCTTGCGATTGCCTTCTTCCGTCTTGCCCAACAGGCGGCGAAGTTTGCCGAGATAGCGAGCGTCCTTGCCAGTGCTACCCCAAGCGATGTCATCGGACGACTTCCGCTTGAGCAGGTTCGGCAGTTTTGGAGGCTCTGCACCTTCGTAAAAGAGTTGATAGAGTGGGCACTCGAGTGCGCGCGCGAGCTTTTCCAGCGTTTCGATAGCCGGGACAGTGTGGCCATTTTCCACGCGGGAGATATAACAACGGAGCAAGCCAGTACGCTTTTCGATGTCGCCCTGGGAGAGTTTCTTTTCCTCACGCATTTCGCGGAGGCGGTCGCCGATAATCATGGCCCATGATTACATTCAACTACGTACTGAGCAAGTATCAGCGCGGAACGGTAGTGGGTCAGTATCCGCTCCTCGCCGAGCTCGCCCAGTTTGCTAACCCCTGGTCATTCTCTAAGCTAGCCAGGTTTTAACGGATTCTCCCCGAGCGCTTTCAACACAATGTCCAGTTGGCGGGAGATGACTTTAACCAAATGCTTTTTGTCATCTAGGACTTTTGCCTCTGAAAGATCCCATGAGTATAAGCACTTCAGGCCGGGCCGAGGGGTTGCCGACATGCGTTTGGTATTAGTAAACGATTGATCGAACTGCGTCTTTTCGTCGGATCTGGCGAACCGTCGTTGAACAAGTTCACTCCAGAAGGTTTCCCAGTGTTCGCGGGTGTATTGCCCCGTGTCCACGATCTGCTCACGCCAATAAGCGACATATTCTTCAAGTGGTGCGTCGACTGTGGTCCACACGAAGCCAGTTGCCATGTGACCGAAGTGAAAGTTCGGTTTGACGGCCCAACCTCCACCACGAAGCGAGACCACATTTGAAGTAGCTCCCTTATGCATATAGAAGGCTTTCGCCTGGGTGAGTGTGTCAGCCGGATAGACTACAAGTTGGATTCTCTGCGACTCTTCGTCAAATTCCAAGTACGCACGGCTTAAGGTGGATCGACCGGGCAATTCCAACCAACTCTTTGTGGGAGAGCCGACGATCTCATCCTGTAGGACTTTCAGCCTTCGGCGCAACCGGAATCCATTGTCCTTGCATCGACCGAGGGTTGTGAAGGGTCCTAGGGGTGGGAAATACCGATCAACAAAATCCAGGAAATCTACAATGAGCGTCCGTTCCGCGCCGGCTACGACCTCGCTTTCTACCAGATCGGACCACCCGGCCAGTAAGTCGCGCCAGTCAACGGTTTTTACAACCCCATCGAAGTGGACCTGTGCCCCATGTACGTTCAAGTATTTTGCTTGGTCCGTACCCTCGCCCTCGCGTAGCTTTGTTTCTATGACAATTAGTAACTCATCGCCATACCGCACAATTCCGTCCAGCACCTGTGAACGATCTGTGACCTGCACCGGTCCTTCAACCGCCTCGACATCGGGCGCCAGAAGTATACTCATTCCTTCAATCGGCTCGGAGAATTCGGGTGCTTTCTCGAACATTTGCTGGCGCTGGGTATCGAAGCTCCATGGACGCTGGAGCTCATAAAGTTTGCGGTCAGGGGCCGCAAGCGACAGCCACACCTGATGGGCCGCAGGGCTGATGCGCAACACAACGAGGAATGCGCGCGTCAATTGATTTTCGTGATGAGCAGGGATGTCCTTGTTGGGGTCAAAGAAATTCAGTGAGTCATTGGTCGGCATGCTGGTCGCATCTTAGCTTAAAGATATCCTTACGATCGGACAGTACAATTACCCGTCGTGAACACGCAACGCTCAACTCCGGTTCTATATTAGCTGATAAAGTGGGCTGCATAACCTCACGTACTGCGCTAACTTGATCTACCATCTCCTAAATTGTCGGCCGCTCTCCAGAAAACAAAGACGTAAGTCGTTTGTTTTCTGGCACCACTTACAGCGTTCCGCTGTCCCCTGCTCGGAAAGTGACCCACTACCCGAAAAGGGGTACCTTGACTATTCGCCTTTTGTTCGCCTACTATCTTAGCAGCGTCGAGGGTCGAGGGCACGTCATCATGAGCTTATCCACTGCACCAACGAAAACGGAACAACCGGCAACGCCGAACCCTTGGATTCTCCCCGAACGCACCCTAACCGTCTTGTACGGCTGCCCTGAAATACAGCGGCTCTCACATTATTTCTTGCCGAGAATTCTGCTCCATCAGAAACGGGTTTTATATTTAGACGGTGCGAATCAGATCAGTCCACTACTCATCGCTCAGTTCGCTAGGGGGCGTGGTCTCGAACCGTCCGTGTTCAATAACCTCATTCGCATCGCGCGCGCCTTTACCTGCTTTCAATTAACGGAGCTCATTCGCCGCGTTCCAAAAGTGCTTGCGACGTTTTCTGCCGATGTGCTGATTGTCACGGCCTTGCCGGATTTATATTTCGACGAAGATGTGCAGGATCGGCCAGCGCGCGCATCATTCGAACATGCGCTCGAAGGCTTGCGCGAGCTTGCGCCGCTTGCGCTTTCCATCGCCGTTTTTTCCGATGCGACATCGTTCAAAACAAAACGGCACGATTTCTTCAAGAAGCTCCGCAACCAGGCAGACCACATCATGAGAGTTGAATCCCGTCCCGAAGGCTCCCTCTCCTTTACCCGCGAAAAAAATACGCCGCTCCTATCAGCTTGAACGGAAAGTGCGAGGTGCAGTATGGGCAGAACCGTCCCTACATTTGTTCAATTGATTCAACAGGCCGCGGAGCGTTGGAAAAAATTCCGCCGCGCTTTACGGCGCGAAGATCACGAGCATTTCGACCGCCTCTTTGTCCGCGTGCGGTACTACACCCACGCCGCCACCTACCAGTGTCACGATAACCCGATGGAGGCCATTCTTCTTTCCATCGCCCTCGACCAGGAGAAGCGGCTCAACGCCGTGGAGAAAGTTCTGCAGAACGCGGGGGTGCTTTGTGAAGTTGCGGCAAGGATGGATTCTCGACCTCTACCCGAGTCAGCACGGAATGACGCTGTGGCTGATCGACCGGAACCAGTCGCACTACCGTTTGACCGATAGCTTCGCGCCGGCATTTTACGTTTCCGGAGATCACGAGAAGCTTGTCCAGTTGCAGGACGCCGCTCGAAACCAAACCACGGAACTGCGTACGCGATTCACAGAACGCACGGATTTGTGGCTCAATGCGCCACGCACCGTCCTCGAAGTTTCCGTTCTTTGTCCCACCGATTTTATGGGCTGGGGACGCTGGGTCCACAAGCGCGACTCGCGCTTGCAGCTCTACAACAGCGACCTAATGGTGGCGTCCCTTTACTGCTGGGAGAAACGAATCTTCCCGCTGGCGTACGTCGAAGTCGAAACCGAGGACGAGGGAGAAATCCAATCCATCGCGTGCCGCGATGATGAATGGACACTCGACTATGAAATGCCGCCGCTCAAGATCATGCAGATTCGGCTCGCCGGACCATCGCGCATCGATCCCACGCACGGCCGCCGCGCGG
>Ga0210393_10000875_pt1 | contig 25789 bp, 18 predicted proteins | sample IncBWC27OmetaG_FD_160068 | JGI IMG/M metagenome (GOLD analysis project Ga0210393, IMG submission 160068) | Forest soil microbial communities from Barre Woods Harvard Forest LTER site, Petersham, Massachusetts, United States - Inc-BW-C-27-O ...
GCTCTCGCGTACCGAGCCGCCGCTCGCCGCCGCCGCGCGCCGCGCGCGCTCCATGATGGCTGGCGGCAGCGCGAAGCCTTCCGGGCGCAGCACGATCACCTCCATGCCGCGCAGTGCCGCCATGTGCAGCGCCGCCGCCGGCACCGCCAGCGGCAGCGCGCGCGGATGCCAGGCCCAGCTGAGCACGAAGCGCGCGGCGCGCGGCACCGCCAGGTCGTCGAGCGTCTTCCAGTCGGCGAGCGCCTGGCAGGGATGGTTGACCGCCGACTCGAGGTTCACCAGCGGCTTGTCGGTGAGGGCCGCCATGGCGGCGAAGTTGCTCTCGGCGAGATCGGCGGCCAGATCGCGTCCTTCGGCGAAGGCGCGGATGCCGAGCGCGTCGCAATAGGAGGCGAGCACCGGGATGGCCTCGCGCACATGCTCGGCGGCGCCGCCATCCATGACCACGCCGCTGCGCGTCTCGAGCTGCCAGCTGCCCTGGCCGGGATTGATGACGAACGAGCTGCCGCCGAGGCGCGCCATGGCGGCCTGGCACGAGGCGAGCGTGCGCAGCGAGGGGTTGAAGAACAGCAGGCCGAGGATCTTGCCGCTGAGCGCGTGCGGCTCGGGCTGTTTCTCCAGCCGCCGCGCCAGCTCGAGCAGCGACAGCACTTCCTCCCGGGAGAAGTCGGCGAGGTCGAGGAAGCGCTTCACGGCGGCAGGTCCCGCAGCGCATCGTGCAGCATGTCGACGTGCTGCTCCTCGAGGATGAACGGCGGCAGCAGCCGCAGGATGTGCGGGTCGCTGGAAGTGCCGGTGAGGATGCAGCACTCGAGCAGCTCGGCCTGGATTTCTCTCGCCGGTCGCGTGGTGCGCAACCCCACCAGCAGGCCCGCACCCTGGTAGCCGGTGACCGGGCCCAGGACGCAGGTGCGGCGGATATACGCGCCCATACGCCGCACGCGCTCGAGCAGCCGCTCCTCGCGGATGGCGGCGAGCACCGCGCTGATCGCCGCGCACGCCATGGGACCGCCGCCGAAGGTCGTGCCGAGGGATTCGGGCTTGAGCGAGGCGGCGACCAGCGGCGTCATCAGCAGCGCCGCGCAGGGGAAGCCGTTGCCGAGCGCCTTGGCGGTGGTGAGCATGTCCGGGCGCACTTCGTAGAAGTTGGCCGCGAAGGGCTCCCCGGTGCGGCCGACGCCGCATTGCACCTCGTCGAATATCAACAGCGCGCCCACCTCGTCGCAGCGCGCCCGCAACGCGGCCAGGAACGGCGCACCGAGATCGACCGCGCCGGCCAATCCCTGCACCGGCTCGACGATCACGGCCGCGGTATCGCGGCTGACCTGTGCGGCGATGGCGCCGCTGTCGCCGCGCGGGATGAAGCTCACGTCGAAGGGCGTGCGGGGAAAGCCGTACCATTTGGCCTGCGCGCCCCAGGTCACGGCGCCCGCTGCGGCGGTGCGCCCGTGAAAGCTGCCCTCGATGGCCGCGACGTGCGCCCGGCCTGTCATGCGCAGCGCGAGCCTGAGCGCGTTCTCGTTCGCCTCGGCGCCGCTGTTGACGAAGAACACGCTCGCGAAGGGGAGCTTCGAGAAGCGCACCAGGCGCCGCGCCGCGCTGGCGCGCACGCGCATCGCCACCGCGTTGCTCTGGAACTGACAGCCTTCCGCCTGGCGGGCGAGCGCCGCGGTCCAGGCGGGATGGTTGTAGCCTAGGGCCGCGACCGCATGTCCGCCGTACAGATCGAGCACCCGCTCGCCGCGGCTGCTGGTGAGCCAGACACCCTGCGCCGAGGCGACCTCGAGCGGATACTGCGCAAACACCGGCGCCAGGAAATCGTGGGCGCGCACCGCGGCCCGCAGGCCGGTGTCCGAGATCGTGGCGGCCGGTTTCTTCTTCGCCATCGCCCGTGCCTTCAGGTCCACCCGGGAGCGGGCGCGGTGAGGCCGCAGCTCTCCGGCAGGCCGAACATGCGGTTCATCCACTGCACCGCGCCGCCGGCCGCGCCCTTGGTGAGATTGTCGATGGCGCACAGCACCGCGAGCGTGCGCCCGCGCACCACCGCCGACAGGTGCGCGTAGTTGCTGGCCACGACGTCCTTGACGCGCGGCATCTCGCTCGCGACGCGCACGAACGGCGCGTCGGCATAGAAGGCCCGCAACGCTGCCAGCAGCTCCTCTGTGTCGAGCGCGCGCTGCAGCGGCGCCTGCAGCGTCACGTGGATGCCGCGGGAGAACGGGCCGGAGAGCGGCACGAACGCGAACTGCGCCTCGACTCCCGACGCCGCCAGCGCACAGGCGGCGACCTCGGGCACGTGGCGGTGCGCCAGCGCACCGTAGCTGTAGACGTCGGCGTGGCGCAGCGGATGGTGCGTGGCCTCGACGGGCTTGCGCCCCGAGCCGGTGCTGCCGGTGATGCCGCTGACGAACAGCGTGGGCGTGACGAGGCCTTTGGCGAGCAGCGGCACGCTCGCCAGCAGGATCGCGGTAGCAAAGCAACCCGGGTGGGCGACGTGCGGCGTGCTGAGCTGCGGCAGGTGCTCCGGCAGCGCGCAGGTAAATTGTGCCAGGCGCGCAGGAGCTGCGTGCGGGTGCAGGTAGACCGCCGCATAGCCTTGCGGGCTCGCGTAACGGAAGTCCGCCGAGATGTCCACCACGCGCGGCGCGCAGCCCGCGGCCTCCGCGGCGGTGAGCAGCCGGTCGACGAGCGCGGCGGCGACGCCGTGCGGGGCGGCCGAGAACACTGCGGCGCTGGGCGCTTCGCACAGCAGCTTGCGCACCTCGGCCTCGGAGCTGAAGCGCGCTTTGGGATAGGCGCTCGCCAGGTGCGGGAAGGCGGCGGCGAGCGGCTCGCCCGGCTGGCTGTCGGACATCACCGCCGCGAGCGTGAACTGCGGATGCCCCGCGAGCAGCCGCAGCAGCTCGCCGGCGACGTAGCCGGTGCCGCCGAGCACGACCGCTGGGATGGCCGCGCTCATCCGGCCGCCTGCGCCGGCGCGGCCGCCGGCCGGGCGACGATGCCGAGCGCGTCGAGCACGCAATCCCCGAGCGCTGCACCATGGCTGAGCGCGTTGCAGGCCGCGACGCCCATCTGCGTCGTGATGATCTCCACGCCCACCTGGTTGTCGGTCGCAGGTCCGGTCACCACGCACGGCTCGATGTGGAAGCGCTCGCGCAGCAGCTTTACTCCGCCCCAGGCGGCCACCGGATCATTGGCCGACAGCACCACCGCGGTGAGCGCCGCGCGGATGTCCGGGCACTCGAGGATGGCATCGACGCCGTAGGTGCCGAGGATGCCGTCGCCGAGCTCGAACACCACCACGTCCGGCTTGCCGGCGGCCAGCTCGCTCAGCATGGTGCGCGTGAGCGCCGGGCCGTTCGCGCGCGTGGTGGTGACCACGCCGAGATCGGTGAAGATCGCGCTGCGGCGCGCGCCGGCGTCCTCCATGGCGAGGATGTCACGGCGCAGCGACACGCCGGTGGCTTTGAAGGCGTCCACCGTCAGGCCGCGGTGGCGCATGCGGGCAATCACCGCGCAGGCCGCCGCCGTCTTGCCGGCTTCCATGCAGGTGCCGGCGAGCGCCACCACCGGCACCCCGCGGGTATCCAGCGCGGCGTTGGCGTCGAGCGGCTTGTGACCGACGCGCGCCGGCACGCCGATGCGCTCGCCGAGATAGGGGAAGTTGAGTGCCACGCCGAGCACGCGGCAGTCGAACGGCTTGCCCTTGTCCGGATTGACGGAGTCGCACACGCCGAGCACGCCGCCGATGTTGAGCATCTGGATGATATCCCCGGGCTGCAGCGCCTCGGGCACGTGCCCGGAGTAACCGAACAGCGCGTGGCGATGGCCGAGGGCGCCGGCGACCACGTCGCCCTTGCCGAGCTTCGCCATGCGGCCGCTGGTCAGCTCCAGGGTGTTGTAGGTCGATTTGTTGTCGAGCACCTCGACCACCACCACCACGCCTTCCTGTGCGGGGATGTCGGCGGCGATGCGCACCTCGTGCGAGAGATTGCACGCCTGCGTCACGGAGGCGAGCTTGTCGACCACCACGCTGCGCATGTTGCTCACCATCACTGCGGCTCCGGCGTGCCGGCGGCCGCGGCGCGCTCGCCGGCGCGCGCGTGGAACAACCCCGGCAGCGCGACCAGGCGCGAGAACCCGAGCGCATCCGCCGGCGACCATTCCCCGGCCGCCTCGCCGTACACGCCGCGCGAGGCCGCCATGAGCGAGAACGGCGACTCGACGCCCGCGACGAACACACTGCCGGTCTGCAGCAGCAGGTGCACCGTGCCGGTGACGCGCCGCTGCGAGGCGACCAGCAGTGCCTCGATGTCGCGGCACACCGGATCGAGCAGCTGGCCCTCGTGCACCAGGTCGCCGTAGGGCTGCGCGACCAGGTCCTTGATGCGCTGCTGGCGAGCGGTGAGCACCAGCTTCTCGAGCTCGCGATGCGCGCTGAGCAGCACCTCGGCCGCCGGCGCCTCGAAGGCGACCCGCCCCTTGGTGCCGATGATGGTGTCGCCCAGGTGGATGCCGCGGCCGATGCCGAAGGGCGCGGCGAGCGACTCGAGGGATTCGATGATCGTCACCGCGGAAGCCGCGGCGCCGTCGAGCGCCACCGGCCGGCCCTGCTGGAAGGCGAGCACGTGTCGCTGCGGCTTGCGCGGCTCGGCAAAGGCGCCGCGCGTCAGCAGCCAGGCCTCCTCGGGAATGCTGCCCGCGGAGGTGAGTGTCTCGCGGCCGCCGATGGTGACGCCCCACAGTCCGCGGTTGATCGAATACTGCGCGCCGCTGGGCGGCAGCGGCAGGCCGCGCTCGCGCAGGTAGGCGAGCTCCTCCTCGCGCTTGAAGGCGTGGTCGCGCACCGGCGCCAGCACCTTCAGGTCGGGGGCGAGCGTGCGCAGCGCTACCTCGAAGCGCACCTGGTCGTTGCCGGCCGCGGTGCAGCCGTGTGCCACCGTGTCGCAGCCGAGCTCGCGCGCCAGTCGCGCGATGGTCTGCGCCTGCATGACGCGCTCGGCGCCGACGCACAGCGGGTAGAGCTGGCCGCGGCGCACGTTGCCCATGATGAGAAAGCGCAGCACCTGCTCGAAGTAGGCGTCGCGTGCGTCCACCTGGTGGTGCGCCAGTGCGCCGAGCGCGCGCGAGCGCTCGGCGAGCGTGGCGGCGGCGGACGGATCGATGCCGCCGGTGTCCACGGTGACGGTGATCACCGGGCGCCCCTGCTGCGCGCGGATCCACGGTACGAGGAACGACGTGTCGAGGCCGCCGGAGTAGGCGAGCACGATCGGCGTGCCCGCGGGGGTCGCGCTCGCGGCCATGATCCTAGAGGCCGAACAGCGCGCCGAGGCGCGCCACCAGCGCATCCTGCGCACGCTGGTTGGCGGTGGCGATGAAGATGGTGTCGTCGCCGGAGATCGTGCCGGCGACCTCCGGCCACGCGGCCTTGTCGATGGCGACCGCGACGCTTTGCGCGGCGCCGATGGTGGTGCGCAGCACGGTGATGGCGGACCCGGCGCGCCGCAGCGCCCGCACGAACTGCGTGAGCGTGCCGAAGTCGCCGTTGGCGCGCGTCACCTCGTCCGGCGGCAGCACGTAGCGCCCGCTGGCCTTGAGCACGCCGAGGTCGCGCAGGTCGCGGCTGATCGAGGACTGCGTCGCCTCGTGGCCGGCGCGCTTCAGCAGCCGCACCAGGTCTTGCTGCTTGCCCACCAGGCCGTCGCGCAGGATGCGCACGATCGCTTCGCGCCGCTCGAGCTGCTGCGTGTCGTTCAGCACGCTGGTACTATCCGCATAAACATGCGCATAGTGTGCATTTTAATGCACGAGCAGTCAAGCACCCGGGTGCCTGTGGCGGCGCTTCGGCGCGCCGCGGCCCGCTCGCGCGCCGCGACGCTACTTGTCGATCGAGTACACCAGGTCGGCGCCGCGCGCCGTGCCCATCTCGCTGCGGATGGTCCAGTGATCGCCGAGCGTGTAGCGCATCTTGAAGACGTTCAGCTGCTCGGTGAGGCTCACGCCGTAGCTCACGTACAGGCGCGGCGACAGGTAGCGGCCGAGCACCAGCGAGGTCTCGTTGGCGATCGGGTCGGTCTCGAGACTCACGTCCGGCAGTCCCACGCGCGGACCGAGCTCGGCAGCGAGCAGCGCCGCCCCCTGGCCGAGGGCGGCGTTGCTGGAGTTCTGCGCCGAATTCAGTGAGCCGCCGGCGAGAATCAGCGACACGATCTGCGACTGCGGCAGCGGCGGGTCGGAGAAGAACGACATGTGCGGCTGCAGCAGCGTGCCGCGCACGTTGACGCCGGCGGTCACGTCGGGGAACTGCTTCTGGGCGCGCACGTCGATGCCCGGGTCGTCGATCGCGCCGCCGTTGAAGATCAGCTGCCCGCGCTGGATGTCGAGCTTGCGGGCGTAGGCGGTGTAGGTGCCCTCGGCCACCGACAGCGTGCCGCTGCCGCGGGTGATGGCCTCGTAGCCGCTGCGGATGGTGACGCCGCCGGTGAGTCGCGCGGTCAGCCCCATGGCGTCGAGGTTCACGTGATCGCCCAGCACCAGCGTGATGGTGCTCACCACCTCGAAGCGCTCGGCGGCATTCTCCGGCTCGGCGCCGACGATCACCTCGTCCGGGGATGCGCGCACCGCGTTGGTGATGTCCTTGGGCTGGATCTTCGCGTACGGCACCGTCACCTTGCCCGTTACCTCGATCCTGCGGCCGTCGACGGCGAAGTCGAGGTCCGGCGAGGCATCGATCTGCGCTTCCGGCACGTCGGCGACGCGCAGGTTGGTGCCCTGCAGGTGGAACTTGCCGTACGGCAGCAGCCGGCGCCACTCGAGATGCCCGCTGGCCGACACCGAGCCGGTGCCGGCGCGCGCGCTGCCGCTGAAGTCGATGCCGCCGGTGCCGAGCCGCGCCTGCAGGCCGATCTCGCGCAGGCTCAGGTTCACCTGGTAGACGTCGATCTCCCCGTTGGTCACCTTCACCACGCCGCTCAGCGTCGGCGCGCCGAGCGTGCCGGTCGCGCTCAGGTCGGCGTCGAGCCCGCCCGCGGCACGGTCGATGTCCGGTGCATACAGCGAGATGAGGCCGAGCTCCGCGGTATGCGCATGCAGCTCGGCACTGAGTGGCATGTCCTGCCACGCTACGGCGGTGCGCTGGATGTGCAGCTGCCCGTGGATGGTGCCAACGCCGGTGTCGCCGACGTCGGCCTGGGCGCTGACCAGCGCCGGGGTGGCGAGCGCGGTGATCGTGCCCGAGCCGATGCGGGTGTGCTCGACCTTGTGGCTGGCAACCTTGTGGTCGATCTGAGCATCGGTGAGCTGCGCGCGCAGCGTCCCCTGCACGACCGTGTTCGCGCCTCCCGAAAAGCGCGCCAGCGCCGTGATGGTGCCGAGATATTCGACCGCGGGAGTCATGCCGGCGGTGAGCGTGTTGAGCGGCATCTGGTTGGCCATGAGGGTGCCCGACCAGGCCGCAGGCGACCAGTCCCCGTCGGCGCAGAGGCTGCCCGGCGTGCCGACGACGCACAGCCACTCGACGCGCGCGTGCGCGGCGGCGAGTGTCAGGTCGACGGGGCGCTCGAGCGTGAGGTGCAGTTGACCGCCGCCGGCGATGTTGAGCGCTTCCAGGCGGCCGTTGAAGAGGCCGTGCTGGTAGGCGCCGCTCGCCTGGGCGCTCACCGTGAGCCCGGTAGTGCTCGCCGCAGCGTGCAGCTGGTAAGCGGCGGGCGGACCGCTCAGGGTCAGCGCGAGGCTGTCCACGGTGCGGCCGCCATAGCTCAGCTCGCGCACCCGCGCATCGACCTTCGACTCCTGCGCCGTGGAGCCGGGATTGAAGTTGATGTCCGCATCGAGCGCGCCGACCTTCACCCCCTGGTACTCGAAGCCGCTGCCGTGAGCGACCGCCACGACGACCGGGTTCGCGAGCGTGCCGTGCAGCGAGCCGGAGGTCTTGAGCTCGCCGCGCGCGCCGGGCGCGAGCAGGCTCAGGTCGTGCGTGGCCACGGCGAAGCGCAAATCCACCTGCTCGTCCACCCGCCCGTCAAGCGCGAGGCTCGCCGTGCCGAGCCCAACGCGCACGTTGCTGAAGCTCCAGGCCGCACCCGAGTGCGTCACGGTGCCCGAGCCGCTCGCGGCCACTCCGCGCAGCTTGCCGCTCAGGCTGCTGAACGAGACGCTCAGATCGCTCCTGGCCGAGAAGCCACGGCCGTCAGCCGCGAAAGCGAAGCTGATGCTGCCCGGCAGATCCTCGCGCAACGCGCCCGGGTTGATGCCGGTGACACGGCCGGCGAGCGCCCAGGTCTCGAGCGGCGACCAGACCACGTGGCCAGTGACGCTGGCGTGCCCGCCGTACAGGTCGAGCTCGGCCGGATCGAAGCTGAAGCTGTTCTTGTCCAGGGTGCCGCTGAGCTCGACGGGCATCACCGGCAGCTGCGCCGCCTGCCCGCTGCCGCGCAGGTGCACCGCGTAGGGCAGCACGCCGGCCAGTGTGAAGGAGCCCGCCGTGCTTCTCACCGCGACGTCGTGCCCGGTGAGCGGCCAGCGGAAATCATTCCAGCTGCCGCTCAGGTCGAGCCGCGGCCCGTGGTCGACGATGGCGATCGTGCCCGAGCCGCTGGCGCGCGCGCCGGAGGCGCGGTGACGCACCTGCATGTGGCGCGCGGTGAGCACATGCGCGGCGTAGCTGCCGGCGAACTGCGCGTCGAATGTCCCGACGGCGAGACCTGCGGGGTTGAGTGGCCCGTGCGCCTCGAAGCCGTGCTCATCACCCGCCGCGCTCAGCGTACCGCTGATGTGCCCCAGCGGACTGCCGATACCAAACGCCTGAAGGTCGAAGTCCTGCACCGCGGCGTCCGCGATCCAGTGCCAGTGACCGGTAAGGTCGAGCGCCCTGCCGCCGACCGCGGCGCGGAACGGGCTGAGCGTATGGCCGCTGACGACGAGCGCATCGAGGTTGCCGTGCGCGCCACCGTTGAGGATCCATTGCGGTTGCCCCGCCGGACTCCAGTCGAGGCGGCCGTCGGCCTCGATGCCGAGCGGATCCTGCGCGCGCAGCTCGCCGATGGCGCTGACGTGCGCGCCCTCGAGCTGCCCGTCGGCCTGGAAGAAGCGGATGTAGGCATGGCGGATGACGGCCGCGGCCTGCAGGTCCGTCACCGCGAGGTGGAAGCCGTTGTACACGCTGAGCGTGGCGCTGCCGACGCGGCCGCTGTCCACGGTGATGTTCAGCCAGCGCGGCAGGAAGGTCGGCGGGCCGGGCGTCGCGGGCGTGGTGCGGCGCTTCACCTCGATCAGCGCGCTGCGCACCGAGCCGCGGCTGACGTGGATGCTCTGCAGCAACAGCGGCCGCAGTGCCACGCGTCCCTCGATCCCCTCGAAGGTGAGGTGCACCAGGCGATGGTCGATCTCCACGCGCTCGACCTGCAGTCCGCGAGCGACCGTGCCGCTCACGCCGCTGATCACGAGCCGTACCGGACCGAGCTGCTGCGGCAGGTGACGCACCACGAACTGCAGCCCGGTGGTGGTGAACAGCACCGACCACAGCAGCACTGCCGGTGCGACCAGCGTCGTGATCACGAACAGGCAGGCGAGGATCAGCAGGGCGCGGCGCATGGCGGTCGCGGCTATAGCTTCGGCGAGAAGTTGATGTGCAGGCGCGGGCCGGCATTCGTCGACAGCGGCTGGGCGATGTCGATGCCGAGCGTCATGACCGGCAGGCGTACGCGCAGGCCCACGCCCACCGAGTACTGGATGAAGGGGTTGCAGATCTCCGCCTGCCCCTCCGGCCCGGCCACGCAAGGCTTGTGGAAGCTGTTGAGGGCGTTGCCGTAGTCGACGAAGGTGGCGATGCCGAGGTTGCGCGGCAGGTCGCGGATCACCTCCACCGTGCCGGTGAACACGTCCTTGCCGCCCGTCTTGATGTAGCCGGCGATGGCCTGGCAGGTGCCGTTGGCATTCTTCAGGAACTGCCCGGCCGGATTCTGCGTGCACACCGCCTCGAGCGGCGACAGCTCGTTGTAGGCGAAGCCGCGCACGCTGTTGTCGCCGCCGGCGAAGAAGCGGTAGTAGGCCGGCAGATCGGCGAAGTTCTTCACCAGTGTCGCGCCCAATTCGTCGCGCAGCAGCAGGTGCCACTTCGAGCCCATGTGGAACACGCGCTCGGCCTGCATGTGCAGCTGGATGAAGTTGGCATCCGAGCCGAGCGCGGAGTCCGAGCCCTTGAGCTCGGCGAAGAACGGGCGCACGAACTGCGGTTCACCGAGGAAGCCCAGCGGCACCGAGGCCAGGTCGATCTCCGGCACCAGCAGCCGCTCGGTCACCGAGCCGTTGACGTCGTCGCTGGTGGTGCGCACCGCGTTTGCCTGCATCACCCACTGCCACGGGCCGCGCACCGCGGTGAAGCTCGGTCCGGTGGACTGCGTGATGGCGGTGACGTCGGCGAGGGTCTGCTGCTCGATGGCGGCGTTCAGTGAGATGTTCTCGAGCGCCGGGTCGCCGACCGGGATGCGGTAGTGGCTCTGCACGAAGTACTTCGTCACCTGCGCCGCCTGCACTTCCACGCTGAAGCTGTGGCCGAGCGTATTGAGGTGCCGGTCCTCGAAGCCGAGCGTGCCGCGTACGCCGGTATCGGTGGCGTAGCCGGCGCCGAACGAGTAGCGATGGCGGCGGCTGGCGTCGGCGTGAATCTTCACCGGCACGATGCGCGTCTGGCGGTCCGGCTCCTGCGGCAGCACCTCGAGGTTGGCGAAGTACTGTGAGTCATCGAGTGCGAACTGCGTGCGCAGCACCTGGGTCAGGTCGTAGAAATCGCCCTGGTGGTAGCGCAGGTAACGGCGCACCAGGCTGTCGCGGACGACGTGCTGCTCGATGCTGGTGGCGCCGAAGCGATAGCGGTCGCCGGTCTCCATCTCGAGCGCGATGTCGGCGGTGTGGTTGGCCGGATCGACCAGCAGCTCGTTACGGGTCAGTTTGGCATCGAGAAAGCCGTAGGTGGCGGCGGTGCGTTGCAGGTCGCTCTTGATGCCCTCGTAGAGCGCGTGGTTCAGGCGATCGCCGGCGTGCAGCGGCAGGCGGGTGAGGATGCGCGTGAAGAGCGGATCGTTCTCGCCGGGTCCGCTGACGCGCACCTCGATCTTGCGCACCCGCACCGGTTCGCCGGGAGTGATATCGATGACCACGCGCCAGTCGCCGTGGCCCTGCTCGGTGACGGCCGAATCCACCTTCGGCTCGTAATAGCCGTACGGGCGCAGCGCTTCCTGCACCTCGCGCTCGACGCGGTTGTGTAGCCGCTCCACGATGTCGGCGTTCAGCTCGGCGCCGCCCTTGCGGTAGCGCTCGAAGCTCAGGTAAGCGAGCACGTTGGTGCGCAGCTGCTCATCGATGCCGCGCACCTCCACGTTGACACCGGCGGCCTGCGCCGGCGGGACGGCGGGCAGCGCGGCGAGCAGGCACACCGCCAGCCAGGGAGCCCGCCAGTGCCGTCGACGAGCCCGCGGCAGGAGTTTGCGCTGCGCCATCTCTTTTGAATTCTAGAGCCTTAAGGCCGCAGCCGCCTGCTGCCCCTTCAATGAGAGTGGGCGCGTGCCGCGGAGGTTCCGCGGCGCGTCACGCCCACTCGCCCGCGTTCAGCGTGAATTCAGTCTCACCTGACGGCTCGCCGCCGGCATCGAAGCGCCGCTCGGCGATGTACAGCGCGCCGCTGTGCTGCAGCAGCACCACGGTCGAGCAGCGCGTGCCGTAGACGGGATGATGCACGAAGGGCGCCGACAGCGCGCGCGCCCACTCCGGCGGCAGTCCGCCCGTGTCGTGCGAGGTCAGGTGATCCGCCGCCGGGGTGCGGTCGGCGAGCAGCGCGAACAGCGCCGCGGAGGGCTGCGGCGGGGAGGCGCGCAGCCAGGCCTCGAAGCCGGCCCGCACCCGCTGCAGCTTCGGCCACGGCGTGTCGAGCAGCTCGTTCGACAGGCCGTACACGCCCGGCGGCAGCTCGTGCGCGAAGCTCGCGGCGCGGTTGGATCCGTACCACATCGAGCTCGTATCCGCGAGCAGCAGGTTGAAGCCGGAATACTGCCCGGCATCGGCGGCCAGCGTGGCAAAGAAATCCGCCGCGCTGCCGGCGCCGCCGCCGTGCGCTCCGAGGTAGCGCGGAATCAGCTCGCCGCGCGAGGGCGCGTGGGGCTTCGGTCGCTGCAGCTCGCGGAAGTTGGTGACCACGCCGAAGCGGCGCGCACGATCCAGGCCGAGCCAGGTGCCCCCGGCACGCAGGTCGCGCCCGGCGATGATCTCGCCCGGCGGTGGCCACGGCGCGAGCGGCGCCGCCGGTCGCTCGTGGTATTCGTCGCGGTTGGCGGCCACCACCAGGCGGTAGCGCGGATGGGTCTGCCAGGCGAGCACCAGCAGGCACATGCGGCTAACCGGCGCCTTTCAGCCAGCTCTCGATGAGGCGCCAGGAGATCGACTGCGTGGGCGGCGCGAGCGCCTCGCCCGAGCGCAGCTGCTCGCGCGTAAACCAGCGCGCGTCCTCGAGCTCCCCGCCGACGTGCACCGGGCTGCCGGCGGCGGCGCGTGCGCGAAAGCCGAGCATCACCGAGGAGGGGAACGGCCAGGGCTGAGAGGAGTGGTAGCGCACCGCGCTCACGCTGACGCCGGTCTCCTCCGCGACCTCGCGCATCACGGCATCCTCGAGGCTCTCGCCCGGTTCGACGAAGCCGGCGATGGTGGAGTAGCGCCGCGGCGGCCAGCCGGGCTGGCGCCCGAGCAGCGCGCGCTCGCCGTCGCTTACCAGCACGATGATGGCCGGGTCGAGGCGCGGAAAGAATTCCTGCCCGCACGCGGGGTTGGTGCAGGTCATGCAGTGCCCGGCGTGGGTGGGGCGCGTCGCAGCGCCGCACGCGCCGCAGTGGCGCGCGCGGGCGCGCCAGATGGCGAGTGCCCGCGCGTAGGCGAGCAGCCCCGCCTCGGCGGCGCCCAGCACGGGAGTGAGCGGCCGCAGCTCCTCGAGCCGCGTGCCCTCCGGCACGGCGGGCGGGGCGTCCCCCGGCAGGTCGACCAGCACGCAGCGTGCGCCCTGGTACCAGCCGAGCAGTACCAGCTGCGCCGGGGCTGCCGCGCATACCAGCGGCGCGTCGTTGGCGAGGAAGGCGACGTGCGGCTCGGGCTGACCGCGCAGCAGCTGCCGCGTTCCCTGGCTGATGAGGTAGCGGGTCGCAGGATCGGCGCGTGCCGCTCCGATCCAGTCGGGATCCCCGCGCTCCTCGGCGCGCCGCTCGATGTAAGGCCCGGAGAAGAAGTTAGGCCGCTCGTGATCCATCCACGCCTGTCCGCTGCCCGCGTGGGTGCGGGCGCCGGATTCTACTGGGGCCCCCGCGAAATTGCGCATCTTGTCCGACGCGCTGCGCCTATCGGTCACGGCAGGCGCAATTTTGCCGGGTGGTTTACTGGGGCCCCCGCGAAATTGCGCATCTTGTCCGATGCGCTGCGCCCATCGGTCGCGGCAGGCGCAATTTTGCGGGGTGGTTTACTGGGGCCCCCGCGAAATTGCGCATCTTGTCGTCAGACCCGGGGGAGTCGCCCGCCGCCGGTTTGACCTTGCGGCATGTGTGTGCGCCGCGTGCAACCTGTGACGTGAATCTCATTCCCACGAATGAGCGCTGCGCTATGTCGGCTAGCGCACCGTCGTCCGCGCGGGGAGCCAGTTTGATCAAAGCTGGCTAGCAACATGCAGGGCCGCCTCCTTTGATTACGCCTACCCGGCGGCATGCGCCCCGCCGCACCTCCGCGCGATCAATGAGCCACGCCGATGGAGAAATGCTTCGGCAGCTCGGACAAATCTTTCGCTATCGCAGGTTACTGCTATGTCTGACAGGCGTCATGGTCTTGCACGCGGCGGCGGCGGCGGACGTGACGGACATGAGCCTCGAGCAGCTGCTGCAGATCAGCGTCGTCGGGGCCTCCAAATACGAGCAGAAGCAATCGCAGATTGGCGCCGCCGTCACCGTGATCACGCGCCAGGAGATCAGGGCCTTTGGCTGGCGTACTCTCGATCAGGCCTTGGCCAGTCTGCCTGGCGTCTACGTCACTTACGACCGGCAATTCACTTATCTCGGTGTAAGAGGCTTTGGCCTGCCGGGGGACTACAACACCCGCGTGCTGGTCACGATCAACGGAAATCGCGTCAATGACCCAATCTTTGACTCCGGGCCGTCCGGTCGGGAGCTGCCACTCGACCTGGACCTGATCGAGCGCATTGAGTTCATCCCCGGACCGGGTGGCGCGGTATACGGCCAGAATGCCATGTTTGCCGTCGTCAATATCGTCACGCGCACGGGCGCGGAAATGCATGGCGCAGAAGCTGCGGTCGGCTACCAGGAGCCGCAGTCACTCATCGAGGGCCGCGCCAGCTGGGGCGGGCGTCTCGACAACGGTGTCGATGTGCTGATGTCCGTGAGTGACATGAACGCCCAGGGTCAGAACCTCTTCTTCGACTACGGAGCTTCCGGAAAATCGGGAGTTGCCCGGGGACTTGATGGTGATCGCAGCGAGCAGTTCTTCGGCAGCATTGCACGCGGACCCTGGTCGTTCGAAGTCGTCTACGGTTTCGAGCACAAGGACGATCCGACCGCGGCGTACCTGTCGGACCCGCTCGTGCCCGGTCAGTATCAGGAGACCGGTTACGCCCTCACGCAGCTGCAGTATCAGGACAAATTTGCCGGCGACACGCTGCACGCATCCGTACGCCTGTTCACAGGCAACGATGTCTCGGATGAGCACCTGAGCTTCGGCACCATTTATGCCTATCCTTCCACGCCGGATCTGATAGGGGTCGAAGCGCGCCTCGTGTCGACCGCGCTGGGCGCTCATATCCTGATGCTGGGCCTGGAGGCGCAGGACAACTACAACACCAGCCAGTCGCAGATCGTTGCGGCGAAGCCTGCCCTGGATGGCTACGTACCCGGCTCCGGCTATCGGGTAGGCCTGTATGGCCAGGATGAATGGCACATTTCGAACGCGCTCGCAGCGACGCTCGGACTCAGGGTCGATAACAACGATACAACCGGGACGGCCTTGAGCCCGCGCCTGGCATTCATCTGGCAGGCCACCCCAGAGACCACCGCCAAGGCGCTCTATGGCGTTGCGCATCGCGCCCCGAACGCCTTCGAAGACCTTGCCTCATTTGAGCCGGATACACCCTCGCTGCGGCTCAGCGATGAGACCATCGACACACTCGAATTCGACGTGGACCACCGCGTCGGCCGGGATCTGACGCTGCGCGCCTCGGTCTACCAATGGACGCTCCACGACCTCATCCTGGAGAACGACCTTACGCAGCTGTACCAGAACACTCAGCCCGTCGACACGCGTGGCATCGAGCTCTCGACGGACAAGACGTGGGATTCCGGTGCACGCCTGCGCGACAGCGTGTCGATCCAACATGCCAACTACCGCAGCGGCGGCGAGGTGCCCAACTCGCCCGAGATACTCGGCAAGCTCAATTTCTCGAGCCCCCTGCCGGTCGACGGTGTGCGTTTGGGCTACGAACTGCGCTACGACAGCTCGCGCCTGACCCTGAATGGCACCCCCCTGGGAGGCTACGCTCTGTCAAACCTGTTTCTGAGCACGGAGTCGCTGGCTCGGGGACTCGAGATATCCCTGGGCGTCGGCAATCTGTTTGACAAGCACTATGCACAGCCCGCCTCTGCCAACCATTGGCAGAACTCACTGGAGCAGGACGGCCGCAGCGTCCGCGTCGACCTGCACTACGCGCGCTGAACCGTGTCACTCCAACCGCTTTGCGCTGAATGCCGGGCCGCCACCACGAGGTCCCGGCGCAGGCTCTTGCTTGCGGCCACTCTCACGCTGGTATTGGCTGTTCCGGGAACTGCCAGCTCCTATACGCTGGATCAACTGCTCGACATGCCCCTCGAGCAGCTGCTGCAACTAACGATCACCTCGGGGCACGCCCCGCAGCTGTCCGCCCGCTGGCCACCGCCGACGAACGGTCCGCGCACCGTGGAGCATCGCGATGCCACGTAGCACGCGCATGCCGGCATGGTGCCTTGGCCTGGCGCTGTTGGCGTTCGCACCGACGGCGCTGAGCGATGACCTGCCCGAATATCGCCTCAAGGCAGCATTTCTCTACAACTTCGCGCTCTTCACCGAATGGCCGGCAGACACGGGCGCAACGCTGACCTTGTGCGTGTACGGTCGGGATCCGTTCGGTGAGGAAATAGATGCGCTGCAGGGCAAACCCGTCGGCGCGCGCCGCATAGTCGTGCGCCGCGTCACCAGTCTCGAGGGACTGACCGTTTGCCAGGTCGTGTTCATCGTCAGTCCATCGGGCGACGGCATCTCGCGCGTGCTGTCCGCTGTGCGCGCCGCCAGCGTGCTGACCGTTGCGGACGCGCCGGGCGCCGCCAGGCACGGCGTGGCTCTCAACATGAACGTTGTGAATAACAAGATCACCTTCGAAGCCAACCTCACCGCTGTCCGGGCGGCCAATCTCAAACTTAGCTCGAAGCTGTTGAGCCTGGCGACCGAGGTGCTGCAATGACCGGACGTGAGCCGCTGCCGCAGAGCGTCACGATCGGTGCGCATCTGCGCCGCACCAATCGGATCACTCTGTGTGCGGCGATCGCGATTGTCGCGGCGATCATCATTGCCAGCAGCTTCACGCTTGGGCTCTTCAGCCTCGCCAACACCACCCGGGTCCAGGCCAGAATGCTGGCCGAAAGCGCCGCCGCCGCTCTGATGTTTCAGGATGAGACCGCGGCGCAGGAGCTGCTGCAGACGCTGCGCTATGCGCCGAACGTCCACGTCGCTGCCTTGTACACGCAACGGCGGCAGTTGTTCGCTTCCTACCGTAGTGAAGCACAAGTGCCGGTACCTGCGGAGCTTGATGCGCTGACCGCCAGCGTCGCGACTACCTTGACGCACATCGACATTTTGCAGCCGGTTCTGTTTCAGGGCAAAAGCCGCGGGACCTTGTATTTGCGTATTGACGTTGCAGCACTCTACCGGCAGCTCGCCTCGCAGCTGCTCGTCACGCTCTTCGCGGTCGCCATAGCGCTGCTGGTCAGCAGTCTGATGCTGCGACGGCTGAATCTCTCAGTACTGCGGCCGTTAGCGAAATTGACCGAGTTGACGGATCGGGTATCGGGCTCAGCCGATTTCCGAGTGCGGGCGGCCTCCAGCGACATCGCAGAATTGGACGCACTCGCCCGCGGCTTCAACGGCATGCTCGAAAACATCGAGGAGCGCGATGCCCACCTGGCGGCCCAGCGCGATCATCTCGAGGATCAAGTCGCAGAGCGCACCGCCGATCTGCGGCTTGCCAAGGAAACTGCCGAGGCTGCGAGCCGGGTGAAGAGCGAGTTTCTGGCAACCATGAGCCATGAGATTCGCACCCCATTGAATGGTGTGCTCGGAATGAATGAGCTGCTGCTGGCCAGCGATCTGACACCCAGGCAGCGAGAGTGGGGCGTTGCGGTTCAGACCTCCGGCGAGCATCTGCTGGGTGTCATCAACGATATTCTGGATTTCTCCAAGATCGAGTCCGGCAACATGGCGCTTGAGTCCGTCGCTTTCAGTCTCGTCGATCTGGTCGAGGAGACTCTGGCAATGTTTGCACACTCCGCCGAAAAGAAAGGCCTGGAACTGGCGGCGCAGTTCACGCCGCTTGACTCCGCGCTGCCAGGCGTGCGTGGCGACCCGCTGCGTCTGCGCCAGGTCCTGGCCAATCTGATTGGCAATGCGATCAAGTTCACCGACCACGGCGAAGTCGTCGTGCGCCTGCGGTTGGAGAGTGAGACCGACACTGACGTCGCTCTGAGCCTGACCGTGGAGGACACCGGCATTGGGATTGCACCGGAAACGCTCGATAGAATATTCGAGCACTTTTTGCAGGCGGATGGTTCGACCACCCGCCGCTACGGCGGTACTGGCCTTGGTCTGGCTATCTCCCGCCGCCTGCTGACTTTAATGGGGGGCACGATTTGCGTGGACAGCTCCCCGGGCCAGGGCTCACGATTTATCGTCAGCCTGCATCTGCCGAAAGCAAGAGCCGCGCCGCGGGAACGCGTGGAGCCGACGGGCCTCGAGGGCGCACGCGTGCTGGTCGTGGATGACAACCAGACCAACCGCGAGATCCTGCAGCAGCGACTCGAAGGCTGGCAGATGCGCGTGGCGTGTGCACGCAGCGGCGAGGAAGCCCTGGAATTGATGGCGCAGGCAACCCGTGCGGCCTCTTCCTTTGCGCTCGCCATCCTCGACATGCACATGCCCGGGATGGATGGACTGCAACTGGCCAGCGCCATCCAGCGACGGCCTGACCTGGCCGATACCCCGCTGGTGATGCTGACGTCCACTGCCTCGAACCTGACCGACCCGCAGAGGCAGGCGTCCGGCATCCTGCGTTTCCTCAGCAAGCCAATTCGCCGTGCCGACCTGTTGCGCGTCCTCTGCAGCGTGCTGGCGCCTGCTGCGCCACGCATCGATGCCTTCACCGCCGTGTCGGTAGACAGCGGAGTTTCAACACAGCCACGGGTGCTGGTGGTCGAGGACAATGCGACCAATCAGCAGGTTCTTAACGCGGTGTTGAGGAACCTCGGCGTGCAAGTCACTCTCGCCAGCAATGGACAGGAGGCGGTCGAGCTGGTGCAGAACCGCGACTTTGACCTGGTGCTGATGGACTGCCAGATGCCGGTGATGGACGGATTCCAGGCCACCGCAGCCATCCGCCGACTGCCATTGGGGCGCGGCGAGCGGCTGCCGATCGCCGCCGTCACCGCTAACGCACTGAAGAGTGACGAACAGAAGTGCCTCGCAGCGGGCATGAACGATTTTCTGCCAAAACCATTCAAGCGGGCGCAACTGCAGGCGCTGCTGGCCCGATGGCTGCCGCGCGCGGGCGAGGCGAGCGGTACCCATACCGCGCTCGAGCCCGCCGACGCTCGGGATGCTGCAGCCATGCCGGCGTCCGACGTCATTGACCTACGGGCGCTGCAGACCGTTCGTGAACTCGATCCTGCCGGCGGCATGGATCTCGTGAAGACAATCCTGCGCATCTTTATCGAGTCTGCGGGCGAATCTGTGACGCGTATCGAGAACGCGATTGTCGCGCGCGACGCTGGGCAGTTGGCCGCCGCGGCTCACGCTTTGAAATCGAGTACCGCCAACGTCGGTGCAAAAACGCTGTCGGAATTCTATCGGCGGCTGGAGCAGCTCGGGCGCGAGGGACGACTCACAGATGCACGCGAGCTCTTGATACAGGTCAGACCCGAACATCAACGCGCCGTCGCCCGCATGTATGAGATTCTCCAGGAGGCAGCGTGACGACAGCGACCAGGACGATTTTGATCGTCGATGATGATCTCACGGCGATTACCCTGACGCGCGCCGCTTTGCAAAAGGCCGGCTTCGCCGTCAGCACGGCGGTCGACGGTACCGACGGCTTGCGGCAGTTCCGCGACAAGCCGAGTGACATGGTCATGCTCGACGTGGACATGCCAGGCTTAAGCGGCTACGACGTCTGTGCGGCACTGCGTCTCGAGGCTGGTCCGCTGCTGCCAATCGTCATGGTCACCGGATTCGACGATTTCCGCTCCGTCGACGCGGCCTACGATGCGGGGGCCACCGACTTCATAGCCAAGCCGATCAATTGGACGCTGCTGGGTCACCGGGTACGGTACCTGCTGCGCGCCTATCAGGCCGTGCTGGATCTCAGAACCGCCGAGGCTCGCAATACCGCACTGTTGACAGCCCTCCCCGATCTGCTGTTCGAGCTCGACATTGAGGGACGCTACGTTCAGTACCACGCGCCGCACTCGGAATTGCTGCCCACGCCGGTCGAGAATTTCATTGGCAAGACCGTAGAGGAAGTACTCTCGCCACAAGCAGCGCGCGTGTGTCGCTCAGCGATACAGGAAGCGTACGAAACCGGCCTGTCGATCGGCAAACAGCTTGAGTTGCGGCTGGCTGGTGGAACGGTGTGGGTCGAGCTCTCCGTGTCCAGGCCCGTGGATCCAGGTCAGACGCCGCACTTCATTGTCCTCGCCCGCGATGTCACGGATCGTCGGGCAGCCGCCGATCAGATTCACCGGCTTGCGTATTACGATCAGCTGACGGGTCTGCCGAACCGCGAGCATTTTCGCAGCCGGGTGGCGAGTGCACTGGAGGATGCGCGAACGAATAAGCGCCAGTCGGCCTTGCTTTGCATCGATCTCGACAAATTCAAACGCATCAACGATACGCTCGGCCACAGTGTCGGCGACGATTTACTGCGCATGACGGCACTGCGCCTGCGCGAGGCGGTGCGCAGCAGCGACCATATCGGACGAGCGATACCCGCGGGTCCCGGCGATGGCGATCTTTCCAGGCTGGGAGGCGACGAGTTCATGTTCCTCATGCCGCTCATCGATGCTCCAGAGGAGGCCGGGATTGTCGCCACCCGCATGTTGTCGGCGATCATGCGACCAATTCTGCTCGCACAGCACGAGGTCATGGTGACCCCCAGCATCGGCATTGCCATCTATCCTGCCGATGGCGAGAATTTCGAAACGCTATTCAAGAGCGCCGACCTGGCGATGTATTTTGCCAAACGTCAGGGTCCGGGCACATTCACCTTCTTCAAACCTTCCATGAATTCGAATGCTTTAAAGCGTCTGACCATGGAGGGCAAGCTGTCCGGCGCCATCGCCGGCAACGAATTCTCGCTGCGATACCAACCGCAGTTCGACCTGGCCACCGGGTTGATCGTCGGTATGGAGGCGCTGCTTCGCTGGGCCAATGTGGAACTCGGGCAAGTACCCCCTTTGGATTTCATTCCAGTCGCAGAAGAGACCGGCTTGATCCTGCCCATTGGCGAATGGGTCCTGCGCGCCGCATGTACGCAAGCCAAAGCGTGGCACGATGAGGGCCTTTCGACCCTGCGCATTGCCGTGAACGTGTCCGGACTGCAGCTGGCCCAGCGGGGTTTCCCCGGGCTCGTTGCGGCAGTGCTGCGCGACACGGGCTTGCCCGCCGTCACGCTGGAGCTGGAGATTACTGAGAGCGTGATCATGACGAATGAGGACTGGACGAGGCAGGTACTCGGGGAGCTCAAGGCGATCGGGGTCCAGATCTCCATCGATGATTTCGGCACCGGCTATTCAAGTCTCGGTCGGCTCAGGGAGTTTCCAATCGATCGACTGAAGATCGATGGTTCATTTATCCGGCGCGTTCAGAATAACGGCGAAGACAGGGTAATTGCGGCGACGATAATTGCCATGGCAAAGACGCTCAAGCTGGAGGTCGTGGCGGAAGGCGTGGAGGACCACGCACAGCTGCTGTTCCTGCAGGAAGAATGCTGCACGCTGGCGCAGGGATTTTTCCTCAGTCCGCCGCTAACCGCCGCGGACTCAGGACAGCTGCTGCGTCGCCTCGCCCGCGATTTCGCTGGCAGCCGCACCGAACGTCTGAAGCAACTGCGTGCCTAGCGCGACTGAGCCGGTCCCGCGCAATGATGGCAGCGCGCGGCGCGCACGGGAAAGCGCTCGGTCACCATGAGTCCGCCGCAGTCGCTGCACGGGCCGAGACGCAGCTGATCGCCACGCGCCAGCGCGGTGGTGAGGAACACGGCATGCTCGAAGGAGATCTGCGCGGCCGGCAGCAGCAGCCGGAACACCTCGAACGCCTGGCATAGCAGCTCGCCGCGCGTCAGACCCGGGAGCGCGGCGTCTGCCGCCGCCGCGGCCGCTGGCGCCCCGGGCGTCGCGGCCGGCACTACGCCGAGCAGCGACAGCACGCTGGCGAGCACGGCCGTCTCCTCCTGCAGCCGCAGCGAGCGGGTGAAATAGGCGATCTGGTGCGGCGACTTGCCGCGGTGGCGCGGCAGGTAACGTTGCGCCTGGCTCAGGTAGGAGCGGTACAGCTTGCGGATGCGGTCGTCCGACAGTCCGGTCCAGGCGCGGATCGTCTGCGTGCGCGCCTCGTGATGCAGAAAGCGCAGCGCCAGCTCCATGCGCTCGCGCTCGCGGCTGTAACGATCGTCGGAGATGCGCATGGGCGGCTTCCTCGGGGGGCTTGCGCCATTTTGGTAAAAAATCACCAAAACACAACCGGAGAATTTGGTTAAAAATCACCAAATTCATGGATGGCTTCCGCCGCGCGCTCGGCTACGATAGTCATGCGCCAACCGGCGGGGAGGACGGCGCCATGCTGTTGCAGTGCGAGAGCGAGGGCCGCGGTGACGGGCCGACGACGGGCTGGCTGCGCGCCGGGACGCTCGAGTCGCTCGTCGAGCTCAACGAGCTGTGCCTCGGGCTGATCGCGGAGCAGGCCGCGGCGCACGGCGCCATGGGCAGCGCACTGCTGCGCCAGGTGGGGGAGCTATGGTGCGAGCTCGATGCGCCCGCGCGGCGCCGCGCGGCCGCGTGCCCGTATCTGCTGCTGGACGCCGGCTTTGCCGACACCGCGCGCTGGCGGGCGGCGGCCGCGCCGCGGGTGGGCGATACCGCCGGCGGCTACGCCGCCTTCTTCACCGTGCCGGCGGCCGCCGAGCTTGCGCAGCTGGTGTTCACCTACGCCTGGCACCTCGCCCGCTCGCAGGCGGCGGCCGCGCGGCTGCTGCTCGGCATGCCGCCGGGGAGCGCGCTGGTGATCGGCCGCTGCACGCTGCGGCAGATCCACAGGCTCGCCGCAGGCCACGCCGACTGGCTGAAGCCGCGCTGGCCGGCACGCGTGGTGGTGTGGCGCGAGCTGCTGCGGGCGGCGGCCGCGGGCGACTCGCTGGCGCTCGAGCGCATCCGGCTGCGTGGACTGACGCTGCTCGCCGGCGAGGCGCGCATGGCACCGCCGGAGCGCCCCGCCTGGCGCGCGCCCCGATCGTAGCTTTCACACTCGGCTGCCCGATCCAGGCCGGCCGTTTTCGCGCGATACACGACCGTTACCACCATGGCGTGCGGTGGGCATCTGCCGCAACATAGTCGTTCCCATCTGCAGTGCAGGAGGCTCGCGCACCATGAAGCAGGCGCTGCTCGTCATCGACGTACAGGAATCCTTTCGCCACCGCCCCTACTTCAGCGCGCAGGGGCTGCCGGGCTTTCTCGCCAATGTGCAGGCGCTCATCGATCGCTGCCAGGCGCGCGCGCTGCCCGTCGTGCAGGTGTTCCACCGCGAGCTGCCGGACGATGCCGCCAACCCCTTCGCGCCTGCCTCCGGCCTGGTGCGGGCGATGCCCGAGCTGTCGCTGCAGCCGGCGGTGACGGTGCACAAGCAGGTGCACTCCGCCATGTTCGGCCGTACCGCCGACGGCACGACGCTCGAGGACTGGCTGCGCCAGCGCGGCATCGGCGAGCTGCTGATCACCGGCATTCGCACCGAGCAGTGCTGCGAGACCACCACGCGACACGCGTCGGACCTCGGCTTCAGCGTGCGCTACGTGACCGACGCGACGCTGACCTTTCCGATGCGCACGCGCGCGGGCCGCGAGGTGTCCGCAGCGGAAATCCAGGAGCGCACCGAGATGGTGCTGGACGGCCGCTTCGCGCAGATCGTCTCGACCGCAGCCGCGCTCGCCTGAAGCGACGCGGCGCTTCCCCGCGCGCGCCGCTCGTTACGGGCCGCTTTCCTTGGCGACCAGGAACTTGACGAGCTCGATGAGCTGATCGTTGCTGGTGAGCGAGTCGCGCTTCACGCGGTACTTGCCGTTCACGATGATGGTAGGGGTCGAGTCCACCTGCATGGCGAAGATCTGCGCGTCGGCGGCGCGCATCTTGCTGTCGACGCCGAAGGAGTTGGCCATGGCGAGAAACTGCTGCGGGCTGACTCCGGCGACGCGCGCGTAGAAGCGCGCCGCGTCCGCGATCGAGGGTTGCGGGTCCTTCAGTTTCCCGCTACCCGGCACGGTGGTGCCCAGCTCGCCGGTCTTCCACACCGCATCGTACATTGCCTGCTGCGTGCGCTCGGCGACGCCGAGAAACTGCGCGGCGAAATAGGCCCGCTGGAACATCGGCCAGTCCTCCGCCGGATTGAAGGCCGCGGGCAGGAACACCAGCTGCGCGTTCGGCGGCAGGGCGTGGCGCAGCTTCTCCATCACCGGCTGAAAGAAGTTGCAGGCCGGACAACCGTAGGAGAACACCTCCATGACCTCGACCTTGCCGGCCGGCACCGTGGTCTGCTGCGCCGGTGTCAGCCGCACGTAGTTCACGCCCTCGCTCCACGTGGCGGCGCGTGCAGCCGCGGGCAGCAGCGCGACCAGAACGGCGAGCAGGCAAGCAGCGAGGCGAGTCATGTAGCTCTCCACTTAATGATGATGAGTGAGCTGCGCGCGTTGCGGCGCGCTAGTAAATTGCGATCTCGCGCCGCCCGGCCGCATCGCGCGCGCCGCGGAACATGCCCTCGCTGCTGAAGTCCATCGCCAGCGCGCCGTCGCGGTCGACGGCGATCAGGCCGCCGTCGCCGCCCAGGCCCTTGAGGATCACGTGCAGCATCTCGTGCAGCGCCTGTGGCAGCGTCAGGCCGCGGTACTCGACCGCCGCGCACACGTGGTAGGCGGCCACTGCGCGGATGAAGTACTCCCCGTGACCGGTGGCCGAGACCGCGCACACGCCGTTCTTCGCGTAGGTGCCGGCGCCGACGATCGGCGAATCGCCGACGCGCCCGGGTCGCTTGTTGGTCATGCCGCCGGTGGAAGTGGCGGCGGCGAGATTACCGTGCGTATCGCGCGCCACCGCGCCCACCGTACCGTGCGGGGCGGGCGGCACCAGATCCGAGACGCGCTGGCCGCGCTGCTCGGCCTCGAGCTGCTCGAGCCGTTCGGCAGTGCGGAAATAACTGTTGGGCACCAGCACGAACTGCTCCTCCAGCGCAAACTCCTCGGCGCCCGGGCCGACCAGCAGCACGTGGCGCGACTTCTCCATCACCCGCCGCGCCAGCTCGATGGGATTTCTCACGTGGCGCAGCGAAGCTACCGCCCCGGCGCGCATCTGCCGCCCGTCCATGATGGCCGCGTCGAGCTCGGCGGCACCGTCGCGGGTGAGCGCCGCGCCGCGGCCCGCGTTGAAGGCGGGGTCGTCTTCCAGCGTGCGCACCGCCGTGGCGACCGCGTCCAGGGCGCTGCCCCCGCGGGCGAGTACCGCGTAGCCGCCGTCGAGCGCCGCCTCGAGGCCTGCGCGGTACGCGCGCTCGCGCTGCGCCGAAAGAGTCGCCCGCGGCACGGCGCCCGCGCCGCCGTGGATGGCGATGGCGTACACCGGGCTCGCCTGGCTCAAGGCTGCTCGCCCTGGTACATGCCGGTCACGCGCCGCCCGCGCGAGTCGCGCACGCCGCGATACATGCCGGGAGTGTTGAATCGCATCGCGACGTGGCCGGCGCGGTCGAGCGCAATGATCCCGCCCTGACCGCCGCTGCGCTGCAGCTTGCGTATGACCTCGTCGACCGCCGCGGCCAGCGTCAGGCGGCGGTACTCGAGCAGCGCGCACACGTCGTGCGCCACCACTGCGCGGATGTAGTACTCGCCCTGGCCGGTACCGGACACCGCACACGACTCGTTGTTGGCGAAGGTCCCCGCGCCGATCAGCGGCGAGTCGCCCACCCGGCCGTGCAGCTTGTTGGTGAGGCCGCCGGTGGAGGTGGCGGCGGCGAGATTGCCGGCGCTGTCCAGGGCCACGGCGCCGACGGTACCCATGCTGCCCTCGCCCGCGGCCCGCGCGAGGTGGCGCGTTGCGGGTGGTTGCGCCGCGCGCGCCTGCTCGACGCGCCGCGCCTCCTCCAGCTCGCGCTCACGCGTCGCGGTGCGGAAGTAGCTGCGCGGCACCAGCACCACGCCCTGCTCGAGCGC
>Ga0210393_10000876_pt1 | contig 25781 bp, 21 predicted proteins | sample IncBWC27OmetaG_FD_160068 | JGI IMG/M metagenome (GOLD analysis project Ga0210393, IMG submission 160068) | Forest soil microbial communities from Barre Woods Harvard Forest LTER site, Petersham, Massachusetts, United States - Inc-BW-C-27-O ...
CAGCTAGAAATTGCGGCACTATGCCATATAATTAGCATTGCATTGCAGAATATCAGCCATACCATCAATGCTGCACTGCAGCTAGACATTAATATTGCAGTGCATTAAAGCGGCTGAGTTTGGGGGCGGCCAGACGCGAAACCAAGCGCGGAACGTGCAACCCCCGCATCGTTAACAGGACCTGTCTTGAAGCGCCTTCGTACCCTCGCTCCGGCCCTCGCTTTGCTGCCTGTTTTTGCCCTGCTGGGCGGCTGCAATCTGGTGGTTCTGGACCCTTCCGGCGACGTCGCCGCCCGCCAGCGCGACCTTCTGATCGAATCCACCGGGCTGATGCTGCTCATCATCGTGCCGGTGATCGCGCTGACGCTGCTCTTCGCCTGGCGCTATCGCGCGTCCAACAAGGCTGCGACATACGCGCCGGACTGGGACCACTCGACACAGCTCGAGCTCGTGATCTGGGGCGCGCCGCTGCTCATCATCATCTGCCTCGGTGCGATGACCTGGATGGGCACGCATCTGCTCGATCCGTATCGGCCGATCGACCGGCTCGCCTCGGGACGTTCGCTCGGCGGCGCGAATGCGCGGCTCGAAGTCGATGTCGTCGCACTCGATTGGAAATGGCTGTTCATCTATCCGCAATTGGGCATCGCCACCGTCAATCAGCTCGCCGCACCGGTGAACCGCACCGTCGATTTCCGCATCACCTCGTCATCGGTGATGAATTCGTTTTCCATTCCCGCGCTTGCCGGCCAGATCTATGCGATGCCGGGCATGGAGACGACGCTCTACGCGGTGATGAATCAGCCCGGAACCTACGACGGCTTCTCCGCCAATTACAGCGGCGCAGGCTTTTCCGGCATGCACTTCCCGTTTCAGAGTCTCACCGCCGACGACTTCGACAAGTGGGTCGCACAGATCAAGGCCGGCGGCGGCGCGCTCGGCCGCAGCGATTATCTCGAGCTCGAAAAACCGAGCGAGAACGTGCCGGCGCGCGGCTATGCCAGCGTCGCGCCAGGTCTTTACAACGCGATCGTCAATGAATGCGTCGAGCCCGGCAAGATGTGCCTCAACCAGATGGCCGAGATCGACCGCAAGGGCGGGCTCGGACTTAAGGGCATCAACAACGTTCTGCCGCTCGCTTACGACAAATTCGCCCGGCGCGGCGCGCTGGGGCCGGAGGCGACCTATGTCGCGAGCCTTTGCGATCCTGAGCATCCGATGGGTGTGACCGCCGCTGCAGTTTCTCCCAGCGCCGCGACGCAAGCTTCGTCTGCTGCCGCCGCAGCACCTGCCGACGCGTCGCCGCTGCGCGGCGCCGGATTGCCGCGGCCGCCCTTTGCGACGTTCCTCGGCTCGCCGACGCCGCAACGGCCGACATCAACTTCGCTGCCGACGCCACCGCCGGAGACACCGACGCCGAGCCGGCCGTCCAACACCTGACATCGCGCGCACTATGCTTGAAAACAACTCAACGCTCCTGAAATTCATCTTCGGCCGCTTCACGCTCGACGCGCTTCCGATCCACGAGCCGATCCTGGTCGTCACGTTCATCATGGTGGCGCTCGGCGGCACGGCGGTGCTCGGCGCGCTGACCTATTTCCGGCTCTGGGGCTATCTGTGGCGCGAGTGGTTCACCTCGATCGATCATAAGCGCATCGGCATCATGTATATGGTGCTCGGCATCATCATGCTGCTGCGCGGCTTTGCCGACGCGCTGATGATGCGGGCGCAGCAGGCGCTCGCCTTCGGCGGCTCGGAAGGCTTTCTGCCAGCGCATCACTACGACCAGGTCTTCACCGCCCATGGCGTGATCATGATCTTCTTCGTGGCGATGCCGATGATCGTCGGCCTGATCAATATCGTCGTGCCGCTGCAGATCGGCGCCCGCGACGTGTCGTTCCCGTTCCTCAATAATTTCAGCTTCTGGATGACGGTCGCCGGCGCGATCATCGTCATGATCTCGCTGTTCGTCGGCGTGTTCGCGCGCACCGGCTGGCTCGCTTATCCGCCGCTATCGGAATACGCCTACAGTCCCGATGTCGGCGTCGACTATTACATCTGGGGCCTGCAGGTCGCGGGTCTCGGCACGCTGCTCTCCGGCGTGAATTTCGTCTGCACCATCGTCAAGCTGCGCGCGCCCGGCATGACGATCATGAAGATGCCGATTTTCACCTGGACCGCGCTCTGCACCAACATTCTGATCGTCGCCGCCTTCCCGATCCTGACCGCGGTTCTGGCACTGCTCACGCTCGACCGTTACGTCGGCACCGATTTCTTCACCAACGATTTCGGTGGCAATCCGATGATGTATGTGAACCTGATCTGGATCTGGGGCCATCCGGAAGTTTACATCCTCATCCTGCCGGCCTTCGGCGTGTTCTCCGAAGTCACCGCGACCTTCTGCGGCAAGCGGCTGTTCGGCTACACCTCGATGGTCTACGCCACCGTCGTCATCACCATCCTGTCCTATCTGGTCTGGCTCCATCACTTCTTCACGATGGGCTCGGGCGCCAGCGTCAATTCGTTCTTCGGGATCACCACGATGATCATTTCGATCCCGACCGGCGCCAAGATGTTCAACTGGCTGTTCACGATGTATCGCGGCCGCATCCGCTTCGAACTGCCGATGATGTGGACGATCGCCTTCATGATCACCTTTGTCATCGGCGGCATGACCGGCGTGCTTCTCGCCGTGCCGCCCGCCGACTTCGAGCTGCACAACAGCCTGTTCCTGATCGCGCATTTCCACAACGTCATCATCGGCGGCGTGCTGTTCGGCATGTTCGCCGGCATCAACTACTGGTTCCCCAAAGCGTTCGGCTTCAGGCTCGATCCGTTCTGGGGCAAGCTGTCGTTCTGGTTCTGGGTGGTCGGTTTCTATTTCGCCTTTATGCCGCTTTATGTGCTCGGCCTGATGGGCGTAACGCGCCGGTTGCGCGTGTTCGACATCCCCTCGCTCCATATCTGGTTCATCATCGCCGCCTTCGGCGCGCTGTTGATCGCCGCCGGCATCGGCTGCTTCCTGGTCCAGATCGGCGTCAGCGTGCTCAAGCGCGAAGAGCTGCGCGACACGACCGGCGATCCGTGGAACGGCCGCACGCTGGAATGGTCGACGTCCTCGCCGCCGCCGGCTTACAACTTCGCCTTTACGCCGATCGTCTACAGCGCCGACGCGTGGTGGGACATGAAGGAGCGCGGCTATCACCGCCCGCTCACCGGCTTCAGGCCCATTCCAATGCCGCGCAACACGCCGACCGGAATCATTCTCGGCGGGCTTTCCGTCGCCTTCTCCTTCGGCATGATCTGGTACATCTGGTGGCTCGCGGCGCTCGGCTTCATCGGCGCCATCGCCGTCGGCATCGCCCATACCTTCAACTACAAGCGCGAATATGACTTCTCTGCGGACGACATCGCCCGCACCGAAGCTGCGCGGACGCACCTCCTCGGGGCCAAGGCCTGACATGACAACACTCGCCACGACAGGCGACGCCTTCGTCGCCACCCGGGATACCGCGGCCGACAGCCACGGCGCCGCGGCGGCGTCGCAAAGGACCGCGGCGACTCCGCAATTCTACGTGCTCGACGAGCATCCGCATCCGGCAGGCTACAGCACCCCGCTGGGCTTCTGGCTCTACATTATGAGCGACTGCCTGCTCTTCTCGGTGCTATTCGCGACCTATGGTGTGCTGGGCGGTAACTACGCTGCCGGGCCCTCGCCGCGCGATCTGTTCGATCTGCCGCTGGTCGCCGTCAACACGACGATGCTGCTGCTGTCATCGATCACTTACGGCTTCGCAATGCTGGCCATGCAGGACAATCGCGCCGGCCGCGTGCAGATGTGGCTTGCGGTGACCGCCTTCTTCGGCCTCTGCTTCATCGGCATCGAGCTCTACGAATTTGCCGACTTCATCCGCCAGGGCGCGACCCCGCAGCGCAGCGCGTTTCTCTCCTCTTTCTTCACGCTGGTCGGCACCCACGGCTTGCACGTCACCACCGGCCTCGTCTGGATGGTGACGCTGATGACTCAGGTGGCGCGCTACGGCCTGATCGAGGCCAATCGCCGCCGGCTGATGTGCCTCTCGATGTTCTGGCACTTCCTCGACGTCGTCTGGATCGGCGTCTTCACCTTCGTCTATCTGATGGGAATGCTCCGATGAACGACGCGCATGCGGCTCACGACGCCGGCCACGGTGGTCATAGTGCAGATCATAGCGACGGTCACGGGCTTCACCTCACGCTCGATGGCTATCTGATCGGCTTTGGGCTGTCAGTGATCCTCACCGCCATCCCGTTCGGACTCGTGATGTCGGGCGTTCTTGAAAGCAAAAACGCGACGGCCTTTGCCATCACCATCCTCGCGGTGGTGCAGATCGTCGTCCACATGGTCTATTTTCTGCACTTGGATGCGAGGTCAGAAGCCGGCTGGAACATGATGGCGCTGATCTTCACCGCCGTCATTTTGATCATCGCGCTCACCGGCTCGCTGTGGATCATGTACCACCTGCAGCAGAACATGGCGCCGATGAATATGAGCACGCTGCCTTAAGGCTGCTGCTCGCTCGCCGGCGCTTTAGCGCGCGCTTCGTCCGGCCGTTCATCTTTCGGCAAACTCGCGAGCCATTTTGCGCGGAGCACCGACGGCCGGTTCGGATAGCGTTCCTCAAGAAAAGTTGCGCCGGCGATACGGTCGATCCGGAAATGGCGAAAATCCCGGCGCAGCTCGCACCAGCCGATCAACAACCGAACGGCCTCGTGATAGCCGACGACGATCGGCCAGATGATGCGCTCGGTCTTGCGGTTCTCGGCGTCAAGATAGGTGAGCGCGATCTTGCGGCCCAAGCGAATCCAGGAGCGGGCTTGCGCCACATCAAGCCCATCGGGCGGAATTTTCCAGCCCGGCGGCGTGCGTGCGCCGGCATCGATGACCAGCGGCCGCAAGTTTTCCGGGATGGTCGCCGCGACCTTGGCCATCAGGTCGCGCGCGGCGCGCGCCAGCGCCACATCACCGTGGCCCGCGACCCATTGCGCGCCGAGCACGGCCGCCTCGACCTCCTCCGTGGTCAGCATCAAGGGCGGCAGGTCGAAGCCGCCTTCGAGCACATAGCCGAAACCGGCCTCGCCGCGGATCGGCACCCGCTGCCCGATCAGGGCTGAAATATCGCGATAAATCGAGCGTTTCGAGGTCTCTAGCTCCTCGGCAAGATCGGCCGCCGTCACCGGCCGGGTGGAACGGCGCAGAATCTGGATGATCTGGAACAGGCGGTCGGCGCGGCGCATGAGGGAAGTATAACGGTGGCATGCTGACAGCATGGTGGCAACAGGCTGTCAGTAGCTTCCGGGCCGATAAACTCCCTGGCCAGAGCCAATTCGGAGCCTGAACGATGCTGAAGACCTATCACGGCAGCTGCCATTGCGGCGCCATCCGTTACGAGGCCGATATCGATCTCGAAAAGGGCACCGGCAAATGCAATTGCTCGATGTGCGGCAAGACCCGCAAGTGGAGCGTCATGATCAAGCCAGAGGCCTTTCGGCTGGTTTCCGGCCTGCATGATGTCGGCGACTATCAGTTCGGCACCGGCAGCGTGCATTACTTGTTCTGCAAGCATTGCGGCGTGCGTTCCTTCGCGCGCGGCCACATCCCGGAAATCGGCGGCGACTTCGTCGCGGTTCAATTGGCGACGCTCGACGACGTGACGCCGGAAGAACTTATCGCCGCGCCGGTGCGCTACAGCGACGGCAAAAACAATAACTGGTGGAGTGCGCCGGAGGAGACGCGGCATCTTTGATCGCGACAGCGTTGCCACTTCAGGAAACGCTGACTTTCACCAAGCTCCAGCCCCTTGGGCGGCGGACATTCGCCACTGCCTTCTGCATATGCTAAGCGGCTTTACATCCGTCGGCCGCCATTGCCGTCGAAAATTCCGCAGCAGGAGGCGAGCATGGAACGGCAGCGCACGGGTGGAATGACCGCGATAGCTGTCCTCAACATCATTTTCGGCGGCGTTGAGATCCTCAACGGGCTGTACCTGGTTCTCGGTGCCTCCGCCCTGATGTACGAGTTATCGCGGTTGGACGTTTTCCAGATCCCCGTAGCCCGCTTGGCGTACGCGCTTCTGATTTTGGCAACGGGCATCGTCGGGCTCATCGCAGGTATCGGAATATTCGCACCGCGCCCATGGGGGCGCGCATTGAGCCTGGTGTACGGTCTGTTGTTGATGTTTTCGGCCGCCCTTTCCTTCTTTGCCGTCCCTGTCATCGCTTCGATAGGGACTTACGATATCGGTTCATTGAGTGCTGACGGCCTGGCGCGATTGATCATATTCGGCGTGATATATGTCGTATTCCCCGCGCCTTATGCTCTTCTGTTATATTTCGTTTTCTACAAACCTCCGAGGAGACCAACTTTTGGAAAGGATCGGCTTCCCGCAATTCTGGGAGGCACTCAGGAATAGTGTCGCGAAGGCTGGTCACCGTCTTCCGTACGGCGGGAAAGTCCTCGCCGAGCCCGGCCCAGAGTCCGTCGCCTCACTCCCACTCGATTGTGCCCGGCGGCTTTGACGTTACGTCATAGACGACGCGATTGACGCCTTTGACTTCGTTGATGATGCGCGTCGCCGCCGCACCGATGAATTTCATGTCGAACGGATAGAAATCCGCTGTCATGCCGTCGGTCGAGGTCACCGCGCGCAAGCCGACGACATAATCATAGGTGCGGTAGTCGCCCATGACGCCGACGGTGCGCACCGGCAGCAGCACCGCGAAGGCCTGCCAGATGTCATCATAGAGGCCGGCGCGACGGATTTCTTCGATATAGACGGCGTCGGCGCGCCGCAGGATCTCAAGCTTGTCGCGCGTAATGCCGCCCGGGCAGCGGATGGCAAGGCCCGGGCCCGGAAACGGATGGCGGCCGACGAATACATCCGGCAGACCGAGCTCGCGGCCGAGCGCCCTCACCTCGTCCTTGAACAATTCGCGCAGCGGCTCGACGAGCTGCATGTTCATGCGCTCGGGCAGGCCGCCGACGTTGTGATGCGATTTGATGGTAACGGAAGGACCACCGGTGAACGACACGCTTTCGATCACGTCAGGATAGAGTGTGCCTTGTGCCAAGAATTCCGCGCCGCCGATCTTCTTGGCTTCCGCTTCGAACACGTCGATGAACAACTTGCCTATGGTCTTGCGCTTGGCTTCGGGATCCTCGACGCCGTCGAGGGCTTTGAGGAACATCTCCGACGCGTCGACGTGAACGAGCGGAATGTTGTAGTGGCCGCGGAACAGCGACACCACGTTCTCGGCCTCGCCGAGCCGCAACAGCCCGTGATCGACGAACACGCACGTGAGCTGCTCGCCGATGGCCTCGTGAATGAGCACCGCGGCGACGGCAGAATCGACGCCGCCGGACAGCCCGCAGATCACCCTGCTCTTGCCGACCTGGCGGCGGATTTTCTCGATCGCCTCGTTTTTGAACGCGCGCATCGTCCAGTCGCCGGTGCAGCGCGCGATCTTGCGCACGAAATTGCGCAGGATGGCGGCGCCGTGCGGCGTGTGCACGACTTCGAGATGGAATTGGGTGGCGTAGAATTTGCGCGCCTCGTCGGCGATCATGGCGATCGGCGCGTTGGACGAAGTGGCGATCACCTTGAAGCCCTTGGGCGGCGCAGTGACGCGATCGCCGTGGCTCATCCACACCGGATATTTCTGGCCGACCTCCCAGACGCCATCGAACAGCGGCGTCGTGTCGGTGACCTCGATCTCGGCGCGGCCGAATTCGCGATGATGCCCGGCCTCGACCTTGCCGCCGAGCTGCTGCGCCATGGCCTGCTCGCCGTAGCAGATGCCGAGAACGGGCACGCCCGCGTCATAGATCGCCTGCGGCGCGAGTGGCGCGTCGCGATCGAGCACCGAAGCCGGACCGCCGGAGAGAATGACGCCTTTCGGCTTCATCTCGCGGAACGCGCTTTCCGCTTTCTGGAACGGCACGATTTCGCAATAGACTTTTTCCTCGCGCACCCGCCGCGCGATGAGCTGGGTGACCTGCGAGCCGAAATCGACGATCAGAATCTTGTCGTGGGAGTGCGAATCGTGCTGTGAATCTTGCGCCATAGCGGGTTCTAAGGCAGGCGCGCTGGCCTGTCGAGCCGGGGCAGATGTCATTTTGGATCAACCAGAACAGTTATCTAAACAGAACGCCGTAACATGCTGACGAAAAACCCGTCGGTATCGGTCCGGCGCGGCGTCATCAGCAGGCCCTCCTCGGAAATAAGCACGGCACGGCCGAAAAGATAGGCGCGTTCGCCCAAGGCCTTGGTCACATTGGCCGGTTTGTCCACGGAAAAATCGGCATGGCGGCCGGCAAAGGCCCGGATCTGGTCGCCGTTCTCTTCCGCCAGCACCGAACAGGTCACGTAGGCGATCCGGCCGTCCGGTTTGACCAGACTTGCGGCGCGTTCGAGCACGGCTTCCTGCTGCTTGAGGCGCTCGCCGAGAGCGCCGGGGCGGATGCGCCATTTAGCGTCGGGATTGCGCCGCCAGGTCCCGGTGCCGGTGCAAGGCGCGTCGATCAGAACGAGATCGGCGCGGCCGGCGAGATCGCTCAACACGTCGGCCTCGCCTCTTGGCGTGCGTACCTGGACGTTGCGGGCATCCGCGCGCAGAAGCCGATCATGGATCGCCACCAAGCGGCGCTTGTCGCTGTCGGTCGCATAGATCTGCCCGTGGTTTTCCATCGCCGCGGCAAGCGCCAGCGTCTTGCCGCCAGCGCCGGCGCAAAGGTCGACCACTTGCTCGCCCGGTTCTGCCGCCGCGAGCACAGCGGCAAGCTGCGAACCTTCGTCCTGGATTTCGATCTGGCCCTTCAGATAGGCCGGCTCGGCGTGAATGGCCGGGCTCTTGGAGTCGGCGGCGAGCCGGATGCGAAGGCCCATCGGCGACCAGCGCGCGGGCTCGGCGCCGAGATGGGAAAGTTTTGGCACAATATCGTCGCGGCTCGCCGCAAGCGTATTGACACGCAGATCGAGCGGCGCGCGGCTTGCAAGCGCCTCGCCTTCGGCAGCGCGCTCGTCGCCGAGCGCGCGTGCGAAATAAGGATCGAGCCAGTCAGGATAATCGCCCTGAACATGCGCCGGCGCATCCGCAAGCGTGCGGCTCTCGAGCGCGGACTTTTCCGCTTCCGTCAGCAGATCCGGCGCAAAGCGCGCGCCGCTGCACAGCGCCTCGATGTCGGCAGTTGAAAGCCCGCGTTCCCGGCGCAACATGCCGATCAGCACCGCGCGCGCACTCGCCTCACCCATCAGCCAGGCCGACGAGGCTCTGCGCCGCAACGCGTCGTAAGCAAGACCCGCGATCGCGGCCCGATCGCCCGAGCCGGCGAAGCGATGGGACAGGCCCCAATCTTTCAGCGTATCCGCCGCCGGCCGGCGCCGCGTCTCGATGTCGGCAAAAACCTCAATGGCGGCCGAGAGCCGCGCCGATGGCGTCATGATCGCGTCATGGCAGCGTCAGCACCTCGATAATGTAGATCGCCCACATGATCGCGAGCACCACCGCCGAGACCGCAAACAGCGCGCCGCGCAGCCGCACAATATTGCTGGTCACGTGGATGAAGGCATGCAGCACGCGGAAGATCACAAAGATCCAGGCCAGTACGACAAAGGCAACGCCGGCGAGATGCGTGATGTATTCAAGAATTGTCAGAACATAGAACAGCACCGGCAATTCGAACTGGTTGGAAAACGCATAGGCGAATTGCTGGGTGCGTTTCGGCCAGTTCGGCTCGCGCAGCGACACGTCCTGCGGCCGCACCGCGCCGGAGCCGAAATCGCGGGTGCGCATCGGCGCCAGAATGAACAACAGAACAAAAGTGAGCACCACCTCGACGAAAAGCGGCAGCAGGATTGCTTGAACGGACATTGCTTGCCCCCGATGGAATAAATCGTCCTAACACGGCCCGTATTCTGCTGCCAATGACGGCACGCAGACCTTAAAGCTTCACGCTGATCGCCGTTTCACCGTCGGCGTCGATGAGCGCGCTGCGCCAGGACTTGCCGTCGAACAGCGCTTTCCGCACCGCGTCCGCCGTACCGCCGTGATTGAGATTGGCGGTGATCAGCGTGCCGCCGGTGCGCAAGAGCCCGCGCAGCGTCTTGTGCAGCGACGTCACCGGCGTGCCGCCGTCGAAAAACGCCACGTCGTAGCCGGGATCGAGCGTCGGCAGCACGCCCGCGAAATCGCCCTCATGCACGGTGATGCGGTGATCCATGGCGGCGGCGGCGATATTGTCACGAGCAAGCGCAACGTGATCGGGATCGCGCTCGATCGTATCGACGGTGGCATCGGGCGCACCGGACGCAAACGACAGCGCCGTGTAGCCGAGCGCGGTGCCCAATTCGAGGATGCGCCGGGCGTTGGCGGCGCCGGCCAGAGCCGCGAGCAGCGGACCGTTGTTGTAAGGATAAGCACCGCAGCCGTGCTTGGCGCGATGCGCGTTGGTCGCGGTGCGAATTTTCGCGAACGGATCGGCGGCCGGGCCGGTCATCGGAGCACTTTACGTCCGGCTCGGATAATTCGGGCTCTCGCGCGTGATGGTGACGTCGTGGACATGGCTCTCGCGCAAGCCGGCGCCGGAAATGCGGACGAACTCCGCTTTGTCGTGAAACTCTTCCATGTTTTTCGCGCCGACATAACCCATCGCCGCACGCAACCCGCCGGCGAGTTGATGAATCACATTCGCCACCGGGCCCTTATAGGGTACCTGGCCTTCGATGCCTTCAGGAACCAGCTTGAGCGTGTCCTTGATCTCTTGCTGGAAATAACGGTCGGCCGAGCCGCGCGCCATGGCGCCGACCGAGCCCATGCCGCGATAGGATTTGTAGGAGCGGCCCTGATAGAGAAAGACTTCGCCCGGCGTCTCATCGGTGCCGGCGAGCAGCGAGCCGACCATGGCGCAATCGCCGCCCGCGGCAAGCGCCTTGGCAAGGTCGCCGGAATATTTGATGCCGCCGTCGGCGATGACCGGCGTCTTGGTTTCGCGCGCGACCCCAACCGCATCCATGATCGCGGTGAGCTGCGGCACGCCAACGCCGGCGACGATCCGCGTGGTGCAGATCGAGCCCGGCCCGATGCCGACCTTGATGCAGTCGGCGCCGGCATCGATCAGCGCCTTCGCCCCTTCGGCGGTGGCGACATTGCCGGCGACGACTTCAACCGCGTTCGAAATGCGCTTGATGCGGCTGACGGATTCCAGCACCCGCCGGGAATGGCCGTGCGCGGTATCGACGACAACGAGATCGACGCCGGCCTCGATGAGCGCTTCGCTCCGCGCATAGCCAGCCTCGCCGACTGAGGTTGCAGCCGCCACGCGCAGCCGGCCCTGCTCGTCCTTGCAGGCATGGGGATTGGCCACCGCCTTCTCGATGTCCTTGACGGTGATCAGGCCGACGCAGCGATATTGGGCGTCCACCACCAAGAGCTTCTCGATGCGGTGCTGGTGCAGAAGCTTCTTGGCTTCCACCTGATCGACACTTTCACGGACCGTGACCAGCCTGTCCTTGGTCATCAATTCGGAAATCTTCTGCCGCGTGTCGGTGGCGAAGCGCACGTCGCGATTGGTGAGAATGCCGACAAGCTTGCCGGGAGCCTTGCTCTGGCCGTTGCCGCCGCCCTCGACAACCGGAATGCCGGAAATGCGATTTTCCTGCATCAGCGCCAGCGCCTCGGCGAGCGTCGCCTCCGGGTGAATGGTGACCGGATTCACCACCATGCCGGATTCGAATTTTTTCACCTGCCGCACCTGGGCGGCTTGCAAGTCGGGCTCGAGATTGCGGTGAATGACGCCGATGCCGCCGGCCTGCGCCATGGCGATCGCCATGGCGGATTCGCTGACCGTATCCATGGCCGAGGCAACGATCGGAACGTTGAGCAGGATATTGCGCGTGATCCGCGAGCGGATGTCGACCTCCGACGGCATGACGTCGGACAGGCCGGGCTTCAACAGAACGTCATCGAAGGTATATGCTTCGCGAAAAGCGCCTTTTGAAATCGCTGCCATTGCCAACTCCGCATGGCCCCAATCCGGGGCCTGCATATAGGGATAACGCCTCGCGGACGGAAGGACTTTTGACCTTCATCCGACTCATTCCAGGCGTTCACGGCCCGCTTTTGGGTTGGCGGTGGCGGATAGCATGCCTTGACCGCAATTGATAGGCCCCTGTGCGGATCGGGCGCGAAAAACGGGGCAAAAACAGGGGGAAATGCGATGAAGCGGGGCATCAACCGTCGCCAATTCGGCAAGGGTTCTGCGTCATGGGGTGCAGTGTCGATCGGTGCCGTGTCGTCAAGCCTGGCGCTGACCAGCACCTGGCGCGCCCGGGCGCAGGCGGAGCCGGTGAAGATTCGCATCGGCTGGGTCGTGGTGCCGGCGTCGACCGCGCCGCTGGTGCTGGAGAAAAAGGACATCCTCACGCATTTCGGTAAGTCCTATATCGCCGAAGCGACCCGCTTCGAGGGCACCCCGCCGGTGATCACGGCGCTTGCCGCCGGCCAGCTCGATGTCGGCCCCCTCGCCTTTTCCTCCTTCGGGCTTGCCGTCCAGAACGCGCGCATGGACGATCTGCGTGTGATCTGCGACGAAATCCAGGACGGCGTGCCGGGCCACGGCAGCAACGAATTCATGGTGCTCAATGACGGCCCGGTGAAAACCGTCGCCGATCTCAAGGGCAAGGTGCTTGCCACCAACGCCATGGGCAGCGCAGTCGACATCGCGATGCGGGCGATGCTGCGCCGGAGCGGCCTCGAGGCCAACAAGGACTACACCGTCGTCGAAGCGCCCTTCCCCGCCATGCGCGCCATGCTGGCGGAGCGCAAGGCGGATCTGGTCAGCGCGGTGCCGCCGTTCTCGCTCGATCCGGAGCTGCGCGGCATGGCGCGCACACTGTTCACGCAGAAGGACGCGTTCGGCGTGACGCAGCTGACGATGTGGACGGCGCGCACCGGCTTTATCGCGCAGAACCGCACCGCTTTGGTCGATTTCCTCGAAGATACGATCCGCGCCGTGCGCTGGTACACCGATCCGAAGAACCACGACGAAGCCACAGCCATTGTCGCCCGCCTGATCAAGGCGCCGCCCGAACGGGTCGGTTGGGCCTTCGGCAGCCGCGACCAATTTCGCGATCCCAACGGCCTGCCGAACCTTACGGCGCTGCAGAGCAACCTGGAGCAGCAGAAGAAGGTCGGCTTGCTTAAGGACGATATCGACGTCAAGACATATGCCGACTTGAGCATGGTCGAGGAAGCGGCCAAACGGCTGACATAAATTCGGCGGACATGCTGCCGCTTAAATCGCTGCGAGGCCCAAAACCGCTGATGCCGCCGTCAAAGTCCTACGACCGAATGGTGCCGTTGATCATTGCCACGGCGCTGTTCATGGAAAACATGGATTCGACGGTCATCGCGACGTCGCTTCCGGCCATCGCGCGGGCGCTGGTCACTAACCCGCTGACGCTCAAGCTCGCCGTGACCTCTTACCTGCTCTCGCTCGCCATCTGCATCCCCGCGAGCGGCTGGACCGCGGACCGTTTCGGCGCGCGCAACGTCTTCCGCTTCGCCATCTGCGTCTTCGTGCTCGGCTCGATCGGCTGCGCCGCGTCGCGCTCGCTCGACCAATTCGTGCTGGCGCGCATTTTCCAGGGCATGGGCGGAGCGATGATGACGCCGGTCGGCCGGCTCATCATGGTGCGCGCCGTGGACAAGGGAAACCTCCTCAACGCCATGTCGCTCGTCACCATGCCGGCTTTGATCGGGCCGATCGCCGGGCCGCCGCTCGGCGGCTTCATCACCACTTACGCATCATGGCATTGGATCTTCCTCATCAATGTGCCGATCGGACTTGTCGGCATCGTGCTGGCGTCGCGCTACATCCCCAATGTGCATGTCGAACACCGCGATCCGTTCGACTTCGTCGGCTTCATTCTTTCCGGCCTCGCCATTGCCGGCCTTGCTTTCGGCCTCTCGGCGATGGGGCTTGAATCGCTGCCGGTGAGCGTGGTCGCAATACTGATCTGTGTCGGCGCCGTATCCGCCGTGGCCTATGTCATCCATGCCAAACGGACGCCGGCGCCGATCCTCGATCTTAATTTGCTGCGGCTCCCGACATTTCGCGCCAGCGTGGTCGGCGGCTTTCTGTTCCGGCTCGGCATCGGCGCGCTGCCGTTTCTTTTGCCGCTGCTTTTGCAGATCGGATTCAATCTGACGCCGTTCCAATCCGGCCTCATCACCTTCACCAGCGCGCTGGGCTCGTTCTTCATGAAGGCTGCGGTCGCAAGCGTCTTGAGCCGCTTCGGCTATCGCAATGTGCTGATCTACAATGCGCTGATCTCGAGCGGATTCCTGCTCGCCTGCGCGGCGTTCGTGCCGGGCGTGCCGTTCTGGGCCATGGTCATCGTTCTTCTGTCCGGCGGTTTTTTCCGCTCGCTGCAATTCACCAGCATCAATACGATCGCTTATGCCGAAATCGAGCCGGCGAAAATGAGCCGCGCCACGGCCATGGTCGCCGCGGCCCAGCAATTGTCCTTGTCGACCGGTGTCGCCGTCGGCGCGCTGGTGGTCGAGACCACGTTGTGGCTGAAGCATTCGACGACGATGACGGCCGCCGATTTTCCGCCGGCCTTTATTGTGGTCGGCCTGCTCGCGGCAAGCGCAACCTTCATCTTCATGCAGCTCGCGCCGGATGCCGGATCGGAGCTTTCGGGGCGCAAGGCCGCCGAGGCGGACGTGGCGAACAAGAAGGCTTAGGGCGTCTACTCATAAAATACGCGACGCGCCAAATCCGCTATGCCCCATAAAGCGGACATGCGCCAGCGGGAGTGGAACGTCTGCCAAGTGGCGGGTAGATCCGCATAGATCCAACTGGCGGTTTCGGCAGAAGCAACTCAGCCACACGTCAGTTCCGATCTTCCGACACTTCTGCAAGCAATGGCTCAAGAAACTTCCGGTAGGGCTGCGCGCGGCCAATGGCATTTCGATAAAGCGGTCTGCGCACCTGAGCCGCGCTGGCTGTGAATATAGGCCGCTCAGTGTCGTGGAACATGAGGCAACGCCGATCCCACGCGAGCCCACAATGAGCCGTAATGCGCCGCGCGCTGCTCTCCAAATCCGCAACGATATCTTCGTAGCGCACTTCGAGGATTTTGGCCTGCGGCAGGACACGATGCCAGTGGCGCATCAAAGCTTCATAGTGGCGGTAGTACCGACCGAGTTCGGCCAAATCATAAGTGTGATGAAGACCCGCCGTGAAGTGTTTTGAAAAGCAAGACAAACATGTATCGGCGACATCGCGAACGGCATGAATGATGCGTGCATTAGGCAATGCGAGATAAATAAGGCCTAAAAAGAGAAAGTTCGACGGCATTTTGTCGACGATACACTTCGAATTCGGCGCGGAAGGAGCAATCTCGGCGACATAGCGCCCTCCCAGTTCTCGCAAATCCTCACTGGTAAGATGCAGGGCCGCCTGGGGAAAATCATGCCCGGCCGCGTTGCTGAGGCTTGCAACGGCGTCGCCGAAATTCGGCAGCTCGCCGGCGCCATACACGTCCGGATGACTCGCCAGGATCTGCTCGATCAGCGTCGACCCCGAACGCGGCATGCCAACGATGAACACCGGTATCGGCGACGGTTCGCCGGCATTCTGAGATGTTCGCAACAGGTCCGCCGTGAACAGCTCTCGCGTGCAATCGAGTTGCGCAAGAGTTTTAGCTTCGTCGTAAGCGATCTGTCGGCGTTTGAGCAGATTGCCGGCCGCGAAGTGGCTGAAGGCGCTGTCATACCGCTCTATATCGTCGTAAGCCTTGCCCAGTGCGAAATGCAGATTGATTTGCTGGTTGGTGGAGAGTGTTTCGATATTACGGTCCAAGGCTTCCATCGCCGCCAGGTGCATGTCGCCGACAGCGAAATTCTTGAACTCGCTCAGGCTGAGAAAAAACAATGCGTTCGACGGCGCTAATTCGATAGCTCGTTCTATCGACGATTGGGCTTCCGCCAGTTGGCCGAGATGTTTTAGCGTCAGCCCGAGATTGTGGTGAGCTTCGGCGAAATCGGACCTCAGCGCGATGGCGCGATGTATCGCCTCCTTGGCATCCTCAAGCCGGCCAAGCTGCAGGAGGGTGGCACCGAGATTGCTGTGCGGCTCAGGAAGCCGCGGATTGTGCGCAATTGCCAGATGAAAGGCCGCTTCGGCTTCGGTGAACTGCTGTTTCTCCTTGAGCGTATTTCCGAGATTGTTGAACGCTTCCGCGTAAGGTTGCCTGAGCACGATCGCGCGGCGCAGCAACAGCTCTGCTTCGTCTAATTTGCCAAGAACCCGCAATAGTTCGCCCAAGTTGTTGTGGGCTTCAGGAAAATCGGCATTAAGCGCGATGGCATCGCGGAATGCGGCTTCCGCCAGATCGAACCGGCCCGCCTTTAAATAAAGGACGCCTCGATTGTAATGAACCTCCGGCAAACCGGGATTGAGAGCCAGGATTTGGCTATAGAGGCGGAAGGCTTTCGCCGATTTCCCATATTGCTGGCACCGCACCGCTTTCGCAAACAGCGCAGTGACCGTACGACCTTGAGTGCTTTCTGCTTGGGCGCGCAGGGGCAGCCCGGCCGAAGCGGTGGATTTAGATTCTGAACTGGGTGAATTCGGGCGTACGAGCAACGGGGCCATAATCGACCGCTAGCATCGTCGCCTCCCCTTCCACTTACGTCCCTATGGTAAAGGTTTGATTAACGACATAAGTTTTCGCGCGCCGCATCACGGCAAAAACTGGGAGTTCGCCGTCTGACTTGGGTCATTAGCTGCCAAAACGCGCTCTAATTGGCGTGTCCGCTTTATCTCCGAATGCGGACATGCCTCGGCGTGACTCAAATGTCCGCTAAGTACCAAAGGCGGACTCATGTACGGCAGCGATAAACTTCCCGGAAACAAGCTGAGCGACCACGCCGGCAACAAGGAGCACCTGCTACCAATTTGATTGGCCATTGCCGCGTTTACGGCAGGTGTCGTTGACGGGCAGTTTCGACGGAACCGGCCTCAAGCCGCGTAGGCGGTGGGAACGGAAGGCGCTTTGTCCCATTCGACAATGGGATCGTAGCCCCAGACCCAGTCGGCGGTCCCATGGACACTACCCTTGCCGGCGACGATTGACGCCTTCTGCGCCGAGCTATCGTGCATGTGCTTGAAGCGGGCATTGGAGAACGAGAGCCGCTGCACCCCATGAACGCGAGGAATGCGGACACCTCGGAAACTGGCGAAGGCCTCAAGCGGGTTGCTGGAAGCCTGGAGCCAGCGCGCGAGGATGTAGGAGTCCTCGAACGCCTGGCAGGCGCCTTGCCCGGCATTGGGTAGCATGGCATGCGCCGCATCGCCGATAAGCTGAATCCGGGAGCGTCCCCAGTTCTGCGTCAGCGGCCGCGTGAAGAGGCCCCATTTTGAGCATTCGGTCACGAGGCTGAGCAGTTTCGCGAGCCGCGGCTCGGGTTCGGGAAAGCTCAACCGCATTTCGTCCGGATCGCCGCGGGTCGACCAGCCTTCCTCGACCCACTTGTCGGTGTCTTCCTGCGTGACGATGTTCACGAGCTTCTCGCCGCGGATGTAATACGCCAGGAGATGACGACCGGGACCCACCCACTGGATATGCCCGGTCGGCTCGAGCACGTCACGCGGAACATCGCGGCTGTTCAGCAGCGCGCGCCAGACCATTTGCCCGGTATAGGTCGGATTGTCTTGGCCGTAGAGCGCTTGGCGGATAACCGAGCGCACGCCGTCGGCACCGATCACGAATTGCGCTTCGACCTTGGCGCCGTTGGCGAAGGTAAGCTCGACGCGATCGCTTCGCTCCTCGATACCGACGAGTCGATGGTCGAGATGGACCAAGCGGCGATCCAGTCCGCTTGCCAATGCATCCAGCAAGTCGGCCCGGTGAAAGGTGTAGTACGGCGCGCCGAGACGGGCTGCGGTTTTGCGCCGGTCATTGAATTCGAGAAACTCACCGGTTTGCATATTCCGCGTGTAGATGCCCGGCGAGGTAAGGCCAACGTCGGCGATCTTTTCGCCCAGCCCAATGGCGATAAGCGCCCGCGTTGCGTTCGGGGCAATATTTACGGCTGCACCGACCTCACCCAAGGCAGGGGATGCTTCAAAGACTTCAGCCTCAATTCCAAAGCGGGCCAGCGCATTCGCAGCCGCCAGTCCAGCGAGACCGCCGCCAACAATCGCCATGCGTATCATAATGTGCATCACTCCATAGAGCGGTGCGCGCGAGAGCCTGCCGAACAAAGCGCACGCGACAACCCGCAAGGATCCACAATATTAACAAGCGTGCGTCGATTGTCGATTCCCTGGCGCTCCGGTCAGACGCCGGCGCCCCTTCACTCCAGTATACAACATCGGCCAGCAACGGGGATTTTGCAGGAGGAGAAACTCGTCATAGATTGCTCCCGCGGTTCGCTGGCGTCAGTTGCTGATGACCCGGATTCGCGTGTTCGGGAGGACGCCATGAGGCTGAAAATAGCCACGGTTTTGCTCGCGCTCGGCGCGCATCTGCTGTCGCTTCATGGCGCGCAAGCGTTCCCGGATCGGCCGATCAAGCTGGTCGTCGCGTCGCCTGCCGGATCGCCGCCGGATGTCATGGCGCGGCTGGTGTCGGACAAGATGGCGAGCATTCTCGGACAGCCTGTCATCGTGGAGAACCGTCCCGGGGCCGGCGGCACCATCGGAGCCAAATCAGTCCTCACCGCAGACCCGGACGGCTACACGCTGCTGTTAGGAAGCACGAGCACGCTTCTCATCGCGCCTGGAGTTTACAAAAATGTCGGCTACGACGCAGCATCGTTTGCGCCGATCGGCCGTATCGCGGACACCAGCGAGGTTCTCGCCGTGCATCCGTCGGTGGCCGCCAAATCCGTAGCCGAATTGGTTAGCCTGGCGAAACAACGGCCAGGCGAGCTGAACTATGCCTCCGCCGGGAATGGCACGCTGCCGCATATCGAGGGCGAACTGCTGAAGGCGAGCGCAAAGATTGAAATGAATCATGTACCTTATCGCGGCGGCGGTGAGGCGCTGACGGGTCTCTTGGCCGGACAAGTCCAGGTCATGTTCTCCGTCCTGACACAGATGCTGCCGTATATCCAGGAAGGCCGCCTGCGCGGATTGGCTATTTCAAGCGCAACGCGCAGCAAGCTTGCACCGGAGATTCCGACCATGGTCGAGAGCGGCTTCGACCAGTTCGTCACAACATCGATCAATGGACTTGTCGCTCCCCCCAACACGCCGATCGAAATCAGACGGCAGCTGAGCGAGGCCGTGAAAGCCGCGCTCGCCTCGGCGGACGTTCAGCGGTCACTCGCGAATATCGGCGGCGAGCCGCGACCGTCATCGCCGGAGGAATTCGCGTCTTATCTGGCGGGGGCGCAACAGCATTGGGCGCACATCATAGCGGCCACACACATCTCGATTGATTGACGGCCCCGTAATGGCCCGGCCCGACCATCGCATGGTCAGTGTTTTTCCGGTAGTTTCTGCAGATAGTTCTGCCATGGCCTATCCGCGTCGAAATTTTCCGTCGAATTGAATTCCAGTTCCGATTCGTTCAAGGGCGTGATCTTCGCACTGAGCGCCAATGCGGCACTTTGCGCTTGCGCGTCGATGTGGGTGTAGATGGTCCGAACGGTGGCCTCTCGCACCGAACTTCCAACGACCGTATCCCCGTGACCTCGCATCAAAATGACTGGATTCGCGCCAAGCGTCTTGGCGAGCGCGTCGCCCAATTGCGAAGTGCGGACCAACATGCCGCGCTGCTTGTCGGACGTGTTTGCATCGCGAATTTCGAACAGCGGCGTTTCCGGCGGCAAGAACCCGGCTTGGGCCACCACGGGCTTTAGTGCGACGCCGGCGACACCGAACGGGATGACCGCCAAATCGTGGGTATGGATGACGGACTGAACGTCGCTGCGGGCCTTGTAGATTTGACAGTGAATATAGCGTTCCCCGTTCAGCCGCGGCGCATCGGCTGCGGTGGGCTTGCAGTCGAGGCCGACCTCGACGATGTCGTCACGGCTGACGAGCGCGGGCGCCATGGCGCGCGGCATAAAAAAATGTTCGGGATTCTTGGCGGAGCGCGCGCTGATGTGACCGAAACTGTCCAAGATCCCTTCGTTCGCCAGAATGTGACTCGCAGTCACGATATCGGCAATGCGGGCTTCATCATCGCTGGCTGGATCGCTTTGCGCGCGACACGGGGCGGCCAAGAAGGCGGTGGCGAATAGGAGCGCGGCGCACGCAACGATCGTTTCTTTCATGAACATGACACGCTCTCGGCTTGAAGTTCAGTATCAGTTTCGCGAGTCCGTCGCGCCTCGGCTCCGAAACCCCTTGGCCAACAGATAAAGCTCGGCGGAATCGGTGCGGCTTGCCGGCGGTTTGACATGCTTGACGGTTTCGAAGTCGCGCTTGAGCTCGGCGAGCAGCACCGTCTCGGTGCCGCCTTGCAGCACTTTGCAGAGAAACGAACCGCCCCTGTCCAACACTTCGCGCGCGAAATGGGTTGCGGCTTCGGCCAGCGCCATGATGCGCAGATGATCGGTCTTGCGATGGCCGGTGGCATTGGCCGCCATGTCGGACAGCACCAGGTCGGCCTTGCCGCCGAGCATGTCCTTCAGACGATCGGGCGCCGTCTCGTCGAGAAAATCGAGTTTCAGGAATTCGACGCCCGTCATCGGCTTGAAGTCGAGAATGTCGAGCGCGATGACGCGGCCAGACGGTCCGATGCGCTGCGCGGCGATCTCGCTCCAGCCGCCGGGCGCGGCGCCGAGATCGACGACGCGGCCGCCGGGCTTGAGCAGGCGATATTTGTCGTCGATCTCGATCAGCTTGAAGGCGGCGCGTGAACGAAAGCCTTCCTTCTTGGCGCGCGCCACATAGGGATCGGCGAGCTGGCGTTCAAGCCAGGTGCGAGATGACAGCTTCCGGCGTTTCTGATCCTTCAGCCGCGCCATCAAAAACCCTTGCATTGGCGCAGGTCGACCCGGTGCTTACTTTTCCAGGACATGCGCTAGGCCTCTCCCCACACGCCGTCCTCGCGCATCATCTCGACCAGCATGCCTTCGCGCAGGCCGCGATCGGCGACGCGCAGGCGCGGGCACGGGAAGGCGCGGCGAATGGCGTCAAGGATGGCGCAGCCGGCCAGCACCAGGTCGGCGCGCTCGGCGCCGATACAAGGGTTCGCCGCGCGCTCGTCAAAGGTCATCGCCATCAGTTCATCGACGACACCGGAAATCTCGACATCGGACAGCCAGCAGCCGTCGACGCGCCGACGGTCATAGCGGCGCAGCCGCAGATAGACGCCGGCGATCGTCGTCACCGTCCCCGACGTGCCGAGCATGTGGAAGCTGTCGAGGCCGGAGCGATGGGCGGTCGCAAAATTTTCGACAAGGTCCGCGACCTCATCGACCATGGCATCATAGATGTCGCGCGACACGACTTTGCCGCCGTAGCGTTCCGCGAGCGTAACGACGCCGACCGGCAGCGACGCCCAGCCGACGATATCGGGCGCCGGCGGACCGCGACGGCCAAAGCCCGAGCCATGCCCGGAGCGGTTGAGCCGCACCAGTTCGGACGAGCCGCCGCCGATATCGAACAGAATGACGCCCGACGCCGCCGGGTCGAACAGTTCGGTGCAGCCGGTCGCCGCCAGTCGCGCCTCGGTCGCGGAATTGATGATCTCGAGCTCGAGCCCGGCTTCCTTGGCAACGCGGCTTCTGAATTCCTCGCCGTTCTCGGCGGCGCGGCAGGCTTCCGTGGCGATGAGCCGCGCCCGCATCACGCCGCGCGCCTGCATCTTGTCGCGGCAGATCTGCAGCGCCTCGACCGCGCGCGTAATCGCCGCCTCGCTGATGCGGCGCGACGCGGCGATGCCCTCGCCCAGACGGATGATGCGGGAAAATGCATCGACGACGCGGAAGCCATCGCTGGTCGGGCGCGCCACCAGGAGCCGGCAATTATTGGTGCCGAGATCGAGCGCCGCGTAAGTCGCTGCGGAACGATCCGGCGCGCGCCCATCGTTGCGATGGGCATCGCGCCGAAAGCCATACGGTGATCGGCGACCCCAGCGAGGCCTGTTCGCACCCCCCCGGGCGTCGAGGCCGCCCGGCGGCGGAACCTCGTCGTTCATCCATGCCTTTCCGCCGTGCCGGAGCCCGTTTTGTCAAAAACGGCTCAACAGCGCGGTCTATAACCGAGCCCAAATCAAGCAAACTGTAACAGGGGCGGCAGCGAGGGCAATACGGGGCGATTTCTGCCCAAAACCGTGCCGTTTGGGCGTAGGTGCCATGTTCGCCGCCCAGTTGCCGGGGGCCGCCAACTCCATTATTTCAGCCCTATCAGCCTTACCGGGATCGAATCGTCATGACTTTTCAGCAGCCCGCCGCGAAACCGGCGCAGGACGCGGCGGATCAATTGGCCGCCGACAGACTGGCCGTCGAGAAATATGCCGTCGGGCAGTCGGTCCCGCGCAAAGAGGACCCGATGCTGCTGCGGGGCCTCGGACATTATACTGACGATGTCAGCCTGCCCGGCCAGGCCTATGCAGTGATGGTGCGCAGTCAAGTCGCGCACGGCCTTATCCGTTCAATCGACAAGGACGCGGCGCTGAAAATGCCGGGCGTCCTCGGCGTCTATGCGGCCGGCGACCTGCAGGGCTACGGACCGCTGAAATGCGGCGTGCCGTTCAACAATCGCGACGGCTCGCCGATGAAAAAACCGCTGCGCGAGGCGCTGGCCAAAGACAAGGTCCGCTATGTCGGCGACCCTGTCGCCTTCGTCGTTGCCGAGACGGTGCTGCAGGCGAAGGACGCCGCGGAAGCCGTCACGGTCGATATCGAAGCGCTGCCGGCGGTGACGTCGGCGGAGGACGCGGCGAAGAACGGCGCGCCGCAGCTCTATAGCGACGTCCCTAACAATGTCTCGCTCGACTATCACTATGGCGATGCCGATGCGGTGAACGCGGCCTTCGCCAAGGCGGCGCATGTGACGCGGCTTCGTCTCGTCAACAGCCGCCTCGTTGTCGCCGCGATGGAGCCGCGCGCCGCCGTCGCCGCCCATGACGGCAGCCGCTTCACGCTGCATGTCGGCACCCAGGGCGTGTTCGGCATGCGCGCCAATCTCGCCGAAGCCATGGGCGTGACGCCGAAGGAAATGCACGTGCTCACCGGCCAGGTCGGCGGCTCGTTCGGCATGAAGGCCGCCGTGTTTCCTGAATACATTTGCTTGCTGCACGCGGCGCGCGCGCTCGGCCGCCCGGTGAAATGGACCGACGAGCGCTCCGGCAGTTTCGTCTCCGACAGCCACGGCCGCAATCACGACGTCGACGCCGAGCTTGCGCTCGACGCCGACGGCAATTTCCTTGCCGTGCGCCTGACCAGCTTTGCCAATGTGGGTGCATTCCTGTCGCCGGTGGCGCCGATGCCGGGCACGATCAATGCGGTGAAGAACGTGCAAGGCATGTACCGCACGCCGCATATCGAAGTTTCGACCAAATGCGTGTTCACCAACACGTCGCATGTCTCGGCCTATCGCGGCGCCGGACGGCCCGAGGGCAATTATTATATGGAGCGGCTGATCGACGCCGCCGCGGCCGAAATGGGCATCGACCGCATGGCGCTGCGCAAGCGCAATCAGATCCGGCCGACCGAATTGCCGCGCAAGACCGCGGCTGCGACCACTTACGACAGCGGCGACTTTGTCGCGCTGACCAAACAGGCCTACGAGCTTGCCGACACCAAAGGTTTTGCCAAGCGCAAGCGCGAGAGCAAGAGGCACGGCAAGCTGCGCGGGCTCGGTATCGGCAATTTCCTTGAAGTCACCGCACCGCCGTCCAAAGAACTTGCCGGCATTACCTTCAATGCCGACGGCACCGTGACCTTGACCACGGGCACGCTCGATTTCGGCATGGGCCATGCTACGCCGTTCGCGCAAGTCCTGAGCGCCCGGCTCGGCATTCCCTTCGACAAGATTTCGCTGCTGCAAGGTGATAGCGATCGCTTGAGCTTCGGCGGCGGCTCGGGCGGCTCGAAATCGCTGATGCATAGCGGCACCGCGATCGTCGAGGCGTCTGCGAAAGTGATCGAGAAAGGCAAGGAGGCGGCAAGCCACGTGCTGGAGACCGCCGCCGCCGACATCAGCTTCGAGCGCGGCAATTTCACCATCGTCGGCACCGACCGCAGCATTTCGATCATGGAACTGGCGCACAAGCTGCGCAACGGCGGAAACCTGCCGCCCGACGCGCCGCAATCGCTCGATGTCGACCACATCAGCGACGGCCCGTCCGCTTCGACTTATCCGAACGGTTGCCATATCGCCGAAGTCGAAGTCGATCCGGAGACCGGCGCCGTCGAAGTGGCGAGCTACGCTTGCGTCAACGATTTCGGCGTGGTCGTCAATCCGATGATCGTTGCCGGCCAGCTCCATGGCGGCGTGGTGCAAGGCATCGGTCAGGCGCTGATGGAAAAGACGGTCTATGACGGCGAAGGCCAGCTGCTCACCGGCTCGTTCATGGATTACGCCATGCCGCGCGCCGTCGATGTGCCGTCCTTCGTGCTCGAGGACCACCCTGCGCCAGCCAAGACCAATCCGCTCGGCGTCAAAGGCTGCGGCGAGGCCGGCTGCGCCGGCGCGCTGACCTCGATCATGAATGCGGTCATCGACGCGCTTGCCGAGCGCGGCATCCGCCACATCGACATGCCGCTCACCCCGGCCAGCATCTGGCAGGCGCTGCGCGACGCCGAAGCGAAATCGGGCGTGGCATCCAAGCAATGACCGAAGCTACCGAAGTCCTTCCGGCCCGCAGCATAAGGCCGGCCGAGTCACGGCTCATCGCCGGCGTCTGCGCCGCCCATATGATGAGCCATTATTATATGCTGATGCTGGCGCCGCTTCTGGCGTTCATCCGTGATGATTTCAATGTCAGCTATACGCAACTCGCGCTGGCATTGACCGTATTCAACGTCGTCTCCGGTGTGCTGCAGACCCCGGTCGGGTTCCTGGTCGATCGTATCGGCCCACGGCGCGTCCTGCTTGTGGGCCTGTTTCTCTCCAGCATCAGCTATGCGATTGCCGGCGTCGTCGGCTCCTTCTGGGTGTTCATCGCGATGTATGGCGTCGCCGGGCTCGGCAATACCGTCTATCACCCCGCCGATTATACGCTGCTGTCGCGCCATGCGCCGACGGATCGCGTCGGCCAGGTGTTCTCGTATCACACCTTTGCCGGCATGGTCGGCTCGGCCATCGCCCCGGTGACGCTCCTGTACATGCAGAGCCAATTCGGCTGGCGCGGCGCTTATATCGGCGCGGCGATTTTCGGCCTGATCGTTCTGATTGCGCTCGTCGCGCAACCCGAGCCGGCGGCCGAAACCAAGCACGCCAAGATAGCCGCGAAGCAGCAGACCGATCTCGCCGACACCGGCTGGCGGCTCCTGTTGTCGCCGCCGATCCTGCTCAACCTTGGCTTCTTCGTCCTGATCTCGCTCATGGGCAGCGGGCTCAACACCTATCTCGTGGTGGCGCTCGGCGCGCTGCATGGGACACCGACCGCCATCGCCAATATGGCGCTAACCGCGCTCTTGGCGATGAGCGCTCTCGGCGTACTTGTCGGCGGCATTCTTGCCGGACGCACTTCGCGCCACGCGCTCGTTGCCGCATCGGGCTTGACCGTTGGCGGCGTCGTGACGGCGCTGGTCGGGCTGTTCGATTT
>Ga0210393_10000878_pt1 | contig 25764 bp, 27 predicted proteins | sample IncBWC27OmetaG_FD_160068 | JGI IMG/M metagenome (GOLD analysis project Ga0210393, IMG submission 160068) | Forest soil microbial communities from Barre Woods Harvard Forest LTER site, Petersham, Massachusetts, United States - Inc-BW-C-27-O ...
TTCCGGTCAAAGGCTTCGGCGACACCCAGCCGAACGCCCAAACTGCCTACGATAACGACATGGCCAAGAAGATCGCGGCGGCAAAGCCGGACTGCGACAAACTCGAATGCGAAGACAGCGACACCGAAGCCTGCACCTTTCTGCACACGGAGAAAAAGAAGGCTGTCTGCACGCAACAGGGGGCAGGTTGGAAATGCACCGGATGGATGCGTCCCGGATGCTTCTGCCAGGAACCGGACGAAGAGATCAAATGACGGCGCGCGTGTAGCCCGTCAACTCAAAGGAGAAAAATCATGGCGCGGCTGACCGGCAAGGTAGCGTTAATCGTCGGGGGCGGTGCGGACGGACCGGCGAAAGCAGGTGACAAGCTCTCGATCGGCAACGGCCGCGCCACCGCGATAATGTGCGCGCGCGAAGGCGCCGCCGTGATGGTCGCCGATCGCTCGCTCGAACTCGCGCAGCAGACCGCGGGTGCAATCCGCGGCGAAGGCGGCCGCGCCGACGCGGTCGCCGCCGACGTGAGCGTCGAGGATCAATGTCGCGGCGCTGTCGAAGCGACCATCCGCGCATTCTCAGCGCTGCATCTGCTCGTGAACAACGTCGGCATCGCGATTGGCGGCAACCTGGTGAAGACCTCCACCGAGCAGTTCGACAAGATGCTCGCGGTCAACCTGCGCAGCCACTTCCTGATGATGCGCTATGCGGTGCCGGAGATCGCGAAAGCCGGCGGCGGCGCGATCGTCAATGTGTCGTCGCTGGCCGCGATGCGCTCCAACTCGCAGATTTCCTACGAGGCGACCAAGGCCGCGCTACTCGGGCTCTCACGCTCGGCCGCCGTCTCGCATGCGCGCGACAATATCCGCGTGAACACGATTCTGCCCGGGCTGATCGACTCCTCGATGGTGCGCCGCCTCGTCGGCGATCGCGAGAGCACTGTCGCGCCGCGAATCCCGATGCGCCGTCAAGGCACGCCGTGGGAAATCGCCAACGCAATCGTCTTTCTCCTTTCCGACGAGGCGTCCTACATCACCGGCACCGAATTGATCGTCGACGGCGGCCTCGCCGCCCGATGAACATGTGAAATTTTTCTCTCACGCCGGTAGGCTCGCACAGGAAAACCGCGGTGAAGAAGCGCTGGCACCTCAGCAAATCCTCGCGCGCCACAACTTCTTGCGCGTCTCTCCTACTTCTTTTGTTGTGCTTGTTCGTGACCACCGCAGCGGCAGCCGACTCGACCGGAAGCAAGGCTGACATCGAGCGCGGAACGAAGACACCGAAAGTTGATTTCAGTGGAAACAGGGCCTTCAGTTCCGAAAAGTTGCTGGAGGTATTGTTGAGCAAAAGGCCGAGATGGTTCACGGAGTCCGGCAGTCTGAATCCGAAGTTCGCTTATGAAGCGAGCGACGATCTAACGGCCTTTTACTACGACAGTGGATATTTGGAAGCTGAGGTCGATAGGCCACAGACCACCTCGGCCGATCGGCCAATGATCTCAATCTATGAGGGTCAACTATACCGATTTGGATCGATTACAATCGAAGGGCAATTGAGGTTTCCGCAGCGAGATGTTCAGTCGCAGTTGAGAATACGGAGCGGGCAGCCCGCCTCGGCAACTACCTTTGAGCACGACGTTTATGCGCTTGCCGACTTCTATTCGGATCGGGGTTTCGCGTACGTAAACATAGATCCGAGGACGGAAATAGATTCCAGGCGTCATCTCATGAACGTGAGGTTTTTAATCAAACCCGGTGACGAGATTCGAATCGACGAAATCACGATAAGCGGAAACACGACAACGCCGGAGCAGGTTGTCCGAGCGGCTCTGCGAATTCATGAACACGAACTGTACTCGGCGCGCGCTCTCCGGGAATCGAAGGCTCGGTTGGATGAACTGGGACTGTTCAGCGACACTCACATAACGACGGAGCCTTCAACCAGGTCGGACGAGATCAACGTGCGAGTGACTATTGTCGAAAAATCTAAAGTCTGAGACACGTGTCTCGATGCTCGTATCTATGCTCCACGGATCGAATGGCTCTCAGTCATGAGGTGAATCGTGCGTAAAGTTAAAGTTGGCTACCAGCTCGATTTCCGCAATCCTCCCGGCTCGGCACTTTCGTTTCGAGAGCTTTATAACGAGTCGCTGGCGCAGGTTGAGGCGGCCGAGCAGCTCGGCTTCGATTCCATTTGGCTCACCGAACATCACTTCACCGACGACGGTTATTTGCCCGCGCTGATGCCCGCCGCAGCCGCCATCGCAGCGCGCACGACGCGAGTCACCATCGGCACTTATGTCCTGCTCGCGCCGTTTTGGCATCCGCTGAAGCTGGCCGAGGACGCAGCATTCGTCGACGTAATCTCGGGCGGCCGGCTGCGGCTCGGGATTGGGCTCGGTTACCGCGCCGAGGAATTCGAGGGCTTCGGTATACCCCGCGCGGAGCGACTTGGCCGCACGCTGGAAACGATCGAGATTCTCAAGCAGGCGTGGACCGGAGAGCGATTCAGTTTCGAGGGCAAGTATTTCCAATTACGGAACGTGCGCGTGCTGCCGCGGCCGGTGAGCCAGCCGCATCCTGAGTTGCTATGGGGAGCGGGCGCTGCGAAATCAATCCGCCGCGCGGCTGCACTCGATCTTGGATTCGCATGCGTCGGCGGCCGGCGGGAAATAGGCATCTACCTCGAAGCGCTCAAAGCCGCCGGCAAGGACGCCGCGCACTACAGCATCGTCAACAGCCGCGTCGTTTACATCGCCGACAGCGAGGAGGAGGCGTGGCGCGACACGCGTGAGGCGCTGATGTACCAAGCCGAGCTTTACGGCAAATGGCTCTCGGCGGCGGCCGGCACGACCGACCAGAGCAAGGTGCTGATTCGCCCCGACCCGGAGCGCCTCAGGCGCACCAGCGTGCTAGGAACGGCTGCAGAAGTCAGCGCGCGGCTGCAAGAAATCCTCGCGACGACGCCGATGACTGAGCTTATCGTCGTGACGCAGTTACCGGGACTCGATCCCAGGTTGGCGCGGCGCTCGCTCGATCGATTCGGCACCGAAGTTCTACCCGGTCTCAGATAACTTTGCGCGCCAAAAAAGAAAACCCCCGGAGTTACCCGGGGGTCTTCGGACTCTCAACTTAGCGGTCGCCTACATTGCAGGAACGAGGATGGCGGCGCCGTGGTCGTAGGTCACGGACCACTTGACGTTAGCCGTGTTCGCTCCCGGGTAGGTCGAATAAGCCCATAGGCTCATGAAGTCGCCTTGGGCGAACACCTGGCTACCCGTCAGGTCGCTACATGCCGTCTGCGGTCCGGTGATGATGCAGGTAAGGCCGCAGTCCCCGGGGAAGGCGTTACCATCGCACAGAAAGAAGACAAACGAGCTGGGAAGCCCATTGTTCATCTGAGTTCCGGGATCATTGTCCACGTCAACGAACAAACGCTCCGCAGTGCCGGCCTCGGACATCGGCACTTCGGGCGTCACTGACTCATCGGCGCCGTTACCGGGTCCCAGTATCAGGATCGTGCCCGGGCTGCCGACGCTGTTGTCTCCGGACAGTGCGATGCTGAATGCCCCGCCAGTCTGGTTACCCAGCGTGCCGAGCGTGCCGCCGGTGAAGACCGAGATATTCGGCTCGGCGATACCGGGAGCGCCAGTCGCCCCGGTTGGTCCTGTAACACCAGTCACCCCGGTGTCACCGATGACTCCGGTCGGGCCCATGAATCCTATTGGACCCGTCGGTCCGGTCGGGCCTTCAACGCCCTCCGGGCCCTGAGGTCCTGCAGCTCCCTGTGCTCCCGGCGGGCCCTGCAAGCCCATCAGGCCAGCCGGTCCCTGCTCGCCCGGGATTCCGGGGTTTCCGACCACGCCAGCCATGCCGGTATAGCCGGCCGGTCCAACGGTGACCCAATCGATTTCCGTCTGACCACTGTTGCATCCGCCGGTGCCGAGGTTGATGCCCTTCACCTTGCCCTTGGCGCCGATACAAAGCTCGATATTTTCCGTATGGCCGACGCCAGGCAGCGCCGCCAAAACGAATATTGCGGCAGCGGTCGCACCGACCAGCCGACGCCAAGCGAATTTAAAGGAAGCAGGCATGTTGACGCCCTCCATTTTCTGTTGCCCTCCGGCCCTACTGCTTTCCGCTCGCGATTTCATTGTCATCTCCTCTGCGCGTTGCGGAATCAGAAAGCGTCTGCCGAGTCGATTGCGTAGTCCATCGACCAACTAACTTCGACAGGGTTGTAAACTACAGCGCCACCGGAAGCGTAGGCTTGGATCGACAGCGTGTCACCGGGCAGAAAGTCCAGCGCTGCGGAGCTTCCCGGGAAGCCAGTCGTGGTGCAAACCGTCGTATCCGGAGGGAAGGGAGGCGGCAGGATGCCGTGCTGAACCGCACAGAACGGGTTTGTCACAAGGCTGCAGTCTGCCCCGTTGCAGATGACGAAGGTGTATGACGCTCCGATTGCACCCGCATCGGTGGGTGAAATAGCGACCCACAGATTGAATGCCGTGCCGCCAGGAGTCGGAACCTGGACGCTGGTCTGCGGATTAGCATTGGGCTGCGGAGGGAATGTCGAGATGCCCTTGCCCGCTGCGCCGTTTCCGGGTCCGAAGTAGAGCGGCGTGGTCGGCAGCGCCAAGCTTCCGGTAGTGCCGTCCAGCGTGATTGCCGCCTGGCTGCTGATCGTCGCGCCAAGCGAACCACCGCTCAGGATCACAACGTTGTCGCCCGGCTCAAATGAGGGCGTTCCAGTCGGACCTGTTGCCCCCCTGGCTCCCATAGCTCCCGTCGGACCGGCGAAGCCTACGTTCCCAGTCGGGCCTGCAGGACCTGTGATACCTTGCGCTCCCTCAGGACCGGTAAATCCCATAGGGCCCAACGGACCCGTCGGTCCCACCGGACCAGCATCGCCCTGCGTCCCGGTGAATCCGGCCAAGCCAATCGGGCCGGCCGGGCCGGTGGCGCCCTGAGCACCCGTCGGACCCGTCGGTCCCGGGATGTTCCAGGTCAATTGAAAGTCGCGCTTCGGGCAATGGATGTTCACCCCGTCGACCTTGCCGGCTGTGCCGACGCAGACCGCGATGGGTCCCGTGTCGGCTACCGACTGCTGGGCGTTTGCCGCCGGCGAGATACTCGCTACTAACATCGCAGTCGCTGATGCTCCGACGAGCCAGCGCCACGCGTTCTTAAAAGATTGAGGCATTCTCGTCCCCTCCCTGACTGTTACCATTCGCGTGCTCAGCATATTCCCGCTCCCTGAATCGGGGCTCACGGCCCAACCGGGATGTCACCGCCGGTCTGATGCACGACCACCGACCACGAAACATCGGTCGGCGCGGCCCCATCGTCGGCAGTACCCTTCAGCGCGATGGTGTCGCCCGGGCTGTAGTGCTGGTAGTCCATCGTATCGTTGCACGAGGTCAGATTAGGGAGATCGATCGTGCAGGTGACGTTGGAATTGCATTCGCTGTTGATGCAGAGCTGGAATGTGTAGGTATGGCCCGGACCCGGCACGTTCTTGGTCTGGACCCAGAGCTGAGTCACGGTCGAAGCGTCGAGTGGCACCGCTTCGCTCTCGAGGATCGTGTCGGAGCCGTTGCCAGGACCGTAATAAATCGGGCTGGTCCCAACGCTGGAACCAGAACCCGCCAGGATCCCGTCGAAACCAGTAGGACCAAACAGCAGCGCGACGTTGGTGCCTAAGTCACCGCCGCCGAGCGTGTAGAACTGGACTCCGTTAGTACCGTCAACACCAGCGTATCCCGTTGGTCCGGTTGCTCCCGTCGGTCCGGTCGGTCCGGTCGGTCCCTGGCCGCCTTCCGCGCCCAGTTCGCCTGCCGGTCCCAGAGGTCCAGTTGCACCCGTGCCGCCCACCGGTCCTACAGCACCCATAGGCCCAGCCGGACCCATCGGCCCCATTGAACCCATCGGCCCGGTCGGTCCTGCCGGTCCTTCCATACCCGCAGGGCCCTGCTGGCCACGCGGTCCAGTCACACCATCGACATTCCAGGTGATCGCCCGGTTCGGTGGAGAGCAGGTGCCGTTGACGTTAACTATTTTCCGAGTATGCGGCGCATAACAGATCGTAACTAACTGCGCTCTGCCGGTTCCCGGCGCAGCGGCGAGAAACAGCGCCCCCATCGCAACGCCTAGCATCACGCGTCGCGCATGCCTGAGTAATACGTGCATTACCGTCCCTCCCTAGTACTCGCGCCAGAAAACGGCTTCTGGCCTGCCTCGTCCAAATCAGGGAACCCTGCAATCGCGGTCCCCCCCGGGACACTTTGCCGGACCATTCATCGCAGAAAACCATGGTATGAGTCAATAACGCTAGATGAACGTATTTAACCCTGCCGGTAGTACCAACCGCATCCTTCACTCTCATGTTGCTTAGACATCTGTTAAGAATCTGCGTGAAGTCTGCGAATGATCTGAGGCTCCGAAACAGCAACCGCCTCTCCCGCAATGAATATTTCGCAGAATAAAACGTCGCAACTCTGCAACTAGTTAGCGGTGGGCGATGCGCCGTACAAGGAATCTTGTCGCCGTTTGCCGAATCCTGCGCCGCCGTCGTAAACTCTGAGACTCACAAACATGCCCGTCGAATATATTCCACGCACGCGCGACCTCTACAGCGATTTCACCCCGTACCGATGGGTCGAAAACGATTTCGCACCGTTCACGCCGCTCACCAAACCGGTGGCCGAATGCAGAATTGCGATGCTCAGCTCGGGCGGAGTCATGTATCGCGATCAGCCGCGCTTCCATCGCGAGGACGCGTCGTATCGCCGTATCCCGATTGATGCACGGGCTGACGAGCTGAGCGTGTGGCATTTCGGTTATCCGACGCGCGACGCCGAGCGCGACGTCAATTGCGTCTTCCCGCTCGCGCGAATGCGCGAACTCGCGGCGTCCGGCGTTATCGGCGAGCTGGTCGATCCGGCGTTCAGCTTCATGGGCGGAATTTATTCGGCGCGCAAAGTTCGCGACGAGCTCGCTCCGCAAATTGTGGACGAGCTCAAACGCGCGCACGCGGACGCCTTCTTCCTCGTCCCCGCATGACCCGTCTGCCATCAGTCCGTTGGACTGATCGCACGCGCGGTTGAAGAAGCGGGAATCCCCACGCTCTCAATGACTTCCGCGATCGATATCACGCAGTCGGTCAAGCCGCCGCGCGCCGTGTTCGTCAATTTCCCGCTTGGTCATCAGACCGGCCCGCCCGACCAGCCCGACTTGCAGCGCCGAATCGTCACCGATGCGATGCGCGCGTTCGACGCGATCACTGCGCCCGCGACAATCGTCGAACTGCCCTACGTATGGGATGCGAACGATCGATCGTGGGAAGACGTCGATTACACCAAGGGATGGATGCCGGCGCGGCCGGCGCGCGACGTTGCCGACCGACTCGAGGCCGAGCGCCAGGCGAAATTCCGCCGCGGTTAGATCGCGATTTCGCATCTCGCTCTTTTCAACTCGCGCGAGTAGCTTCATCCAAGCGGCCGTAGCCGCGACAAAATACGGGGAGGTGCGTTAAATGTTCGCAGGTCATGCGCTCCAGATAGTGATACTGCTGGCGTTGCTCGAATACTCGATACTCGGCGTGATGGTCGGGCGCGCGCGGGGGACTTATGGCGTCGAGGCGCCGGCCACCACCGGCAATCCCGATTTCGAGCGCATCTATCGCGTGCACGTCAACACGCTCGAGGCTCTGATCATTTTCATCCCGGCGGTCTGGATATTCTCGATGGCCGTGCACTATAAAACCGCCGTCGTACTAGGATTGCTGTTCCTGATCGCACGAATCATCTACGCGCGCGGCTACATGAGCGCCGCATCCAAGCGCGGGACGGGTGCCGCTCTGAGCGCCGTAATCAACCTGATCTTGGTGGTGGGCAGCCTGATCGCGCTGGGAATCAGAGTAATCTAGCGGCAGGCGGTCGCGGCTTTACACTCTGACCCCGACGCCGGTAACATCACGTCGTTCTCGATTCCATTTTCAATTCATCATCAATCAAGGAGAATTCTCTCATGGCGGAAGAACGCAAAGGCGCAGTTACGATGCGCGGGAATCCCATGACGCTGGTCGGCCCTGAAATCAAGGTCGGACAGAAGGCGCCGAACTTCAACGTAGTCGGCAAGGGGATGGCGCCGGCGACGCTCGATCAGTTCAAGGGCAAAGTCAAAATCATCACGACCATTCCTTCCCTCGACACTCCCGTGTGCGATGCGGAGACGCGCCGCTTCAACGTCGAGGCGGCCAATCTGCCGGGCGACGTGCAGATCCTGTCGATCTCGATGGACCTGCCGTTCGCGCAGGCGCGATGGTGCGGCGCCGCGGGCGTCGACAAGGTCGCAACCTTCAGCGACTGGCGCAGCGCGAGTTTCGGCACCAACTACGGCACGCTGATCAAGGAACTGCATCTGCTCGCGCGATGCGTCTTCGTCGTCGACAAGGACGACAACGTCACCTACGTCGAATACGTCAAGGAAATCGCGGAGCAGCCGAATTTCGAAGCTGCGCTGGCCGCCGCCAAAAAAGCCGCCGCTTGATTCTTCACGCGGGCGGATGCGTCCCAATCGCGTCCGCCCGCGATAGACCCTTCTGCGTCATGCCGACCTCGACACCCAATCGCCACGCCTTCGCCGACTCGCTCAAGCGCGGGCTGTACGAGGCAATTTTTCGGCGACGCGACATCCGCGAGTTCATTTCCGATCCGATTCCCGACGAGGTGATGGCGCGCGTGCTGATCGCGGCCCATCACGCCGCCAGCGTCGGCTTTACGCAGCCCTGGGACTTCATCCTCGTGCGCAGCGACGATCAGCGCCGCCGCGTGAAAGAAATATTCGAAGCTGAGCGCCAGAAGAACGCCGACCAGTTCAGCGGCGAGCGCCGCGAAAAATATCTGTCGCTCAAACTCGAAGGCATCCTCGAGGCCCCGCTCAATCTGATCGTCACCTGCAAGCCCGATCGCTTCGGCCCCGCCGTCCTCGGCAAGACCAGCATCCGCGATGTCGAGATCTACTCGGCCTGCCTCGCGGTCGAAAACATGTGGTTGACGGCGCGCGCCGAAGGCGTGGGAATGGGATGGGTAAGCATCCTGCGCAACGACGCGCTCGCCGAAATCTTCGGCATCCCCGCCGACGTCATACCCATTGCCTATCTATGCGTCGGCTATGTGCGCGAATTTCCCGACCGTCCCATACTGGCCAGCAAGGATTGGGCGCAGCGGCTGCCGCCACGCTCGCTGATTCACTTCGACTCGTGGAACGACGCTGAAGACCGAACCAAGCCGGCAGCAGAATCGCTGCTGAAAAAGATCGACGACCATTCGATTTGGCTGTCGATTTTTCCCGAGGACTCTCCCGACAAACCCCCGTCACGCGAATGAGAAAGAGCGGCCAGTCCCATGGACAGTGAAGCGGTCTTCAAGCAGATTTGCGGTCGCGTTCCCGAGGCGATGAGCCGCCTCAACGTGCCGGGCGTGGCCGTCGGCGTTTACAGCGCGGGGCGCGAGTTTGGCGCGGGCTTCGGCGTGACGAGCGTGCGCAATCCGCTGCCGGTCAATGAGCAGACGCTTTTTCAGATCGGATCGAACACCAAGACCTTCGTCGCGACGGCCGCGATGCGCCTGGTCGAATCGGGCGCACTGGATCTCGACGCGCCGATCCTGACCTACCTGCCCGATTTCCGCATGCGCGACGCCGACGTCACCGCTCGTGTCACGATGCGCCATCTGATGACGCATATCGGCGGGTGGGAAGGCGACTATTTTCTCGATACGGGCGACGGCTACGATGCGCTCGGTCGCTATGTAGCCGCGATGGCGGAACTGCCGCAGCTCACGCCGCTCGGCACGCAATGGTCATACAACAACTCGGCGTTTATGCTCGCCGGCCACGTGATCGCGAAGATCACCGGCAAAACTTTCGAAGCGGCGCTCAAGGATCTCGTGATCGATCCGCTCGGCCTGCGCCGCTCGTTCATCTTTCCGCGCGACGTGATGGACCATCGGTTCGCCACCGGCCACGCCTCGATCAATGAGGAGAGCCGTGCGCTGGCGCCGTGGGCGTTGCCGCGATCGAGCTGGCCGGCGGGTGGAATCGCAGCGTCGGTGATGGACCTTGTGCGCTACGGACGCTTTCATCTTGGCGACGGGCGCAGCGCATCCGGCGATCAGATTCTGAGTCGAGAGTCGCTTGCTGCGATGCAAACGACGATTTGTAAAGGCCAACTCGACAACACGATGGGCCTGTCGTGGTGGCTGATGAAGGTTGGCTGGGTGAAGACAGTGTTCCATGGCGGCGGCACGCTGGGTCAGATTTCCGCATTCAACCTCTATCCCGAGCTCGATTTTGCCTTCGCCATTTTTACCAATTCGACCACGGGCGGCGCGCTTATCCGTGAGGTCACTGGAGAGCCGATCGCGGAGCTAATCGGCTATCGGCCACCCGCGCCCGCGCAAATCCCGATGACCGTCGAGCAGCTCGGCGAATACGCGGGCCGCTATATCGGTCAACTCGACGACGCCATTCTGTATCCCGGCGACGGCTGCTTGATGATGCGCAATGAATCGAAGGGCGGCTTCCCAACCACGACCACCCCGCCGCCTAAGCACAATCCTCCGCCGACCCGCGTCGCGTTCATCGGCAAGGATCTCCTGCTCGCGCTCGACGGACCGACGAAAGACACGCGCGCCGAGTTTCTGCGCGACGCCATCGGCGCGGTCATATGGATGCGCGCAGGCGGCCGCCTGCATCCTCGCGAAAAATAGTTCGGGTCAGGGAGCGCGGCCTACGCGGCCAGCATCTTCTGCATGTACCAGTGCGTGTGCCCCTGCGGATGATCTTCCAGCGTGCCGAAAATCTTGTAGCCCAGCTTCTCGTACATCGGACGCGACTGGAAACTGAAGGTGTCGAGATAGGCGCGGACGCATCGACGTTGCAGCGCGACATTCTCGATCGCCGTCATTAGTTTCGTCGCATAGCCCTTGCCACGAATCGCCTTGTCGACCCACACGTCGGAAACGTAGAGCCACTGACCCCAGGTGTTGCCGAGCGCGCCGCCCAGGATCTCGCCTTCGTCACTTTTCAGAAAGACGTTCGCGGCCCGCCACATCTGCTCCGGCCGCCCAATCGCCGCACTGGCGTGGGTCTGGATGCCGCGCGTGATCAGTCCCTGCACCTCAGCGGAAGGATACGGAGTCATCGCGAGCGTCGCGCGATCGCGCGGATCGCGGCGCGGCACATCGATTCCGGTCAGTGGCCGCTTCGCCATGTGGAATCTGCGATGACCCTTCACCGGATGATCGTCGAGTTCGCAAAAGACCCGGTAGCCGAGCTTTTCGTACAGCGGCCGCGCCTCGTAGCTCGCGGTTTGCACGGCGGCCGCGACGCATCGCTTCGCGATCGCATAGCGCTCGGCGGCCGCCATCAGCTCGATCGCGTAGCCGCGCCCGCGCCACATCCTGTCGACCCACAGCGATCGCACGTGCAACCATCCACCGGCGATATTCCCCAAGAGGCCGCCCACAACTGCGCCGCCATCGTCTTTGACGACGAACACAACCGGATAAAACTCGACGATCCCGGTCGCCGCAATATTGTGATTGCGCAACCCGCGCTCGACGACCTCAACCCAGGCCTTAGGCGGTTCGTGCTCGACGACAATGCTGACTCCGCTCATTGGGGTTTCCTCGAGAAATGACCGTATTCAGCCTGACGACTGTGCTGACGACATGCTAAATCATCACGCGGCATGTCTTTACTCAAACAAACTATTGCTTCGATTCTTCCGGTCGACAACGAGGCGGCGTGGGCTGCCGATGCGCGGTTGGATTCTCTGACCAAGCCTCCCGGCAGCCTAGGCCGTCTCGAGGAACTCGTGCGGCGCTACGCTGCTATCCGCCACGACGAATCGGTCAAGCCTGGAAGCGTCGCCATCGCGGTTTTTGTCGCCGATCACGGCGTCGCGGATGAAGGCGTCAGCGCATTTCCGCAGGCGGTCACGGTGGAGATGCTTCGCAACATTGCCGCCGGCGGCGCTGCGATCAGCGTACTGGCGCGCCGCTTCGGCTACGCGCTCAAGGTCGTCGACGTGGGCGTCAAGGTCGATACCAGCTCGAAACCGTTGGCGGGCGTGACGTATCGGCGCGTCGCTGCCGGTACCCGCAATTTCCTCGACGGCCCGGCGATGACGCCCGACGAAACGGCGCAAGCGCTAGAGATCGGAATCGAGATTGCGCGCGAGCTGGCCGACGGCGGCGCGACCCTTATCGGCATCGGCGAGATGGGTATCGCGAACAGCACGCCCGCCGCCGCAATCCTGTGCGCGCTCACTGGCATCGCGCCGGAATCGATGGTCGGGCGGGGCACCGGACTCGACGACGCGGGCATGCGGCGCAAGACCGAAGTGGTCATGCGCGCGCTCGAAATTCATCGAGCGGCGCTCGCGTCGGGCGAGTCGCTACTGGCCGCGCTCGGCGGTTTCGAAATCGCCGCAATGGCCGGCGTATGCATTGGAGGAGCCGCCTCGAAGGTCCCGGTTGTCGTCGACGGCTTTATCGCGACGGCGGCTGCCGCGGCCGCGGAGAAGATTCATCTCGGCCTGTTCGAGCATCTTTTTTTCAGCCATCGCTCGGCCGAGGGCGGTCATGCGCTCGCGCTCGAACATTTCAAGCTGCGCCCGATTCTCGATCTCGATCTGCGACTGGGCGAAGGCACCGGCGCCGCGCTGGCGATGAACCTGATCGAGTCCGCGCTCGACCTGCTCAACAACATGGCGACCTTCGAGAGCGCCGACATCTCCGGCAAAATCCAGTGAGCGACGACGCAACGCCAGCGACCGGCTTCTTCACAGAACTGCAGCTGGCGTTCAGCTTCCTGACCATCCTGCCGGTGATCGATACGAGGCCGGCATCCGAGGATACCGTCGCCGCGTCGTTCACGTGGTTCCCGATCGTCGGCTTCATACTGAGCGCTGCGCTGGTTGGCGAGGACTGGCTGCTTGCCCACGTCTTCGCGCAGGTGATTCGCTCGGTCTTGATCGTCCTTTCGCTAACCGTGATCACCGGCGGCGTTCATCTCGACGGACTGGCGGACACCGCAGACGCATTCGGCGCAGGACGCGATCGCGACCGCGCACTCGACATTCTGCGGGACAGCCGCGTCGGCACGTTCGGCGCCAGCGCAATCTTCTTCGACCTGACGCTCAAGGTTCTCGCACTCTCGACGCTGGCGGGTAATCGCCGGGTCGCAGCGCTGCTGGTTGCGCCGATGCTCGCGCGGTGGGCGATGCTCTTCATTGTTGCAACAGGTTTGCCGTACCTGCGCTCCTCCGGCGCAGGATCGACGCTGCTTAGCGGCAGCGCCGGAAAAGGGGGTTGGCCTTACCGCATCGTCACCTTTTTCACATTCATCATCGCGATCCTGGTTCGCGGCCCGATAGCGCTGGCAGTAGTGGCCGTAATCGTGTTCGCGATACGAGCGTTCTACCGGCGATGGCTGGGCGGAGTGACTGGAGATTTGATCGGCGCGTGCGGCGAGCTGGTCGAGATTGCGGTGTTGGTCACGATGGCATCGTGACGCCTACTTAGCCTTGAGCGGATACCCGGCGACCATCAGCAGTACGTGATCTGCGACGGCGCCGACCTTCTGGTTGGTCCATCCGAGGAGGTCGCGGAAGCGGCGCGACTCGGCGTGATCGGTCGGCACGATTCCCGATCCGACTTCATCGGTCACCACGATGCTTGCGAACGGTGCCTGCTTGAGCGCGAACGCCAGCTTGTCGGCCTCCGCCAGAACCGGGGCATCGTCCGCCCCGTGCTGGTACATCAGGTTGGAGATCCACAACGTCAGGCAATCGAGCACGACCAGATCGGCGCGACCGGTGAGCTGCGCGAGCGCGGCGACAACCTGCAACGACTCTTCGACAGTCTCAAAATCAGCGGGACGCGTCGTGCGATGAAACTCGATGCGCGCCGTCATTTCGTCGTCGAGCGCCTCTCCGGTCGCGATGAAGAATTTGCGCTGATAGGGCAGCGCGAGCTTCAGCGCCTGCATGCTCTTGCCGCTGCGAGCGCCGCCGGTGATTAAAGTGATGGTGCCCATTGGCGCGGGGCAACCGAATCAGGATTGCGGGATTGGCTTGGCTTCCGGTGCAGCCGCTGCTTTGGCTGCTATCGCCGCCGCTTTCGCTTCGGCTTTTTCAGTAGCAGCCTTTTGGCGGAGCTGCAGGAGCATCGCGCGCAGCTTGCCGGGATTTACCGGCTTCTTGAACAGCGCGCCTTCGAGGCCCCGCAGGCGCGAGCGCTTCAGGATGTGATCCTTGTCGTAGTAGTAGGCGGTCATGAGTATGACCGGTAGCCGCGGCATGTCTTCCTTGACCTTGAGGTAGAAGTCGTAGCCGTCCATCTCGGGCATGACGACGTCGGAGATAACCGCGTCGAGCTTGACGTTGCGCAGGATGCCGAAGGCGGCCGACGGACGCGTCGCGCAGTGCACGACACATCGCTCGGCGCGCAACAGGTCGGCCATCGAATTGACGACGGCAGTGTCGTCGTCGAGTACCAGCACCGCCATCCCCTCGAGCGGCGACTTTTGTTCGGTGTGGGGAGCGTCATGCGGGCGCGTATGCACCTTCGTATCCCCGCGCGGCGCCAGATCGGCCATGCGCTTGCCCGCGAGGTAGTCGCGCGTCTCGTATTCGCCCTTGCGGGTCATCTCGTCGAGGCGGCGGACGATAGCCTGCACGCGCTCGATTGAATCGCGAATGGAGTCGAGACGTTCGTTCTCGACCACTTTTTCGGACTGGGAAAGGTGAGCATCAAGCGATTGCGAGAGTAGCTCGATATTGTTGGTGATCGATTCGAGCGGATTGTTGATCTCATGCGCGAGGCTCACGGCGATTTCGCCGGCGGTAGCCAGCTGCTGGTTATGCCGCATGCGCCGGATGTCGCGCGCGAAGCCGATCGAGCCGATCTCATTGCCGTCGTCGTCGTGGATGAGCGAGCCGGTGATCATGACGGGGATGAGCTCGCCGTCCTTGTTGCGGAAGTTGGTCTCGAAGCTGGCGATTTTGCCCTTGTCGGCCGACTCGCGCATCGCCTTCATGACGCGGCGGGCGTCGTCGAGCGAGCCGTAGATGCGGGTGCAGTTTTCGCCGATGATCTCCTCGGAGCTGTAGCCGAGGCTGGTGCGGGCGCCGTCGTTGTAATAGTTCACGATGCCGCTTTTATCGACGGCAATTATGATGTCCGGCGAACTCTCGATGAGACGCTGGAAATATTTTTTATCGAGCGACAACATGGTGGTTAGTTGATTCCTGGTTTATTCAATCGAGCCTGAATTATTTCGCGGCGCGGAGCCGGAATTTCGGGATCGACACATCTTCGTTGAGTTTTTCGAAAGTAACCTCTACCGGCATCCCGCACCGTATGTCGTGCGGCTTGACGCCGAGCAGGTTCGAGATGAACTTGCATCCCTCTTCGAGCTCGACGACGACGACCGCGTACGGCACCTCTTTGGCGAAGCCCGGGTGATAGAGCTGATGCATTATATTGAAGCTGAAGACCTCGCCGCGACCGCTGACGGGGACCCATCGCGAGGCCGTCGAGTTGCACTTGGAGCACAGGTCGTGGGCCGGGAATCGCAACGTCCCGCAATTGTCGCACTTTTGGACCATCAGGCGCCCGGCGCGCGCGCCGTCGAAGAACTCGCGCATGTCGGAAGTGATTGCCGGGATTGGTTTGCTGATTTCAGGCATTGCAGTTGGGCTTATATATAAGTTAGACGGTCTGGGGCTCAAAACGATTGAAACGGCACTATATCACGGCACAGGCAGTGACAGCGCGGCTCGCGGCTAATGTTAAGGTTGTGACCCCAGCACGAGGGTTGAATGAGTCGCTAGGATACCGCCGTTGCCTGAAACGAGTCCAACGTCGTGTTTAGGCACCTGACGCCGGCCTCCGTCGCCTCGCATCTGCACAATTGCCTCCGCCACCGGGGTCATCCCCCACATATAAAAGGAGCTTAGCTGGCCACCACCCGTATTAACGGGGAGCGCGCCGCCGGGGGCGACGGCGCCACTGGCGACAAACGGCCCGCCCTCGCCTTTTTTGCAAAAGCCGTAGTCCTCGAGCGTGACTATCACCGTGAAAGTATAGCAGTCGTAGAGCTCGCAGAAGTTCACGTCGGCGAGCTCGATATCCGCCATCTTGAAGGCGCTTTCCTTGGCGATTGGTGCGCCTGAGGTGAGGGTCTCAAGCGGGTCGCCGCCCGGATGACCCTGCCCCATCCCCAAGATGTACACGGGCGGGCGCTTCAGGCTCTTCGCGCGCTCGGCGGAGGTCACAATCACGCAGAGACCGCCGTTGGAGACCAGGCAGCAGTCGTAGAGATGGAACGGCTCAACCACCCATCGCGAAGCGTGGTAGTCGGCCAGCGTCATCGGGGTGTCGTGGAACTGGGCGACGGGGTTCAGGTTGGCCCAATCGCGCTCGGAGACGGCGACGGCGCCGAGCTGATCGCTGGTAGTGCCGTACTTGTACATGTGGCGCTGGGCTACGAACGCATACTGGGCGTTGACGCCGTACTGCCCGTAGTACGCGTTGAGGCCCTGGGCAAAGCCGTAGGACGCGGCCGAGCCGGCGTCGCCGCGCTTGTTGGGACTCGGCGGCCGCAGCGGAGCGTCGGCGAATACGCAGGCAACTACTTCGGCCATGCCGGCGTCGATCGCCTGCGCGGCGTGCATGACCATCGCGGCAGCGGTCGCGCCGCCGAGGTTCATCGTCGCGGTCAGGCGCAGGTCGCGGAGGCCCATCGCGTTCTGTACCGACGTGGAAGCCATCGGATTGTTGAACCAGGTGATCCCCGGATTGACGAGCAGGCCGTCGAGGTCGGAGCGCTGAAGGCCGGCGTCCTCGAGGGCGAGATTGACGGCCTCGGCAGCGAAGCCGATCGGTCCTGGATGATCGAAGTTTTTACCCATCCGGGTCTGTCCGAGCCCGGCGATTGCACATTTTGCTCTTAAAGACATAGCGCTTCTTTTCTTACGCTCTTTTGCGGGAGGCATCCAGCGCCCCGGCGGCGATGCTCGCGGGCGGGTTTTGTGTAAAAGTTGCAGCCATGCGATGTCCTTGGGCCCGCAACGAATTGGCGATTCGCTACCACGACGAGGAGTGGGGCGTGCCGGTGCATGACGATCGGCTGTGGTTCGAATTTATCACGCTCGAAGGGGCGCAGGCCGGGCTGAGCTGGGACACTATTTTGCGCAAGCGCGAGGCCTATCGGAGCGCCTTCAAGGGATTCGAGCCGGCGCGGGTGGCGAAGTTCGGCGATCGCGACGTCGCCAGACTGCTCGCGGACGAGGGAATCGTTCGGAACCGGCTGAAGATCAATTCGACCATCGGCAACGCGAAGGCGTTCCTCGCCGTGCAGAAAGAGTTCGGCAGCTTCGACGAGTATGTCTGGCGCTTCGTGGGCGGACGGCCGCGGGTCAACGAGTGGCGCGAACTCAAGCAGGTGCCGGCGCGCACGGTCGAGTCGGACGCGATGAGCAAGGAACTGATCGGACGCGGCTTCAAGTTCGTCGGATCGACCATCTGCTACGCGATGATGCAGGCGACCGGGATGGTGAACGATCACCTGGTCGACTGCTCGAGGTACAAGGCGGTGACGCGGTCGGCAAAGAAATGAAGTGGGGCTGACGCGTAGGATTTGCCGCGTTTGATCAGTACGAGGTGGCGGTTGCCGTGGTCGGAGGTGAGGACAGGCTCGAAGTCGAGGGCGTCGCTTTGGTGCTTCTTCCAGACCTGGGCAGGCATGACGACGAAGCCGGGTGGCGCGTCGCCGAGGCGGCCCTGCAAAACGGGCGCGTCGCGATCGAGATAAAACAGCAGCGGCGCGACTTCTTCCTGAAATCCATACAAGTAGAGCGGGTCGGCGGGCGCGACGACGCGTGCGATTTCTTCGGCGGCGGGCCGAAAAGAATCATCGGCGCATGAGCGCACTTCCGCGCGCGGTATATAGATGAAGTTGAAAACGACGAGGGCGGCGCACAACGCGGCAAACGTCCAGGTCGCGGCGCGGCGCCATGGCGGCGGGGGCACCGTGACAATCCACCATGCGAGAATGACCGCGGAGGCCGGCCATACGGGCAGCAAATATGCTCGGCGCTTGTAGGCGGCGATGCTGAAGAAGATGACGGTGGCGAAGTAGAAGATCGCGAAGAGGCGGACGGCGGAGCGGCCTTTGTCGGGAGCTGAAGTAGAATCCGGATTTCGTGAAGTAGCTAATGGAGTGCGTAATGCGTAAACGGCGGCGACGGGGATGAGCAGGCTTAGCGGGGCGGAGTTAAAGAGGACCGGTTTCAGGTAGTACCACGGCGCCATCGCGCCCAGCGAGCCGACGAAGCGGCCGACGTTTTCGCTATCGAGCTGGCGATTGAGGAAGGCCAAGCGTCCGCCGAAGTAGCAGGCGAGGTACCAGCTCGATGCGATCGCCGCGCCGAGGATGATCGCGCCGGGATCGAGCATCGTGAGGATTTGCCGGCCGCGTCGCTCGACGATCATGAAGATGAGGATCGAGGCGCCCGGAAGAATTGCGCCGACAGGACCTTTGGCGAGCACGCCGAGGCCGAGCGCGGCCGCCATCAGGTAAAGGGCGGGCAGGTTGGATTCAAAGCGCGCGGCGGGGCCGGATGAAGCGGGGTCGCGGGTCAACCACCAGAGAAAAGCGAACAGCGCGAGCGACTCGAAGAAGCATAGCGTCATGTCGACGCGGCCGAAGCGGCCCTGGCTGATGTACTGGTAGGATGCGGCGAGGGCGAGCCCGGCCAGGAACGCGGCGTCGAGGCCGAGGACTTCGTACGCGAGGAGCATCGTGATGACGGCCCCGGCGATCGCGTAAAGGGCGGACGGCAGCCGGAGATTCGCGGCGGTCACCTTGCGGATTCCGGCGAGCCGGTCGATCGCGACCGCGGTCCAGTGAAAGAGCGGCGGCTTGTACATCGGGACGTTGCCATTCTCGAACGGGAACAGGAGCTGTCCGTGCTCGACCATCTGCTGGACGAACACGCCTTCGACGGCCTCGTTGCCGGTGCACACGTCGCCGGCGCCGAGTCGATGGAGAGTCAGGACTGCGATGACCAGCGCGATGGCTACGAGGGCGACGGCCGGTGGAATTCGGGCGGACATCTAATACTCAGTCATCGTAATACTTCAGTCATCGCAATACTCAGTCGATGTACAATACTCAGTCATCAGCCGAGATGTGCGCGTAATATACTCAGGCTAGCGATCCGCGAGGGATCGTAGCCGCGCCATTTGGCCGCGGGGACGTCGCTGGCACGGGCGCGCTCGAAGCCGAGGCGGGAGAAGAGGCCGGCGACGCGATCGTCGCTGGTGCAGGCGAACAGGTACTTCAGCCGGCGAGCGCGAGCTTCCTTGAGAATCTCGCGGACCAGCACGGCGGCGACGCCCTCGCCCTGGAAGCGCGTCAACGTGTACATCGCGGTGATCTCGCCGGCGCGGTCGCGTCGGTAAGGCTCGGTGAGCAGCGAACAGATGCCGGCCAGATGCTCGTCGCCGATTCGGTAACCCCAGCACGAGGGCAGGATTTGCGCGATCTGTTCGGGAGTGCGGGGCAGCAGATGGCCTTCGGTCTGACCGCGGACAATGAGCGCTTCGACCTCCTCGAAGTCGTCGATCGAGACGGGGCGGACGAAGCCGTATTGCATCTCGGTGAAGAGCGTCCCGGCGCCGATGAAACTGAACAGCTCCTCATACACGTCGCCCGGCGCGACCAGGTTGACGGAGCCGACGCCGTCTTCGAGCGCGTCGAGCGCGGCGCGGACAATCAGCCTGCGCACGCGCGAGCGGATGGTGCGCAGCGTGCGGCGGATGCGATGTTCCTCGACGAATGAGAGCGTGTTGCCGTCCTTGTCGATCAAACCGCCGCGCCGATCGAGCATCAGGAGCTTGAACACGCGCAGGCGGCTGGCGAGCTCACGCGCGAAGACGGTCAGATCATCGGCGTCGTCACGGCTCATCGAGGCAACGACGATCGAGCCGGCGCGCAGCCTCTCCCAGATTTCGGCGACGGCGGAATCGGGAGGATAGGGACGTGACCGCAGTCCCTCGGACGGATTGAAGACGGGCGGCGGTTCCTTGGGTGCGAGCCGACCAAGCCGGCGCATCAGCTTTGGGAGCGCGCTCGGCGAGACAATCACGACGCATCGGGTCTGGTTGCGGCGCAATTCGCGCAGCGTAAGGACGAGAGAATCGAATTCGGAAATGCGCTGTCCGGCCGGCGGTATCAGCGCGAACAGCAGGCTCTTGCCGTAGAATTCCTCGAGATAAAAAGTTTTCTCATGGAAAACCGGCGCGCCGCGGCGTGGTTTGCCGGTGAAGTCAGCGAGGCTGATAGCTCCGAAGTCGCTCACTGGCAGAGGGTGCGATGAATCGCAGTCGCGAGGTTGTTCAATTCGGCTACGCGGGCTGGGACTTGGCCGGCGATATCCCGGCGGCGTCGGGCGGACAGGCGGGCGGCATCGGGCGCGACGCCGCTATTTCGGCGAGCGACGTGTCGGAGAAAACTTCGAGCAAGACGCGCTGACCCTTCTCCCACACGCGATACATCCTGCAGGTCGGCTGCAGCGCGCATGAGCTGCTACCGTCGGTGCATACGTTGAGTGTGATCGGACCTTCGACCGCCTCGATAATATCGCGAAACGTCACGGTCTCAGCCTTGCGCGCGAGCTGGTAACCGCCGCCCGGACCGCGGCGCGCGTGGACCAGGCCGCGGCGCATAAGATCGCGAATCACTTTTTCGAGATAATACTTCGGGATCTGTTCGCGAGTGGCTATCTCGGTGCCGCGCGCCACGCCCGCGGGATGATCCGCGAGATAGATCATCGCACGCAGTGCGTATTCGATCTTCCGCGGTATCTGCATCAAGCTCATGTTTTTCAGTATCTACGCCGGGGTTGCAGTGGCCCGCACCGCAAGAATCTTCTCGACGTACTTGACCAGCATGTCGTTCTCGATGTTGACGGTGTCACCGGCCTGTTTGAATCCGAGCGTCGTCGAGCGCAGCGTGTGCGGGATTACCTCGACCGAAAAGTTTGTGTCTTTGATCGAGAAAATTGTCAGGCTCATGCCGTCGATACCGACCGAGCCCTTCTCGACCAGGTAGCGCGCTTGCGCGGGCGCGACCTCGAAGGTGAAAAGTTTCGAATCGCCCTCGGGCTTGATCGACACAACGCGGCCGACGCCGTCGACGTGGCCGGAGACCAGGTGGCCGCCGATCAACTTGCCGAGAGTGAGGCATCGCTCGAGATTGACGCGGCTGCCGGGCTTGAGATCGCCCAGTCCCGTGCATCGCAGCGTCTCGGCCGAGACGTCCATCGCGAAGCGGCCGGGGCTTTTTGAAATCACTGTGAGGCAGGCGCCGTCGACGGTGATCGAGTCGCCGATGCTGATTTCGGAAATGGGCAGCGAGGTGTGGACCGAAATCACCGCGCCCTGGTCGGTGGGCTTGAGACTTTCGACGGTGCCGAGATCTTCGATGATACCGGTGAACATCACTACTCCTGTGGAGGCGCTGAAGTGGCGGGGAGAAATCTCCAGAAAAATCATATCTTTTTGCGAGATGGCCGCGCAACTAATTGATTGGAAGAGCCAGCGCCCTGCTACACTCAAGGCCCTATGAGCTTGAGGAAAAAAGAAAAACTGAAAGCGCTCCTGTTTGACTTTGGCGGCACGCTTGCGTTCCTGGATTTCGAATTGCTGGCGCGCGAATTCTCGCGCGAAGGACGCAAGCTCGACGCGCTCGCGCTCGAGCATGCGGAATACGCGGGGCGTGCGGCGATCGATCGACATCTGATGAGCGAAGGCAACGCGCAAGCGACCAATGCGGCGTACGAGCTTTTTTTTCGCGGCTGGATGACGGCGGCGGGAATTCCGGAAGAGGAATTTCGCGAATGCGCGGAGAAATTCGGCGCGATACATCGCGAGGCGTCGCTGTGGCGCGTCGTGCGTCCGGGCACGTTCGAGGCGCTCGAGCGGTTCAAGTCGGCGGGCTACAAACTCGCGATCGTGTCGAATGCGGAAGGGCAGGTCGCGGGTGACGCGCAACGATTCGGACTGGCGCCGTACTTCGACGTGATAATCGACTCGCATATCGTCGGCGTCGCCAAGCCCGATCCGCGGATCTATCACATCGCGCTCGAGCGGCTGGGCGTCAGCCCTGACGAAGCAAGATTTGCCGGCGACATTTATTCGATCGACGTCGTCGGCGCGCGCGCGGCGGGAATCGAAGCGCGGCTGATCGATCAGCATCGACGCTACAGTTGGGTCGAGCATGAAAAAATTCGGCACATCGAAGAGATGCATCGGATCGACTGAGTGGTAGAGGAAAGATTCCAGCCATGGGCGTGATTAGAGATCAATCGGAAAAAATTTTCACCGGCGCGATTACGACTCGCGAGTTCCATCCGCTGCTGCCGACCGGCGAATACGAAGAAATAGCCGACGGCGTGATGTTCTACCGCTGGTTTGCGAATGTGACTGCCGCCAAAACGCGCGAGGGCCTGGTGCTGATTGACACGGGCGGCTACTTCAACCAGGACGCGACGGTGAAACTCATCCGGCAATTCTCGCCGGACCGGGTGAACACTGCGATCTACACGCACGGGCACGTCGATCACGCATGCGGCATGCCGGCGATTGTCGCCGATGCGCAGAAGAACAAGGTCGCGCGGCCGCGCGTCGTGGGACATCGCGCAGTCGCAGCGCGGTTCGATCGCTACAAGCGGACCGGTGGCTATAACACAGTAGTCAATACGCGGCAGTTCAACCGGCCGGCGGCATGGCCGACTGAGTATGTATATCCGGATACCTACTTCGATACTCAGTTGAATGTAGTTGCGGGCGACGACAAGTTCGAATGCCATCATGCGCGCGGTGAGACCGACGATCATTGCTGGGTGTACATCCCGCAGCGCAAGCTGCTGTGCACCGGAGATTTGATCATCTGGGCGGCGCCCAACGCGGGCAATCCGCAGAAAGCGCAGCGCTACGCGCGCGAATGGGCTGAGGCGCTGCGCGTGATGGCGCGGCTGGGCGCTGAAGTACTGGTGCCGGGGCATGGCTATCCCGTATTCGGCGCGATTCGAGTGCGACAGGTGCTGAACGACACGGCGAACTATCTGCAAAGTTTATACGATCAGACTATTGCGATGATGAATGCGGGCACGTCGCTCGACGCAGTTATTCACACCGTCAAGCCGCCGGCAAATCTCGCGGAGAAGCCCTGGCTTCAGGCTGTGTATGACGAGCCGGAGTTCATCGTGCGAAATATCTGGCGGCTGGAAGGCGGATGGTACGACGGCACGCCGTCGAATCTCAAACCGGCGACTGATAGCGAGCGGGCGCAGGAAATCGCGGCGCTGGCGGGCGGCGTCGCACCGGTAGTCGCGCGAGCCAACGAGAAACTTGCCGCGGGCGATGTCGTGCTCGCGTGTCACCTGGCGGATTGGGCCGTGGCCGCCGCGCCGGACGACAAATCGGCGCATGAGGCTCGCATGAAAATTTACGCCGCGCGGGCCGATCGGGAGGAATCGACGATGGCGCATGGGATCTTTCGATCGGCAGTGGTCGAGTCGGCGGCTAAGGCGGGAATCGAGCCGCCGGAAGACCGGCGCAGCGCCTGAATCGAATTCAGCGCCGCTTCATTTCAATGGAGCCGGAGGCAGCGTTAGTTTGCCGAGTATTGCAGGCGCGCGCGCGCCGGTAACGCCCGGGATGTTGCCCTGGCGGCCGCGCAGCATCTGGTAACCGAGGATCGCGAATGCGACGGCCTCGACTGCGTCGCCATCAACGCCGACATCCGCGGCTGTAACCACTTCGACGTCGGGGAGTTCAGACTTGATCATACGCATCAGCGTGCGATTCTTCGCACCACCGCCGGTGACGATTAGCTGATCTACGGCGCCACGCGGAAGAATGAAGCGACGGCATGCGTCGGCGATCGATCGCGCGGTAAGCGCAGTGACCGTCGCGACCAGATCGTAGTCGACGAGTTTCATGCGACGGCCGTCGGCGACGATGCGATCGAGGAGCGGGGGTCCGAACTCCTCGCGCCCGGTCGATTTCGGCGGGCGTCGGCGGAAGTAAGGATTTCGCATCATCTTGGCGAGCAGCGGCTCACTGATGTGGCCGCGCGCGGCGATGCGCCCGTCGCGATCCATCCGCATGCGTCCGGCCGAGATTCGCGACGCGAGCGCGTCGATGATGCCGTTGCCCGGTCCCGTGTCGAACGCGATCATGTCGGGGTCGCCGAGACGTGCGCACGGCGGAATGTAAGTTGCGTTGGCGATGCCGCCGATGTTCTGCACGACCCGGCCGCGTTTTGGATCCGCGAACAGCCACAGATGAGCGAGCGGCGCGAGCGGAGCGCCTTCGCCACCGAGCGCGAGGTCCATCGTGCGGAAGTCCGCGACGACGGGAACGCTAGTCGCAGCGGCGATTACGGCGGACTCGCCGAGCTGCATCGTTGAGGCGATCTGTCCGCGAGCGGCGCGGCGCGGCGGCAGATGAAAAAAAGTGTGGCCATGCGATCCGATGAAGGCGATGTCGGACATTGCGATGCGCGCGCGTCGCGCGATCTCGATTGCGGCGCGGCCGAATTCGCGGCCAAGCGCGAAATTGAGCGTCGAGATTGCTGCCGCGCCGACTTTCTCGTTGGCGGAAGCGGCGAGCAATTCCTTCCGAAGGCGCGCGGCGTACGAGAACGTTCGAAATGCGATCAGACGTGCGGGCGGACGCGAGCGCTCGTCGAGCTCGACGACAGCGGCGCTCACGCCGTCGTGCGACGTCCCCGACATCAGGCCGATGGCGAAAACTTTACCGCGATCGAGTCGAAGCGTGACGGAGCTCATCTTTTGTCGGCATCGGGATCGTCGTCGTCGAGTGATTCCTGCGAGTCGTCGGGCCGCCTTAGCCGAAACATCTCGATTCCCGCCAGCAGCAGGCGCAAGCCCGAGGGATAATCGGGCGAGACGGAGTCGTCGTGCGACTCGGGCACGATGATCACCTTCTTCCCGCGGTGCCACTGCACCAGCAGCATCTGGTGGCCGATCTGGCGACCGGTGACGCGATCGATCGAGAAGTCGCCAAACATCGTGTTGGTGCGCAAGTCAGCGAACGCCGCTCGCAGCATCGCGTCGTCGCAGCCGCCGGCGTTCGCGAGAGCGGCGGCGGTAAGAAGACCGGCGGCGTAGATCTGCGCGGCCGGGTAGTCAGGAGAATCAGCAGCGCCCGCGGTGCGCATCCGGCGCGCGAACTCGGTGGGCGTCGGACCGAGCGCTGGCTCGAGCTCGACCGATTCCTCCCATTGCGATGGACCGACGATTCCTTCCGCCAACTCGCCGAGGTCGGACCTGAAGCGACCGACGCCGGCCGCCACGCATCCGAGTACCGGGATGTTGAGCGGCGACACCGCGACTGCGCGCATGACGGCGACGTCGTGCTCATAGCTGCCGGCGCTGGCCAGTGCGTTGACGCGGTTGCGCGCGAGTGCGGGAAAGAGCCGCGCGGGAGTCGCCTCGGGATCGAACGCGCCGTTCCATTTCACGCGGACGCGAACTCCTCGGCGACGAGCTGCGCGTTCGCCAGCGGCGCGCTCGAAGCCCAACGCTACGGCGCGTGCAAAGGCCGCCTTCGACGCGACGATCGCGGCGCGTTTGCGCCATAGCTTGAGTTCAGTGAGTAGCCGG
>Ga0210393_10000879_pt1 | contig 25744 bp, 16 predicted proteins | sample IncBWC27OmetaG_FD_160068 | JGI IMG/M metagenome (GOLD analysis project Ga0210393, IMG submission 160068) | Forest soil microbial communities from Barre Woods Harvard Forest LTER site, Petersham, Massachusetts, United States - Inc-BW-C-27-O ...
GAAAAAGTATTCCGGTCATGGTCACAGAGTCGAACGTGGAATCTTGAATTACGCCGTGCAGCCCTCCGATCAGGAATGCCCGCCCGATTTTTTTTCTGACCGTTGCTCCCGAAATGTAGAAGCCTGACGGGATATGGCTCATGTTGATCGCCTTGAGCCCCGGCCTGAGCCAGCCCACGCCGCTCTGCAATTGAATTTTCCGTGGCCCGTCGCCGCTCGATGATTGCACGCGGGCCGATCCAATAAACGCCAGCGCTTCGTCAAAGAACGCCAGCGTCTGTCCCTCCTTGGCGGGAGAATCGGCGCCCGTCATGGAAAAGGAGCTGGCCGAATTGACTGTGGTCAACGTATCCCAAACCTCCGCCATGTTGATCGCATCATCGCCCATGGCTTCAAAAGTGGCGCGATCGAAAATGATATCTCCCAACACCCCGGTAAGGTGTACGCCGTCTGCCGTGGTCGAAATGTGCCGGCCCTGGCTCGGAGTGATGGTGAGATTCTCAAAGGAAAATCCTCTCTGCCTGTCTCCGCCGGCAATTCCCATGTACGGGGACGCATGCATCGTGCACTGGATGACGCGCAGGTCACCCGAATCCAGCAGGCTCACAGCGCCCATCGGGAATCGCGAAAAGGCCACCAGGACATAGCGATTGGGAAAGCGGACCAGATTGGAGGCCACCCACTTTCCTGAATCATTGGAATTCGGATACAGCGAGAGTCCCTTCAAATGCATGGCTTGCGTCGGGCCTTTTTTCTGCGCGATGCAATTGGCGTCGCAACCGTCATCGGTTGGCCCAGGCAGATCATCTTCTCGAGCCATCTGACCCGAGGCTTTGTCCCACAGATGGAAGGTATAGATAAAGGGCGAAAAATTTGGGGGAAGCTTCGTCTGCGGATCTAATTCGATATGCCCGGAAGTCGCGGAATCTTTCTTGATGGTCCCCATGGCCTCGAAAAGCGGACCGCGCCACGCGGGATTGGGATCGAACGGGTTTCCCCAATCGATGACGAGATTCTCGATGATTCCCCTTTGACAATTCTCAACATTGAAGGCCCCGGTCGAGCCCGTAAAGTAAAGCGTCGATCCATTTCCGTCGAACACAAAATCTTGCGCGTTGTGAATCCTAAAATGCGGCTGGTGGTTGAGGACCCAGTCCTGATTGGGTGGCAGCTTCGCGGGCAGAACGATGTGATAAGCCGCATGAGGCGCGAGCCGAACTACTCGGCAAGGCGTTTTGCTGCCCGTGGCCATGCGATCCAGGTAACTCTGAATTGTTTTCTGGTCGTCGCTTGGGGTCGGAGGGGGCACCGTGCAGACCTCATCGGGATTTAGCTCTTTCCACGGCGGCGAAAGCGAAGCTCGATACCAAGTTGGCGATTTTACGACGACCTTTACGAGAGCGCCGCGGGCGCTCGTGAACGAACGTTCCACATCGTTGGGTGTCGCACTCACCTCCGGTGGCGCATTCTGCTGGACCAGCGCATTCCAGCTTGCTGGATCGGCCCACGACGCCCGGCCCATCCTCCCCTTGGACAGACCAGCGCCGACGAATTCGGAAATGGCGCGCGCCGGGTCACGCGAAACATCCGAGTATCGGGATTGATATTCCTTCACATTAAAGAATGCCGAAGCTCCGCGACGCTCCATAATTCCATGTTGCAGCCAATGGATTTGCAGATCGGCTAAATCCCATGTGTGGCTGGTGTAAGCCTTGTTTAAATCAGGGTTGTTCGCCGGGTCGACGTAGTAGTTGAAATCGAATACCACCCAATAGCTATCGACGGCGCCTATCCTGCCCTCGTTGAACCCCGCGACGACAAAGTGTTCGGCTGCGGAAACACAGTCTCCTTTCGGAAGATCGAGATTCCGGCTCAAGTAATCCCGTGCATTGAAAGGAAACGAGCCCCGGCGGCAGGCTCTGGCTCCCTTGTTTGTCCAATCGCGGGTCGCGTCGGCGTCGTTTGCCAAATGCAGCTGCGGGTAGAATTTCCTGTAAAACTCGGGATTGAATACCCGGGGATCCGTCAAGAAGCTCTTGTTCGAGCCCGGCAACACCTTGTTATCGATGGTCAACGGAACGAGTGCGGCCTCTTGCGCCAATCCAGTAGATCCAAAACTCAGAAAGAGGGAAAGGAAGGACAAGCAGAGCAGCGCGAGAATTCTGTTCGGGTATTTTTGCACGAGTCCTTCGACGGCCTCCAAACTTCTCATGGAGTCTATTTTGTATAACACGGCTGACTGCAAAAGTTGTGATTCCGAAATTAAAATCGGGCGTTCCGGTCGAGAGTATCGCCCGCGGCTGGCGCTTGTTGCCCGGTGCTATACTCCCGCGACAGGAAGGCCGAAAGGGCCATCCTCGTTGAGGTGCGCATGTCTTTCCGAACTCCCCTAGCATTGCTTTGCTTTGTTGTGTTTCTGGCGCCGGCGATGGCTCAGGCGCAGCAATCTACACCTGATACTCGAAGTGCAGCGTCGGCGGTTGTCCCAGATACTCCCGCCGGCCGGACGTTCAAAGCGTGGTTTGCAGCTTTCAACAGTGGTGACCGCGCGACGATGGACGCCTACCTCCAGAAGTATGATCCGAGCAAATCCGTGGACAACGAGATGCGCTTCCGCGACATGACCGGAGGATTCGAGCTTCTGAAAATCCTCAAGAGCGAACCTCTGCATCTGGAATTCCTCGTTAAGGAACGCAATGGCGATACCCAGGCAATTGGAAAGCTGGAGGTAAAAGAAGGGGAGCCCGCGGTGGTCGCCGATTTTGGGCTGCGCGCGATTCCGCCAGGCACCTCCGTATCGGAATTAAATTTCAAGATCGACGCGGCAACTCGAACCCGGGTTATTGATGGCGCGATTGCTAACCTGAATGAGTCTTACGTGTTTCCGGAAACCGCGAAAAAGATGGGGGACGCCGTACGAGCGCGGCAGAAGAGAGGCGAATACGACTCGATCACCGACGGCGACGCCTTTGCAAAAATGCTTACCGACAATTTTCAAGAAGTGAGTCACGACAAGCACCTGCGCGTGAATTTCAGTCCGGCGCCAATGCCGGATCGTCCCGCAGGACCGCCAGATGCCGAAGCGGTAGCCCGCTATCGCAAACAGATGGAAAAGATGAATTGTGGGTTCGACAAGGTGGAGATACTCTCCGGCAACGTGGGCTACGTAAAATTTAATATGTTCGCCGATCCGGACGTGTGCGGACCCACCGCGGTCGCGGCAATGAATTTCCTCGGTAACGTAGACGCAATTATTTTCGACCTGCGCGAAAACGGAGGCGGCGATCCCAAAATGGTGGCTTTTATTTCCAGCTATCTTTTCTCCAAGCCGACGCACCTGAACGACCTCTGGGAACGCAAGGACGACAGTACGCACCAGTACTGGACATTGCCCTATGTGCCGGGAAAACGCCTCGACGACAAACCGGCGTTCGTGTTGACGTCGAAAGAAACTTTCTCCGGCGCCGAGGAGTTCACTTACAACCTAAAAAATCTGAAACGTGCAACCATCGTCGGCGAGACCACCGGTGGCGGCGCTCATCCGGTATCAGGTCACCGGATCGACGAGCACTTCATGATTGGAGTGCCGTTTGCGCGAGCGATTAATCCGATTTCCAAAACGAACTGGGAAGGCACCGGCGTGGAACCCGACGTGAAGGTCTCCGCAGCCGAGGCGCTAGCGGCGGCTCAAAAACTCGCACTTGAGAAACCCAGCACAAAATAGATGCAGAATTTCGCAAGTTTAAAATTGCCCTGATGAGGATGGTCCAGAAAAGCATGCGGGGCCTTAGTTCGATGCCATGTGGCAATCCCGCGGAGGTTCGCAAACTTTGTGGGAAAAAGATCTGTCACGAGGAAAAAGTCCTTCAAAATCTCCGCAAACGCCAAAACCGGGCAAGTAAATTCCACTTACCCGGCCGGTGGAGTCACGCGAAGCTGGACTTACTCTGTTGGTGCAATCTGTTTATAGCGGTGTGGTTTCGCCAGCGCACCCCGCCCGGCCGAGCCCCAATGGTTCACTTTTAGGGCTTTTGTTTCTCTTCTTGCTTGGGTGGAGCTTGACGCTGCGCCGGCTGTTGACGCTGCTGCATCTGCTGTTGCTGCTGCGTATGTTTGTCCGACAACTGCTGCGTCTGTTGTTGATGCCGCTGCTCTAGCTGTTGCTGCTTCGGCTGATTCGCCGGAGTCTGCGGCAGCCGCTGATGATCTTGCTCCTGTTTGGTCTGGAGGGTTTGGCGCTCTTTGACTTGCTGCACTTGGAGCTTTTGCTGTTGCTGCTGGTATTTTTGGTCCTGCCTGGCGTTGCCCGTGTTAGCAGGGGCGTTCCGTTCGACCGGTGGAATGTCCTTGGCGTGGACTGCGGGAGCCGGACGTGTGGTCTCTGCGGCCGGTCGAGCGGTTTCCGTGGTTGGCCGAGCAGCTTGCGTGTTCGGACGATTCGTCTCGGCGGTCGGTCGGGAAGCTTGCGTGGCCGGGCGAGCCGCGTTGCCGGCGGAACCGGCTGGGGCGCTGTGAACGGCGCCACCTTCTTTGGCCGCTACGACTCCGCTGCCGCTGAAGGTTCCTGGCTTGGATGTCGCAGCGATGGCGGGTTTCCCGTGATTGTTGGCGGCGCGCAGTTCAGGATTTCCACGCGCAGTATTCACATGCTCGGTTTGCGCCGCGACCGGGGCAATGTGCCTCTCGCGAGAAGCAGCTTCCTCTCGTGATGTGGCGCGCACGTTTACTCCGCCGTTGCCGCCATTGAAGCTTACGCGGTTAACGCTGGTGTAGTTGTTCTCAACCCTGGTGTTGTAAACATTGTGGCTGATGGAAACGTTCACGTTGCTCACCGAACGGTTGTAGGCAAAGTGTCCATTGTCCCAGCGGCCGCCTTCGTAACCGCGGCCAAAATAGCCGTAGCCGTAGCTGATCCCGCCGTAGAAGCCCACTTCTGTTCCCCAGTAGCCTTCGTGAAAGATGTACGCGTCGCCGTCCCCTCCCCAATATCCGGGAGTCCAGAGATAGCCGACTTCAGGGGCTTGCACCCATGTTCCTGGAACCCAATAGTAATCGTCGTCACCGTAAGCCCAGTAACCTGGAGTCCAGATGTAGCCGTCCTCGGGGCAGATGGGCTGCTCGTAAACAGGGAGCTCTGGCGGGGCGATTCGAATGGAAATGCCAAAACCGATTTGCGCGGACGAGGCCGCCGAGATGGCCAGCATCGCCAGTGCGAGAAAAAGCGAACGAACAGACAAAACGAAACGCATTGTGATTCCTTCTGCCTGATGATCCACTGCTGTCGTGAGGTCAAGCAGGCCAACTAAGATCGGTATCTGCGAGGTACGGGTTGATAAGTCGCTTTATAGATGTGACCGGAACACTGGATGCCCGCGCCGCCGAAGTCACCTCGGTGCGCTCGTGCGAGTATAGGAATTTCCTATCCGCAATACTGTTCGTTTGTGCACACAGTCTTCGCTGATTTTTCAATGAATCGTTGGCGAACAGAGTAGCCCACCAACACTGCGGCCCACTACATACCGGTGCACGTGGCAGAACCGGGGTCCAGGAATTGAAAAATGGTTTAGGCGTGGCGAAAGATCGAGAACGCGCGAGGAAAATTAGTTGGCGGCCGGCGCAGCTTCCGCGTGATTGGCCGCCTGACTGGTTTGTGTGGAGCGCGACCAAAGGAGAACTTGCTCGCGGAGCGTGTTGAGACTGTTGGTGATGCGGTCGGCCTCGACGTTCACGAGGGCGTAGCGTTCGACGGAAGCTTGGCCGGCTTGAATGAGGTTGTTGTGGTCCTTGCGCAGGTCGGGAAATTCTTTTTGCGAGACGCGCGTTCCACGGAGCGCGGAAGCGAGCAGCAGGAGCGTTTTTTCTACGTCGCCGGCGAAGACGCGGAATTGCGGGCGTGGCTGCACGCCGGGAGTTTGCCACCAGCCTGCTTCCAGCGCCATGATCGCATGGATGAAGCGGTGCGAGCTGGCGAGAATGGCGTTGAGGCGGCTCATCTGTTCGGCGGTAGTGCCCGGTTCGGCGGCGAGCCGATCCATCGCGGCTTCCGTGTTGGAGCGGGCGAGGCGAGCGTTCAATCGGGCGCGGTCGATTTCCATGGCGGTGATGACTTCCGATTCCGGAAGAGTGCCAAAGAGGACGCGGAAATATTCGCGGTAGGCGTCGAGCAATTGCGCGACTCTTTCGGAGATGTTGGAGCGTTCCCAAGTCGGCCAAATCCAGTAAGCGAGCAGCGCGAGCGCGCCGCCCGCAGCGGTGTTGAGCCCGCGGGCGAGAATCACTTCACGCGGCGAGACACCGGTGATGGCGATAAGCAAAACAACGAGCGCGCTGATAGCGATGGCGAAAATGCCGTAGTTGGCCGGGCCAAGCCAGCGCAGAAGGAGAGCGAAAACGAAAATAAGAACGAGCTGAGGCGCCACGCTCCGGGGCAGGAAGTGGAACAGCGCCGTGGCCAGCAGAAGGCCGGCGATCGTGCCGGTAATGCGCAGAACGCCGCGGCTGAAAGTCGAGGTGAAATCGGGTTTAAGGACGAGGACGATGGTCATCGGCAGCCAATACGATCGGCGCCAGTAAAATCCGCGCCCGAGCAGCTCACCGATGGCCACCATGACGGCGAGCCGGACCGCATGCCGGAAAACTGAAGACTGCAAATTGAGATTGGCGCGCAAAGTCGCAAGCCGTCCGCCAAAGCGCAGCCACCAGGGCTGGCGCGCTTCCTGTTTGGCGAATTCGATTTGACCAATCGGCGTCGCGTTCTTTGAAAGTTCCAGGGCCGCGCGAAGCTGGCCGTCGAGAGCGTCCATTTGAAATAGCGCATCTTGCGTTACGGCGGCGAGGAACGATTGGGGCGTCTGCGCAGCGGTAGAGCGCAGGCGCAGCCTCAGTTCATCGATGGCCTCGAGAGCGTCCTGCATGGAAACAGGCGGCTTGCCGGTGAGCAGGGAATCGGCGATGGCGCGCAGGATCTCCGCCGCTTTTTTCAAATAGCTATCGAGGATTTCGATGCCGGCATGCAGTTGATTCTCGCGATGCATGCGTGCGCGCAGACGAGAGAGAATCAGCGATCCCAGGCGAATGCGCTCGGCCTGGTTAAGCAGAGAGCGGTAGCGAATGCCTTCGATCGTGGCGTCGCGGCTTAATCCCGAGAGCGCTTCCTGCGCTTGCGTGCTTTGTACGCTTCCAGGTGGTGCCGACAGGGCGTTCGCGGGTTGCTCGGCATTGCGCGCCATCTCCAGAAAAAGTTTCGCGAGCGCGCGCCGCTCGGGGTTATAGCGCTGCACGGGCCAGAGGGCCACTGCCAGAATGGTTTGCAACAGTCCGCCGCCGAGCGCGAGAAAACCGGAAACAACCGCCAGATGCGGCGTGAGCGGTTGCGCGGCGTAGATCAAAAGCGTGACCAGACTGATGACTCCCAAGTCCGCCGCCGTGGTGCCGAGCGCGACGCACATCCCGGCCGCGAAGGCCCACAGCGTGGCCATGCTTACGGCCACCGCGGCGTGCATCCCGGAGATCGCACCGATGAAAACGGCCGCCGCGCAAATAAAACTGGACGCGAGCATGCGCTTCGAACGTTGCAAGTACGGGTCGCTGCCGTCGGAGTACATGACGTTGAGCGCGCCGCTGGCCGCCACCAGTCCGCCGCGTGGAATGCCCAATGCGTAGCCGGCGATAAGAGGCAGCAACACGCCAATGGAATTGCGCAGCGCCATCGGCGGAGAGAGTTTTGAGGAATCAAACCGCGTGACCACGCGCCAGAGTGCCCGGAAGGAGCCTTGGTGCGGGGGCGCAATTGGCGCGGCGGAGGTTTCTGTGATCGCGGTGGCCATGAATGCAGACGGAAACATGCCGGCGGAGCGCAAGCGGCACACTTCCATTGTAGCGAAGGTTGTCTGCTAGCGTGCCGCTGGAAGGCTGTACCCAAAAGGAAACGACATTCATCCAACTAAAAGAAAGCTCACGAGGTGAAATTCATGGATAAGCGGCATCTTGGAAAAAATGGCCCTCTGGTTTCCGAGCTGGGACTCGGCTGCATGGGCATGTCGGAATTTTATGGTGCGCGGAATGACGCCGAATCGATCGCCACAATTCACCGGTCGATCGAGCTGGGCATGACGTTTCTCGACACCGCGGACGTTTACGGATTCGGCGACAACGAAGTGCTGGTCGGTCAAGCGATTCGCGACCGGCGCGACAAAGTTTTCTTGGCCACGAAATTCGCCATCGTGCGGGACAAGACGAATCCCGCGGCGCGCGGCGTCAGCGGCCGCCCGGAGTATGTGAAGTCGGCGTGCGACGCAAGTTTGAAGCGGCTTGGCGTGGACACCATCGATTTGTATTACCAACACCGCGTTGATCCCGAGACTCCCATTGAAGAAACCGTCGGCGCCATGGCAGAGCTTGTGCGCGCGGGAAAAGTGCGTCATCTGGGTTTGTCGGAAGCCTCGGTGGATACCATTCGAAGAGCCCACAAAGTGCATCCGATTGCCGCACTCCAGACGGAGTACTCCCTTTGGAGTCGCGATCCGGAAGAAGAGATTTTGCCCGCCACGCGCGAACTCGGAATCGCCTTCGTCGCCTACTCGCCGCTCGGACGCGGATTCCTCACGGGCCAGTTTAAGAAGTTTGAAGACTTTGAGGCGGACGATTATCGCCGCCACTCGCCGCGATTCCAGGGTGAAAATTTTCAGAAGAATTTGGATTTGGTGGCGCGCGTCGACGCGATCGCCAAAGAGAAAAAGTGTACGGCGGGTCAGTTGGCGCTCGCCTGGCTGCTCGCTCAGGGCGAGGACATCATCCCTATCCCCGGAACGAAGCGCCGCAAATATCTGGAAGAAAATGCCGGTGCAACCGGAGTGACGCTGACTCCGGAGGATTTGCGCCGAATCGATGAAGTAGCCCCGCACGGAGCCGCCGCTGGCCCGCGCTACCCCGAAGCCATGATGAAATTAGTCGGCCGATAAAAAAATCCGCCGCGAACTCTGTTCTTGCCCACGTAGGGGCGCTCGTAGATTCCGATTCCTGTCGGAAAGCTCGATGCATCCTTCTCTTGTTGCGGCAACCCTCGAAAATTATTTCGCAGACGCACTCTGGAAATCACCGCCCGCCGGTCTGCAAAGCCGGCAACGTAAATTTCGGCGTGATCTCTTTTCTCTTCGACCAATCATGATACGTGTGGCACTCAAAGCATCGCGATTCCGCATGATCGGGCCCAGGCGCGTGGCATTGCTTGCACGTCGCAATCCCCGGAATCAAGACATCGCTGGACGTTATGCTCGTCAGCGCCTTTTCATGGCAACTGACGCAAGTAAATCCCGTGTGCGCGTCATGATCAAACTTCGCATGCGGCATCCACTGCAACCTAGTCAGCGAAGGCACGATATCCGGAAGCGGCTTCAACTCGAATTTGCTATCCGTCGGCAAACGCAGCCACGGCGCAACAGGCGCCGGATGAGCTTCGATTGTCGACAATATATGACACTGCGAGCAGGTCTTGCGCCACAGCAGCTCCTCGGCATCCCCCGTGCGTTCCGCCACCCATTGCGCCGGCGTCAGCACCCGAAACTCCGGCGCAGGCGCCTTCTCCGCCAAGTCGCGGTCCGGATCGCGGTGTTCCCGCAACGCTTCGGGATGCGCCGCGATATACTCCTGAAACTTTTTCACCATAAATGTGCGTACAACTTCCGGCTCGTCGTGCGGCACGCCAAAATCAAATCGCTTGTCGAACGTGAGCAGGTGACACCCGCCGCAAGCATTCGCAAATTTCACCGGGGCCATCAATTCGCGGCCAGATGCAGGATGCCGCTGCGGCAAGCTGGGCTTAACGCCTGAAGCTAGGTGAAAAAAACGATCGGCGGTCATCGCCGTGTAGGTGACCTTCGCTCCCACGTAGCTCGCGTCCGAATACTCCGTAGGCGGCGTGACAGCGGTCGGCCGGTGGCAATCCGCACAATCCAGCTGCACGATCGGTCCCGTGGGCCCGCGCCGAATCGGCTTCATGTGAATCGCGTGATTCAACTGGATCGTGCCAGGGGCCACTGCCATGCCGTTGGAGCTCTTTCTCACCGCGGCAAATTCCGGATGCCCATCTTCAAAACTCCGAATGTTCGACGCGTAATTCGACGCCCCGCCGCTCGCCCGCAAATCGGAATGGCACGTCGCGCAGGCCTGATTGCTCGCCGCCTTGATATTCACGCGCCCGCGATGCTCCGCATGGCACTCCGCGCAGCCCAGCTCTTTTCTCCCCACAGCACCCACCGGATGGTGCGCCGGCCCGTCGTGACAAGCCAGGCACGCCGAATCCGCCGCGTGCGCAGAAAACACGCCTGCCTGCTGCACGTGGCAAGCAGCGCATTGCGTTTCCAGCACGGCGTGCGCCCCCGACATCCGGCCGCTGCTGTACACCCGCGAATCCTTCGAAATCGTCCGCTCCGCGATCCACATCAGCGCCAGCAGCGGCAACAAAATGCTTAGCCACAGCCTCGCGCGCTTGAACCGCGTCGGCCTCTTGAAATAATTCAGGTCGATCCGCTGCGCCAGTTTTTTCGTTGTGCGTGTGCGTGCCACAGTTTTTTAGTAATGCATTTTAGTAGCGCAGCGCCATCACCGCGTGAACGGCGCCGAGCAAAATCAGCGCGAGCGAAAGCGGGATATGCACCAGCAGCCATCCATGCAGCCATCGATGCAGCCGCTCCTGTTTCTGCAGTTGCCGCGCTTCGTCGCAAATATCTTGTAGATCATCAAGCGCCGCGTGCGCCGCCGCCGGCATCAGCGTGCGCACCGCCGAAAACGCCAGTTGCGATTTGTCGGCCTGCGCCAGCACCAGCCTCCGCTCCCGCGGGCGCTCCAGAAACGGTCGCATCTCATTCAGGTAAAATCGCCGCAGCGGCGCGCTTTCTTCTTCGCTAAGCACGACAATTTCCGCGGCCGCGGCCACCGCCGCCCCTCCCGAAGTTGCCGCCGTCATCGGACGCATCGCCGTGAATCCCCCTGCACGCAGTTCCTCTTCCGATTTCGTCTTCGTGAAACCCAGCGGCCCGCAAACCGATTCCACCGCGCGGTCAGCCTCTTCCCGGAGCAATTTCCGCACATTCCCGATCTCGTCGTAAATGGTTTCCAGCGGCACGTCCTGCGTCATGATCCGCGGAAGATAATTTTGCAGCACTGCGCCAAACACGCCGCTGCCCACCGTCACGATCAGCAGCCACATTAGAATTTGCGTAAGCGTGCCGCCAAAGCGAAACCCGCCATGAAAAAAAATAATCGGCAGCGCAAGAAATCCTAACCACAGATGCCCGCGCATCCACGCTTGCGCCCGGCCAATGCGCCAAACGGGAACGCGTTTCCTCGCCCCAAGCAGCGCCGCGAAAATCATGAAACCGAATCCGACGCTGCCGAAAACTAGCCCGACCGTGCTCCCGCCGCGCGGTCCTTGCGGCGCTTCCAGAGCGTAAAGCGTATAAACGGCCCCCGAGACCGCAAGAATCGCCAGCGAGGTGAAAGCCCATCCGCGTTGTGTGCGGTCTATGTGCACGCGTCAGCTCCCTGGCGAATCACTTGGTCGAAGCCTGCCCGATGATGTCGGCGAAAAATGTTTTCGGATCCACGCGGTGCGCCGCGTCGTGCGGGCACGCATACACGCAACTTGGCTCTTTCAAATGCGTGCACAGGTCGCACGATGTTGCTTTTTGTTTGATCGTCGCTTTTTTTCGCCCCGGACGCTCCGGATCATCGGCCATCACTTCGAAGGGATGCAGATTGATGTTCCCGTACGGGCAATTGCGCGCGCACAATCCGCAGCCGATGCACCAATCCTCGATAATCACCTCCAGCGAATTGCGCCGCCGAATCGATCCCACCGGGCAGCCCACCATGCACAAAGGATCGCGGCACTGCCGGCAACTCGTCGCCACCAGATATTGATCGAACCGCAGTCCATCGCGCACCAGCCGCGAAATTCCCTCATGCGCGTCGGCGCAGGCATTCACGCAGGCATCGCAGCGCGTGCAATTCTCCAAATCGAGCACCAGCAGGCTCTGCGCTTCCATCAATCCCTGCGAAAGAAATTGATCGATCGGAACGCTGTGCACCAGCTGCATGCGCTGCTCGTTCGCCATCTGCCGTTCCGCCGCCACATCTTCCAGTCCCTTGCGCACGGTCGGGAAGCGCTCCACCATTTGACGGAAATCGTCGCCGCAAATGCGCACGACCTCCACGTGATCGAGCGCCGTGCACGTTGCCGTGCGCAACCCCCCGCCCAGCAATCCAATCTCTCCGAAATAATCTCCGCGCGATAGATACGCAAGCACCAGCTCGCCGCCCGGATAATTCTCCGAAACCTTCACGAAGCCGATCCGCACCAGATAAAAACTGTCTGCCGCATCGCCCTGCGCGGCAATCGCCTGGCCCGGAGCGAAGCGCTGCAGCTCCACGCTCTCCTTCAAATGTTCGATGAAGTCCGGCGAAAGGTCCGCGAACATTGGCACGCCGCGCAAATGATTTTCCAGCGCCCTCCGCCGGTAATTCTGGTCGATCTGCGCGCGGAAGGTCTTGTTCTTCAGCATGATGTCCAGAACGTTGCGCAGCATCTCGTATGCGACCACGTCGTTTTCCGCGACCACCGTTGCCGACCGCGGATAGAAATTCATGCACGTCATCTCGCCGAAAAGATCTCCCGGGCCGAGCTCTGCGACTGGGTTGCCGTAGGAAAGATCAACCGAAGCGTCAATGGGAATCGTGCGGTCGCGCGTTTCGCCCTCGCGCTTGTCTTCTTCGCGGGCCACCAGCGTGCTCGTCAGCCGTTTGAAAAATCCTTTCGCTCCGCCTTCCGTTTTCACGTGCGCGATCGGCGTCGAGATGGAAACCTTCGCTTGGCCTTCAAGAATGTAAAACGCCGTGGAACCAAACTCTCCTTCGCGGCAGATGATTTCGCCTTTGCGGAAGCGCCGCTTGACGATCGCGCCGCGGTTCAATTCCAGAAAAGTTCCAGACACTCCCTTGAAAACGGGAATTTGCAGAAGCTCTTCCGCTTCGAACCCGTGCGAATCCGCGCCTGCTGCAATCGCGGTGCCCACCACTCCTTTGTTTGTGAGCGCACCGGTGGGGCAAGACACCATGCATTCGCCGCACGAAATGCACGTGGAATCGCCCATCGGCGAGTTCAGGTCGAATGCGATGCCGGCGGAATAACCTTTGCCCATGCGCCCGAGCACGAAGTTGTTTTTGATTTCGTCGCAGCCGCGAATGCAGCGGTCGCAAAGGATGCAAGCATCGTGATCGACCGCGATGGCCAGCGAAGAATCATCCTTGCCGCGCGCCACGCTGCGCTTCGCAAAGCGTGGCTCGGAAACTCCAGCGGCCTTCGCAAGCGTCTCAAGTTCGCAATCGCCCGAATTTTGCTGCCGCGCGCAAGGTGACGGATGATCGGACATCAAAAGTTCGAGCACCGTCGCGCGCGCCTTCAAAACTTTGTCGGAATTCGTCGCCACCTTCATGCCCGGCTCGACCGGGCGCACGCACGAAGCCGCGAGCACACGCGCCCCGGTATCCACGAGACACAGTCGGCATACGCCGACGGGCGTTTCGTTTTGCAAATGGCAAAGCGTCGGAATCGTCACGCCATTCATGCGCGCGGCGTCAAAAACGCTCGTCCCGGCGGGAACGCGCACAGGACGCCCGTCGATGGTGATGTCCACAAGCCCCGGAGGTATGGCTACAGTGCTCATCTATCTCAAATTTCTCACGGCCGAATCCCCACGCGCTGCGCTTCTCCGGCGCGGGATGCAGCCGTAAAACAGATGCCGCTGGGGCATTGGCTCTTCAATACGTGCCCATCGATTTCCGCGCGAAAATGTTTTAACACGGACTGGATCGGCGCCGGTACGATTTGTCCCAAGCCGCAGATGGACGCCAGCGCCATGGCCTGCGAAAGTTCGTCGAGCAGCCCGAGATCGGCACGATATTGCGGTTCGGAAAGACCGCCTTGCGTCCAGCGCACCAGCAGGTCGGTCATTTTCTGCGACCCAACGCGGCAGGGAACACACTTGCCACAGGATTCGTTGCGATAAAAACGCACTGCGTTCAACGCCATGTCCAGCATGCATGTCGTGTCATCGCAAACAACAATCGCTCCGGAGCCCAGCATCGATCCCGCTTCCGCCAGCGCCTTGAAATCCAGCCGCACGTCCACCATCGACGCCGGAAGATAACCGGAAGATGGCCCCGAAGGTGCGAACGCTTTCAGTTGTCGGCCGCCGCGTATACCTCCGGCATGGGTGAAAAGCACTTCGCGCATGGTCGTGCCCATGGGAACTTCAAAAATTCCAGGGCGCGCGGCGTGCCCGCTCACGCCCACAAATTTAAGTCCGCGCGATCCGCTCACGCCTTGCGCCACAAACCAATCCACTCCGCGCGCAAGAATTTGCGGCACGTTGATAAACGTTTCCACGTTGTTCAATACCGTCGGCTTCTGCCACAGTCCCGCTTGCACGGGAAACGGCGGCTTGTTGCGCGGCTCGGCGCGATGTCCTTCAATGGCTTCAATCAGCGCCGTCTCTTCGCCGCAAATGTAGCCGCCGGGGCTGACGAAAATCTCCAGATCGAAATCCAGCGTCGAACCAAGAATGTTTTTTCCCAGCAATCCCGCTCGATAACACCGCCGCAGTTCTTCGCCGAGAATTTCTTCCTGCAAGTGATATTCGTGGCGGATATAAAGGATGCCGCGTTTCGCACCGCTGACGAGGCCCGCGATGAGCATTCCTTCAATCAACAGGTGCGGCAGATGCGTCATGATGAAGCGGTCTTTGATCGTTCCCGGTTCGCTTTCGTCCGCGTTGCACACCACAAATTTCACCGGGTCTAGCTCTTTTCGAACCAGGTCCCACTTCATGCTCGTTGGAAATCCCGCGCCGCCCATCCCGCGAAGTTCCGCCAATTTCAATTGGCCAAGCACGTCGTCCCACGCTTTCGTTTGAACGAGTTTGCGCGCGACGCCGTACTTTTCGCTGCCGGGATATGGATCCGCTTTGCATTCCACGCGTGAATGTTCGAGATGCGGCTCCGCTATGCTTTCACCGCGGAAAGCGCTGCGCGTAATCTGTTCCGCTTGCGCGGCCGTCACGTCCGTGAAAATTTGGTCGTTCACGGAAATCGCTGGTGCATGATCGCAGCGGCCCAGGCAAGAGACGTCGCGAATCTGCACGTCCTGCGGTTTCGAGCCGGCGAAGCGCCGTTCGAGGTCGGCGCGCAGTTCGCCGGCGCCGTTGAGGTGGCAGCTCATATCCGCGCAGACGCGCACTTCCGCCCTGGGTGGCGGCGCGAGATGAAAATGCGGATAGAAACTGGCGACGCTGTGAATTTGATAGAGTGGGGTTTGGGTGCGCTGCGAAAGCCCCTCGAGTTCCGCCTTCGGCAGGAAGCCGTGGCGCAGCTGGATAGCCCGAAGATCGTCAAAGATCACGGCGGCGTGTCTCGCGTGAAAAGCGCCGCGCAGTTATCGAGCAAGCTGCGCGATGCGAAGTGGAGTGCTGAATCCCCTGCATAGTAATGTCCGATGGGGCGGGTGTAAATAGCGCCCTTTGGCTTTTGGCCGCACGCAGCGAAAAAGGCAACGGTGTTCCGTTGACTTCCCGCTGCTGCAAACGATATAAGCAAACAGATTCGAGCGTCCATCTAAATGCGCAAAGCCCCTCACGCCGCCCTGTTCAGCTTGGTTCTTTGCGCATTTCTTGCTCCAGCCATGGGCGTGCCCGCCGCTGAAAATGAGCCGGTGAAATACATCGGCCCGGGATCCTGCGCGGCGACCAGCTGCCACGGAAGCGTCAAGCCCGTTGCCGGCAGCCGAATCCTGCAGAACGAATATTCCACGTGGATTATCAAAGACAAGCACAGCCGCGCGTATCAAGCGTTGACCGGCGATGTTGGCGAGCGCATGGCGCGAATTCTAAAGCTGGGAACGAAGGCGGAAGAATCGCCAAAGTGTTTGACATGCCATGCGTTGTACACCACGCCGGAGCAGCGCGGCCGCGCCTTCGAAATCGCCGAAGGCGTTTCCTGCGAAAACTGTCATGGTCCGGCGTCGGCGTGGCTGGGTCCGCACACGACGCGCGACTGGCCGCATGAAAAATCCGTCGCGCTCGGTATGCGCGACACGCGCGACGTGATCCACCGCACGGAGAAATGTCTCGAATGCCACCTCGGTACAAAAGAAAAATTCGTGGATCACGAAATGATCGCCGCCGGCCACCCGGATTTATATTTCGAACTGGATTCGTTTTCTGCGGTAATGCCGCGACACTGGAATGTGCCGCGCGAATCATCTCCGGGAAAACCCGCGGAAGATGCGGCCTGGGTTGGGGTGCGCGATTGGAGCACCGGACAGGCCGTGCAATTGCGGGCCGCGATGGAGCGCGTTGTTTGGCGCGCGAAGGGCGAGCGTTTTGATAAGAAGAATGTCTGGCCGGAATATTCGGAGCTTTCCTGTTTTGCGTGCCACCACTCGCTCGGTCCCGCGAAAGATAGCTGGCGGCAGGAGCACGGATACGCCGGCCGCCGGCCGGGAGATCCCGCGTGGAATTCTTCGCGCTACGCAGTGTTTCGTTTGCTGGCGAAGCAGGTGGAACCGGGAAATGCGTCGGATCTCGACCGCGATCTTCAATCGCTCACCGACGAAATGAGCAAGCTAAATCCGGACCGCGATGCCGTCGTTTCTGCCGCGAGCGCCGCCGTGCCGCTCGCGCAAAAAATCGCCGATCGTTTGCAAGGCATGCAGTACGATCAGACGCTCGCGTTGGGCATGTTGAAGCGCATCACCGAAGACGCGGACGCGATTGCACTTGCCGATGAACGCGCCGCCGAACAAGCCACCATGGCGCTCGACTCCCTCTACATCGCCTACAGCCGCGAAGCCAAGCCCGCCAACTCCGCCGAAGTCCGCGCCGCCATCAACAGCCTCTTCCAACAACTCGAGAATCCCTCGTCTTACAACGCCGACCAATTCGCCGCCTCACTTCACCACATTCGCCCGCTACTGCAATAGTGTTCGGCGATTTATTCCTCCGATTTATCATGCTTCGCAGTTCACCGTGCAATTTGCGCAAGCTCACGTTACATTTGAACGGTTGTCTTCCACGATCAATCCATGAACGCATTTGAAAATTGGTTTTGCGCGTCGCCCGTGTGGCGATATGTGACGCGGCGGAAGCTTCTCCCGTGGCTCTTGCAGGGATCAAATTTGGGAGAACATCTTCTCGAGTTAGGCGCGGGGCCTGGCGCGGCGACGCCGGAACTCCGGCAGCGCGCGGCGCGCGTGACGAGTCTGGACTACGACCATAAATTTGCGGCGGCGCTGGGCGCGCATGAAAACGGCGCTGCTGACAAGTCGCGTCTGCAGCCTGGGAATGGCGTGTCTTCCAATGTCTGCTGCGTGTTGCAAGGAGACGCATCGTTTTTACCGTTTGCTTCGGGAACTTTTACCTCAGCGATTGCCATTTTGATGCTGCATCATTTGCGTTCCGCGGAATTGCAGGATCGAGCGTTTGCGGAGATTTTTCGCGTGCTGCGGCCGGGTGGGGTGTTTTTGGCGTTTGAGATTCAGGATGGGTGGCTGCACCGGGTGGGGCACACGCGGAGCACGTTTGTGCCGGTGGCGCCGGCATCGGCGTTCGTGCGGCTGGAGGCCGCTGGATTTTCCCGCGTGATGGTGGATTTTCGCCGCGGGGGATTCCGAATCAAGGCGCTGCGTTCGTGGGAATCCTGACAGTTCCTTACGGAGCGCGCGTTGACGGCTTCGCGCGGCGAGAATAGCATCGAAGGATGAAGTCCGCCGTCAAAACGAAGTTTCCACCGGGCCCGTATCAAGGGCTGAAGCGCTGGTCCCTCGGCCCGCTCAACAATGGCGATCCACTGAACTACTTTACGGAAATCATCCGAGAGTATGGCGATATCGTCGGCATGCGCGTTTTGAATTTCCGCATTTTTTTGATCAATCATCCGGACATGATCGAAGACGTGCTGGTAACCCACCCGCGGAAGTTCGCGAAGGGCAGGGTGCTGCAGGCGAACAAGCGCGTTTTCGGAAAAGGGATGCTGACGAGCGAAGGAGAATTCTGGCTGCGGCAGCGGCGGCTGGCGCAGCCGGCTTTTCACCGGGCGCGCATCGCGAGCTACGCGTCGACCATGGTGGAATACACCGAGCGGCTGCTGCACGAATGGAACGACGGCGAAGAACGCGACATTCACAAAGAGATGATGCGGCTGACGCTGCAAATCGTGGGCAAAACGCTTTTCGACGCGGACGTGGAAGGCGACGCGCACGACATCGGGAAATCCCTGGAAGAATTGCTGGAAATCGGGGCGAATTTTAGGCGCACGATTTTTGTGCCGCAATGGCTGCCCACGCCGACGAATCTGCGGCTGGAGAAAGCGATCAGCCACATCGAGAAAGTGCTTTATCGAATCATCGCGGAACGGCGCGCTTCGGGGCGCGACGCGGGCGACCTGCTCTCGATGCTGCTCGCCGCGCAGGACGACGATGGTTCGCGGATGACGGATCAGCAGCTTCGCGATGAGGCGATTACACTTTTTCTTGCCGGTCACGAAACGACGGCCAACACGCTTTCCTGGACGTGGTGGCTGCTGGCCCAAAATCCCGGCGTGGAGGCGAAGCTGCATGCGGAGCTGGATGCGATTCTTGGAGGACGCGCGGCATCGCTCGATGATTTACCAAAGTTAGTTTATACCGGACACGTCATCACCGAATCGATGCGCCTGTACCCGCCGGCCTGGGGCATGGCGCGGATGGCGATCGAAGAGCACGAAATTGCGGGCTACACGGTGCCCAAGGGGGCCGGCGTGTCGTTCGCGCAGTGGACGGTGCACCGCGATCCGCGGTGGTATGACGCGCCGCTGGAATTTCGTCCCGAGCGCTGGGAAGGGGATTTGCTGAAGCGGATTCCGCGATTTGCGTATTTTCCGTTTGGCGGGGGGCCGCGTCAGTGCATCGGCAATTCGTTCGCGTTGATGGAAGCGGCGCTGACGCTGGCGACGATCGCGCAGCGATATCGGTTCCGGCTGGTAAAGGATCATCCGGTTGTTCCGCTGGCGTCGATTACGCTGCGGCCGCGGCATGGGATTCGGGTGACGCTGGAAGCGCGGCGCGGCGGCGCGAAAAAGGCGGTGCATCAGGAACTTCCAGCCGTGGCGGATTAGATTTTATTCGTCAAAACCTCCTTACGATGTTTTAGAGAAACAGTTTGTCGCAAAGCACTGAATCCGGCCGGATGTGTGGAACCTGCGATTTAGTGGGTACGCTCGCGAAAGCAGGCTCAGCAAATTCATTGTAGTTGCTGCCTTCCAAAAACGACGACGTTATTTTGTGGCCGCGATGGGGCCGAGTTCGGCGCGGGTTTGCACCACGCGGAGGATGGAGTCGCGGGTGACCATGCCGATGACGTGGGAGTCGTCTTCTTCGGAGCCGCTGACTACGGGCATTTGATTGATGTCGGCGGCGAGAAGCCGCTCGAGCAAGCGCAAGAGGGGCTCTTCGGGAGTGGCCCACAGGATGCGTTCGCGCGGGATCATCACAGCCTGGATGGAATTGTCCGACCACTCATCGCGCGGAATGGTGTTGAGCGCATGTACATTCATCATGCCGACCATGCGGTCTTCGGTGACCACCAAGTGGCACCGGCGGCCGGTGCGCAGGACTTCGGCTCCGTATTCGTCGAGCGTGGTGTTGCGGTTGACGGTAGGCACTTCGTGGCTCATGACGTCGGCGGCGCTCAAGCCCGCCAAGGTTTCGCGAATGGCCACTTGCGCCATGCTTTCTTGTGCAGCATTTAGCAAAAAGAAGCCGAGAACAATCCACCAAGCTCCAGACCACTGGCGGTTCATTACTTCGTAGCCGCCCCACGCCATGAATCCGTAAGCGATGAGCTTCCCAGTGGTTCCCGCGACGCGAGTGGCCTTGGAATAGTCTTTGGTGACGCCCCAAACGATGGCGCGGAAGATGCGGCCGCCGTCGAGGGGAAAGCCCGGAGCAAGGTTGAAGAGGCCAAGCGTACCGTTAGCGACCATCAGCAGGAAGGCGAGTGCGCCAATCATCCCGCCTATCCCTTCTACCGGGACATGGGCTGGGCTTTCGGCTGGAAATCGCAGCGTCACGCCAAAGAAGCATGCCGCAAGGAAGAAACTAGCCAGCGGTCCAGCTACCGCGATATTGAATTCTTGGATTGCCTTGGATGGATCACGGCCGATGCGTGCGACGCCGCCGAAGAAAAACAGGGTGATGGAGACGACGCGAATCTTATAGTGCTGGGCGACGACACTATGGGCAAGCTCGTGAAAGAGAACGGAGGCGAAGAAAAGCAGGCTGGTGGCCAGGGCGACGGACCATTGCTGGGTTGCGGTCCACTGGGGGTGCTGCTGGGCGAATTGCGCGGCCAAGGCGTAGGTGATGCAGGCGAAGATCAGGAGCCAGCTGAAATCCAGGTAGATGGGGATGCCCAGGATTTTGCCAACACGCATGCCTGAGTTGGTCACCATCTCGCGTCTCATTCCAGGGGCTTGCGTTGCCAAAGTGCGCCTTTCGTTGTTCGGGCCGTAGCTACTGTAACTACACTACCTCTGATTCACGGCGGGACCAAATGGGACGGGGAGCGGCCGTGTTCATCAATCCGGCCGGAGACCGAGATAACAGGTTCAGGCGGCCTCGCGCGGAGTGGCAGTGTTGGAGGCTATTGTTTTCTAGGAGGGCCCTCCCCCCCTGTTTTTTGTAAGTGTGGCATCTAAAAGAGTTAGATATAGCGTAAGTCTTTTAGATGCCACACTTATGAAGGGTATTGTAAGTGTTGCATTTAAGGGACTTATGGAATGCGCTTCTTGGGTGCCTGAAAAGCAAAAACGCCCCGACATGGTCGGGGCGCTACACGGAAAACCCAGGCTTTCCCATCTCGTATACTAGACGAATGGTTAGCTTTTGTCAAGGGGGAGCGTAGCTTGGGCCGGCTCGCTTTGTTGGCGTCAGAGTATTAGCCGCCGAGTAGCCCGGTCCGGATTGCCCCGCGCTAAAGTCTTCTAAATTAGGGCATTACCTGGACTGGGTGCGTACGGCAAAACACGGCGTGTTTTTCTGCACACAGCCTTAGGGCGGCAAATCCAAAATAACCCTTTTATTTTCAGCGTTGTGGGATTGGTGTGCCTGATGCAATTGCATAGGGTGCAGTACGGGAGGCTCACCATGATCGCAATCCTTCACTTCGTCACGCTGGTCGTTACCACGGTTTTTGCGGGTGCCACGGCGGTTCTTTTCAACTGGATGTTGCTGCGAGGGGCGTTTCACCTGATGCGACCGGCGACGGCACGGCGCATTCCCGTGCGCAGCGAATTGGTCCGCGGGACGGCGCGGTTGACCAGGGCGTTTGCCGGGCAGCGTTGAGAGCTTAGAGCTGACAGCTGACAGCTAACAGTGAAGACGAAGGCAGAAAGAGCCGGTAGGAAGAGCCGGCAGAAAGAGCCGGCAGGAAGAGCCGGCAGGAAGAGCCGGCAGAAAGAGCCGGTAGGAAGAGCCGGCAGAAAGAACAGACAGAGAGGGAAGGCCCGCCTCGGAAGGCGGCCCCTACAAGGGCGAAGAGCAAGGGCGGGCAATGAAGGTGGGGAAGGGCGAGCGAAGGAAGCGAGTTCGGAGCAGATGAGATTCACCGGCCCAACGCAAGCGGCGGAACGGGAAAGAACGGCTGACGCGGCGAGACCGGGAAAAGGAAGAAGGGAGCAACACCATGATGGCTTTGAAATACCTGTTGATGATTGTGGGAGCGGGGTTGTTTGGGAGTGCCGGGTCGTTGGTGATTTACGACATTTTCCTCTCGACGCAGTTGCGTCGACTGCTGAGGCGAGACGGCGCTGAGGAGACGAATGCTTTCGGCGCGGGGTTGGTGCGCCGCCCTTTGGGACCCGTGCGGTGGCGATTGGCGCTGCAACTGGCAGGGGCGGGCGCGCTCGCATTCCTGATTACCGGAAGCATCGTGGTGATTCCCGACGGAGCCGCGGGAGTGCGCGTCAGCCAGCTTTGGGGCGCGCGGCCGGGGACGCTGTATCCGGGCGTGCATATCGTCACACCGCTGGTGGATAGCGTGGCGATTTACGATACGCGGGAGCAGGTGTACACGACGCTGGCCGCGGAGAATTTGAAGCAGAAGGGCGATGTGCTGACGGTGCAGGCTCGCGAAGGGCTGAATATCGGATTGGCGGTTTCGGTGCGGTACCGGCTGGATCCGCGGCGGCTGGATTCGATTCATACGAATTTGCCGCAGCCGGTGGGGGAAGAAGTTGTGGCGCCGGTGGTGGCGACGATTTACCGGCAGATTGCGCCGAACTACGTGACCAAGGAGATTTTTGCCACCAAGCGTGAGGAGTTGCGGCAGAAGGCGGCGCAGGACATTACGGCGCGGCTCGGGGGCGATGGAATTATCGTTCGCGAAGTGCTGCTGCGCGATTTGGTGTTGCCGGCGGAGTATGCCAAAGGGCTCGAAGGCTTGCTGCTGAAGGAGCAGGAGAGCGAGCGGCTGGGGACGGAGCAGGACATTAAGTTGAAAGAGGTACGCATCGCGGAGCTGGAGGCCGAGGCCCAGAAGGCGCGCGACGTGAAGCAGGCGGAATCGCAGGCGCAGGTGCGTGTGCTGCAGGCGAAAGCGGAAGCGGATGCCATGCAATATACGTTGCCTTTGAAGCAGAAGCAGATCGAACAGACGAAGCTGGAAGCGCAGGCGAGGAAGGAAGCGACTCTGCAAAACGCGGAGGCCGCGGCACAGGCGAAAATTATCGACAGCAAGGCTGAAGTGGAGAGGCAGCACAACCTTTCCGAGGCTGAGGCGAACCGCATCCGCGTGACCGCGGCCGCGGATTCCGAGCGCATGAAGTTTGAGGCGTCGGTGCTGAAGTCCAACCCGATGTTGATTCAGAAGATCATCGCAGAACGGCTTTCCGACAAGCTGCAAATCATGATGGTGCCGATGGATGGGAAGAATTTTTTTGCGAACGACGTGATGCGCTCGGCTTTTTCGGGCGTAGGCGGTTCGAACGGCTCGAGCAAGGATTCTTCGGAAGATGATTCGGATTCGGACAATCCGCAGCCCACGGCTACGGCCAGGGCGCAGCGGACGCAACCGCACCGGCCGTGATTGGAAAGAGTTTGCAGGCGCGAAGGCGCTTGCAAGCAGTGCCCGCTAGCCAAAACCCCTGTGGGTGGCCCGGGATGCGTCGCTGGAAAGGAGGATCAACCATGAGCACGAAGGCAAGCACCGCCGCGCTTGACCAGATGCGACAGAGGTTGAGCCTCCTCCAGCGCCGCATACCGCGCCACCCGGCTGGCGGATTTTGGGAAGCGGAGATGAGTGGAAGTAAAAGATTGGCAGGAAGCAAGAGCAGCGGATGGCGTTTTAAGGATTTTACGGAGACGACCATGAAAACTCAGCCAGTGCTTGCAAGGAAGATGGAAGTTTTGGGAGTGAGGAAGACGATTCGCCGGCGGTTTATCGCGGCTGTGCTGTTGGGAGCGGTTACGTTTGTGATTCCGGTGGTGGCCGCGGCTGCGCCGGTGCCGCACAGGGAAGTCAGGACGCTGCGCGTGGACCGGCGGGCGATTGAGAATCTGCAACGATGGGTGAGCGATGGGCATGATGGGTGGTGTAAGGACGCGCAACTGGTGGCTTCGGCGGAGATGCGGAGGATGGCGCCGGATTTCACCGGGTATCAGTTTGATTTGGCATCGCTGCCGCTGGAGAAGGAATCGCTGGCGGCGGACCGGGCGGTGTTCAGCTATACGTCGTTTGATGGGCGAGTGACGTATCGGATTACGTTGCGGAGATATGGATGGTTGAAGGCGATTGCGGGAGAGGAGAAGGAGATTGTTTGGGTGCCGGCGGAGAGGGAGATAGTGACGAGTGGTGAGTAACGAGTGGCGAGAGAAGGATAATAAAGGCACGCCGAGGTAGCGAACGGAGTAAGGGTTGCTACACATGACGCGGGCGGGGCCCCGACCGGGTGGGGGCAGGCAAGCGCCGCCACTACGATTTTTACGGAGGCTTGGCGAGCCGCCGAGACGCGGTGGTAATTGGGGAACGGAGGGAGGGTTGGGTGATTCGGCGGCGTGGTATCATGCGGATTCGTTCCCGTGTTCAACTGTCCAATTCGCCGCGCAGGGATTCGTTTGTTTCCAATTGAAAATTTTGTTTGCTTATTTATGGTGGCGCTGGTGTGTCCGTTTTTTTGCGGGGCACAGTCGCTAGCGGATCGGGCGCGGGTATTGGCGGGGAAGACGGCTTCGTCTGTGCATGAAGCAAGCGTGAGTTTCGAGCAGCACAACATTTCATCGCTGAAAGATAAGGATTTTTCGAGTGCGGTGGGGGCGTTTCGGGATGAGCTGCAACGGCGTGGGGTGAAAATTTTGGCGAGCGGCGCGGGCGCGAAGGTTACGCTCACCGTAAGCAGGGACGTGACTACGTATCTGGGAGTGGCGAAGATCGAACGTGGGGCAAGTGAAGAGGTACTGTTCGAGTGGCTGGGGAGCGTAATCGATGCGGCGCCTGGGGAGGTGCCTTCGGCAGTGGCGCTGCACAGAGAGCTTTTGTTTGCGCAAGAGACGCCGATGCTGGATGTGGTGATGGATGCGGACGGCAAGCGTGCGGATGCGATGGGGCTCGGAGAAATTAATACGCATGAATTGCAAGATGGGTACTGGGTACTCACGGCAACGGAAAGTGTACCCGCACAGGTGGCAGCGGATCGGGAGATGCGGGGATTCTTGAATTTCGGGATGGATGCGCTAGCGGTCTATTCTCCGGGAGAGGTGTGCCGATTTTCTGCGAGGGACCAGAAGGGCTGGAGTTGCGAGAGCTACCGCAGGCAGATGCCGGTGCGAGGTGTGCCGGAAGAATTGCTAGCGGGAAAAAAGTTGGGAGACTGGCATTCGGCGGCGCGGTTCGAGCACGATGGACGCGCGAGCGTAGTCGTTACGGCCAAGGATGGGCTGGCGCGTTTGTATGGGGATGGGCCGGAGGTGGTGGCGGTGTTTCGCGGATGGGGAAGCGAGATCGCGAGTATTCGGAGCGGATGCGGGATGGGCTGGCAGGTTTTGAAAACGTCGCCGGGAGATTGGACGGTTCCCGACACGGTGGAGGCGGTGGAAATTCAGAATGGAGCAGCGCGCGGTGTTTCTCTGCTGGTGGATTTTGCGGGGCCGGTTGTGGCGCTGCACGCGTTCGCGACGCGAGGAGCGGATAGCGGCTCGGAGAATAAGGGCGTGCTAGCGATCGTGCACAATTTGCAGTCGGGGAATTATGAAGCGTATCGGCTTACGGTTAGTTGCGGGAATTAGTTTGATGGTGGTGACGACAGTGGCGTTGAGGGCTTCGACTGCGCCACGATATGGCGGGACTTTGCGAGTGGAGTTGCAGGCGGGGAAGATTTCGCTGGATCCGCGGGAATGGAAAGAGGGATCGACGGAAGCGGCGCGCGAGGAGAAATTGGCGGGTCTGATTTTTGAGCGGCTGGTGGGGCTGGATAATTACGGAAGATTTCAGGGGGAGCTGGCGACGGAGTGGTCGCACGATGCGGGATTTAAGCGGTGGCAATTTGTGCTGCGGAGCGGCGTGAAGTTTTCGGATGGAGCGGTGTTGAATGCGGCGGATGTGGTGGCGGCGTTGCAGCCGTTGCTGCCGGGGGCGCAGCAGATCAATGCGAGTGGCGGAGGTGT
>Ga0210393_10000882_pt1 | contig 25695 bp, 22 predicted proteins | sample IncBWC27OmetaG_FD_160068 | JGI IMG/M metagenome (GOLD analysis project Ga0210393, IMG submission 160068) | Forest soil microbial communities from Barre Woods Harvard Forest LTER site, Petersham, Massachusetts, United States - Inc-BW-C-27-O ...
ATCGTGAAAATAATTCCGTTCGATTTCGTCGCCGACGTCAGCCGCTTCTTCCGCGTCCGCGCCAGCTCGAACGCATAGCGAATAATCCGCGTCACGCCCAGCCGCGTGAAAATCGCCTGCTGCACCGCCAGTTCGCCGGGCGTTCCCTCATACATCCGCCCACCGACGTTCGAATACTCTCCCTCGCAATTTTCCCGCACGATCACGAACTCGATCTCGCCCGGCTTCCAATTCCTCAGCGGCGACTCAATCCCTTCAAACAATTTCACCGGCCGCAAATTCACATACTGCTGAAACGCCCGCCGAATCGGAATCAGCAAACCCCATAGCGAAATATGATCGGGAACGCCCGGATGTCCCACGGCTCCCAGAAAGATCGCGTCGAATCGCCGCAACTGATCGAGCCCATCGTCCGGCATCATTTTTCCGGTTGCGACATACCGCTCACAGCTCCAGTCAAAGGGAGTCCAATCGCACCGAAACCCAAGTCTTCTCCCAGCCGCGTCGACGACACGAATCCCCTCAGGCGCAACCTCCTTCCCGATCCCGTCCCCCGCAATCACCGCCGCCTTGTACGCTTTCATCGCCCCTCGATCACCGTACTCAAAATCTGTAGGGGCGCAGCCCGCTGCGCCCCATGTCCGCAAGATCTACGCGTCTTGGAGATTTTTCTCGATCCGCCCGCCGCGATCACTCGCCGTATTCAGCCCCAACGCCAACGTCCCCGCCATCAACATAATCAATCCCAAAAAAATAAATCCCGAATGAAAATTCCCGGTCCGCTTATTCAAATACCCCACAATCAGCGGCGCGAAATAAGCCCCCAAATTTCCCAGCGCATTCACTAGGCCCATCACCGACCCGACAATCCGCGCGGGCAACGTCTCCGTCGGAATCGCCCAGAAAGGCCCCATCGCCCCATACAATCCGACGCCGCTCAACGACACAAACAAAAACGCCAGCCCGATCGAATAAGAAACCGCCACGACCGCAAGCAACAAACAACATCCGCCAAAATACATCGTCGATGCCGCGTGCAACCGCCGTTCATGCGCCCGATCCGACAACCGTCCCACGACGACCAACGCGATCGACGCAACGATGTAGGGCAGCGTGAACAAAAATCCCGTCGTTAGCCCGCTGAGACCCTTGAACGCCGCCATCGCGCTCGGCAGCCAGAACAGGAGCCCCATCTGCCCCGCGACAAAGCAAAAATAAACCGCGGCGAGCAAAAACACCTGCGGCCGTAACAGCTCCGAAAGAAACGACCCGCCGGAACTCGCGCCATCCAGGCTGCTCGCTTCCGCACGCAACGTCGCAACAACCTGTTCACGCTCCGCCGCCGGCAACCACTTCGCTTCGCTCGGATGATCTTGAATAAACGCCAGCCAGATGATCAGCCAGACAAACGGCAGCGAACCTTCGGCGATCAGCATCCATCGCCAGTTCCAGTGATCGAGAACCCACCCCGAAAACGGCGACGACACGATCACCGCGCCCGGCAAACACAGCAGCCAGAGCGCATTCGCGCGCGCCCGCTCGGCTTTTGAAAACCAATGCGACAGCAAAATCAGCGTCGCGGGAAACACGCCGCTCTCCGCCACACCGAGCATCAGCCGCGCCACGAGCATTTCGTGGTACGTCCGCGCAAACCCGCAAGAAACCGCGCAAACCGCCCAGAACACGAGCAAGACGCTGATGAATTTCTTCGGGCTCCAATATTTCGCCAGGTGCCCGCCAGGAATCTGTAGCGCGAGGTATCCCCAGTAAAAAATCCCCGCCACATTCCCCGCCTGCGCCGGATCCAACCCCAAGTCGCGCGAAATCCGCGGCAACGCCAAGGAAATATTCGTCCGATCGATGAACGCGATCGTGTACATCACCAGCGCCACCGGAATAATCCGCAGCCACCGCCGCGAAATCCCCGCGCCCACGCCTGCCTCGTTCACCGATGTCGTCACGGACATGGCCTCGGACTCTATCATTCCGTGCTGAACATCTGTGTGACGTTTGTAGGGGCGGAGCTTGCTCCGCCCGGCGCGAACACGACCACAAATTCTTCCGTCCTCGTAGCCGCGCCCATCCACCCTGTAGCCGCGATCGCTTCCCGGATCGCGGGGTTTAGACCCAACCTCACCCACGCCCTAACGACAATCACGCTTCAACCGATCGTCATTCTGACCGAAGCGAGCCTACGCATTTTCTTTCGCGTCACGCAGCGGAGGAATCTCTCTTCGATCGATCAACAATCTCGCACGTTCTTTTCTCAACGCCATCCCTCGCGCTAAAATCCCGTCAGAGGCACGATCACATGAACATCCACGACTTCCGCCGTCTCGCCCTCTCCCTCCCCGACGCCGAAGAGGGCTCCCACATGGGCTGCCCCGACTTCCGCGTCGACGGCCGCATCTTCGCCACTCTCGCCGCCGCAAAAAAGGGCTACGGAAACATCATGATCACCCCCGAACAACAAGCCGCCTTCGCGGCCGAACTCCCCGAAATTTTCATCCCCGTCCCCGGCGGCTGGGGACGCGGCGGCGCAACGCACATCAACCTCGCCGTCGCCAACGAAGACGTCGTCCTCGGCGCCCTGCAAACCGCCCACAAACTCCGCGTCGAGAAAAACGCAAAGACCGGCTCGAAACCCCCGGCCGTGAAATCAAAATCCAAGCCCGCTAAACAATCGAAGTCCATTCGAACGAAATCAACCGCGAGCAAAACGAAATCCTGCGATTCGAACAGCCGGCCGAAAAAATGAGGGCCCAATAAGGCCCGATCAGCACCGTTTCACTCGTTCGAATACGATAAAGAGGTTAACAAGACAGTTAATATGTGCTATCGTTCTCCGTGTTTACCGTCCCCACCTCGTCCGTTTCCACTCCCCTGCGACTTCTTTACCTCACCACTGTGTCTCAAGAGTGTTGCCGCAACTCCTTTCGTCGCCGACGTTTGCCCATTCCCGTTTTCGGACACCCAACTAACCCTCGCGATCGCAACACCTTCCCCACTCTTGCGAAAAACATGGGGGGTATACCCATGACCACTTTTGACCACACCTCATCGCTCATCGCGCTTGCGCCCACATGCACGCTCTCCACTTCTTGCCACGGTCATGTAGGGGGCGCAGCACTGCTGCGCCCCAGCTGGCGAGATGTCAGCCATGCCCTCGCTCGTATCTCCTCCCACATTACGTTTCATTTCTTTTCCCTTCTTTTTCTTTCGCCTGTAGTAGACTTCCGCGCAGCCATCATAAAAGGGGCGTCCTGATGAACTCGAGCATCAAGCAAGCACTGCGATCTGCCACCGCTGCCATCTCCATGGTCGCGATCGTCGCCAGCGGCTGTTCGCAGAAAGAAACCACGGCGGAAAAAACGGAATCCGCGCCGGCGAAATCCAAAATCTCGGTCAAGCCCGGTCCGCAAGGCGTCATCATCTCGACCGGCAAAGCTCAGTTCACCCTCGCTCCCGACGGCGGCCTGACCGCCACGCTCGATCAGAACGGTGCCGCTTCAACTCTTGAGGCCGCAGCAACTCCCAACGCCAACGCTCCCGTGGTCACCATCGCCAAGAGGGACTACACCGGCGCCACGCTCGACCTCGAACACGCCAAGCTCCGCGAAGCCACGGGCAAGCTCGGCAAATTCGGCGAGCAAGTTGAAGCCACCGGCAAAGTCCCCGGCACCGATCTCGAGGAAACCGTCACCGTCGAGGTCTACGACGACTTCCCCGGTATCGCGATTCTCTCCACGCGCCTCACCAACACCGGCCAGAAAGACGTCGCGCTCGATTCCGTCACCCTCCAGCGCCACGCTTTCGACGCCAGCGTCACCGACTCAAAGCTCGCTCCGCACGACATGTGGACCTTCATGGGCTCCAGCCTCGAATGGGGCCGCGACGAAATCTTTCAGATGCCGGCGAAATTCACGCAAGAAAATCCGTTCGGCTCTCCCGTTGCCGTCGGAGGCGACCTCGGCAGTGCTGGCGGCGGAATCCCCGTCGTCGCCTTCTGGACGCGCCACGTCGGCGAAGCAATCGGCCACATCGAAACGATTCCTCTCGTCATCGACGTTCCGGTTCAAACCGCCAAGGACGGCAAAGTCGAAGCAGGCGTGAAAGTCCCAGTGAAATCGACGCTAAAGCCGAACGATTCCTTCTCTTCGCCGCGCACGTTCCTCGCGATTTACAGCGGCGATTTTTACAAACCGCTCGCCACATGGTCCGATGTCGTCGAAAAGGAAGGCCTGACGAAGACCTCCAACAACAACGAAGACTACGCGGTTGCGTGGTGCGGATGGGGCTACGAATTCGGTGTGACCACGAAGCAGATGCTCGACACGATTCCGAAACTGAAGGAACTCGGCATCCACTGGGCGACGCTCGACGACGGCTGGTTCAACAATTACGGTGACTGGCAACCGCGCTTACCGACCTTCGCGAACAACGCGATTCCCGACATGGTGAAGCAGTTCCACGATCAGGGAATCAAAGTGCAGCTCTGGTGGCTGCCGCTCGCGGTGGAAGACGGTCACTACGGCTACGGTGGGCGCAAATACGTCGAGGCCGATGTGATCAAGCAACATCCTGAATGGCTGATCCTCAACAAGGATGGCAAACCCGCTCGCATGGCACGCAATCTTGCGACGCTCTGCCCTGCCGTTCCCGGGGTGCAGGAATACTACAAGCAGCTCACCACGCGCTTCATCAAGGACTGGGGATTCGACGGCTCAAAGCTCGACAATATTTATTCGGTGCCGCAATGCTACAACCCGGCGCACCACCACAAATCGCCCAACGATTCGATTTATGCGATGGGCGACGTCTACAAGGTGATTTTCGAGACGACGCGCTCGCTCAAGCCCGACAGCGTCACGCAGGCTTGCCCGTGCGGCACGCCGCCGAGCCTCGCATGGATGCGCTATATGGATCAGGGCGTCACCGCCGATCCGGTCGGCTCGGTTCAAGTGCGACGCCGCGTCAAAATGTACAAGGCGCTGCTGGGCGCGCGCTCAGCCGTCTACGGCGATCACGTCGAACTTACCCGCATCTCGAACGCCACGAAGGACGAGCAGGATCTCGGAGAGGACTTTGCCTCGACGCTAGGAACTGGCGGCGTGCTCGGCACGAAATTCACCTGGCCCGACTACGGTCCGAAATTCAAAGAGGTTTATCTCGACAAGGAAAAAGAAGATCACTGGAAGAAGTGGATCAGCCTCTACAACCAGAAACTTTTGTCGAAGGGCGACTTCCTCGATCTCTATACCTACGGTTACGACGTGCCCGAAGCATACGCAATCCAGAAAGACGGCAACATGTACTACGCATTTTTCTCCGCGCCTTCTGAAGACGTGAGCAAGGGCGGAAGCACAGGTACGCTCGAAGCCGCCAAGAAAGAAAAACTGGCTCCGCCGAAGCCGACCCAATGGGCCGGCGAAGTCGAACTCCGCGGACTCGACGCCGGCAAAACCTACAAGGTCACCGACTACGTCCACCAGAAAGACTACGGCACAGTCACCGGCCCAATCGCTAAGCTGGCCGTCGACTTCACACGCAACATCCTGCTGGAAGCCGCGCCGGCGCAATAGCCAAAGCGATTGAAGGATGGAAATTCGCTGAGGTAGTTTCTAGTTTTTGCCTAAAGGAAATGCGCGGCATTTTTTGCAATGAAGCCGTCGCGGTACGCAGGGTCGCGAAATGCTTCGGTGCCACCACCGCGCGTCGTCGAAAGCGCCGCAGTGACATTTCCAAACGCGAGGCATTCTTCGAGTTTCGCGCCGCGAACGAACTGATGCAGGAATCCGGCGTTAAAACTGTCGCCCGCGCCGACGGCATCGACGACTTCGACAGAGAGCGGCAGCGCCGTGAATCGCTTCTCGCCGCTGACAACCATCGCTCCTTTGGAGCCACGCTTTAGAACGAGCGTCTTCACTTTTTTCGAGAGAATCTCGATGGCCTTCTCAACTTCGTCGTCGTTGACGCCCGCCATGCGGCACGCTTCATGCTCGTTGGGCATCAGCAGATCGAGGCGCGGAAATACTTTCTGAATGTCGGCTGGCCAGCGATCGTCGGGATCGTCGTTGGTGTCGAGCGAAGTTGTAAGTCCGGCGGCTTTTGCCTCTCGGAAAATCTGCTCAAGGCTGGGCTGGATTGCCTTCTGCAAGAAATACGATGCAACATGCAGATGCTTCGCGTCGAAGACGTATTTCAGATCGAGGTCGGCGATGCTGTACTCAGCCATCGTGCCGGGATAGGTCAGGATGTAGCGTTCCTTCCCTTGCGGCAGGATCACTGTGAGCCCGGTGATTTTTCCATGGAACTTGCGAACGCGCGTTAAATCGATTCTTGCTTCCGCCAAGCGCTCGATGCAGATTGGGCCGAGCGAATCGCTGCCGATGCTGGAGCTGAAATTCACTGTGCTGCCGAGGCGCGCGAGATTGTGCGCGAAGATTGCGGAGGAGCTGCCGAGCGTCAGACTTAAGTTCGTTGCGAGGTGTTCGCGATCGAGCTCCAACTTTGCGGGCAAGCCGTAAAAAATCAGATCGAGGTTTAATTCGCCGATCACGCTGACGTCAAATTTGGCCACCGTTGCTCCTCTTTGTTCTCGTCAATTTTGCCGCGCGCATTTCTGAGTTCGACTTCTCTGTGCGACCTTGCGATATCGTTGAGTCGTAACGTCGCGGCGAAAAAACGCCGGCAGGATGCCGGCGCTACCAACTACACGAGTTTTACTTCGACGTCGGCTTCGCGCAGGACTTTCAAATCTTTTTTCGGGATGCGCTTGTCGGTGATCGTTTCGTGTACTGCGCTCGTTGGCATGATTAGCGAGAGGCTGCGCTGGCCGAATTTGCTGGAGTCGCAAACGACGACGACGCGACGCGCGGATTCGGCCATCACTCGGTTGACGCGAGCTTCGAGCACGTTCGGCGTTGTGAGGCCATAGCGCACGTCGAACCCATCGACGGCGAGAAAGAGCAAATCGGCGCTGAGTTTTTTTAACGATTCTTCCGCGAGCGGACCGACTAACGAGAATGAGTTTTTGCGGAGCACGCCACCGGTCAAAATTACTTCTACAGAGGTGTCGGCTAGTTCCGCGGCGATGTTGGTAGCGTTCGTGATGACTGTGAGACTCTTGAAATTTCGCACGGAGCGTGCGATCGCTGTGGTCGTCGTACCGGAGTCGAGAATGATGACCTGGCCTTGGCGAATCATGTGGCCGGCGGCTTCGGCGATGCGCAGCTTTTCGCGACGGTGCATCTGCTCTTTTTCCTGGATCGAGCGGTCGCGCAACGCTCCGGTTTTTACGGGGAGCGCGCCGCCGTGCGTGCGCTCAAGCTGGCCTTCGTGCTGCAAAAATTCGAGGTCTTTGCGAATCGTGATCTGCGATGTACGAAACTTACCGGCGAGCGCGCCGACAAGCACGCGCCCTTCGGTTTGCAGCATTTCGAGAATTTCGCGGCGGCGTTCTTCGCTAAGCATGGTTGGGAGTATGCCTCGTCTTTATAGTCGTGCTCATCGTCGTCCTGTTCACCGGAGGGCCCGAACCTCAACTTGATTGCGGAGGCGTTCGATATCGTGCAGACGAACGCGACCGGGAAGATCGGCTAGGACATTCGCGGCGCCGCAAGCAACCGCGAGCCGCAATGTATCGGCCGCCCCGAGGCCCTGGCTCGCGGCAAACGCGAAGCCAGCAATCGTAGCATCGCCACTGCCTACTGCCGAAGCCGCTTCGAGTTTTGGGGGCACGGCGACAAATGCCTCCGAGCTGCCGGTACCCAGCCAGACCAGGCCATTCGAACCGAGGCTGATGGCGGCGCTTTGCGGGCCTTCACGGACAAGATTTTTCAAAGCTGACGCGGCGGAGGCGGCGCCATCGATCGTGCGGCCGATGAGCCACTCGGCTTCTTCCTGGTTGGGCTTGGCGAAATCAGGACGCTGTTGCAATCCGAGTTTGAGTGGCTCGCCGCTGGTATCGAGAAAAACCCGAGCGTCGTGGCGGCGGCCGATTTTTACTAGAGTGGCGAATTCGTCTTTCAAGAGTCCGGGAGGCAGGCTGCCCGACATGATGACGATGGCGTTGGGGCTGAGTTCGAGCGCGGTTTCAAAAGCGCGAAGAAGCGATTCCCTCTCGCCGGGCGTTACGCGAGCGCCAGGCTCAAGAATTTCTGTAACGCTTCCGTTCTCTTCTAGGATTTCCAGATTCATGCGGGTTTCGGATGTGGTTGGAACGCCTTCGGTGCGGATGGACAAATCGCGGAGTCCTTGCAGGAGCGCGTCGCCGTTGGGGCCGCCGCTGAAACCGAGCCAGAGCGGATCGGCGCCGAGTACGCGCAAAACCATTGCGACGTGTGCGGATTTTCCTCCTGGCGCGGGAATCGCTTCGGTGGAGCGATTTACGCGGCCAGGCTTCAACGAGTCGAGACGGAGACGCTTATCGATGGCTGGGTTCAGGCTCACGCAGATGAACGACGACGGCGCGGGGGTGCTGCTGCTGGTCATTTCGCTTGGGCGCCGGATGTTGCGGCAGAAGCTGAGCGAATCGCGTGCCAGGGCGTTGCGGCTTGCAGGCGCGCGTTGACGTTTTCGATGTTCTGCGTGCCGACGGTGCGCAGCCACTCATCGAGTGCGGCAGGGCCCTTTTCGACGTAGACCGCCACGCCATCTTTCCAGGTGGCGCGGCCGCAGAGCACACCGGAGAATTTGGCGCCGGATTCGGCGGCGAGTTCGAGGCCGAATTGGAATGTCTCGTTGCTGACGCCTTCGGACAAGTAGATGAACGGCAACGTGGACTGCTGCGCTGCGTTCAGGAAATGCTGCTTCGCTTCCTCGCGCGAATAGACAACTTCCGGCGCAGGCGACGGAGCGCCTTCAACGGCGGCGAGTGCGACGGGCATACCGACTTTCAGAATGTCGATACGATATTGCGGCTTGGTGAATTCGGCCATGCCCTTCGAAACCAGTTCTGGTTTCTTACGTGCGAATTCCGAAGACTTGCCGTCAACTCCGTCTGCGTAGCTGACGAGTTCGAGGAAAAAAGGAATGTCGGCGGCGGCGCACTCCGCACCGAGGCGCTCGACGAAGGCGTACTTGATGTCGTTGATCTCCGGCTCGCTGAACGAGGAATAGTAGAGCAAAAGCTTGATGCTGTCGGCGCCTTCGCGAACCAGGCGCTGGACCGACCAATGAGGAAGCAGGCGTGGAAGCCGGCCCTTAATTGCCTTGTCGTAACCGGTTATTTCGTATGCCAGCAAAAGGCCAGCGTCCTTGGCACGTTCGCGCGAAGCAGGCAGGCCGAACTCCGGATCGAGCAAGATCGCGCTGGCGTGCGGCGTCAGGATGCGGCTGACGGCCTTTTTATATTCGACGAGCTGCTCGCCGGGGACATCGGCGGGATCTTTTCTCATCGGTTTGGAGAACAGTTCGCGCATGGCGCCGCGTTGATCGATGGCGAGAGCGGCGATCACGCCGCGTCCGTCGGAAACTGCGTCGAGGCCGCGCTTTTTGCCCGGCGTGAGTTCTGCTGTCATTCCCGTCTTCCCTATATTTTAGTGGGCCTAAATTCTAGTGGGCCGTAGTCCAAACGATTGCGCCGCGTTCCACGGGGGGCAGCGTGAATTCGAATTGGCCGCCATGCTTCGTGCCGTGGAGCATCTGAGTTTGGCCTAGAAACGGCAAATATGCGAGCGAGTCGCCGTCCGAGGCCGGTACGCGTATTCGGATGCCGGAAACCGGTGTCTGTGTGGCTATTTTACCGGGGACGAGGCCGGTGAAGTTGGCGAGAAAGACGTGCGGAGCGCCATCGGCGTTGGAGACATTGGCGGCGACGGTTGCGGGCGCATCGACTTCGATTTTGGCTTTGACGTCCATGGCGGCCAGAAAGTCGGTTGGCGGCTTTTGGGAGCCGGACGGGAAATCCTCTTTGAGGGCGTGGTAGTAGGAGTTCGCCGGGCAATCCTTGAAACGGATGATCGCGTCGGACTTCGGCAAACCGGTGACGTCGGCGCCGGTGATGACCAGGCGGCCGCCGTTGTGCGAATAAGCTTCGAACTGCCCCTTCTCGACGTCGTTCAGCGTCGTGACATTTGGAAGAACCAACGTCTTGCCTTTGAATTCGCCCAAAGTGCGCGGGGTGACGACTTGAAATTCGCGATGGGCTTGCAGTAGCGCGACTAGAGTTCCGCGATAGCTGGGCAAGAATTTGCCGACGTCGTAGTCGCGGCTTTTCGGCGAGAAGTAGACGCCGACTGGATCGATCGGAGTGCGCGGCGAGTAGAGTGTTTTTTCGTTGGCGGCGATCCAGTCGAAGATGAGTTTGCGCGTTGGGAGGTCGTTCGAACCGCCCATACTGTGGCCGGGAGCGTCCCAGAAATTCGAGCCAGTGACGACCTGCGACATCGCGAGATTTTTCATGGCCTCGCGCTTATCGACGACTTTGTCGCCATCCCAGGAGTAATTGAGAATCCAGGTCGCTTTGCCTTGCGCAAACGAGCGGAACGTCAACATGCCCGCCTGGTAGAGAAACCAGTCGATCTGTGTGCGGCCTGACGCCATGTGCTCGCCTTCGCCGAATTCGTATTCATGAGCGATGGCGTCGGTGACGGCGTACATTTCGTAAACGTCGGCGCCGACACGCGTGGCTTCTTCCTCGATGCCGGGATAAATCTCGGGAATGACCATGATGTCGGGTTTTACGCTGCGGGCGTTCGAACGAATCTCGGCCATGAAGTCGGTGAGCGTGTCGATGCGGAAGTCGACCCACTTGCGGAAATTGGGATCGGAGAAATCGCCGATCTTCAAATCTTTTTTGGCGTCGAGGCCGGTCTTCTTTTTGAAGGCGGCGACAGTGAAGTCGTCGAAGCTGGCCCAGGTTTTTTCCCAGCCGTCGAAGTGGGTCATCCAGTACGGAATGTCGACGTAGATGCCATCGATGCCGGTTGCGGCGATCTGGCGGACGCGCTCCATGTAAGTATGGCGCCACGGCTCGGCGTACGGGCTGATCCAGACGTCTTCGTCGCCTTTGCGAATCCAGAAAGCGGCGCCGCCGGTGAAAGAGGCGGGCTCGCCGGTGACTTTGCGCTGGACCCAGTCGGGATGATCTTTCATTACCGAGTGCGCGGCGGTGTCGGCGTTGGCGGTGATGCACTCGGTGCCGGCGATGTAGACGAAGGCGCGATTGCCGACTTTGTGGGAGGCTTCGGCGACGGCGTGGATGGCTTTCAGTTTCGCGGTGGGGTCGAGGAAGCTCTCGTAGCGGCCGGGAATATCGTTATCGACCTCGATGCCGAAGATGTTGCTTTCGGTGGCTTTGCGGACGATGTCGCCGGCTTGCGCGTCGGAGCGCAGGCCGAAGGCGCCGATGCGGACCCAGTGGGTCCAATCGGTCGGATGTTGGGGTTCTTGTGTCTGGGCCTTGTTACCTCGCGGTGTTAAGGCAATCACCGCGAGGCACACGAGCAGAGCTGGAATCAGAGTCTTTTTCATTTTTGGCGGCCGCCCGTCCGCCGTGGGTTAGAACTGGAATCGCAAGCCAAACTGCATGATGCGCGGCGTGCTGCCCGGCGCGGTTGAAGTGACGTCGCCGAAGGTGCTGTCGCCGTAGTTCAAGTCTGGAAAGCCGAAACGCGGCGTGTTGGTGAAGTTGAAGAATTCGCCGCGAAGCTGGAGCTTCATTTGTTCACGGATCGCGAATTCTTTCGTGAACGACATATCCACGTTGTGGATGCCGTCGGAACGCAGATTGGAGAAATAGCGCGGAGCATCGCCGGGAGTCTGGTCTCCGGGATCGGCGAAGCAGGCGGCGTTGAAGAGAGATGCGTTGCCAGTGCCGTTGAGGAAATTGGCGGCGGCCTGGTGGTAGCTGATGCCGGTGGAGACCTGCGGGCAGATGACGTTGGGCCGCTGGTTGCCGTCGGCGAGCCGCGGCTGCGCCATGGCGATGGCCAGAGGCTGGCCGCTCTGGAACGTGATGATGGTGGAGATGGACCAGCCGCCGACGACGCCGTCGACGAAGCGGTTCATGTCTCGGCCGATCCAGCGATTACGCCCGATCGGAACGTCGACGATCGAAGCGAGGACGAAGCGGTGCGTCGCGTCGTTGGCGCTGATGGCGTGCTCGAGATTGAGGCGGTCGAGCTGCTGCGGATTGCCGAGGTTGAGACCGCCGACGAAGGCGTTGAAGCCGACGGAAGAGTCATCGGTCGATTTCGAAAGGGTGTAGTTCCCTTCGAAGCTGATGTAGTGGCTGGCGCGCTTCTGAAAGCGGACCTGCAATGACTGATACCAGGAGTTGGCGCCGAAATTCGGGAGGCCCTGGAAGGTGCCGTCGAACTGTGGATACGGACGGAGCAGGTTGATCAGCGGAACGGTCGGCAAGTTGTAGGCGGAGGCCGGCTCGTTGAAGATTGCGGTCGGTCCCTGGAAGTAGGACAGGAACGGATTGGCGACCGGGGCGAAGAGAAAGTTGCTGACGTCGTTGCTGGTCGGATCGTGTGACGGATTCATTTGCTGCACGAGGTTGGCGAGCGTGTCGCTGGGGATGAAGTTGCGATTGCGCGTGCTGGAGTAGCCGCCCCAAGGCAGATGCGTGCTGCGATTGGCGGAGTAGTCGACGCCGATGGTGATTTGTCCGGGAAGGAGCCGCTGGACGCCGAGATTCCACTGGAAGATGTCGGCGTTGTGCGCTTCCTCGGTGCCGAGGTTGTTGCCGTTGTCGTAGCCCCAGAGAGCGAGAGGGCCGTACTTATTGCCCTGCGGCTGGGCGATGCCGAGCGGAAACGGATTGGCAAGCGTCGCAAACTGTGTGGCGAAGTTGTCGGTGGTGAAGAGCACCGGGTCGGTCGTGCTGAACGCTGTGCCCGTGTATTGGAAATTGGTGGCAGGGCTGAGGCCATAGTAAACGCCGGCGCCGCCGCGGACGACGGTCTTCTGATCGAAGGACCACGCGAAGCCGACGCGCGGCGCCCAATTGTTGCGATCAGTAGGAACGCTGCGGCCGAGTCCACCTTGATTCACGAAGAGCGTGGTGCCGTTGATCGGAGTTGGCGCCTGGCCGGGAAGGAGAACGACAGACTGGCCGGTGCTGCCGGAGAAATCGCTGAATTGCTGATCGTTGTTGCGGTTGGTGTAGGGCGAACTCCATTCGTAGCGAAGGCCGAGGTTGATCGTGAGCTTTGGGGTGATCTTCCAGTCGTCCTGGACGTAGAACGCGGTTTCCATCGATTTGTCGGCGACGCTCGGAGAGATGCCAAGGCTGCCGGAGTCGCCGTATCCCATGAGGAGGCTGGCGAAGGAGTTGCCTTGCGTGGTGTCGCCGCTTTGAGGAGCTTGGGCGGTGACGTTTTGGGCGAAGTGAAAGGTACCGGTCGGATCCGAAGGCTGATCGAAATTGTTGAAGAATACCCGCTGCTCGAAGCCGACCTTGATGGTGTGGCGATTCTTGATGAAGGAAACGGCGGACGAGTAGCTGTAGAGCGTGTGAGCGAAGCTGGTGTCGGTGCAGCACTGCGTGTACATCGACAGCTCGTCGTTGTTGGAGTCGAGGTTGATGGCCGGCATGCGAGTGAAGCCGTTGACGTCGAGACTCGCTGGGAAGCCGACGCTGGAGAGATCGGGCAGCGAGGAGTGGACCGGCGCGTTGACGCGGTCGAGAGCGAAGCGGCTGGTGATGAGCGTGGTCGGAGTGATGGCGTAGTTCATTTCAACGCCGACGTTGTGCACGTCGGTGAAGGAGGTGAATCCGTCGTTGAAGTCGCCGCTGCCGAGCACGAACGGGACATCGAATTCGGAGTGAAGCTGGCTGTAGCGAACGCCGACGCGAAGTTTGTCGCTGAAGTGGTGATCGATTTTGACGTCGAACTGGTAGCCGGGAGCGACGGAGAGAACCGAGGTGCGGAAGTTGTCGGCGCCAGTGACGGGATCGCCGGGCTGGTTGGGCTCGGGATAAAGCTTAAGGAGCGCCTGGCCAATCGGATTGATGAGACCGGCAGAGGCGATGTTGTTGCCGGCAACCGGGGTGCGGTTACAGCCATCGGCGGGATTGGTGTCGACTGGCACGCAATTGAACGGATTGAAGATTTGCTGGAGCGATCCGTCGGGGTTGAAGGTTTGCGAGAAGTCGCCGCTGCGCTGGGCATCGGTGGGGACGGTGCCGGAAAGGTTGACGGGATCGTTTTGTCGCGTTTTTTCGAAGTCGACGAAGAAGAAGGTTTTCTGCTTTTTGATCGGGCCGCCTAGAGAGAAGCCGTATTGGTCGCGGACGTGATCGGGCTTGGGAATGCCGCCGGCGTTGTCGAAGAAATCGTTAGCGTCGAGCGCGGAACGCTGGCCGTACCACCAGCCGCTGCCATGATAATTGTTGGTGCCTTCTTTTAGGACGATGTTGACGACGGTGCCGCCGTTGTTGCCGTATTCGGAGGAGAAGCTGTTGTTCTCGACTTTGAATTCCTGAACGATTTCGACCGAGGGCTGGTAGTAGACGTTGGTGGTGCCGCCCTCGCCCTGTTCGGGGGCGCTAGTGAGGGCGCCGTCGAGGCGGACTTCAGCGGTGGCGTTGCGCTGGCCGTTGGAGACGAAGTTCGTGCCGGAGGGGTAGGAGTCTTGCGTGCCGGAGCCGGAGGTTTCGGTGACGCCGCCAGCGAGGAAGACGAGGCCGAAAAAGCTGCGATTGATGAGAGGAATGTCGCGAACGTACTCGTTGCTGACGTCGGTGCCAAGGGAGGCGTTGCCGGTGTCGAGGAGTGGAGCCTCGTCGTTGACGTTCACGGTTTGGGTGGTGCTACCAGGCGAGAGCTTAAAATCGAGGTTGGCTTGCTGGCTGACGGCGAGGACGACGCCCTTGCGCTCCTGCGTGTTGAGACCTTCGGCAGAGACGCTGATCGTGTAGGTCGATGGGCGAATACCGGTGAAGACGAAGAGGCCGCGCTCGTCGGTGGTGAGCGTGGAGGTAACGCCGGTGCCTTCGTCGGTCAGCGTGACTTTGGCGCCGGGGATGACGCCGCCGCTGGAGTCAGAGACGACGCCGGAAAGTTGCGCTGTGTAGCTGGATTGCGCCGCGGCTGGCGGCGGCACAAGGAGAGTCAGTACAGCTGGCGCTGCAACGCTTGTTGCGATTGACGCGATAGCTAATGCGAATTTTGCGGTTCGCGACCGGCGAATACGCGCGGAGCTGCCGCTGTTGCGGAGATTCGAGTCCATATCCACCCCATTTCGTTTGTGACCTGCACCGCAGCTTCCTGCAAGAGACTTGTTACCCACTTCGAGGCGGAAGCCGCGATTAAGAGGCACTTTCGATTTGTTTCATTTACTTTCCTTTGGTTGTGAATGTCAAGTGTTCGTTTCGAGAATAAATGCAGAAAGTCACGAGAGTGGTCCGAGCCAGAAAACTTTCTCGGCGAAGTGGGTAAAGCGGGTGGGAAACGAATGTCGAGTAGTGGAATTGAACTAGTAGAGACCGGGGATAAGACGCCAGGTGCGTGCGAAATAGGCGTCGTACTCGGAGCCGAAATGCTCGCGGAGGAGGCGTTCTTCGGAGTGCATGCGCGCGATTAACGGTATCAACAGCAAAAATGCGATTGCCACGCCGGACCATCCGCGGAAGGCGAGGCCCCAGCCAATCATGTTGACGATCATGCCGAGGTAGCTGGGGTTTCGAATAACGCTGTAGATGCCGCGTGTTTCGAGTTGATGGTCGGTCTGGATCGCAACCAGCCCACTGAATCGCCGGCCAAGAATAAAGACTGGGTACAGGCGGAGCGCGCCACCGAGGGCGTAGACGGCGACGCCAGTCCAGCGCGTAGCTTCACCGTCGATGGTCCAGAGATTGACGCGGTCGGTATATGGAGGGACGGTGGCGCTGGCGAGAGCGATGATGCTAAAGACGACGAAAACCCATCGATTGGCGCGGTCCTCTTTTTCGCCGGAGTTGAGGTTGACGTTGCTGAAGGGTGCGATACAGAGCATCGCCAGCGTGACGACGATCAGGGCGCTGAGCGATCGATGGCTTGCGAATGCTTTCCAGCCGCCGAGCAGATAAATCGCTACTCCAAACTGCACCGCTGCCGCGATAAGGCTAGCGGCGAACATTTTTGCGGGAGTGGTGCGGTTTTCCATGGCGAGGCTGACGAAACCATCATCGCGGCGCGAAGCGGCGCGAAGTGAGAGCAGTTGTTGCGAGAGAAAGGAAAAGAGTGGAGCCGAGAGTGGGAGTTGAACCCACGACCTGCCGATTACGAATCGGCTGCTCTACCACTGAGCTACCTCGGCTCTGCAGGACGCGCCGGCGAGCGGCGCACGAGGATTGAATGCAGCCTGACCACTTTAGCAGAGGAAAGTAGGTCTCGCCAATGGCAGGGTCACGGGATTTCAACATGAGTGACGGAAGAACAATCAACCTAATAAGCGAATTGGACGCGATTTTCAGGACTGGCGAAAGGGATCTGGAGATGCGGTGCGGGCGCTGGTTTCAATTTTGAGCGCGATGACCGAATAGTGTGAGTAGTATCCCCCGCGGGATAAGCGAGGTCGGAGCGGCGCGACGCTCGCGCTTTCTAAAACTCGACGATTGAAGCAAGTTCGACCGGTTTCGCCGTAAGGCGCTTAAACTCCTCAAAATGCTCCCGCATTTGGCGCGTGGCATTTGCAAGTTCCTTCGATGAGGTCCTGATCGCAAGACGGGTTCGACTTTGCGCATCCAGCAAATCGACTGCGGCCGACAACGATGGTTTCCCGGAGAACGGCACGATCGACATAGCGTCATGCACGTCCCGAGATACCATCGGTTGTTGAACGGAGCGATGTTCACGCGCCAGACGTTCGCGGGCGAATACATGCCCGAGCTGATATCCGATATTCGAGATCGCGCGGAATATATGTTCATCGAGCGGCGTCAAATCTTCGGACGAAAATTCCAGTACGCCGCGAAGGAAGTCATTTTCGACCACGGAGAATCCGACCGATCGCTTGAGTCCTGCCTTCTGTCCATGCATCGTGCGGTATTCGAGGGCGAGCATGTTGGTGAGATCCAGTTCATACAATTCAGTTGCCTTGCGGAACGCCTTAAAACGATGCGTGTCGCTAAAATGCCAGACCTGACTGGGTAGAAAACAAGAGGGGCTGACTTCGTGAGAAAGAAAAAACCGCCCGACAGGCCAGCCGATCTGCGTGCAGATCTCGTCGACGCAAAACTGTGCCGCAGCAACTACGGTGGGCGCGCCGTTGAGAAACAGGGTAGCGCGATGCAAAAGCTGAAGCGCGAGCTTCTGATTCTCGATCAGCTGCTTGCGTTCGGTGATATTTTCCAGCGCGATTCCGGCACACCGTTCGGGCAACGGAAAACAATCCATCCAAAAGATTCCTGGCGGAATATGCGCATCGCGGTAGGCAACTTCGCCGAGCGTATCCGGCTTGCCGGTTAGAACGGCGCGGCGGCAGAACTCCGGCACATCGGTATCGAGTAACTTGGGAAAGCACTCGGCGATAGGCTTGCCGACCGCGAACTTGACCGGAGCCCGCAGTTCGCGCTCTGCCGCCTGGTTGGATCCTACAAAGCGTAGACTGCGGACATCGTGCAAATCGTGCAATTGCCAGACGGCAACGCCCACGGGTAGATTGCGAAACGCTTGCAGGCTTCGGTGCAGGTCGCCTTCACGAACAGCCGACACCCCTTGTCGCATTCGGTCATCTCCTCGCAATAGAAATCCTTCGGCGGCAATGCGTGGCCCGCAGCACTTCTTCTATGTACGGTGACGATTACTGGCCGGAGTAAGAATCGAACGATTTTGGGGATGGCCGAACATACATGTATTATTGGTAACGTAATATCACGAATAAAGTTTCCACGCAATTCAATAGTTGCATACTATCTTCTGGAATAAATAACGGATGGTACTAGGCCGAAATTATTGTATGCTTCGTCGCAAAGCGGTAACTCGGGAATCGTTTACCGGAGGCTGGACAGATGATTGTGGCTGATCGATTGCGGAGTCTGAGAGAGAAAAAGAAGTTGTCGCAGGGCGACATCGAGGAGCGGACAGGGCTCTTGCGATGTTACGTCTCCCGCGTGGAAAATGGGCATACGGTACCCGCGGTAGAAACGCTTGAGAAGTTCGCGCGTGCGCTGGAGGTACCTTTGTATGAGTTGTTGTACGAAGGCGATGAGCCGCCGCAACGACATCCGGCCCTTGATGTTAAGGGCTCTGGCGCCGATTCCTGGGGAGCGACCGGGAAGGATGCGCGCTACTTAAAGCAGATCATCCGATTCCTGTCGAAGATGGATGAAAAAGATCGCAAGCTTCTGCTGTACGTCACCGCCAAGATGGCGAAAGCGAAAGACTGACAGCGCAAATCCTTGAGTTCAGGTTGGGTGGATGATCTCGCGCGTGAATTGTTGCGCGTCGAGCTAGCGAGAAAACGGATACATCATCCAGCCGATTCCAATTCCAATCAGCACGAACAACAGGAACGACCAGCCGACATATCTCGCGCGCTCGCGCAGGGGCCTGCGGCTAAGAAATCCGAACGCAATCGAAACCATCAGCGCGAACAAAATCATCGCCTGAAAGTGGCTTAAGTTAAAAATCATTCGCCGCGTTTCCTAACATTGCCTGCTCTCGGAATGCGTTCGTCGCGTTGAACTGGGTGCGTCATGCTTTGCGTCCACGGGCGGCCTCGTAGGCGTGCAGGGCAGCCAGCAGATTCAAAACTCCGGCGGCGGCGAGGAAACGCGTGCCGTAGTCGCCGTCGGCACGCGACACATCCGGTCCTTTGACCTCGAGCCATTTCGCCAGCCAATAAAAGCTACCTGTGCCAACGTCGGCGATGTAGCCGAGCCTGCCGAAGGCGTCGGTGTCTCCCAATTGAAAGAGATTGCCGCGCATACCTGATCCGATGAGGACAAGAATGCCGACTGCGAGGAAACACGCTATTGCCCTGCCCCACATTCTCTGGAGGGCGTGGCCCAGTCCCGGGAGAATCCATCCGGCGATGCCAATACCCGCGGCGGCAGCGGGCGAGCGATTTACGTGCGGCCGCACCTGATGAAATTGGGGTGCAGATTCGGGATCAGGAGACGGGCCCGGAGGAGAAAATTCGGAATTGGGCGGCTGGCTTTGGGATTCGTCGCTCATTCGAGAATTCCATCATCCAACATTCGTTGGAGCGCGTCGATGGATTTCGGCAGTACGTTTTCCGGTTGTCGAGCGCACTGTCAGCCGAGCAGCGGAAGAATTTCGTTCTGCACGGTGCCTGTAACGCGGGCTTCCCCTTCGCCAATGTACACGTTCACTTCGGTGCGCATGCCGAACTCGGGCAGATAGATCCCTGGCTCAACCGACGTACACGTTTTCGGGATAAGGTGGCGCGTGTCGTGCGTTTCGAGGTTGTCCATGTTGGCGCCGTTACCATGAATGGTTTCGCCGATGTTGTGACCGAGACGGTGGAAGAAATATTTTCCGTAGCCGGCTTTTTCGATGATCGTCCGGGCGGCTTTGTCGACTTGCCAACCCTGCAACGGCTTTCCGGCGGCTATGCTGGTGCGAATTAGGTCGACAGCCTTGTCGCGCGCATCGCGCAATACGCCGAACACCTTGGCATATTTTGCTGGCACTTTCGCGCCGAGATAACCGATCCATGTCACATCGTAATAGACGCTGCCGGCATCTTTCGTCTTACCCCAAACATCAAGCAGCAGCAGGTCGCCTTCGCGGATTGACGCCGACTTCCCTTCCACCGGGCCGTAGTGCGGGTCGCTCGCATTTGCGTTGACTGCCACATCGGGTCCGTCCTCGCGGTGAATTCCGCTCGCCGCGAATTCGCGGAGGATCCATTGCTGAAGGTCGTACTCGGTGAGTGGCTGCTTCGCGCGAACGTGCTTGGCAGCTTGGTCAAAGGCGCCGCGAATCACGCGATCGATAATTTTTCCGGAGGCGAGGTGGGTTTCCAGTTGTTGCGCGGTCCAGCATGCTTCGAATTTCTGTACAAGATCGGCCGACGTGACCACCTTTGCGCCTGCGCCGCGAACCAGTTCGATCGTGCCGGCGTCAACCATCGCGACATACGGCACTGCCGCCTTTGGCGAATACTGCATCGCCACAACTTTTCCGCGCCCGATCAGTTTGGCTAGATTCTTTCGCAACTCGTCGTAGCCAGCGTAATAAAGCGTCTCGCCGGGAAGTGCGGCAAGCGATTCAGTCTCGATCTTGTGTACCAGCTTGCGGGGCGTGCCTTTCGCCGGCACGAAATAAAACCATCGGCGGGTTCGCATCGCGGGCGGAAGATGGAGAATGCGATGCGCGATCGGGTCGCGTCCGCGAAAGTCGTAAAAGAGCCAACCGTCGAGCTTCGCTGCGCGAATGTCGCTTTGCAGTTCCTGGAGTTGGAAGGCCATGCGCCTCGTGGGTGCGACTTGTGCTTATGCTTCGTGCGAAAGGAGCGCCAGAACATCTCGCGGCTGAATTCCGCGAATCTCCACGCGTTTCACGCGGCTGCGCTCACCGCCGAGGATTCTAACAGCGGATTTCGGCGTTTTCAAAAGCGCCGCCAGATATTCGACCACTGCTTCATTCGCGCGATTCTCGACGGCGGGCGCTTGAATTCTCAGCTTGAGCGCTCCCTCGACGACACCAGCGACTTCGTCGCGGCTTGCACGAGGCTGTACGCGCACCGAAAACACAACACATCCATCCTTAGCGATGATGTCGAGCTGTTGCCCGGTGCCAGCAGCGATGCGACTGCCGGAATTTGCCGAGGCGGGCAATCTGTCACCAAGCGCGCTGATACTGCACGGGCGGCTCGATCTTGGCATGCAGTTCTTGCGCGGCGCGGCGAGGCCAGTAAGGATCTCGCAAGAATTCACGAGCCAGGAAGATGAGGTCGGCTTGTCCCGTCGTAAGAATCGTGTCGGCCTGCGCGCCGTCGGTGATCATGCCGACGGCACCGGTCAAAATGTCTGCCTGCTTGCGGATTGCTTCCGCGAAGGGCACCTGATAGCCGAAACCCACCGCGATTTTCTGAAACGGCACGAGCCCAGCGCTCGAAGTGTCGATCAAATCGACGCCCAGTGATTTGAGCCTCTTGCTCAACTCAACCGTTTCGCCGATATCCCAACCGCCATCGGCCCAATCCGTCGCCGACACACGGCAGAACAACGGTAAATTCGCGGGCCAAGCTTCGCGGACTGCTTTTGCGACTTCCAGCGCCAGGCGGATTCGATTGTCGAAGCTGCCGCCGTACTGATCGTCACGCCTGTTGCTCAGCGGCGACAAAAACTGGTGGATTAGATATCCGTGCGCCGCGTGAATCTCCACAATCTGAAATCCCGCAGCCAGCGCACGCTGCGCCGCCTTACGGAACGAAGCAATCACGTCTGCAATTTCGCTCACGCTGAGCGCATGGGGCGTTGTGTATCCGTTGTCGAACGCGACCACGCTCGCTCCAACTGGCTCCCATCCGCCCGCCGCAATGCTCACTGGCTTTCCGCCAAGCCATGGTTCCGCCGTGCTCGCCTTGCGCCCCGCGTGGGCCAATTGCATCCCAACGACGGCGCCTTGCGATTTCACAAACTCGGTGATCGGCCGCCACGACTCGACGTGCGCGTCGTCGTAGATTCCCGCGTCCGCCGCAGAGATTCGCCCTCGCGCTTCGACTGCGCTCGCTTCCGTCATCACCAGCGCCGCGCCACCCACGGCACGGCTGCCCAGATGCACCATGTGCCACGGCTGCGGATGACCATCTTTCGCCGAGTACTCACACATCGGCGAAACCACGATGCGATTTTTCAGCTCAATGTCGCGGATCTTCAGAGGGGTGAACAGCTTCATGCGGAGGGGCTCCAAGGCCGAACTATCGTTACTTTTTTTAACGTTCTTGGGCGTCTAGCGTTTCTTGGGCGTGGGCCTCTGCCCGAAGAGTGCGGTTCCCACGCGGATTTCCGTCGCGCCTTCTTCAATGGCCGCTTCAAAATCGTGCGACATTCCCATCGACAGCACCGGCAACTTGTGTCCGACGTGCGTTTCGAGTTGATCGCGAAGCTCGCGCAGCCGGCGAAAATAAGGCCGCACCGAGCCGGCGTCCTCCAGAAACGGCGGAACACACATGACTCCACTTAGATGAAGCGAAGCGCACTTCGTTACCGCTTCAGCGAGCGAAGGCAGCTCATCCGGCTCAATGCCGCTTTTTGCGGCTTCGTCGCCAATGTGGACTTCCAGCAACACACGTAAAGGCTGCTGCGCAGCCGCGGTCCCTTGTCGCGTGCGATCCAGACGCTGCGCCAGCGCCACATCGTCCACGGAATCCACAGAATGGAATATCGTGGCCGCGCGCGTCGCTTTGTTGCTCTGCAAATGACCAATTAAATGCCACCGCGCGTCGGGGAGATCGGTCAACGCCTGGCGCTTCCCTTCCCATTCCTGGACGCGATTTTCGCCGAATTCGCGCAGGCCTGCTTCGTACGCCGCGCGTATCATCTCCGCAGGATGCGTCTTTGAAACGCCGATCAGCGTAATTTCGGATGGATTGCGACCTGCACGAGCGGCAGCGGCCTCGATGCGTTCGCATACGCGCGCGATATTGTCGCGCAGAATGTTTGAGCTGGGTGTAGGCGCGGAAGACATGGGCTGGTTGCGTGTCTAGGGCACTGCAATCAAGCCCCTACAACATACCATGCGCGGCCGCCCGCGCTCACATCGGGACGATTTTGCCGCGGGAGGCACGGTAGGGTTACACTGGTGCCAACGTGGCAACCACTCCTGGCAGACTCATCGCGATCGAGGGTATCGACGGCAGCGGCAAAGGCACGCAGCTTGAGCTGCTTCAGAAGGCGCTGCGCGAACGCGGCGTTGCAGTACACGCGACGAACTTCCCTCACTATCAATCGTGGTTCGGCACGATGGTCGGCCAATTTTTAAATGGCGACTTTGGCGCGCTCGGAACGGTCGATCCGCATTTCGCGGCACTGCTGTACGCAGGAGACCGCTTCGAAGCCAAGCGCGAACTTACCGACGCGCTCTCGCAAGGGAAGCTCGTACTTGCGGATCGCTACATCGCTTCCAATCTCGCACATCAGACTGGCCGCGTTGCCGTCGCGCAACGCACCGAATTCATCGAGTGGCTTGAGCACCTCGAATACGACATCTACGGTCTGCCACGCGAGGATCGTGTGATTTATTTGCGCGTGCCGCCGGCACAGGCGCAGGCCCTCGTTTCGCAGAAGACCGCGCGCACCTATACGACAGCCAAGCAAGACATCCAGGAAAGCAGCCTGCGTCACTTGCAGGATGCTGCCGAAATGTACGACCTGCTTGCGAAGCGCACACATTGGGCGACTATCGAATGCGTTGATCGAACAACGAACGAAATGCGCACTCCGCAATCGATCAGCGCGGAACTGCTCGACCTCGTGGAGACAACTCTCGGCGCCGATCACGCCGATAGCACTCGCACCGCAACTGCCTCCGCAAAGGAGGCTCGCTAGTCATGGGCTTCTCCGACTTCCTGGGCAACGAGAACATCATCGCGGCTCTCCGCGGCGCGATGCGCGCCGAGCGAGTCCCGCATGCGTTGCTCTTTACCGGCCCGCGCGGCGTCGGCAAATTCACGCTCGCGCGCATGTTCGCGCAAGCCTCCAATTGCGAGCGGCTAAACGATGACTTTTGTGGCGAATGCGACACGTGCCGCCGCATCGCGCCGCTCGCTGACCCGCAGAAACTTCTTGAGCAGGGCCTCAATGAGCGCGGAGAAAGCGCAGACGCCGCCACGGTCGAGCGCGTTCCGCTGATTCTGCAATCGCATCCGGACGTCTGGGCGCTCGTTCCTGACCCCGTCCGTCTCAAAACGCCCGTCGTGCGCCCGCTTCTGCGCATCGGTCAAATACGCGCCGTGCAACGGGCCGCGTACTTCCAGCCGATGGGCAAGCGCCGCGTCTTCATCGTAGACGGCGCCGAAACCATGCGGGGCGAAGTCGCTAACGCATTCCTCAAAATTCTCGAAGAGCCACCCGGCAACGCCACGCTCATTCTGACCGCGCCATCGCCGAACATGCTCTTGCCGACGATCGTGTCGCGTTGCCTGCAATTCCACTTCGCACCCCTTTCGACGGCTGAAGTTGAAAAAATTATTGAAGAGAAAACCGATCGAAAACCCGCCGAGCGCCGACTCGCAGCGCAGCTTTCCGAAGGCAGTCCTGGCCTCGCAATCGAGATGGATGTCGACCAAGCCGTGCAACGCCGGCGCGACGCACTGCGCATTCTGGAAAGGTCCGCCAAGGGCGAAGGCTTTTCGCAACTCTTTGCGGATACCGCTGCGCTCGCCAAAGATCGCGAATCGTCGTTTGACGATCAGCTGCTCATTTTTTACGGCTTGCTTACCGATCTTTTGGAGCTAGCTGCTCACGCCAAACAGCCCCAGTTGCGGAATCCGCACCTGGCGAAGGAACTGGAAGCGCTTTCCAAGGGAATTGCTGTCGAGTGGGTCATGCGTGCAATTGCTGGTTTCGATGAGCTGCATGGGGGCTCGCGCCGCAACCTGAATCGACAGCTCGGTCTTGACGCGTTGGCCGCCTCTTTGGCGCCAAATTCACAACGCGAAGTGGGTTCCCATCGATGAAGTCGACTGGTCCAAAGGGCTAATCGGGACACGTGCAGTTTTCTTTTTCGCACTGTAACCCGGTTCGGGGCGCATGCATCATACGAAAAGATACGACCCCCACCTATAAGGAGCAGTCATGGTGAACCGCAGGATGTTCCGCCCTGGATTTGCGGACATGAAGGATCAAGTGCCTCCAAGACAGCATGGCAACGGCGGTAACAATGGGCCTGCTCCGAGCAAGAAACCTGCGCCGCCAGAGCTTACTCACGCCGAGAATTTCTATTGGGTGAAGCAGATGCAGGCGCGCACGCAGATGGCCATCGTTTTGGATAATGGCGAGATTCTGCGCGGCACCGTCGAATGGTACGACCGCGATTGCATCAAGTTGACGCGTCACGGCGAGCCGAATCTGCTGGTTTTCAAGCGCGTGATCAAGTACGTCCACAAGGACGGCGACGAGGGTTCTGAGGAGTAGTCCCTTCGAGCTCGGAAGGGTCGCCAAACCTCGCTGATGGTCTTTTTGGATTACCAGCGTCCGATAAAATCCGATTGGCAGATCTTGATCGCTATCTCTTTCCCTCTCTTGCTGGATTCTTCTCCATCGAGTGTCCGCCCGCCGCTCCGTAAGTGATCAGCGCCTTAGCCGACAACTTTCCCGCCGGGCTGAACACGTCGCATTCGGTCACCACAAAATTTCGCCCTGCACGCAGTACGTTCGCCTCGGCCCTTACGGTCCCGACAGGGACCGGCTCCAGATAATTGATCTTCATTTCAATCGTCGCGATCGCCGTTCCCAGCGGCACGACGGTGTACGAAGCCATCGCGCCTACCGTATCCGCCAGTGCCGCCAAGATCCCTCCATGCACCACGCCATGAATCTGCTTGTGGTGTGTGTCCGCTCTCAGTCGCATCACGGCCCAGCCTTTGTCTATCGCCTCGAGTGAGAACCCGAGGAACTGTATTGCGTGGCTGTGACGCAGAGCCCGTCGCGCAACTCCAGCCATTTCCGCCGAACCTCTTTTCGCCTTGCCTCGCGCCTGTCCTGCTCGTGTCACGATTCGCCCCTTCTCTGCGTCTAATCCACCCAGAAGAACGCGCCCCAACCAGGCTCCAGGTGTAGTCTCG
>Ga0210393_10000883_pt1 | contig 25688 bp, 30 predicted proteins | sample IncBWC27OmetaG_FD_160068 | JGI IMG/M metagenome (GOLD analysis project Ga0210393, IMG submission 160068) | Forest soil microbial communities from Barre Woods Harvard Forest LTER site, Petersham, Massachusetts, United States - Inc-BW-C-27-O ...
GTCGACGTATCATCCAGAGGATTTTGCGGTTCTGGATTTTATCAAGATCGTCCTGCCGTACGGCACGAACGGGGACGGGCACTGGAGTGGTATCTGCCAATGGCCGCCGGATCTGTTTGCCGCGATGGCGGCCGTGGCCGAACGCTCCGGACTCTATTCCGAACCCACGTTCACGTCATATTGGCTCGAAGGACGATTTGCACCCACGGAGAAATGGATCAAGAAGACCCGCAGCATCGGGGGCCAATGGGCAAAGACCGGAGTGCCGCCGAAGGAGGCGGCGGATTTCTGGGGCATGCTCACCAAACGCATAACGGATGCACGAATCGATGACGAGGGCAGGAAGGCCGAGGAATGGAAGAAGATCGTCTTCCAGCTGCTCGCCATCGCCGATGAGGCATGTGCCGGGGTAGGGTTTCTGGGTCAACCTGTGAAGTCGCGTCAGCCACGCTCCGCAGTTCAGCGGATCAGGACGCGGCGCCGTACGCTCAGTTCATCTTCTATGAGGACTTTCTAATCTGGCGGGAGCGTTGGGAAGAAGAGAAAGTCCGTTCCAAGCGGGAGAAGCGATCCATGCCGCAGGTCATCGGCGGCGACCAGTTACCCTTCTTGCCGCATAGCCTTTGCAAATGGGTGAATCCCGAGGTCTTCTGCGTTCAACCCAAGACGAGCACGCCCACCGTGGGCTATACGCTGCGTTCACTCACTCATCACATCGCGCTTTTGCCGTCCATCGCCAATGTGACGACGCATTGGCACATTGCACATAAACATGACGACGTGTCCCACGCCTTCAATTTGCTGCTGGTGCCGTTTCCCTATTCCATACCTGGAAAGAGCTTCAGTCCCGTTGACGGCACATTCCCCGGCGACTCCAAAAACAGGGTGTTCAAGCTCGATCCGAATATGTGGCTAAGACGAGCCACGCCGAACCAGTTCGCGAGGTTCGTTAAAGAACTCATGATTGCCGCGAACCCGGAAATGGAGCCTGTGACGCCGTTGTTCTTCCCGAGGCCGCCTTGCCGCTCGATTTCGCGCAAGCCGTCGCGGAAATCCTCGCCCGGAGCGGGAAACTGGATCTGTTCATAACGGGGGTTGTTACGGGGACGGAAGCCAATGCGCGCAACTCGGCCGCAATCTACCGCTTCGTGAACGGAAGCGTGATAGACGGCTCCTTTCAGTCGAAACACCATCGCTGGGGTTTGGACGAGGGCCAGATCCGCCGTTATCACCTCGGTCACGTGCTCGATCCGCATTACAAATGGTGGGAACAGATCGATGTCAGCAATCGCGAATGTCACGTGATGCTGTTTCGCGCCAATGCCACCCTTTCAGTGCTCATCTGCGAAGACCTCGCCCGTTACGACCCCGTTCTCACGGTGATGAACGCAATCGGTCCCAATCTCGTCATTGCGCTTTTGATGGACGGACCGCAGCTTGAAAAACGTTGGCCAGGCCGTTACGCGACGGTTCTGGCCGAAGATCCCGGTTCGGCGGTGCTGACGTTGACATCGATGGGAATGGTGGCGCGGTCCGCCATGCCGGCGGACCCGCAGGCACGCGAGATTGCACTCTGGAAGGAACCCACCGGCGAAGCGCGCCCGCTTCGGCTGCCAAAAGGCGATCACGCGCTGTTGCTGACGCTGACCAGCGAGTTGGTCGAACAGTTCACGCTCGATGGCAGGGGCGATGGCGGCGCAACGGCCCAGTTTGCGCTCGGAGCAGCGCACCCGGTGCGTCATCCCGATCCGCCCGGCTGGCTCGGGCCGATCCCATGATCGCGGCGGCGCCTCAAACCTTCTTGATTTTCCGCAGGAAATACCTACACTTGCGATCGGAGAAAGTTCAATGAGCCGTCCCACCACCCTTTCCGAATTGCTGCGCGAAAATCTGAAGCAACTCACGGCCCCCGCGGGTTACGAGGAGTTCAAGAATCGTCTGTCCGCCACCAAGCAAACGCGCAGGCCTCCGACGATCAAAGTGAGCCCGGAAAACAACAATCGCAAGTTCGGCAAACCCAGCGCCGAACAAGATTAGTCATTCGTTAATCGCCGATCGGTCTTTGACGGACCTGGGCAGTCGCCGGGTGCCGTGCGAAGTTGCCGACACCACGCCATGCGGTCCATCCCCAATTGATTGGCGGCGAACAGAGCAGGCTCCGGCCGGTTAGTCAGTCTCAAGTGCTTCGTCACGCTGAACAGGCGCCAGCCGAGTCATCCGTCTTGATATTATCTTTCAATGGGGATTGACTGACACTCTCCGCCAAACCATATCATAAGCAATTGAATCAAAAGAAGTTTTCTAAACAATTCGCAGAAAGCCCCACATTTGACCCCACGCCCATTCACCGCTGGAGTGATGCCATTGGAGTGCTTAGAGAAATCGCTAGCTCCTGACGGGGATCGATGCAAATCCGCCCCTGCAAGGGCCCACCGAGCCCAATGATGGACCCGCCTCTGGAAGCATCAACGGGGCCTGATCGAGACTTTGCCGGCGCTCTCCGCTCCTGCCGCTCGAGTTCTATTCTCGCAAGGGGCTCTTTGAGGTATTTTGTCTCTCAAGTTTTGAAGGGCGCAACCCGGCCTTGGGAACCGCTAGAGCAAGTGTATTACGTGGCTGCATCAGCTAGATGGTGGCCGATCCCATCAGCTCAGCATAGTTGTTTGGCAAATGGGGGGAGTCATGGCACACCCTGGTAGCAGCACACCCCGCATCAGTGAAGCCGAAGCGCTTCAGATGACCATTTTGCGATGCGATCTGGTCGGCTCGACCCGCACGAAGAGGCCACTCGACCTAGAGGGACAACTAGCATTCCAAAGCGCGTTCCAGGAAATCGTTAGCAAAGTCGCAGACCACTATAACGGCGCTCACATCGAAAGGTTTGAGGGTGACGGCGCGATGATCCTCTTTGGATTACCGCGCCCCAGCGAGGATGCGTCGGAATCAGCAATTCGCATGGGATTGGAGCTCATTGATACAATCGAAGCGGCCGAAATTCTTCCTAACGTCCGGCTACAAATTCGTGTCGGTATCGCTTCGGGTCTCGTAGCTGTCCTCAAGCACCTATTGACTCCGCAAAGCGATCGAATAGGCGGAATAACGGTAGATTTGGCCGAGAGACTTAGGGCACTTGCTGGCCCGGGGCAGATTGTCCTTTGCGACACGACGAAACGAGTTGCCGCAGGTTTTTTCAGCTACGATGACCTCGGGGTCGTAGAGGCCAAAGGATTCGATGAAGGCGTACGAGCGTGGCGAATCGCTCGCGCATTGCCCATCGCATCGCGCTTCGAGGCGCGGCATTCTGATGTCTCCCTGAAGGAAATCGTGGGCCGTGCTGACATTCTTGCTCGCCTGTCTAAGGCGTGGGCCTCATCACTTGAAGGCACTGGGCAGGCAGTCTGCCTTTTCGGGGAGGCAGGAGTTGGAAAGTCGCTCCTCGCGCTAACATCGCTTGACGCAGCAACACGCGACGGCGCCACTACGCTGAAGATCGATTGTACGCCCAGCACCGGTAACACGCCGATGTTTCCGATCGGTGTTCTGTTGCAACGAACAGCAAACATTGTACCAGCTTCTTCAGAGGCGGAAAGACACTCGCTTGCGCAACAGCTTCTCGCGCGATTGCTGCCCAATGATGATGTGGAGAGGGCACTAGCCATTCTCGCACCCCTATTCGGGCTTGAAAGTGTGGCGCCACCTGCTGATCTCGCTCCTACTGAGGTGCGTGAACAAACGATTCTCACAGTGCTACAAATCCTCAGGCATCTTGCGACAGAACATCCGCTTGCGATCCTGTGCGAAGACCTGCATTGGGTTGACGATACGACGGCCAAGCTCATCGATCGCCTTGCCGCGGAAATAGCAGCGTTACGCGTGCTTCTGATCGTTACTACCCGGCCGATGTCGGAACCTACATTCGATCTGTCGACGTTTGTCGCGATTGAGCTCCAACCTCTCGATCCATCAACGGCGGCCGATCTCGTGAAATCTATAGCGAAGGGAGCCATACTGCCCGAAGATACCGTCCGACGCATCGTCGACAGGTGCGAAGGTGTACCCCTCGTTCTTGCCGAGATGACGCGCAGCACGATCGAGGCAGCCAGCCATCCGGACGAAGCGAGTCTTGCGGCCCTTTCAGGAGGGGAAGTACCAACGCCGCTGCAGATCGCCGTCCAGGCCCGCCTTTACAGGTGGCCGCAGTTTACGCCGGTTGTACAATCGGCGTCGGTTCTGGGTCGCGAATTTTCCGCAAGTCTTCTTGAGCAGGTGGCGCCGAATGACATTCGATCGCAGATTGTCGATGCAATCGAGGTCTTCACCCGAGAAGGTCTGATCGAAAGATCAACCTTCGGCGCACCCAAGCGCGTTAGATTCAAGCACATGATGATTTGCGAATCGATTTACAACACCCTGCTCGGGAGCGACCGTCAACGTCTTCATTCTCGCATCGCCGATATTTTGCGCGACGACTACAAGGAAACGCCTGACGCCGCGCCCGATCTCATAGCCGAGCACCTTCGCAAAGCAAGACGCTTCGTCGAGGCCATCCAGGTTCGTCTTGCGGCAAGCGGCGATACTGCAGCGATCGGGGCATACGTCGAAACTGAAGGCCACTGTGTTGACGCTCTCGCCATGATCGAAGAGGTGGCGGATCCCGTCGTACGAACGTCACTGCAATTCAGATTGCTGATACAACTCGGCGTGGCGCTGACCGGGCAGCATGGGTATTCAGCCGCAGTCGTGGAAGACACATATCGGCGTGCACACGCGCTCTGCGGGCACAGCGCGGAGGCCGAAATGCTTTATCCCATTATGCGCGGCCTTGCCACAGTCAATCTGGTTCGCGGCAATCTAGTGACAGCATACGATCTGTCCCTTCAGGCTCTTAAGCTGGCCGAGCAGGCAGAGCGAGTAGAATTTCGCATCGATGCGCTAAGCGTGCTTTGTTTCACGACATTGTATTTCGGGCGGCTCGAAAATTGTCGCGTTCTCATAGAAAAGTGCATGGAGCTATACCGTAGCGCCGACGGGCATCGATTGGTTTACCCAGTGCCGCAGGACGCGGGAACCGCCGCGATCACCTTGCTCCCCACGGTCATGTGGCTGCTCGGAGACTCGCAGGCTGCCGAAGACGCGATCGATGAAGGTCTCGCGCATATCGAACGTCTAAGTCGAGACTTCGACAAGGCGATAGTTCATTGCTGGATCGCTGGTACCCGGATCACGCAGCGGCGATACGCCGAGGCCCTCAAGCATGCCGAATGTGCCGTGCAAATGGCGCAGCAGCACGGTTATCAGGAATGGCACGCGCATGGTCTGCTTCTCGGTTCTATCGCGCAAGGTGCGCTACGCCCTGATCCCGAGGCCGTCGCTCAGGCTACGGCCATCTACGAGGCTTTTGAAAAGGCTGGGGTAGGCGTGAACGCGCCATACTATCTTTGGGGTATCGCCATCGGACTGATCCAAGCTGGTGATGCCAAGGGAGCTTTACAAAAGATTAAAGAGGCGTTGACTCGTGCCGAGGAGAGGCGGGAATTGCGGATGAACTCCGAGTTGCTGGTTCTTCAGGCAGAAATCACATCCGATGACAGCAGCGCCGAATTGCTCGCCAGAGCGCTGTCGCTCGCCGAGGAACAGGGCGCGGTGGCGAACGCGTTGCGGGCAGCGACCGCGATCGCATTGCGATCAGAACACGACAAGGCCAGGAGAGACTACGCGCAAGCGACGCTCGACATGCTCGACGGTCGGTCGCCCTGCCCCGTGCAGCGCGATTGGATGAAGCAACGCCTGCACATCCTCCGGCCGGGGTGTGAAGGGAGGGCCGCCGAATGATGATAGGTTGCCTTCGTCAGCGGGAACCAACAGAACCGACAGGTGGAAACTGCCGATTAATTAAAGCCGTCGCGGATCTTCAGTTCCAGTGAACAGCGCATGCGGTACCAATTGCCGGGAACAAGGCTAATGCTGTCTTCGTCACCTTCGGCAATACCAAAAAGCGAGCACATCGTTTTCCACGCCGTGGGCGCGGTCGTTTCGGAACGTAGTATCAGCGTCGCTGTGCTATTCGGTATCACCATTTGAGGGAGTTCGTCGGCAATGAACGTGCCCTCGATCAGGGTGGTTTCGGCCTTCCATTTCTCCAAAAGCCCCTCCTCCCCTATCGGAGAAACCTGGATCGAACGCAGCTTCCTGATTGAATCAGGTATCACTGAGCGCGCGAATGAACGGCGGAATGCAGCGTCACGAATATCATCCTGTCCCCAACGCAGTGGAACGGGCGATGAGCTTTGTGACGCCAGCCTCAAATCGATTCGTTGAAACGCACCCCAGTTTCCGTCCTGATCGAACGGGCAATCCAGCCTCACAATCCGCTCGCCGAGCCCTTTCCCCGTAGTGTCCACAAGGCGGATTTCCTTGATACTTGCAAGCTCTTCGGGTCTCTCGCTCTTGACAGATAGCCGGCCGTCCGGCCGCAGTCGTTCGAGCCTTCCATCAACCGACACGCAAAAATCCGCCATCCACTTGTCGAACCCCTGCACACTGCGCCCGACGATCTTGGACCACGAATTGTCAACAAAAATAGCAGGAACGAACGTTGCGGGACTGTGGGCTTGCGCCGCATCTTCGTCCACACGACCCACAAGCAGACGCACCACCAACTCGTGCTGAGATTGATAGTCATGCGCCCGCAGTGGAGGCGTGGCTTCCTTCAATCTCATTTTGCCATATCGTAGCAGTTCAACCATTATGGTAGAGCTCGCAACCTGATACCGGAAATCGGGTATCGGATTGCGAATCACCGGCGAACCGGGCCCCCGCGTCGAACCGAGCGGCTCAAAATGGAAATTCAAGCGCTCAACCATCTTGTTCAATAGGCGCGCGCGCGCAGTTTTGTCAGGCACGCCAAGCTCGTCGAGGTTAAGTCGAAATCCGAGCACCTCGACATCGTCGAACTGAAACGGTGGTATACCGAACTCTTGCGCACGGCTGACAAGCTGCAATCGGTCACTAGGAAAGTCCGGTGGCCAACTCGGCAAATCCATCGTGCCGTACCAGACAGCCTTCGGAGTAACGTTCCCGCTCCTGAGTAGTGCCAAGCTGGGAAACCTTGGAGACTTTACGATCAGAGCGAGACTCTGCGGAGTCACCGCGATCGTATCGGAGCGCTTGGGCGACCACCAGACCTGCCTCCGCCTGATCCACGTCGCGGGAAAAGCGTAGTCGGCCGCCTCCTGTGACTGCTCATATGATGCCTCAAGTTGAGCTACTGACTCCAGAGAGGGCGGCGGTTGCGTAATGCCCGCGATCGATATCAATTCAGCGTCGTAGTCTATTTGGTCCGACTCTAGAAAACACGCACTGCGTACTCGTAGCACCGCATTCGCGTTGTCAATGATCGCGTCGACTAGGGGGAATCCGCGGTCGCGCCAAATGCTGGAGGCTTTGGCCCCGTTCGCGAAACCAACAGCACACTGGAGCTTCTTTGGCGCTTCTATACTGTCCACTTTCGAAAGCAGGACCGCGATTTCGCCGAGCTCCTCTTCCTGAATAATCTCGATTGCCCAGCCGCTAGCGTGGTCTGGCGCCGGTACCTGCGACGGTATCGGTGTTGCAGCTTCAGCGGCCTGGGGCGCGAACGTAACCAACCAGAATTTCGCCATTACGCTACTCTCTTTTCCAGCTTGGTATTCCGCAAAGCTCCTTCAGGTCTTTCGAAATCCCCGAGGTTCAACGACAGCACGTCGGACGGGGTTACCCACCCAATCTTGTCGCCGCTCGCAATGCCACGCGAGACAGCCACGACGAGCTGGGCCGTGTGTTGATAGACGTTGGGTATTTCCCATCTCCAATCAATCAGGCGCGTGCAGTACAAATCCTCGATTTCGAGCACAACGGCGTTCCGCTCTTGAGCAAGCGATTCGGCGGATGGCCCGTCGGGCATTGACGCCAAGGCCATCTTTGTCATCCCTCGCACCAGGGGCAGACTGCCGAGCGAGGCGAACGTTGAGCCAACCTGAAGAGCAACACGCCCGGCAGCGCCCATCTGTAGGTAAGATTCAATCGTCCGCGAAGACAAACAATGTCGCGAGACCGTAAGTCTGGCGGTCAACGTGTCGATTAGATTGACCGCGGATCCGATGCCGTGACACGTTGCTTGCGACCGGCTGTCATCTAAAGGGAACCGACCGAAGTCGAACATGCGCTCGAGCTTCCCAAAAGGCTCGTGCCATATCACCATCTTTTCGACCGACTTACCTTCAAATGGCTTGCTCCGAATAACAATCACCTCTTCCCGCAGCGACCTCGCGATCGTTTGGGCGCTGCCCCTCGAGAAGTCGCCTAGCGACGACATCGCTACCCGAACTGCACCTAACACTTCGCCGTCTTTCACGCGCTTTTTAGTCTTCAACTCATGCAGCGCTACGTCTAGCAGACTGTCGGAACTGGCAGCTATGTGGCCGGCTCCGGACACAATCGCGATCTTCCTTTGGGCGGCAGCGCGCGCAAGATCATCCAGCTTGCGATAGACATCCAATTCACCGTTGATATCCACGTAGTGACAACCCACCTCCAGCGCTGCTTTCGCCAATCTTTCGGCCGTGAATGCGAACGGTCCGGCGGCATTTATAACAACATGTATGTCCTCAATTTGCTGTTTCAGCTGAACAGGATTTCCCAATCCGAAGCAGCGAAATGGCATCGAGTACTTCTTCGAAACCTCGCGGAGATTTTTCAGGTCACGGGCGGCGAGGATCATTTGATACTTTTCGCCACCGTGCGCGCCGGACATGTTCATCACTTTGCCCTCGGCGGCTATCAGCCGGCCAGAGTAGCCGGTCGCACCGTACAGCAGAATGTTGTACCCCATTGCGCGCTCCTTTTCGTGATCTCAGTGCGAGCGCCACGCCACCCATATGATAAGACTTCGGATGAAGCTTCGATCGCGGTTTTCAGGCAGCCCTGCAAAATAATTGTCGAATTCATATAAAGCAGCGCCGCCCAGAGCGTGCGCGACGCCGCGCGCGTGATGCAAGGCTCGTGTGCTTTCGAACAGCGCCCGAATCCAGGCTATCTCGGTTTCACGTCGCTCCGATCGCTCGCGCCCAAGAAATTCCTTGAGCCTACCTAGCTCGCTACCGCGCGCGTGACGTAACGCATGGATCACCATCAGAGTCCGCTTTCCCTCAAGCAAATCTCCGTTGATCTCCTTGCCGTACCGAGCACCGGGCTCGAGATTTAGAATGTCGTCCTGGATCTGAAATGCGGCACCAAAGAAAAATCCTAGCCGGATCAATGGATCCAGCGGCATGCGCCCTCGCGCCCCGATCAGACATCCGACCCGCATAGGATGAATGGTCGCCAGCCAGCACGTTTTCTGAAGGGCCATCTGAAGGTAGTCCGCGTCGCCGAGATCGGTGCGGTTGTCGCGCCGCCATCCCAGCTCAAGAGCCTGTCCTTCCGCGCTCTCCCAAGCGACGCGCTCAGTCTCCTCGAAAATACGTAATGCAGTCGCAATTCCTAGCCGGTAGATGTTCTCCTTCAGAGGACGCAAGCTCAGCAAGCCTAAGGCATCTCCGGCATTGATCGCGAGCGGTACTCCATGAATCGCGTGGAGCGTTGGTGCGCCTCGCCGCTCATCGCTGGCGTCTTCAACGTCATCATGGACCAGCAGTGCGTTGTGAAGTAATTCTATTGCAACTGCCGACGGAATTGCGTCCTCAAGCTTGGCACCCGCCAGCCGCGCTGTGGCGATACAGAGACTGGACCGCAACATCTTCCCTCGACGCTTGGGGTAGTCGGCAAGTAGCTGGTAAAGATAAGAGCGCGGCTCGCACTGAGTGAGGTACTTTCGCATGCATGCGCGAGTAAGTTCACCATACTCACTCAGCACGTCCTGGACTAGCAGCTCGTCAATACCGCTAAAATTCAACTCATCTCTGCAATCCATGGCTGTCTCGCTACAGCTCGATCTCTATAACCCCGAGTTGTTCGCCGGTTTCACTGCATACCGCGGCTCTCCAGCATCCGAGCGTATCAATCGAGGCCGTCGAAAGCGTAAGTAGCACTTCGCCAGTGGCGCTCCTAACAAGGGACGCCTCAAGGGGACCGGACTCGATATGCGAGACGCTGTAGAAGTAGATCCTGGTTTGTTCGATCGGCTCTCGGCTTGCGAATTCCAGCTTCCGGACGCGAACCGGTCGTCCCTTCCCTGTAAGAACAATCCTCGCGCCACGTGCATCTGACGATTGGACCGGCTCCGTAGCCGGCGCCCCCTGATTCGGTAGGTCCAAGGACGGATCGCGATCTGGTACTAATCCGAGCAGGGAGCCGATGACTCTGTACTGCGCAGTCGACACTCGCTTGAGACGGCTGTCGTCGGCCAGGAATGCTTCGACCCAGCCAAGCGCACTCATCATGGTGTCGGTCACGAGGTCCTGGGTGGCGTCGACAGCCTTGCGTGGGCTCTGCCCGCCAACCGCGCGGTCGCCCGCCCGCCGCAAGCGCTGTGAAAGTCGCGTGCTGCGCGCGACGTTGGCCTGAGCAATCTTGTAAGCCATTCGTACCGCGGCAACTACTGCATCCTCGGTGGTACTAGGCCCGCCTTGGCTCGGGTCAACCGAACGAAAAAGCGTCCCAGTCGTGCGGACCGGTCCGTCGCGTTCTACCGGTGGCCGCGACCAACGCTCTCTATTCTGGTTAGCTTCAGGATTTGTCATGGATGATCGTAACCGACAATGGAGTTGAGTTCAGGCTTGCCCGAAATGGCGTGAGCAGCGAGCATGCCAGACATGACAGCAGCCTCGACGCACCCTGTATCGAGACCACAGGCGGTCCAATCCCCGGCGATGGTCATGTTCTCCACTGAGCGATCGAGCGGTGAGATGCGATGGACGATTGAGCCGGGAAGTGAAAGCGTATAGCGATCTGAGCCCTCAAAGTTCGCTTCGACGTGTTTGGCTATCACATCGTTCTTTGCCGTCCTCCCTTCAGAGAACGCGGACGGCCAAATTGGTTTCATGCCCCGCGTAAGCATTAGGTCCAAATTTTCCGCTACTTTGGCCTTTAACAGGCATCGCTCTAGAATTGGCTGCAAGCTCTGTTTCAATTCGCTTGACGATCCGTTCCAGCTGGTGAACGGAAATCGCCTCACAATTTCCTCTAAATCCCCCGGAGGGGTATCAAATGCTCCTTCGCGACCGGTTAGCAACTTTTCTTGTGCAATTGACATTATAAGGTTCGGCGTACTCGTGACTGATGTCGTCGCAGGCGCCCGTTTCCTAACTTCGTCGATAATTTTCGGCAGGGCGCTACGGACACCTTTCCTCACGTTCTCGATGACGGACTCTGGGAGTGTTGCGCAGAAATAGGCAACCGAGCGCGCCTCTTCGAAATCGCTTTGCGTTTTTCCGGTTCTGGTGCGCCAGGCCCGCTCGGTCGCGAGCGCATGCGTCATGTCGGCCCAGGTGTCAAACGAACTGCCCAGCGCACTGAAGATTCCCGATCCGCGATACCAACCGAGATCGTGAAGGTCTCTCTTCATCCATACCTGTGCAGACTGGGTGGCTATCGTTTTAACTTGCGCGGCCATCGTCGCCCATTTGGGCGGCAATTTTGCAAACTCCGCTTCTTTGACGCAGGCTTTGAAGTCCTCAATGCCCAACGCAAAAATCACGCAATCGAAATCATCACCCAAGTGAATTGTTTTGCTGCCAGGATCGGGCTTCAGCGCTTCCCTGAATGCTTGAGCCGCGCGATCCGGCCAACATCCGAACTCGTCAAGCGCATGACTGCTGCAAGCATCAAGCTCGTCCGGATCGCCGCGTGTTGCAAACGTAAGCGAGGAGACATAGCGACTGCCCTTCTTCTCTGCCTTGAGCTCTACTGCTTCCAATCCATGCAGAAAATGAAAATGCACCGGCGACCCAGCCGTGAATTGACCATCCTCACCCCTTACCTTGCGACCGGCCAGCAGGACCCTGTAGAGCGGAGCAAACACCGCATCCCCCATCCCTGACCGGATGCGCCAGAACATGGCACCGCGATAGGTGAACAGCATGCGAAACGCTCCTCGCAGCGCGACGCCAGCTGCCAGCTGTGGTCGACTTCGCTCTCCGTTTCGGTAAGCGAACGCAAAGTCATAGTTTCCGACCAGGTACCTGCTCTCAAGAGATTCGAACGTTGCGCCGTTCTGCAGCAACCACTTCCGATAATCAAAGTGATTTATGGAATCGAGGCCCCTCTCGTCGAACGGTACACGATCACGCAACAAACCGACCAAAGTTGTCAGCACGATATCGATCATCTCGCTTCTGATTCGGACGTGCTCATCAATCGATGTGACGTCATTAAGAAATTTGCGCGTCTGCGCGGCGATCGCTTCCATCAACTTGAGCGGGGACGTTGCCGCTTGTGGCGCAAAATCATCCAGGGTCTGCAACCAGCGTTCAAGGATCGTGACCGATTGCAGGAGTACCGCTGCTCCCGTCAACGAGCTGTTCCGCAGTAGTTTGGTCATGCGATCTATTGCGAGGCTCACCGACGTCGTAGTGTTGATGGAAAAATCAGCATCTACGGCGTCGTCATGCCTTGATCGCGCATCAGGCCGAGGCCGACCGGGAATATCATCTTTTGGGGTTCCAATGACGCTGAGCATTAATGTTTTGAGCAACTCAAAACTGCGCTGCAGGTAGTACGAAAGGGTGAACGGATTCGTCTGCGCGTCGAAGTCCGTACCGGGAAGGCCTTCGCCAGGAGGAAAGTAGCCGGACCACATGACCCAGTCGTTTAGCGGCTCGGGCCGCGCCACGCCGATTAGTGGTTCGGGGAAGAACGCGTCCTCGATGCTATCGTGAACGGTCCGCATTGCGGGACTTCCATTGCCAGCCGCCCGCGACTTGTGCCACTGAGCTTCATCATAGCACTCGCGCATCATGCGGAAGGCATTTTCGTAATAGCCTAACCATACATGGAGACCGTGATCGAGGATGCGCCCATCGGCGTTGCGAACCGATGCGCACTTCCCGCCCAGCCGCCAACTCCGCTCATAAACGTGAATTTCGTACCCCGGTTGTTGTGAGAGGTGCCAAGCCGCAGACATCCCTGCACAGCCGCCACCAATAATTACCACCTGCACAGGTTTATCACGCACCTGCGGTAACTTGCGGGAGCCCATCATGGCTTGCTTGCCTCCCCACGACTGGGCAGACTAGCAATTGTTCCACGGAATGGCGAGCCCCCAGGTTGAATGGTCCGAACGCCCTTTGACCTGGGCCTACAGTATGCTTTCGGCACTATAGATGCAGCGTCACCACAGTAGATGCAGCGTCACCAAAGTGCGACCACCCGACGAGCTTCCTAACCGGGCAAGGTCCAGCTCATTACGCGGCCTGGCCTGTTTCCGGACTATCGACGGGCTTCAACGGGCCGTTGGCGTATAATGACCATCACACTGGTCCCATCGGGCCGCGGCCGATGTGCTTTCGAGCCCAGAGGGGAACGAGCGATGGACAAGCAGAGAATCAGAGTGCTGCGTCACGCTCAGCTATATGGACACCTTATCAACCGAACTGGCAGGCTCTACTACCCCGGCGGCAGCCATCCTGTTTGTAGCGAGCAGACTGCTCATGAGATGGTCAGAGCTGGGTGGCTGGTGCACAGCCGTGACAGATACGAGATTACAGCCGTGGGACTGCAAGTCCTGGAACTGGAACCCACACGGTAGCTTGGCGCGGCCGCGGCCCAAACAAAGCCCCGGAGCCGGCAGGGGTAGGTGACGCATCGCTGCCGGGCTCTGACAGCACGTTCAGCATGCAGAATTGAATCTGGTCAGAGCGAGCGGCCTTTGCGAGTAACGTAAAGCACGCGCTGCACGACTAACGTACCAACGCCGACGTCGAACGGAGCGGAGACTGCACCCGCCAGAACGTATTATAGTCGCCACGGCGCCGCCGCTTTGGATCCGGTTTCCTTAGCCGAAAGAAGAATTCGTCATGCACCGCCGAATCAAAATTCTTGGTTGGATCGCGATGTTCCTTGACACCGGAAGCGCGACCCGGAGGGAAAGCAGCACCGAACGTCTCACGAGCGACTCTTAGTGTTGGAGATGACGGTCGCGCATGCCGGCATCGATCCAAGCGATAGTCGGTACGGGACAGGAGCCCGCCTGTTCGGCAAGCTACCTCGGAATGCAGACCGTTGGCCAACGATATTTCAGCGCAAGTTCGGCTCGGCTCTTTGTGGAAAGGCTGGGCCGCAGGATCGAGGCGAACGATCAAGAGGACCTCGAGATATTTAGCGCTTCGACAATTGAATCGGCGAGAGCTTCCGCGATGCAGTTATAGCTCCAGTCATTTTGATGAAGCATGTTGCCGTCAAAGTTGCAAATCATCTGGTCGAAGGGAATGCTTGCGGCCTTGTTCCAGTATTTCATGATCTCATATCTATTGAAGACGCTAACCTGCGATTCTTTCGCCGCAGCTGCGATCAGTTTCAGCATCTCGTCGGTTGCAGGCATTGTCCCTGCTGTCAGAAGGGCCGGTGCATACTGCAAATTCATGAGTATGACGTCGGCATTGCCATCCGCCAGCCGGCGGAGGCCCTTGATAATCGCTGCCTGCACATCATCAAGAAAGTAATTCTTCCAAGCGGCGTTGGTGCCCACCTGCCAAATCACGAGTGAGGGGCTATTGCCAAACACATCGGTCTTAAACCTTGCCGCCTCATCCGGTGCTTCCTGCCCTCCGATGCCAAGATTGAGAACCTTGATCGACCGCTGTGGGAAGCGATCCGATAAGTGGGCATTCAGTCGCTTTGGATAAGAATCGGCTGGGCCGGCACCATCCCCTGCCGTAGAAGATGATCCGATTGCGACAATATTTATGCCTTCTTGCCGATCCAGAGCATCAGCGAGCTTCGGGAGCGCTCGCCCCAAGCTTCGAATTTCACGCGGTACATTGCAGGACAGCGGCATGCGCGGCTCCTCTAACTCACCTGTTCCCTGGATGTCAGCGTCTAGAGATGACCTTGCTCTGCGCTCGCGCTCCGTCGAACGCGACTACAGATCACGAACGTTTGCCACAAACAAACTGACCGGCAATATGCCTCCAGTTCCTTGATTCTCTGTCTGTCGCGCCCTTCTGGACTGCGTTGGAATACGGCAACGCGAGCCATCAAGAAGGCCTCTTCCTCATCGTCGGCCCCCTTCAATTCTCCTCCGCCGCACGATGCGGCTTGACTTATTCCCCAGCTCGACTTGGGTGCGGCCGACCATCACCAGCTGATGGCCGGCCCTTCTTTTTGGACCAGTCCTGGAGCGGATGAAACTCAATTAAAGCCGGTCATGCTTCCCCAGCCGCCCATGCCGCCGGACTCCGTCTGGGGCAAAGCGGGCGCCGGTTGGAAGGCCGGTTGGATTGGACGGACGCTGATCGGCCCGTTCACCTGATTGTAGGCTCCTCGAAAATGGCTGAGGTGGGCCTTGCTGCGGTGGTGGTAGGGGGAAGCCGCTGCTATTTGGACCGCCAATCCTGAGATCAGCAGCGCACCAAAGATGGTGAGTGCAGTTTTATTCATGGTGGTCTCCGTTGGTTAGACTTGGAGAAAGGCCTCGCGCGCCTCGCTCCGTGGATGGCGTCGAGTCTTGATGCGACACATCAATTGGTTCGAACGTATGCCGCACGTTCACGAGTGACGTGTTGGCCATCCCACATTTCACGAAGTCTTGACAGCCAGCCGACATCAACCTGTGCGCGAAGGGCGGTACACCGTCGCAGGTGATTTGTAGAGGCTTCGAACGAGCCGCATCAGGATAGAATTTGATTCGGGGAGGCTAGCTACGCTTCGTCCACACCGTCGATGCTCATGGCACCCGCGCCGTAGGTCATCACGTAAAGGAAGCCGCCTGCCATCACTAAGTTCTTATAGAAATGGATCATGTTGTTAAAATCCCCGGCAGCCAGGTGCACGCTAAAGCCGGTGCCTAGGCAAAAAACGACGAGCGCTGCAGCCACCCACCGAATCTTGAAACCTACTAGGATGCCCAATCCAGCGAGAAGATGGAAAACGATAGAAATCCAAACCGCCACATCGGGAATTGGCACATGGACGTTCGCAAAATACTTTGCCGTCGCGGTTGGATCGCGCAGCTGGAGGATGCCGTCCCAGATGAAAAGGCTAGACATCAACAAGCGCGCAAGCGGAGGCAAGTAGGCTTTCATGGCGTGCATGGCTCGTCGCTCCCAACTTCTTGTCCGGAAAGGGCATCGTATTGGCTCAAACCAGCACCAGGGAAAAATCGGATTGCGAGAAAAAAACTTCTCGATCCCACAATCGCCGAGCATCGTGGCCACATCGCGCCAATGCTGACATTCGACACCGTATGTTGACAGTCAGCAGACCAGGACTGGAGAGACCAGGCGGAAAAATGGATAAAGCTAGCCCGACAAGCCGAAGCGGGAACTTTTCCAACTTCGCGCACGATGCCCTGGTGGGGCGCGGCGGCGACAGGCCAAGGCGCGGGCGACTGGCGCCTGGTCGAGATCGGGCTGAAAGCCCAGAAATAGTCGGGATGGTTGGCAAGCGAAGACCGGGACGATTTACCCTGAAGAACGAACGCGAAGTGAATGCAATGGCAGCGAACGGAGCAACTGCATCGGAGATCGCCGCCAAAGCTGGGGAAATCTGCTTGCGCGCCCGCTTGTGAATACGCGGGATAAGGCCAAAATCAGAGGCTCGCACTCTGCACATGCCATTGTGCGACTTTCTAGCGATTTCGCAGAATCCGCCGGAGGAAAAACCTTATGGATATTGCCGCAGGCCTCGCACTTCTAAGCCAAGCCACCAGCATCGTGAAAAATTCGCGGCAGATTGAAAAAGGTTTCGATGTCGCCGCTCTCAAGGCGCAGATGGCAGAATTGTACGGAACGTTAGCAGACGTGAAGATCGCGAGAATCGATGCACGACAAAGACGAGAAGATCAGGCAACCTGAAGAGAAAATTTCGACGCTAACTTCAGGCGAATCGTGCCCAATCTGTTCTGAGGGCCGAATGAAGATTGTCTTATCACGCGGGCATCCACAACTTGGCCGCTTGGGCGTTCAGGAAAGAACTTTAAAGTGCGATAAGTGCGAGCACACAGAAAAACGAATGTTCGATCCGACTGGTGTGACAAAGCGCAAATAGACCCCGCCTCGCGCATCAGGAACGCACCCTAGCGGCTTCCCCTCCGCCCCGGTCGGTGCAATCATGGGGCATCCGGTCGGGCCAGACTGCTGACGAAGATCGCTACAGCGATTGATCAGCTGGGTTTCAGATGGATTGGTTTGAAAAGCTCACAGGATTTCGCGAAACGAGCTACTACGAAACGCGCGCCAAGCTCAAGGTTGAAGGCCGCCAACTGCAATCCCTCATTAACGGGAAGAGCTACGACATCGGAGACCTCGAATTGGTGTCACTGCAAACAATGTGTGAAAGAGTCAAATCATCAGGCGGTCTGCCTGGGCGGCTAAAGGTAAGTGTGGTGACCGGCGATGTCCGGAATATGCATAAATCACCTGAGAACACTGGAGCTCTGTTTCGGCATCAGCAAAATCAGCTTTGCCGCTTGCGCTTAGATTTGTTCTTTCGATGCTCGTTGAGTCTCACCACAGCACGCTAGGCTTTTCATCTCTCGGGCGTAGCGACGCACTTGCTCGGCCCGCTATTGTATGACATCATAAAACCATGAAGCTGTCAGCAATAAATAGCGCTAAAAAATCAAAACGTGGCAGGCCTACCGTCGAGAGCAAAGCGATCAATGTCCGTATGGCGATCGACGCCATAAAATCCCTTGACGCATGGCGTCGCCAGCAAGAGGACCTTCCCGGCCGCCCCGAAGCCATCCGCCGCCTCATCGCCGCCGGACTAGAGGCGACATCAAAGAAGGGCGGGAAGCGATGAGTGGACCTTCAGACCAACTGCGCGCCATTTCATGGAGGAATACAAGAATGCGGCATGAAGGCTCACTTTCCCTTCCGGCATCGCGGCCTTTCACCGCCACCGGGGTTGCCCCGCAGGCAAATCAGATTTCGTTCTTGCACCTTCCAAGTGTGATGTCATGCGCAAATTGGCCGACCAAACCTCACTCCACATGATCTGGGCCGGCGGTTCGTAGTTGTCGGCTTTGCTCGCCGCACTCGATCCACTTATCGTCGCGCTGGATCTTCCTGATCCAGCTTTAGTGTTGCCAATTGGGAAGAACCGTTGTATGGCTATCTCAAGAAAACCGTACACAACGCATGGATAAGCATATGGTGGCTAAGCAAAAACAGGCCGAAGCAGTCGCCTACATTCGGACCTCATCTGCGGCGAATGTCGGTGCCGACAAAGACAGTGACAAACGTCAGCGAGCCGCGATCGAAAGCTTCGCGAAGCGCGCAGGGTTCAGGCTTGTCGATGAATTTACGGATGCCGCTGTGTCAGGTGCTGACCCGATCGAATCGCGAAAAGGTTTTGCCGCCCTCCTCGATCGAATCGAGGGTAACTCCGTCAGGACCGTCATCGTGGAAGATGCCAGCCGGTTTGCCCGCGAGCTAATGACCCAAGAATTAGGAATACTCACTCTAATCAACCGAGGAGTCCGCGTTCTTACTGCATCGGGAGACGACCTAACCGACAGCAGCGATCCTTCTCGTGTCATGATGCGTCAGATCGCAGGGGCATTTCATCAATATGAAAAGGCACGCCTAGTGGCTAAGCTCCGAGCGGCCAGGCAGCGCAGCAAAGAACGTGAAGGCAAGTGCGAAGGTCGCAAATCCTGGGCAGAGATCAATCCGGAGCTAGTCAGAGAAGCCAGACGGCTGAGACGCCGGTCGCCCAGAGGCTTCCAGCGGTCCCTACGTGAGATCGCGGCAGAGCTTGCGAAGCTTGGATACGTCAATGAACGCGGGGTAAGATTTTCGGCGTCATCCGTACAATCGATGCTGGCCTGAAACAGCTCGCGCGTTTGTCGGCGCCTGTTTCACGACGCCAAAGGGCCAGCCTCGCTTCATTTCGCACGTCATTTATGCACTAGAATAACGACCAAAAATCAGCGTCAGTAGTTTAGTGCACAATTCATGATTTTCGCACGGGGCCGAAGCAATGTCCGCTACACGGGGCTCTGCCAATTCATCGTCACCTCTGAGTTTGACCCGTTCCGGATATCGGTGAACTACACCGACGTTGGAGCTCGGGGCGCAGGGTGGTAACTTCGCCTAGATATGAGAAAATCCGATATCATCTGTCCTAGATGGAGTGCTGGCGGCGACGTCTTTCATTTCGGGTGACAAAGAATGTTAGTTGGCGCGCCAAAAGAAACCAAAGACAACGAATTTCGGGCCGGCTTGACGCCCGCCACGGTTGCCGAGCTCACGCATCGCGGCCACGCGGTTATTATTGAGAAGTCCACCGGCGTCGGGTCGGGCCTGACGGACGATGAATATTGCAATGCCGGGGCTAAAATTGTCGACACACCGCAGGAAATATTTGCTCGCGCTGAAATGGTCGTCAAAGTGAAGGAGCCGCTGGATGGCGAGCGCAAGATGTTGCGACGCGGCCAGATTTTGTTCACTTATCTGCATCTCGCGCCTGATTTGGTGCAAACGCAGGACTTGATCTCGAGCGGCTCCGTATGCATCGCGTATGAAACAGTTACCGCCTCGTCAGGAGGACTGCCGCTCCTCACGCCGATGTCGGAAGTCGCCGGTCGCCTCGCGCCGCAAGTCGGTGCTCATGCGCTTGAAAAGGAGCCCGGCGGGCGTGGTGTTCTCCTAGGCGGCGTTCCCGGCGCTCCGGCGGCGGATGTGCTGATCATAGGCGGCGGCGTCGCCGGCACCAACGCCGCGACAATCGCACTCGGCATGGGCGCTCAGGTGACGATTCTCGACCGTTCGCTCGAGGTTCTGCGGCGCCTCGCGACCCAGTTCGACGGCCGCGCACGCACGATCTTCTCGACGCGCGCCGCGATCGCTGACCTCGTCACTAAAGCTGATCTCGTAATCGGCGCGGTGCTCGTGCCAGGGGCTTCCGCGCCAAAACTCATTACTCGCACAATGCTAAAGACGATGAAGCAGGGCTCCGTGTTCGTCGACATCGCCATCGACCAGGGCGGGTGTGCCGAAACGTCGAGGCCGACGACCCATTCCGATCCGACCTTTGTGGTCGATGGTGTGGTGCATTATTGCGTTGCCAATATGCCGGGAGCGGTCGCACGTACGTCGACCTTTGCGCTCAACAACGCCACCTTGCCCTTCACATTGCAGCTTGCCGATAAGGGTTGGCGCCAAGCTTTGAAGGACGACATCCATTTGCGTAACGGCCTCAATGTCTGCGACGGCAAGATCACCTGCAAGCCGGTGGCGGACGCGCACGGACTTGAGTTTACGCCAGCGGAGGCGTTCATCGACTGAAAGACCCGGTCGCCTGCGAGTTTGGTGCATGTCGACGTGGTTCCCCAAATCGCTATTCAATCGTCGCGCCTACGGCTCGGAGAATTTGAGACACATGCCGCAAACGGACTTTTGCAACACCATCCTCCCGTCAGCAGAAAATAAGCGGCTTTAACAAATTAAGGGCGGTTAAACCGCTTCATCGCAGCCGTCGATGCGGGATGTTGCGCCAGATCAAGGTCTGGTGGGTCAGGGCCGTTATTTTTGATTATGACCGCTTGATCTTCACCGCGAAAGGGGCTCGCCACCTCGTTCTCAATTCGCTTTTTTCTCGGCGCCTGTCGGTTTTTGCATAATGGGCCTCGGCTCTTGGTATTTTACGGTTGCGTGCGCTGCAGCCAACGCCTGCGGCAGTGGCCATCGGCCAAGCGATTGGAGTGACGAACATGATGTCGACAAGATTGCCGCTTTGGCTTCGTTTTTTCCTGCTTCTCGGTGTCGTCGTTTTTGCCGCAGGCGCGGGTCTCCTTGCCTATCGGTACTACACTCGCCCGGCAACGCTGACCCTGGCGGTCGGCTCGATCGACGGCGAGGCTGCCAAGGCAATGTCAGCGATAGCAAGCGAGCTCGTTTCAACGAACGCGCCGGTGCGGCTCAAGGTCATCGACAGCGGCACCGCGCTTGAGGCCGCCAACGCCTTCTCCGCGGGTAAGGTCGATCTCGCCGTGGTTCGCGGCGATGTCGGCGATTTGTCACAGGCGCAAGCCGTCGTCGTCGTCAGCCATATGGTCGTACTGATCATCGCGCCGCCGGGATCGTCCATCGACAGCATAGATGGCCTAAAGGGACACACGGTCGGCGTGGTCGGCGGCGTACCGAACGCCAAAATTGTCGATGTGCTGACCAGGGAATATGATCTGGCGAGCGCAAAAGTTGTATTCAAGAACCTTGCTTTGACGGATGTCCGGCAAGCCATTCAGTCAAAACAGGTCAGTGCCCTGCTTGTCGTGATCCCGCTCGCCGAGAAATACCTCTCGCTCGTTCGCGGATTTTTTCAGCTCGACCATAAAAAGGTCCCGGTACTGATCTCCATCGAGTCCGCGGCAGCAATTGCAGAGGCCGAACGTTCCTTTGAAAGTTTCGACGTCCCGAAGGGCACGCTGCGGGGATCACCGCCGGTCCCGGAAGACGACCTGACAACCTTGCGGACCTCGCTATACCTGGTTGCGCACAAGAAGCTCGGCACTGATCTGGTAACCCACCTCACGCAGGCGATTATGAGCGTGCGCAGGAATCTTTTGCGCGAGCAGCCGATTTTCGCGCAGATCACCGCGCCCAGCACCGACCAGGATGCCTACCTTCCGCTGCACCCTGGCGCGGCAGCCGTCTACAACAGCACCACGCAGAGTTTCATGGATGAATACGGCAACTGGATCTATTTGACGCCGATGGTGCTAGGTGGTGCTGCCACCATGCTTGCGGCGGCGTGGAAATTCCTGGGCATCGGCAACCGCGCGACCGAAGGCCCGCTCGATTCTCTCTATGCCCTGGGGCGCCGGATCCGGAAAGTCGAAGCAGAGGCCGAGCTGTCGGATATTGAAGAAGAAATTGACGGCATTCTAAAGGCGGAACGTGCCAAATCCGCTGCCGGAGACGAGAGCGCGGTGGATGATGCCACATTGAATGTGGTAGCCCACCGGCTGGAGAGCCTGATTCACGACCGACGCACATTGATCGCTAAGAGACCGGCAGTCGCCTCCGCGGCCTAGGCGACACCCCACTGGTCGCCAAACGATGCGGTACAGCGATTAACGGAATGACCGATATTGACTTCCTCGAACACGCGATCAATTGACGGTTGACCGCCGATGCGCGTGAGCTGAGGTAGGTTCGCAATCCGCCGACACCCATTAAATTGAATTTTATTCGGTGCGGCCATCGCGCATCTCCGGCATCGGCCATGGTCCGGTGAAAGGGCCGCTGCTTGGCACCAATCCCGCCGTCGACCGTCAAACCCTCACTGGCCGCTTTTGCGCCTACCAGTGTTTGAGCCCGTGGGCGATCGCTACCGCGATCAACCGACGAGGGTTTGAGAAATTTTTTCAAAAATAATGTGAGTGGCTAAACCGCCAAGGTGGACGTAGAATTTGTGTTACCACTCTGATGGTGGCTTGCGCCTCTGCGCGGGCGCGGCGACCTATCTCAAGCGAGGAGGCAAATCCGATGTGTGACTATAGTCTGCACGCTGTCGCGTTCGTCCCGCAAAGGTGGGCGAGATGCTTATCACAACGTCATTTTCAGGAGGGACCCGCGGCTTTGCGGCGGAGGGGGAAGCGAACGTGGCAGTTTGCTTGCTTCCGGGGACTGAATTGGCCTTTGATCAAGATGTAAAATTCGATCAGAGCTGGATTTGGAAAAAGACCACCAACTTCAGAGTTGCGCGATTCCGCAAGATAGATCCGTACAATCCCCACCGACATCATGATGCGCTCGAATTGCCGGACGGAAACGTCATTCTCGTGACGCTTCTCTCAAGCGGCCAGCGGGCGACTGTATTGCAGCTGCCGGTCACACATCAGCCCGAACACACGACCCCCACGGCCGAGGGGCAGTCAAACCGTAACACGCCCGCTTCTGCTCTATAGAAATGGCGTGACATAAAAGCAAAACCCGCCGAGCGCGTGCCCGGTGGGTCAAAATTTCAAAACAGACCTTACGGGGCGAAGGCGACCGGCGTAGCGTTGAAATTAGGCCACTGTATTTTTGAACTAGGCCACCGAGGGTGCGCAAACTGCTGTGGTGACGGGTTAAATCAGGGTAGGCGTATGGGGCGTTATATCGACGAAATCCTGCAGCCCGGCGAGAGGGTGCTGTATTCGACCAACGAGCACTGGATGTACTTTCTGCCGGCTATCGCGGCATGGATCATGGCGGTTGTGTTTCTGGTACTATCGCGCATGGTCGCCGCCGACGCGCTGATATGGGTTTGCGTGGCCTTGGCAGCGGTCGCTGGGCTTGCGGCCTTGTACTGGACGGCGACGGCCTGGTTCCACCGCTGGATCACCGAGACCGACGTCACCAACATGCGGGTCGTCCACAAGACCGGTTTCATCAAGCGGCGGACCTTCGAGATGAGCCTCGACAAGGTCGAGAGCGTCGACGTCAACCAGAGCATTCTTGGTCGCCTTATGGACTACGGCGACATCACCATTCAGGGCGTCGGCGAGGGCACGGAAACCATTTCCACCATTGCCTCGCCGCTCGCGTTTCGCAATGCCATTACGACGAGACCGGTCGGCACGTAAATCGCCGTGGAATCATCCGAGCGACCGCGGCCGACCTCCTGGAGAAGTCCGAGGTCGTCTACGAGCGCGCGGTCGAGAAGGATCAGCTCAATGCGGCCGGTCGGGCCATCGAGCTGCAAGGTCGGCTTGGCGGCGCGTTGGTCGATCGGGTTGAGGTCGGCGAGGCTGGTGCGTTCGATCAATGCAAAACCATCGAGGACTGCGTGAGGCTGATGCTGATGGATCAAACGCCAAGCGAGGCGCTGGAGCCGGTCGCCATCATAGGCGCGGAAATCGAGCGCCAGGCCGGCGATCGTGCCGAGATCGTTGCCGAGCCGACCAGGCTAGCGCCTGGCGCCAAGCTGGCGCAGTCGTTGGCGCTGTTCAGGCCGAAGTATCGCAGGCGATAGCCTCATCTTGCCCCTTGCTTACTGTCCGTAATCTTACTAGATTACGGACAGTCAGACATCAGGGGAGTCGCAATCAATGGCTAAATCGGTGCTTCGGCTGGTTGCGCCAGCAACAGCAAATCGGACAGTTGAGCGGTCGATGCCGTCCAGGCGGCCGAACGCGGAGCTTCGGCCACGGGAGCATCTGACTGAGCGCGAAGTCGAGAGCCTGATCACAGCCGCCAAGGCCAACCGCTGGGGCCAGCGCGACGCGACCATGATCCTGATGGCCTTCCGACACGGCCTGCGGGCCTCGGAGCTGTGCTCGCTGCAGTGGAGCGACGTGGAGTTCGAGACCGGCAACCTGCACCTGCGCCGGGCCAAGGGCGGGGCAACCGCCACCCATCCATTGCTGGGTGACGAGCTGCGGTCGCTGCGAGCTTTGAAGCGCGAGGCAAAGTCGCCCTTCATCTTCGTGAGCGAGCGCGGCGCGCCGTTCTCGGTTTCCGGCCTGGCCAAGCTGATCGAGCGCGCCGGCATCGAGGCCAAGTTGCCGTTCAAGGTTCACCCGCACATGCTCCGTCACAGCACTGGCTATGCCTTGGCCAACAAGGGAACTGACACCAGGACCTTGCAAGCGTATCTCGGCCATCGAAGCATCCAGTCAACCGTGAGATACACCGAGCTGGCACCGGGCCGGTTCAAGAACCTCTGGCGCTGACCGCGCCGCGCGCCGATCTTCCTGCCGCTGCGGCGCCCTTATGGCCTCCTGATCGATCGATGATCCCTCGTCGATCGGCGGGAAAGGGGGTTAGGCCGGCGGCACCCCGCTAATGGCGCAGCGTCTCTAAATTTTTTATGCAATGGGAGATGGTGCGATGAGCGAGATACCAAGTTTTTACTGCAGCAAGACATTGCTTGGATACAGCGGCGAGGACCTCAACCGGATCGTTCTGCACGGGCCGGATGGCTTTGAGTTCGTCCTCTACGAAATCGGCGAGGCGCGCGATGCAAGAGCAAACCAGCGCTGCAATGATCTCGCCGCCAAGCTCCGCGAGCTGTGGGACGCGCATGAGCGATGAACGCGGTGTTGCGAGCCTAGTGCGTTCCGATCCGGAGCGCAGCCGAGCTGCCGGCGCTCGATGACCAGGTTGAGCCAGGCGAGCGGCCGAACTGAAACCTATTGCAGGCCGCAGCACACGGTGGATAGGACGTTTGACAAGCGTCGAAACTGCGGCCGACCTGGTCGGCGCATCAGCGGGCTTCCCGGAGGTTCGCGTTTCGAAATTGCCGCGCCAGCGCGGATCGCATCGGTGTCAGCGCATCATCGATGCGGCGAAGTTTGGCGACGTCGGCGAGATGATCGCTCGCGTCATCGGCCTTGCCGATGATCTACTCGACCGGCTCCATCGCCTCGACGTTTCATTTTTGCGGAATGCGAGCGGCTCGCCAGGCGCTTGGCAAGTTCACGGATGTCTGCGGTTGGGGGCAAAGCGGACATGACGACGCCGGGCCGTTACTTCCGTTTTTGACCGATGCTGTCGAAAAATACCGTGGTGTCGTTGGTTTTGCTGTCGGGAGGCGTTTTTCTGGCAGACGTTGGAGCCTGA
>Ga0210393_10000885_pt1 | contig 25678 bp, 20 predicted proteins | sample IncBWC27OmetaG_FD_160068 | JGI IMG/M metagenome (GOLD analysis project Ga0210393, IMG submission 160068) | Forest soil microbial communities from Barre Woods Harvard Forest LTER site, Petersham, Massachusetts, United States - Inc-BW-C-27-O ...
GAGCCGCGAGAAACACAGCGCAGAGCCGGTGCAGTTCGGCACACCACCTACACTTTCCAGATCTTGCAACCAGTGCCTCTGCCTCCCTTATTGCCTGCTAACCATGCTCGAAGAACTTTCAAACAAGCCGCCAAATAGTAACTCTGAAAACGAAGCTAAGCTGCTTTTGCAGAATCCATCAAAACACCTCAGCGCCACGCTTAGAACGCCGAATTTTGAACCACGCCGCACCCTCTTCTCGAGTCAGCGTTTCCAGGTAATGCCGTTTGCAGACGGCCTCAGAATTGCCCATTCGTTTGGAGAGTTCGCCCAGTCCCTCTTTGCTTGAACGCGCCAGCCAGTATGAAGCATACGAGTGACGAAGGGCATTGCTGGGCGGATTTACTTTTGAGGCCAGGCGCAGCTTTTTCATTCGTCGTCTAACTGCGCTATCAACCATGGGAATAAGAAGTCCTTCTTCTTTCCGATAAGGGCTAAGCCAATGAAGCAATGCGGCTTCCATTGGAATAAAGCGCCGATTACCCATTTTCCGCGAAGTTTGTTTGGCAACCTCGTGGCGGACAGTAATCAGTTGTTTTTGCCAGTTGCCGCCGTTCATGCCGAGGCAGAACGGCTATCAGCAAGACACACGGCAGAGGGCGGACATCGAAGCATGGACATCTTGCACGTGGCGACGGCGCTCTCGATGGGTGCCAGGGAGTTCCTGAGTTTCAATGGAAATCAAACCGCACTGGCGAGCGCGGAAGGGCTGACAGTGAAGCCTTGAGGCCTAAAAGCGTCTTTGGTCAGACCTGAGGTTTGGGCGATGCCTTCGCCTTCGCATACAGCACGCCCAAGTACCAGCTGGACGTTCGGCCGGATCGCCGTCGCGTTGCTCAGTCGATAATGACGAGGACGCCCGTTGGCTCGCCTAGCGCCTCCACCGTTCTTTCGGCAGCTCGGTCGATGTGAACCCGAGGTTCCTTGGGTGGTTGCTGCTCGTTATAGGTGCCGGGCCCGTAGAACTGCCCATAGCGCAGCACAACGCCGCGCTCGGCGAGAACAGAACGCTCCAGTTCTGCGACAGCCCGGGCATCGGGCCCATCAGGTAGTTGCCAGGCGACGCTTTGAGCCAGAATCTTCGGCGACCCGCTCCGCCGTGCGGCCTCGATCAGATTCTGGGTTCCCTCGGTCCGGATGCGAGCGTTCAGACCTGCGAATTCGCTGATCTGTGCCACATCATCCGGTAGATCGGTCAGCTCGTTCAGCACGATGTCCGGTTTAAAGTCACGAACCGCCTGGATAAGTGCCTCCCGGGCGAAGACATCGGAGAGAATTGGTTCGGCACCGAGGCGGCCCAGTGACTCCGTCTTGCTGGGCGAGCGCGTCAGCCCGCCGACTACGTGCCCGGCCTGAACCAACAGGGGAATCAGCCGCTGCCCAATCACGCCGGAGGCGCCGGCAAGAAATATTCGCATGCCATCATTGTAGGCCTCGCCTCTGGACGTTGGCAAGCGGCACGGCTCTCGTCGTGCTGACCTCACTCAGCGTGTATAGTGTCAAAGTCGCCGAGTGTATTCTGAAACGAACGAATCCCGACCCAGATTCCCCTGCGGTGTCTCCGCGCGCACTTCTGAAGCTTCTCGGCCGGGAATGATCAACTGCACGGAAGGGAAATAGGTACGATAGCGGGAGACGTCGCGCGTCAACAGAGCCATTTTCTCGGTCGCCGCGTGCGCGCCGATGTAGAAATCGGGCAATGGTGCGTGCTTCTGGCCGCCTCGGCGACGATAGGCAAGAAAGCACTTTGCCGCCAGAAATCCAGCCTCGTATGGCAACGGCAAACGCTCAAAATCCATGGGAGATAGGACTTCATCAAGTTCTTCCAGCGTGCTGAAGTGTACGGACACCTCGGCGTAAATAATCGGATTGATGGCCAATAGATCACGCTCCGCATGAACAATCAGCTCTTCTTCTGACCGCCGAGCCCAGAGTGGGTCCTGGGTGAAGACGTCTAAAAGAACGCTGCTGTCGACTAAAACCTTCATCCTCTCTAGACGTCGCTTCTCATCAGTTTCAGCAATTCGTCGGTCGAGCGTTTGCCCGTGCCTCGTCCACGCATGCGCTCGATGAGCGCCCGACCACGGCCTGATGGTCTTGAGGATTTCAGCAGGCGCAACTCCTTACCGTCAGGCGTCGCCACGAACTCCACTTCGGTGTTCGGCAAAAGCCCGAAACGCTCTCTGAACTCTTGCGGAATAGTCACTTGACCTTTGGACGTAATTCTCACCTTGAGTTTTATTCTTATTGGTAATACTCTTACTTGTCAATCTCTTCCCGGCAGCCGCCAGCACGGTAACCCAAAGCTCAGGCGACTTCGCAGGACGTCGCCTCCGATCGGGGAGTTGGAACAAGCTCAGCTTCGAACCGCAACTTTTCGCAGATTAGTAAAGGCTGGATCATCGGCCTGGATTCACCAGAATTTTCGACAACTGCACAACTTTAGCTGGCAACAGGGTGATGGCGGTTTCAGTGTGAGCGTCTCGCAGTTGCCAGACCCGAACTTTTCCACAGGAAGACCTGGCGTTTCTGAAGCGGCATGAGCATTCGACGCGCGGTCGCTTGCTCATGCCGGGGCTCAGTTTCGCCGACAAATATCTGTGGGACTGACAATGACTTCGACCGTCCCTCCGGACGGGGTCTCTCTGCTCGCTACCCAGGCACTTCGTGCCAGTATGTGTATAGCGAAGTCTTCGACCTCAAACCGACCAGTGGCCTGTACCTGAAAAACTCGGGGCGTTTGTCCATTTTTTTGACACCACGAACGGTTAGCGTCATGTCCCAATCTTCCTCGTCCTCCTTTGTCCTTCGTCCTCGGCCGTTTTTCGGGAAGCGAAACTCCCACCGCTTGCTTTCTCCATTCATCCTTCTTCCATCCTAGCAAACCACCTCGATCCCCAATCGAGGACGAAGGACGACGACGAGGAGGAGGATTTTCAAACCGGTTTCAAGCCTGGGAACCATCAAGTAAGGCAATTCGCCCACAAGGCACATGAAAGGTTAGCTTACGAAAGAGGGTAAGGCGGGACGCCTTACCTACTCCTGCAAGTGAACCGGTCGTATGATTACCTCTTCTATCCAAGTAAGTCTTCACCTATAATCCCCGCATTTCCTCCGAGAGCTGCTTTTCCGCTTCAAGCCAATCCTCCCGCGCATAACCCTCTTCGCGGCCTCGTTCCACATAAAGTTCGTAGGCCCGTTTTGCGATTTGTTCATAGGTAGGCGCCAAAGCTCCGGCCTCGCGATAAAATTGAGAGTTTTCCTCCCTTGTCGGGTCGTCGACGAGCGCAGCCGTTTCGTCTGAGGATTCCGATTCTGACCCAGCGATCTGGAGAGGTAGATTTCCTCCTGCTGGTCTTTTTTCCTCGGTTCCTCTTTCACCCGCGATGGGCGAAGCTTCTCTCGTCTCCGTGCCTAGAGCTCCTCGACTTTCCATCTCAATCGTCCGATGGCCATTCTTCACATCCAGGGGAGCTTCGGCTCGATTGATACCAGGGGTGGAATGGACGCTTTCCCCGTTTTCGATCTGGCCCCGCCAGCTCCCGGTTTCCGTCTCTCTTTGCTCGATAAAATCCCGGAACCGTTTTAGGTCTCCTTCCACTTGGCTGGAAGGGATGCCTAACGCATCTCCAGCTCTTTCGAGAAAGCCTTCTGGTTCGTATTCCATAGTCAGTGTGATACGGGTTCGCTCGTTATCCATCGGCTCAAAGGCGATCATTCCCCGATTCTGCGCTCCGTCCACGCTCTCCCAAACAATCCGGGTATCAGGAATCTGTTCCAGGATTTCTGCTTCCCATTGTTTGTCCTTCCCGCCCACGTTGACTCTCCAAAAAAGAGTCCTGGGACCTTGCTGTCGAATTTCTACCACTCCTTCCATAAAGCGCGGAAATTCTTCGAATTGTGTCCATTGATTGTAAACAGCTCCGAGGGGAGCGTTGACATCGATTGAATGCGTAGTTGATCCCATAATTTTTGAAAACGTTACAGCGTGTTTCCCATTGTTCGTCGGCAGGTGCCAGGATGGTTTGGTCTTTCGTGGGATCTTGGCGGTCGGCTGAAGGTGCCGGCCCCGGCAGCTCTCTGCAAATCTTGCGTACGACCTTCCCGGGGCCGCGCCGCGAATTTACAGGCATGAACACTGATGGTATTCCGAATCCGGAAAAACCGACCGAGCAATGGGTCACCGGTGAGGAACCGATGACTGGCCCGCAAATTTCCTATCTCCAGACTCTTTGCCGGGAGGCTGGAGAGGAGTTTGACGGGACTCTTACCAAAGCAGGGGCTTCGAAAAAGATCGAGGAACTTCAGGCGAAAACAGGTCGAGGAAAAACATAGCCCGAATTCGATCTGCACAGAAGGAAACGAAGAAATCTTGAACGGAAGGAAGCAAAGGAAACAAGGATCGGGCGCGCGCCACGTCACGCGGTGAATTCCTTCCTTTAGATTTGCGACCTGAAACGATCCGCGTCGAAGCGGTTGCGATCATTGGCGATTTCATCTAACCCAATTCATTGTCACTCCTGGTCGCGGCAATTCCGACGAGATAGTCGAGGGCAAAACGCGAGAGTTGACAGTGGATCCCGCCCACCTGAGAGCGATTAGCCCGAGGCAGCTTCCCCTTGCGGCCAGCCTGAGGGCCTAAAATTCATCGGCCGACAAGAATTCGCATCGATGGTGTTGCATGATTTCGTTTAGCGAAGTCTTCGACCTCAAACCGACCAGTGGTCTGTACCTGAAAAACCCGGCTCATTTGTCCAACTTTTTGACACCACGAACGGTTAGCGCCGTTTGTGCCGTAGCGGAGAGATCAAATAGGTCGGCGGTGCGATTTCGGCAGGTCCACTCCTCCAGTGCTTGCGAAACGAGTTGTTGTTTGGTCTTTCCAAGATTGTCTCGGAAAATGAAATCCATTGAATCGGCTGCGTGCGATTTACACCGCAACAAATGCGTCATTCTCAAATCGTTTCAGAGATATCTTATTCGCCAAGTCTGGAGGTTACGTTCGAATTCATTTTGCGAAATTCCTCCATTTCCGACAGTCGGGAAACGCCATCGTTCCAATTCATCACTGCTGCGCGATTTCTGAAAAACAACGCTCCCCACCTATTCCAGATTCACGAAATGGGCGCCAAGTCGGAGAACCGCATGGATCGTTGGTTGTGGGACCTGTTGAAGGAGTGATTGCCGGATACGTCCGGTTCGGTATCCGTTTAGCGTCATGTCTGCGGCCGAATTGAGCACTCGGCTTATTTTGATTTGACCAGCCTCCAAAGAATCCGGACGAGTACGAGCTCGAGAACGATTTTAGGAACGAGTGCGAGGAAAGAGCCTTGGGCTCTGCAGATTGAACATTTCGAGGAGGTGGCGCCGGTAGAATTTAGGGGGTCTGTGGCCCAACTTCGAATTGTGTACAAGGCTCAGGGTTGAAACCCTGGGCTAAAGGATCAAATACGGTAGTTCATTGGCCGGTTCCAAGTTGAGCAGATGCACCAGCCGTTATCGCCTGTAAAAGCTTTGTCCTATCAAAATCGGTTGCCCGCCGCGTCGTGACGGTCCGGCCTCGGCGCATCACCACGATTCTGTCACTTAGATTCAGCAACTCCTGGAGATCATCGCTGACAAGCAGAATTGTCACTCCCTCCCTGGCAAGCTTGTCGATCTGCTCGTACAAATCTACCTTTGCTCCTACGTCGACGCCAGCGGTCGGCTGATCCAAGATAAGGACATGGGCGTCGGCGGCCATGGCTCTTGCAAGAACAACCTTCTGCTGATTTCCGCCGCTCAGCTTCGAGGCCTGAATTTCGGTATTCTTTGGAACTATGTTGAGTCGCGAGACCAGCCTGTTGACTAGTCTGATTCGCCGCGTTGCACGGACAAGTCCGCGCCAAGAGAGCGACCGATTGAGTGCCGTTAGGGCGATGTTCTCCGTTACGGAGCGGACACCGATGATTCCTCCTCGGTTCCGATCTTCCGTGAGCAGTAGAATACCTGCGGCGGCGGCATCCACCGGAGTTCGAAGTCGCCCCTTCCACCGAGGAGTGGCGAGCGAACCAACTGCCCCATGCGCCGCTCCAGCAATTGCCCTGACAAGGGTCGTCCGACCGGCACCGACCAGTCCAGCGAACCCTACGATTTCGCCAGACGCTGCCTCGAGATCGATTGGACCCACGCGTCCTCGGACGCCGAATTGCTTTAGCTGAAGCGCTTGGCTACCCGGCTGGACGGACGACTCGCGCCTCCGCAGCGCACCACGATAGCGGGTTCCGGTCATCAACTCAGTGAGGCTGGCGAGGTCGAGTGCCTTGGTGCGAGATTCACCGACAATGCGCCCGTCGCGTAGGACGGTGACTCGATCACTGATCTCAAACACCTCCTCAAGGAAATGCGAGATGTACACCACGCCAACATTTGTCCGAGCGAGATCTTTAATAATTCCAAAGAGACGATCGCGCTCCTGAGCGGAAAGGCGCGCAGTTGGTTCGTCCATGACGAGAATTTTAGCATGGCGGGAGACTGCCCTTACGATTTCCGTAAGCTGCTGGGCGGCAACGCCCAGTTTGGCCACCGTCCGGGACATCGGCAGTTCGATGCCAAGGTCCGCGGCTTCACGTCGGGACGACCGGAGGAGCCGCCGATGGTCAATCGTACCCGGAAAGCGCCCAGACGGCTCACGTCCAAGCGCGATGTTCTCAGCGACTGAAAGATGGGGGACCAGAGTGAAGTCTTGATAGATGATTGCCACGCCCTCCGCGATGGCAGTTCGCGGATCATGCAATGCTACCCGCTGGCCGTCGATCTGGATCGATCCACCATAATCACGATAGACCCCTCCCAGGATCTTCATGAGCGTACTTTTGCCAGCCCCGTTTTGGCCGACTAGCGCGCAAACTTCCCCCCTCGCGAGGGAGAAATTGACCTCTTGAAGGACGCGCCCACCACGAAACTCCTTGGTCATGCTTAACATTTGCAGCAAGGGCATCTCCATTCGAATCCCTATGGTCTAGCTGCTTTTTCGAACTCCGCCCTCCTACATTTCAGGCGGAACCGACGCGGCATTGGCTTTGGTAATCACTGGGTTCGCCATATAATGTTGGGGCCGCTCCACTTTGTCTTTCTGGTCCGTCAGCCAATAGTAGGCATACTCTACACTGGTGTAACCCTGGTGGTAGGGGTCCTCAATAATCGTGCCATAAACGATGCCGTCCTCGATTGCTTTCTTGATCGTCTCTGGATAGTTTCCCAGAACGAACTTGACATCTGACCGGCCGGTCTGGGCGGCGTTTAGGGCACCTGCGACGCCCTCTGGGCCTTGATCGACAATCGCGTTGATGGTGCCGCTGGGATACTTGTTTAACCAATCCTCGATCACCGCAAGCGCTTGAGAGGCGTTCCAGTTCGCGGTCTGTTTCGCAATAATGCGGATGCCAGGATATGACTGCAAGAAATCGGTCATGCCTTTCTCACGGTTGACTTGCGGGTCCGTCCCCAGTGCCCCGAGAACGTAGGCAACCTGGCCCGAGGTGCCGATAGCATCGACTAGCAATTTGCCTTGGAGCTTGCCAAAATCGTAGTTACTCGACCCGACGAAGGTCACGATATTTCCTCCGCGCCCAACATTGTTGTTAGCAGCGATGACAGGCACGCCGGCTTGTTCAGCTTGCTTGATCACGGGAACAATCCCTTCGGCATCCCCTGGAGTGACAATGATGAGGTTCTTTTTCTCAGAGATAAACTGCTGGACAACGGAAACTTGAGTTTCAAGTTTGCTATCGCCGTTCTGAAAATCGAGGTCAATGCCGTACTTGGCCGCCGCTTCTTTCTGACCTTTGATGAAGTTGGCGTAAAACGGGATGCTAGCATCCCACACCATCGAGCCAACGTGGAAGGTCTGCGGACTTGCTGCAGGAGCAATCCCCCCCAGGCCAGGAACCAGCAACAGAATTCCAACAGTTAGAGCTATCTTGTTAAATTGATTTTTAATTAGAGTGTACATTTCTAGTCTCCGTCCGCCCGCGATCGATGATAACTCTCGATCCCCACCGCAGTCAGAATAACCAAGCCGGTGACCGCAGGCTGCCAGTAAGGCGAGACGCCGAACAGATTCAATCCGTTCGCTACGACGCCCAAGAGCAAAGTGCCCACCACCGCGCCTTGTACCGTCCCAAGACCCCCACTGAGCGGCGTGCCTCCAACAACGACGGCCGCGATAGCCGACAACGGCCACGTGGTGGCTGCGGCCGGTGATCCAATTCCTGTCTGCCCTACCAAAATAAGTCCGCCGACGGCGGCGCAAAATCCACCCATGGCGAACGCATCACTACTCGATCGACTGGCACGCCTGCGAGACGGCTTGCCTCTTTATTGCCTCCAACGGCGTAGATGTAGTGGCCGAACTTCGTGAATCGCAAGATGGCCCAGGTGATTAGAGCGACCGCGGTGAAGATGATCGTCGGCACTGGCACGGGCCCAAGGTGTCCCAGCCCGAGCACCGTGATCGAACTTGGCAACCCGTAGATGGGTGCGGCATTGGTCGCAATAAAAAGCACGCCTTGCACCAGAACCTGTGTCCCGAGTGTTGCTACAAATGGATTTATCCTGGCCTTGGTAATTAGTAAGCCGTTCACGACTCCAACAACCAAGCCGGTCGCCAGCGCGGCCACTACACCAAGTGAAATCCAACCGCCGACGAACAGGAGTGCGGCGACAATGGATGACGCAGCGCCGACCGAGCCTACTGACAAATCGAACCCGCCGACGATCATCATGAGAAGCATGCCACACGAAACGACGCCGATAATCGAGTTCTGTTGGAGAATATTCCACAGGTTCTCGGGTCGGCGGAACGTCGGAGATAGAACTGTCAACGAGGCAACAAGGACGACAAAAACAAGAGAGATTCCGTAGCGAACAACGAACTGACTGAGTTGTCCTCGATGTTTCCAGTACCTGGAATTTGCAACTGAAGCCAATTCCTGTGGTCTGGAGTCCTGTCCCGACGCATCGGCTAGGTCTCGCCCGCTGGAACTTCCACGCATTTCCGAATCGGCTTCGGCGCTCATAGCATCACCGCGTTCGTGGTCCCCCTGTCAGGGTTGCCAAACAATCTCAGCGCAAAGCCACGACATCACCGACCTTGCAGGGCGAAGCCCCCAGGCGATGGCTTACCCCATTGTGTTTTTCCGCGACTTGAGACCGTAAGAAGAGGGGTTGCCGGCGTCAAGAAACAAAAAAAGACAATCGCGCAGATGCTTTCGAACTGGAGCGAAAATGATGCGGGTGCCACCGCCGGGTCACTCGAGAGCCTCACTCAGCCTTTTACTGGCTGATCGCGAAAAGAATTGTGTAAATTGCGGGGCTGGGAGCCGTGTGTGATTGACCTATCGCGATATGTCTTCGAGGTGCTGCGAAAGGATGAGGAGTTTACTCTTTATCGCGGGCGGAGTAAGGGCGATGCATTTGGGGTTCTTGTGCTTTCGCCAGCGGTGGGTTATCCCACGCCGGAAACTCTGAAACGGCTGGATCACGAATATTCTCTTCGAGAAGAGCTGGACGCGACCTGGGCTGCCCGACCGATTACATTTGCTCGCCACTGGGACCGTACGGTACTTGTTTCGGCGGATCCAGGTGGTGTGCCTCTCGATCAATTGCTCGGTCAGCCATTGGACGTAGCTTTTTCGTTGCGTTTATCCATTAGCCTTTCGAACGCGATTGGTCACCTGCATCAGCGCGGCGTGATTCACAAGGATATCAAGCCGGCCAACGTTCTGGTGAACGCCGTCACCGGCCAGTGCTTCCTGATGGGCTTTGGTATCGCTTCGCGGCTTCCACGCGAGCGCCAGTCTCCCGAACCTCCCGAGTTCGTCGCCGGAACACTCGCGTATATGGCTCCCGAGCAGACCGGACGCATGAATCGTTCCATCGATTCCCGGAGCGATCTCTATTCGCTCGGCGTAACGCTTTACGAGGTGCTGATTGGCAGTCTTCCCTTCGCGGCTTCCGATCCCATGGAATGGGTTCACTGCCACATTGCCAGGCTACCGATCCCGCCCAAAGAGCGGTCGAAGAATGTCCCGGTCCCTGTCTCTGCCATCGTCATGAAGCTGCTCGCCAAGACCGCTGAGGATCGCTACCAGACCGCGGCGGGTGCAGGGAATGATCTTCGGCGCTGCCTTGCTGAATGGGAAAATCGGCGCCGCATCGACGAATTCCCACTTGGCGACCACGACACGCCGGACCGGCTGTTGATTCCTGAGAAATTGTATGGGCGAGCGCACCAGATCGATATTTTGCTGGCCTCCTTCGAGCGCGTCGTGCTTAGCGGTAAGCCGGAGTTGGTGCTCGTTTCCGGATATTCCGGGATCGGCAAGTCCTCCGTCGTCAATGAGCTCCATCAGGTGCTGGTTCCGCCCCGCGGCCTTTTTGCATCGGGCAAGTTCGATCAGTACAAGCGTGAGATCCCTTATGCCACTTTGGCCCAAGCCCTTCAGAGCCTTATCCGTCCGCTTCTGAGTAAAAGCGAAGCCGAACTGCGCAACTGGCGTGATGCCCTTCTAGAAGCCTTAGCTCCGAACGGACGGCTCATGGTGGACCTGGTTCCCGAATTGAAGCTCATCATAGGAGACCAGCCAGCAGTCCCTGAGCTTCCGCCACAGGACGCGCATGGCCGCTTCCAGCTAGTGTTCCGGCGATTTATAGGCGTATTCGCACGGCCGGAACATCCGCTTGCCCTGTTCCTCGACGATTTGCAATGGCTCGACGGGGCGACCCTCGATTTGCTCGAGGACCTGTTGACCCGGCCGGATGTGCGGCACTTGATGTTGATCGGCGCCTACCGGGACAACGAAGTGAATTCCGCCCATCCGCTGAAGCGCAAGCTCGAAGCGATCCGTCAAGCTGGAGCGATCGTGCGCGAGATCATTCTTGCGCCGCTGGTCCGCAAAGATTTTGAACGTTTAATTGCGGATTCTCTTCACTGCGAACCGCAACACGTCGCCCCACTGGCACAACTGGTTCACGAAAAGACGGCGGGCAATCCATTTTTCGCTGTTCAGTTTATTTCTGCGCTTGGCGAAGAAGCATTACTCACCTTCGATCATGGCGATGGGAGATGGTCCTGGGACCTGAGTCGCGTTCGGGCCAAGGGTTACACCGACAATGTGGTGGACCTGATGGTTGGAAAGTTGAATCGTCTGCCCATCAAAACCCAGAAGGCGCTGCAAGACTTTGCCTGTCTGGGAAACAGTGCCGGGATCGCCACGCTTACCATCGTTCACGGCGCATCGGAGGACCAGGTCCACTCGGACCTGTGGGAGGCTGTGCGTTTGGAGTTTATCGTACGGTTGGCGGATTCCTATCGGTTTGCCCACGACCGTGTGCAGGAAGCAGCCTATTCACTGGTTCCGGAAGAATTGCGAGCCGAGGTCCATCTGCAAATGGGGCGGCTGCTGGCGGCGCACACCCCCGCAGTGCAGCGTGAGGAGGCGATTTTCGAGATCGTCAACCAATTCAATCGCGGCGCAGCCTTGATCACCTCACGAAGTGAACGCGAGCAGGTGGCCAACCTCAACCTTATCGCAGGTAAGCGTGCCAAGGCCTCTACCGCCTTCGTCTCGGCGCTCAAGTACCTCGCCGCGGGTGCCGCACTCTTGGAGGATGACTGTTGGGAGCGCCAATATGAACTCATTTTCCCGCTGGAGCTGCACCGGGCGGAATGCGAATTCCTGACTGGTCAGTCGGGGAGTGCGGAGCAACGATTGAGTTTGCTTTCATCTCGTGCCGCGAACACGGTCGAACTAGCGACTGTCACCTGCTTGCGCGTGGATCTGTACACGACCCTGGATCGGACCGACCGCGCGGTTGCCGTTTGTCTCGACTACCTCCGACATTTGGGCGTCGAATGGTCGCCCCATCCGACAGAAGAGCAAGGGCGTCGCGAATACGAGAGGGTCTGGTCACAGATCGGAAACCGGTCGATCGAAGAACTCATTGACCTGCCCTTGATGAGTGATCCGACGTCTCTCGGGACTCTGGATGTTCTGACCAAGGTCTATCCGCCGGCGTTGTTCTCAGATGCGAACCTTCTTTGCCTGACCGTGTGCCGCGCGGTTAATCTCAGCTTGGAACGGGGCAACGGCGACGGCTCATGCGTCGCTTACGTATGGCTCGGCAAAGTAGCCGGACCGCACTTCGTTGACTACAAGGCTGGATTTCGATTCGGCCAGCTCGGCTACGAACTGGTCGGAAAACGTGGCTTGGAGCGGTTCCAGGCTGCGACCTATCTCTGGTTTGCACAATTTGTCGTCCCATGGACAAAGCACGTCCGTGCTTGCCGTGAGCTGATGTGCCGGGCGTTCGAAGCGGCAACCAAGGTCGGCGATATAACCATCGCGTCGTACAGCTTTGATAACCTGAACACAAACTTTCTGGCGGCCGGTGATCCACTGGTCGAGGCACAAGGTCAAGCTGAGAATGGTCTCGAGTTTGTTGAGAGGGCGCGCTACGGTTTCGGCATCAACATCATTAGCAGCCAGCTGGGGCTTATCCGGACTCTCCGAGGTTTGACTCGCAAATTTGGCTGTTTCGACGACGGGCAGCTCAGCGAGATTCGGCTCGAGCGCCAATTTGCGGCTGAACCAGCAGCGACGCAGCCAGAGTGTTGGTACTGGATCCGAAAGCTGCAAGCACGCTTCTTTGCGGGGGACTATCCATCGGCCCTCGTTGCTGCGGCGAGGGCACGACGGCTACTTTGGACGTCTCCAGCGATGTTTGAAACGGCGGAGTATCACTTCTATGCTGCCCTTTCCCTCGCGGCATCGTGCGATTCAGCGTTTCCTGGCCGGCAGCGGCAGCACTTAGAGGCTCTGGCCACGCATCATCGCCAACTGGAAACCTGGGCGGAGAATTGCCCAGAGAATTTCGTGAACCGGGCCGCCTTGGTAGGCGCCGAGATAGCGCGGCTCGAAAACCGCGAGCTCGAAGCCCAACATCTTTACGAAGAAGCCATCCGCTCCTCACAAATCAACGGTTTTGTCCACAATGAGGCGCTCGCCAACGAGCTGGCAGCGCGGTTCTACGCGGAACGTGGTTTCGAGAAGATCGCGGACGCGTACTTGCGCGAGGCCCGTTACTGCTACGTCCGTTGGCAAGCGGCTGGCAAGGTGCGGCAACTCGACCAGTTATATCCGCAGCTCAGGAAAGAAGAGCCAGCGCCCGGTCCGACGAGCACGATTGGGGCATCTGTCGAACACCTGGACCTGGCTACCGTGATCAAAGTCTCGCAAGCAGTGTCGGGCGAGATCGTTTTGGAGAAACTGATCGACACACTCATGCGAACGGCGATTGAGCACGCTGGGGCTGAGCGAGGTCTGTTGATTCTTCTTAAAGGTTTGGAGCAGCGGATAGAGGCCGAAGTCGCCACGAGCGGGGACGCAATTGTCGTGCGTTTGGGAGAAGCATCCATGGCTGAGGCTGCGGTGCCAGAGTCGGTCATCCACTATGTCGTGCGCACCCGGGAAAGTGTTATTCTCGACGATGCTTTTGCGCAGCATCCGTTTTCCGCAGATCCCTACATCCGTCGGCAGCACGCCCGCTCCATTCTCTGCTTGCCGTTGATTAACCAAGCCAAACTTATCGGTCTGCTCTACCTCGAAAATAGCCTGGCCACCCACGTCTTCACTCCCACGCGGATCGCGGTGCTGAAACTGCTGGCGTCACTGGCCGCGATCTCCCTGGAGAATACCCGCCTTTACCGGGATCTCACAGAGCGCGAAGCGAAGATCCGGCGCCTGGTCGATGCCAACATCATCGGAATCTTCATCTGGAATCTGCAAGGTGGGATTATCGAGGCGAATGAGGCGTTTATCCACATGGTGCAATACAGCCGTGAAGATCTCGTCTCGGGTCGCGTGGGCTGGGCGGACTTGACGCCCGCCGAATGGCGCAACCGCGACAACCGAGCCGTGGCCGAGGCGAAGATGACCGGGAGTGTTCAGCCGTACGAGAAGGAGTTCTTTCGGAAAGACGACAGCCGGGTCCCCGTCCTGGTCGGGGCGGCGGTCTTCGAAGGAAGTGGAAACGAGGGGGTCGCGTACGTGCTAGATTTGAGCGAACAAAAGCGGGCTGAAGAAGCATTGCAGAAAGCCCAGGGGGACCTCGCGCGTGTGAGCAGGATGACGACCATGGAGCAATTGGCCGCTTCCATTGCCCACGAAGTCAATCAACCGCTCGGCGCAGTTGTTACGAGTGGCAATGCCTGTCTGAATTGGCTATCCATCAACCCTCCGAATCTGCGCAAAGCGCGCGAGGCCGTCGGACGCATTGTGCGCGATGGCAATCGGGCAAGCGATGTTTTGAAGCGCGTTCGCGCCTTGCTGAAAAAGGCGCCTCTCATCAAGTCTTCTCTCAACGTCAATGAAGTAGTCCAAGAAGTGCTGGTGCTCGTTGGCGGCGAATTGCGTAAGCGCGCTGTGGAGGCGTCGGCGGAATTGGATTTTAGCCTTCCGTCCGTCATGGCCGATTTTGTGCAATTGCAGCAGGTACTCCTGAATCTGATCATGAACGCAATTGAATCGATGAGCACCATCACCGATCGCCCCAGACTATTACAAATCCAATCCGGGTTGCACGATCTTGCTGGGCGATCCGCCGTTCTCGTTGCCGTGCGCGACTCAGGGGTTGGCCTAAACGCCGACCGAATGGCAGGAGTTTTTGAAGCATTTTACTCGACAAAACCAGAAGGGATGGGAATGGGCTTGTGGATCTGTCGTTCGATCATTGAGGCGCATGGAGGGCAGTTAACAGCCCAGCCAAACGACAGGTTTGGCGCGACGTTCCAATTTGTGTTGCCAACTTCAGCTGAAGACAGCGCATGAAAACAACCGATCCTATCGTGTTTGTGGTTGAAGATGATTCATCCATGCGCGAAGCCCTGACCGATTTGATTAGTTCCGTCGGGCTCCTGGTTGAGCCACTTAAGTCAGCCCGGGAGTTTTTAGAGCGCAAGAGACCTGATGTTCCGACCTGTCTGGTCCTCGATGTACGCTTACCCGGTCTCAGCGGACTCGATTTGCAGCGCGAATTAGTTCGTACAGAAGCTCCTATACCGATCATCTTCATTAGCGGCCATGGGGATATTCCCATGTCAGTCCGAGCCATTAAGGAGGGAGCGGTGGACTTCCTAGCCAAGCCATTTCGTGATCAGGATCTACTCGACGCGATTCAACACGCTCTGGAAATCGACCGGGCGGCACGCCAGGAACGGACCATGGTGGCTGAAGTGCGTCGCCGTTACGAGTCCCTGACAAAGCGGGAGGGGGAAGTGATGAGGTTAGTGGTGTCGGGTTTGCTTAACAAGCAAATCGCAGGTGAACTGGGGAGCAGTGAAGTCACGGTCAAGATGCATCGCGGACAGGTCATGCGCAAAATGAAAGCTCAATCCATTGTCCAGCTGATCCGAATGGCGGAAAAGGTCGGCATAACTAGTGCATCGTCTCATAAGTAGGAGGCATACCGGGACGCTTTCTGGCCGGCACCTTAGGCTACATCCATCGGCCTGTGGTCCTTTTACTGGCTGATGATGAAGGGGATTGTGTAGATTGTCGGTGGCTGGAGCCCTGTGATTGACCTATCGCGATATGTCTTCGAGATGCTGCGGAACGATGAAGCGCTGATCCTCTATCGTGGGCGGAGTAAGGACGAAACATCCCGGGTTCTTGTGCTTTCGCCTGCGGCCCAGCGTTCCACACCGGAAAGCCTGAAACGGCTCGAGCACGAATATTCTCTTAAAGAAGAGCTGGATCCCGCCTGGGCTGCCCGACCGATGGCAATTGCCAGCCAATGGGATCGGACTGTTCTCGTGTTAGAGGACCCCGGCGGCGCGCCTCTCGATCAATTGCTCGGCCAGCCATTGGACGTCGCGTTTGCGCTGCGTCTGGCCATCCGTCTTTCGACCGCGATTGGACACTTGCATCAGCGCGGTCTCATCCACAAGGATATTAAGCCGGCCAATGTTCTGGTAAGCTCCGTCGCCGACCAGTGCTGGCTGACGGGCTTTGGTATCGCTTCGCGGCATCCACGCGAGCGCCAGTCTCCCGAGCCTCCAGAGTTCGTCGCCGGAACACTCCCGTATATGGCGCCCGAGCAAACCGGGCGAATGAATCGTTCCATCGATTCCCGGAGCGACCTCTACGCCCTGGGTGTCACGCTGTACGAAATGCTGACCGGCAGCCTTCCCTTCACGGCTTCCGATCCCATGGAATGGGTTCACTGCCACATTGCAAGGCAACCGATACCGCCGAAAGAGCGGTCGAAGAATGTCCCGGCCGTCGTCTCTGCGATCATCATGAAGCTGCTGGCCAAGACTGCTGAGGAACGCTACCAGACAGCGGCCGGCGCCGAAAGTGATCTTCGGCGCTGCCTTACCCAATGGGAAACCCAGCGCCGCATCGACGAATTCCCGCTTGGTGAACGGGACACGCCAGACCGGCTCTTGATCCCCGAGAAATTGTACGGGCGGGCGCACGAGATCGATGCTTTGCTGGCCTCCTTCGAGCGCGTCGTGGCTAGCGGTACGCCGGAGTTGGTGCTCGTCTCCGGATATTCTGGGGTCGGCAAATCCTCCGTCGTCAATGAGCTCCACAAGGTGCTTGTTCCGCCCCGAGGTCTTTTTGCATCAGGAAAGTTCGACCAGTACAAGCGCGAGATCCCGTATGCCACTTTGGCGCAAGCCCTTCAGAACCTTATCCGCCCGCTTTTTAGTAAGAGCGAAGCCGAGCTGCAGGATTGGCGAGATGCCCTTCAGGAGGCGTTAGGTCCGAACGGGCGACTCATCGTGGATCTAGTGCCCGAATTGAGAATCATTCTAGGAGAACAGCCACCAGTCCCTGATCTTTCGCCCCAGGACGCGCAAGGCCGCTTCCGGCTGGTATTCCGGCGATTTATCGGCGTATTCGCACGGCCGGAACACCCGCTAGCCCTGTTCCTCGATGATTTGCAATGGCTCGATGCGGCCACCTTCGATTTATTTGAGGATCTGTTAACCCGGCCGGATGTGCGGCACCTGATGTTGATCGGCGCCTACCGGGACAATGAAGTGAGTTCCGCCCATCCGCTGGTGCGCAAGCTTATCGCGATCCGCCAAGCCGGGGCGATCGTGCAGGAAATCATCCTTGCGCCTCTGGCCCGCGAAGACTTGAAATGGTTAATTGTGGATTCTCTTCACTGCGTACCGGATCGCGTTACCAGCCTGGCGCAACTGGTTCACGAAAAGACTGCTGGCAATCCATTTTTCGCCGTTCAGTTTATTTCTGCGCTGGCCGAAGAGGCGCTACTTACTTTCGACCATGCCAGCGGGAGATGGTCCTGGGATCTCAAGGGGATTCAGACTAAGGGTTACACCGACAATGTGGCGGATCTCCTGGTGGGAAAGTTGAGGCGCCTAGCCGTCGAAACCAGGAAGGCGCTGCAAGAGTCTGCCTGCTTGGGAAACAGGGTCGAGTTCGCCACTCTTTCCATTGTTCACGGGACATCGGAGGAGGAGGTCCACTCGGATCTCCGGGAGGCTGTGCGTCTGGAGTTCATTGTGCGGCTAGAGGGCTCCTATAAGTTTGTCCACGACCGGGTCCAGGAAGCAGCTTATTCATTGGTTCCGGAACAATTACGTGCCGAAGCCCATCTGCGAATAGGGCGGTTGCTGGTGACGCACACCCCCGCAGAGAAGCGTGAGGAGGCGATTTTCGAGATCGTCAACCAGCTCAATCGCGGTGGAGCTTTGATCACCTCGCGAGACGAACGCGAGGAACTGGCCGAGCTGAACCTTATCGCGGGGAAGCGTGCCAAGACCTCCACGGCCTACGCTTCAGCGCTCAAGTATCTCGTGGCCGGCGCAGCACTGCTGACGGACGACTGTTGGGAACGCCGGCATGAGCTCACCTTCGCCCTGGAATTGCACCGGGCCGAATGCGAGTTCTTGACTGGCCAGTCGGCGGCTGCGACGGAGCGCTTGACCATGCTTTCATCCCGAGTTGCTAACACGGTCGAACTAGCGACCGTGACTTGCTTGCGCGTGGATGTGTACACGATCCTCGATCAGAGCCATCGCGCGGTTGCCGTCTGTCTCGACTACCTGCAGCATCTGGGCGTCGAATGGTCGCCCCATCCGACAAAGGAGGAAGGGCGACGCGAATACGATCGGATCTGGTCACAGCTTGGGAGCCGCGCGATCGAGGATCTCCTTGAGCTGCCCTTGATGAGCGACCCGGTATCCCTTGCGACTCTGGATGTTCTGACCAAGGTTTTGCCGCCAGCATTGTTTACGGATGCGAACCTTCTTTCCCTGGCCATCTGCGGGGCGGTTAATCTCAGTCTCGAGCGGGGCAACAGCGACGCTTCATGTGTTGCCTACGTATGGCTTGGTCAGATAGGCGGACCGCACTTCGGCAACTACAAGGACGGATTTCGGTTCGGTCGGCTTGGCTATGAATTGGTCGAAAAACGCGGCTTGAAGCGCTTCCAGGCCCGGACCTATATGGTCTTCGGAAGTCACGTGATGCCGTGGACGAAACATGTCCGGGCCGGCCGCGAGCTAATACATCGGACCTTTGAGGCCGCGAACAAGATCGGCGACCTCACTTTCGCGACGTACAGCTGCATCAACCTGAACACTAACCTTTTGGCGGCGGGAGATCCGCTCGTGGAGGTGCAACGTGAAGCCGAGAATGGCCTCGAGTTTGCGCGGAAGGCTGGATTTGGCCTCGCCATTGACCTCGTCACTACGCAGCTTGGGCTAATCCGGACCCTTTGTGGCATGACGCTGAAATTAGGCTCCTTCGAGGATGGACAATTTGATGAGCTTCGGTTTGAGCGCCATTTGGCGAATGACCCGGCGGCGCAACCCGAGTGCTTTTACTGGATCCGAAAGCTGCAAGCGCGTTTCATTGCCGGGGACTATGAGTCAGCCATCGATGCCTCATTGAGGGCGCAACGGCTGCTTTGGACAGCACCATCCAATTTTGAAATGGCGGAGTATCACTTATTTGGTGCGCTTTCCCGCGCGGCGTCCTGCGATTCTGCATTTCCCGACCGGTACCGGCAGCATTTCGAGGCTCTGACTGGGCACCACAGACAACTCGAAGTATGGGCGGCGAATTGTCCGGAGAACTTCGGCAACCGCGCGGCGCTGGTGGCCGGGGAGATCGCTCGCCTGGAAGGCCGGGATTTCGTGGCTATGCGCCTCTATGAAGAGGCCATTCGTCTGGCACGCACAAACGGCTTTGTCCACAATGAGGCGCTCGCCAACGAACTCGCCGCAAACTTCTATATGGCACGTGGTTTCGAGAAGATCGCGTATGTGTATTTGCGCGAGGCCCGGTACTGCTACCTCCGTTGGCAAGCCGCTGGTAAGGTGCGGCAACTCGACCAGTTATATCCGCAGCTGAGGGAGGAAGAGCCAGTGCCGGGTCCGACGACCACGATTGGGGCCCCAGTCGAACACCTGGACCTGGCTACCGTTATCAAAGTCTCGCAAGCAGTATCGGGCGAGATTGTCTTGGAGAAACTGATCGACACGCTCATGCGTACGGCGATCGAGCACGCGGGTGCTGAACGAGGTCTATTGATTTTTCCCCAAGGTTTGGAGCAGAGGATAAAGGCAGAAGCCACCACCAGGGGCGAGACAACTATCGTGCGTTTGAGAGAGGCATCCGTGGCTGAGGCTGCGGTGCCTGAGTCGGTCATCCACTATGTTGTACGCACCCGAGAAAGCGTGATTCTCGACGATGCCTTAGTGCAGCACCCGTTTTCCGCAGATCCCTACATCCGTCAGCAGCACGCCCGCTCAATGCTCTGCTTGCCGTTGATTAACCAAGCCAAACTTATCGGTCTGCTTTACCTCGAAAATAACCTGACCTCCCACGTCTTCACACCCACGCGGATCGCGGTGCTGAAACTGCTTGCTTCGCAGGCCGCGATCTCCCTGGAGAATAGCCGCCTTTACCGGGATCTCACAGAGCGCGAAGCGAAGATCCGGCGCCTGGTCGATGCCAACATCATAGGAATCTTCATCTGGAATCTCCAAGGTGGGATCGTCGAGGCGAATGAGGCGTTTATCCACATGGTGCAGTACAGCCGTGAAGATTTCCTCTCGGGTCGCGTGGGCTGGACGGACCTGACACCGGCGGAATGGCGTGACCGTGATGGACAGGCTCAGGCGGAGCTAGAGGCGACCGGTACCATTCAACCCTTTGAAAAAGAGTACCTCCGGAAGGACGGCAGCCGCCTGCCGGTGCTGCTTGGCTGCGCAACTTTCGCAGGTGGGAACGAGGGTGTAGCGTTCGTGCTTGATTTGAGCAAACAAAAGCTGGCCGAAGATGCTTTGCACCAAGCGCAGGCTGAACTTGCGCGTGTGAGCAGGATGACGATCGTGGAGCAATTATCTGCTTCGATTGCCCACGAAGTCAATCAACCACTCGGCGCTGTGGTTACGGGCGGCAATGCCTGCCTGAATTGGCTATCAACCAGCCCCCCGAATCTCCGCAAAGCGCGCGACGCCGTCGAACGCATTGTGCGCGACGGCAATCGGGCAAGCGATGTTTTGAAACGCGTTCGCGCTCTGCTTAAGAAGGCGCCGCTCACGAAGTCTCCGACCAATATCAATGAAGTAATCCAGGAAGTGCTGGCCCTCGTCGGGAGTGAAACGCGCAAGCGCGCAGTTGAGGTGACGGCAGAATCGGATTCCAACCTTCCGTCCGTGATGGCCGATTTTGTCCAATTGCAGCAGGTCCTCCTGAATCTGGCCATGAACGCCATTGAATCGATGACAGCAATCACCGATCGCCCCAGAGTATTACAAATCCAATCCCGCCTGCACGATTTTGCTGGGCGATCCGCCGTTCTCGTTGCCGTGCGCGACTCAGGGGTTGGCCTTACCGCCGACGGAATGGCAGGAGTTTTTGAAGCATTCTATACGACAAAGCCGGCAGGCATGGGAATGGGCTTGTGGATCTGTCGTTCGATCATCGAGGCGCATGGAGGGCAGCTAACGGCCCAGCCAAACGACGGCGTTGGCGCGACATTCCAATTTGTTTTGCCAACTTCAGATGAAGACTGCGCATGAAAGCAAGGGATCCGATCGTGTTTGTGGTTGAAGATGATTCATGCGTTGAGCTGGGCGCCCTTCAGGGCGAGATGCGGCAGAGCCGGTTCCCGGGGTTGAAACCGGTTTCATTCCTGGGCCTGGAGTTTGAAAATTTGGAGAAAGTGGCAAATGGGAAACTTTGGGGGCTTCCTATGGCCCAACGGGCCAAAAAAGCAGAGCCCTGGGTTTACCCGCATAAGCGCTAAGATAATTGTGAGGCGCCTCGATGGGCGAATAGCTTTTGTCCCGGAGGGGACTGCACGACAGTAGCCAGGCACGAAGTGCCTGGAATCAGTGAGGAAAATAGCCGCGTCCCAGCGGGACGATTGAACCGATCTCAGCTTAGTTAGATCAGACGCAAGTAATGGATCATCGGCCTGGATTCTCCAGACTCTTCGACAACTGCACAACTTTAGCTGGCAACAGGGTGATGGCGCTTTCAGTGTGAGCGTCTCGCAGTTGCCAGACCCGAACTTTTCAACAGGAAGACCTGGCATTTCTGAAGCGGCATGAGCATTAGACGCGCTGTCGTTTGCTACATGCCGGGGCTCAGTTGCGACGACAAATATCTGTGGGACTGACAATGACTTCGACCGTCCCTCCGGGACGCGGCCTCTCTCCATCGCTACCCAGGCACTTCGTGCCTGGCTACTATCAGCCTGTCCCTCCGGGACAAAAGCCATTCGCCCATCGAAGCGCCAACAATTATCTTAGCGCTTATGAGGGTTTACCCTGGGTTAGCTAAAATAACGAGCCTAGTTAGCCATGAAGGGGCGAGGACATGGAATGCGGCTTTCGACCCCGTATAGAGAGCGTTCACCGAACGCAACAAACCGGTTGGGCACGATCCTCACTGCCCAATTATTTGGAAATCCTTGCGTTCCTCACTCGTAATTCTCCATTCCGCCCTGCCTAAGACTCCTGGGCCAATTGGCCCCTTGGACCACAGAATAGTGCGGGGTCATCCCATACCAAGGTATTATTGAACCCATCTCGACTGCAGTGCTAACTGTTTTCCAAAAGAGAGTTCGAGAACAGCGAGCTTGAGCAAGAAACGTCAGCACAGCAAAGTTCCACTGATCTCCGTCGTTGACGACGATCGGTCGGTGGTCGAAGCAATGGTTAGTCTCATCCAGTCGGTAGGGTACAAGGCGAAAGGGTTCCGTTCAGCGGAGGAATTCCTAAAGTCGCGCCAATTGCTCAAAACTAACTGTCTGATCCTCGATGTATGCATGCCCTCCATGGGGGGATTCGAACTACAGCGCCGGCTGGCCGCTGGGAATCACCCAATGCCGATCATTTTCATCACGGCATATGACAGTGGCGAAGTGCAAGTCCAAGCGTCTCAAGCTGGTGCGGTGGGACTTCTGGGCAAACCGTTCAGCCAGGAATCTCTGTTCCAAGCTGTGCGTTCCGCCCTGGCGAATCAACAAGACATTCAACACGAAAGCTAACCAGCAATCAATCAACTAACCCCTATCTACTATGCAAAACTCCTATACTAACAAAATAGTGCTCGTTACCGGGGGCACTTCCGGTATCGGCAAAGCCACGGCACTGGCCTTTGCTGAAGCCGGCGCCAAAGTCGCCCTCACCGGCCGTCGTGAAAAGGAAGGCGCGGATGTTGCCGCGGCGATCATCAAGAACGGCGGCACTGCCGCCTTTGTTCGGGCAGACGTCGCCAAGGATGCCGAGGTCGTGAAGGCGATCGACTTTGTCCTGTCCACGTATGGCCGACTCGATGTGGCTTTCAACAATGCCGGCGTCGAAATCACGGGGCCACTCCCTGCCGTCACCGAAGAAGACTATCGCCGGACCTTCGACATCAACGTGTGGGGCGTTCTAAATTCGATGAAGCATGAGATCGCCGCGATGCTCAAGAACGGGGGCGGCGCCATTGTCAATACCTCCAGTGTCGCCGGCCATATCGGACTGCCGCAGGCGAGCCTTTACGTGGCGACCAAGCATGCCGTGGAAGGCTTGACCAAGGCCGTCGCGCTCGAGTTCGCCAAGCAAGGCATTCGCGTCAATTCGGTCGCCCCCGGGACGATTGCCACCGACATGGTCGACCGGATGGTGGGCAAAGCAGGCGATGCGCGGAACTGGCTATTGTCGCTGCATCCGGTCGATCGGTTCGGCACCAGCGAAGAGGTCGCGGCTGCTGTCCTTTACCTTGCTTCCGACGCAGCGAAATTTACCACCGGCACCACCCTGCTGGTCGACGGAGGATGGACCGCTCGGTAATCGGAGCGAGCATTGAGAGGGGCTTATGAAATTGCTGTTTTCCTTTATGACTGCTGTCAGCCTGGGGCTGACAGGCACGGTTCTCGGCGGCGACAACTACGGCGCCTTAGCAGCGCAAGGGTACCGATGGGTCACCATCGACGGGCCCTACGCCTGCATCACCGAGCAAGATGCCAAGCGAATTGCTGCTCACCATAACGATGCCATAGAACTTCACGTGGTGGAAAATATCGAGTGCTACTACCTCATTCCGGGAGCTATCGTTCAGGTGGTCGAGGAGGATCCAGCTCACGGTATATCCGAGATACGCTTAGGAAGCATCACCAGGTCTCTCTGGACTTACAGCCGATTCCTCAGTAAGCGACCGGTTAAGGACACCTATGGCGTTATTGAAACGCCGGAAAACTCCGGTCTAATTCCGGCCGCGGACACGTCAATTGTCCCAGCGCTCCCTTCCGATCATTCGACGGCTCGGCCGAATGGAAATCCGTAAGTCGAAATCTCATGCGCACAGGCGATGACCAGGAATCACTTCGACCTCACATGCACCCTAAAGTTAACCAACATCAAACAAATAACTCTTATCTACGATGAAAAATACCGATACTCACAAAGTCGTTCTCCCTACTGGAGACACCTCCGGCAAAGCCGCCACGGCGATTTTTGCCGAAGTAATGAATCTTCTGATAAGGATATTAACTAAGCTCGGACTTCTCAAAGAGGATCTTGATAACCACGTGGTACGCGCCTCGATGATAATCATCTACTTCTTTTTTGGGTACCAGAAATGGTTTAACTACGAGGCGCAGGCGTTGATTCCTTTTTTCAACAACGGCCCTCTCATTTCCTGGATGTACCCTGTTTTCGGTATCCGGGGGGCGAGTTGGTTTCTGGGGGTTTCGGAATGGCTGTTTGGCGCGCTCTTGTTCTTAGGATTCTGGAATAAAAGATTAGGAGTTCTCGGGGCCCTCGGTTCATGTGTTACCTTTATAATGACCATCACGATTATTCCATTTATGCCGGATGGATGGGCGCCCTCTGCGGGTGGCTTTCCCGCCATGCAGGGTAACGTCGCTTTCCTCATGAAGGACCTGGTTCTTTTTGCTGCCTCTTTCTATTTATTGAAACAGGATGTCGAAAGGGTGTGGCGTTCGACAAATTCGGCAAAAGGCATTTCAACCTCTCGAGAAACCTAAACCTCTGAAAAAACCTAGCGCTCCGCACCTTCGGTGCCACAATCAGCCGCTGGGGCGGAGGGTTTGCAGGACAGCTGGTCGTCCGCCCAAAACAAGGTAACTGAAAGCGAGTTAATAAAGAATTAACAGCCTGAGTGGTTGGCTAATTCCTTGTCTGTCATCAACCCAAGGGTAAACCCCATAAGCGCTAAGATAATTGTGAGGCGCCTCGATGGGCGAATGGCTTTTGTCCCGAAGGGACAGCACGATAGTAGCCAGGCACGAAGCGCCTGGAATCATGAGGAAAATAGCTCCGTCCCAGCGGGACGATTGAACCGATCTCAGCTTAGATCAGACGCGAGTAGGGGAAACTTAGTAAAACAATGTTTTAGTATTCGAAATGCCAAAATGTAATCGGCCATGGCCAACACCTGTTGCTCTCTCAATATTCATTGTATCTTCAGCACCAAAGAGCGTGCCCCGATGTTGAACCCTGAGCTGAGGGAACGGCTCTGGCCATTCTTGGGCGGAATTGCCAAACAAAACGGTACACGGTACACGCCCAGATGCATCGGGGGTTGCAGACCACGTTGATCTGCTGCGGTCATTGCCAACCACAGTTCCCATCGCCAAAGCTATTTAATTGATAAAGGCTGGATCATCGGCTTGGATTCACCAGACTTTTCGACAACTGGACAACTTTAGCTGGCAACAGGGTTATGGCGCTTTCAGTGTGAGCGTCTCGCAACTGCCAGAAACCATTCATTCCATCCAAAATCAGGTCGAACATCATCGGACCCGAACTTTTCCACAGGAATAGCTTGCGTTTCTGAAGCGGCCTGAGCATTCGACCCATTCGACGCGCTGTCGCTTGCTCATACCGGGCTCAGTTTCGACGACGAATATCTGTGGGACTGACAATGACTTCGACCGTCCCTCCGGGACGGGGTCTCTCTGCATCGCTACCAAGGCACTTCGTGCCTGGCTACTATCAGCCTGTCCCTCCGGGACAAAAGCCATCCGCCCATCGAAGCGCCAGACGATTATCTTAGCGCTTCCGGCCTGCGCCGATATGGTCCTCAAAATTGGC
>Ga0210393_10000886_pt1 | contig 25667 bp, 28 predicted proteins | sample IncBWC27OmetaG_FD_160068 | JGI IMG/M metagenome (GOLD analysis project Ga0210393, IMG submission 160068) | Forest soil microbial communities from Barre Woods Harvard Forest LTER site, Petersham, Massachusetts, United States - Inc-BW-C-27-O ...
CTTCGGAAAGAACGTCGAGTCCGCGTTCGGGCCGCTCAGCTATCTGGTTTTCTACTTCGCAGGCGGATTCTTCGCGACGATGGTGCAGACCGCGATGACCCTGCTCTCCGGCCCGGGCGCGGGACCCACCCTCGGCGCGAGCGGCGCGATAGCCGCCGTTCTGGGCGCCTATTTCATGCTCTATCCCAACTCGCGCGGACGCACGCTCGTGCTGTGGTTGCGGATCACGATCCCGGGGTTGTTCTACATCAGGATCCCGGCGTGGTTCTACCTCGGCGGCTGGTTTCTGTATCAGTTCGTCGTGGGCAATTACGGTCTGATCCACACGAATTCCGGTGGCAGTGGTGTCGCGTTCTTCGCTCATGCCGGTGGATTCGTCTTCGGTGTGGTCGTGGCGAGAGTTCTCATCCGCGCTGGACGAATCACGGTACGGGAGGCGCGATGGTACGCATGGTACGGAACGGGGAGGTCCGCGTTTCGGGAGGTCGAAGCGATCGAGGTGCGGGAGATCCTGCGTGCCTGGCTGGCGGGAAAGGGGCAGCGGAGCGCGGCCCGGCAGGCCGGGGTGAACCGCAAGACCGTGGTCCGTTACGTGCAGGCGGCGGTCGCGGTGGGTCTGGCCCGTGACGGCGGCGAGGAGCAGTTGACCGACGAGCTGATCGGGCAGGTGGTCGCCGCAATGCGCCCGGACCGCCCCAACGATCATGGCGCGGGAATCCCTTGAGCAACAACATGTTCGGATCGCCAAGTGGGTCGACAACGGGTTGACGGAGGTGAACATCGGCGATTTGCTCGCGCGGGAGGGCGTGGTGGTGCCGGCTCGCACGCTGCACCGGTACTGCGTGGAGCGCACCGACTATCAGGGCCCAGGTGCACAATGGCCGACCGAACACCGTGGCCGCCAGAAATGGAAGAAGTGAAACGGGCAGTCTTCCCGTATGCACCAAACCCGGTCGAAGTCCGGGCCATGAGCCCGACCAAGAATCATGCGGTTGCCGCTATCGGGGCACCTCAAGTGACTACCCTATCTGTCCGATGCCGAAAGGCGGACGCTTTCCGTGGGCGTCACGTCGGCGGATCTGTCGAGAGGAGACGAATATGAAGCCGTTACCGGAAGCTTTAATGGGTCTGGCTGCTCGTGTTAAGAGACTTGAGGATTCGGTCGCTATCATGCGCGAGAAGAACCATGCCAGATTGCAGGCGCGCCACGAGGAGCTCGCGGCCTCGATTGACCGGGAGGTCAAGGAGGTCGAGCAGACTGCCGCCGAGGCCCGGGGCGCAGTCCGGAGTTGGTGGTCGGATACCAGGGCATCTCTGGAGCGACAGCTCGAAGTGATGCGTACCGATTTCAATAAACGGCGCACTCAACTTGTCGAGAAGGACGCGGAGCGGGCGGCCCAGGACGCCGAGCACGACGCGGTGGCGGCTATCACGCTGGCGTCCCACTGCGTTGACGCCGCAGAATTGGCTGTCGTACGCGCGGAACTCATCCGTACTGAAGCCGGCGAGCGAAGCCGAACAGCTGGGCGGGGATAACGGCCCACCGCGGATTGCGGGGAGACGAGTCGAATATGCACGATTACCGGTTGAAGGGTTTGATGCTGTTCAGCACGCATTCAACGGCCGTGCGCGGCCGGCGTCTAACAGTTGAGGCCGCCAATACAACCGCCGCGAGTGGGTGAAGGTGGAGGCGTCGACGACACGCTGGGGGAGGAACTCGTCGGGGTCGTCGTCGTTGTGCTGCCTGGCGACTTACTGCCACCACCGCATCCGACCGCTAAAACAAGCACGGCTGCACCACCGAACAGCGCGATCGCCGTCCTAGCCCCAGATTTCATCAGACTCTCCATTCGCATCTCAGGAGGATTTGTCTACACTCGTTCGGTCGCATGCGCAAACTGGGTTTTCCCACTGTCGAGCGCCGAGACCCACACCGGGTAGGGGACTTAGCCTGAATCCGTGGATGCGCCAGCGGTCTGATCGGCGTATAAGCAGCAGAAAATGCCTTCTGAACTGGGCCAATAGCGGTTGCTAAGTTGTATTTGTCCGGTGTTCGAGAAGACATTTTCGATGCACTCAGCGTATACGTTCAGGGTCGGGTCGGCGGTGTTTGACGAGCAGAATCTGCTGTAGGCGGCCGGGTTGGTGCCTGTGCTGGAAGCTTCCCACTGCTCGACCGAGACGCATTTGTTGAACGTCATGATGCCGACGTCCTTCTCGGGCATCTCAAACGTCATCTCGAAGGCCTTGCCGGGGAACGACGACACGTCCACCTGGATGTCTTCATAAAAGCCTCGACCGTACCGTCGCCGACCTTCATCCACCGCTGTTTAAGGTCACGCACCGCGGGCAGCACCTTTTCGCTCCGCAAGTCCCACTGGAACGCGAACATCGCATCCAGCCCATAGCGCATCACGGCGTCACCGGCCCACGCCTCGATAGCGGTCAGCAGGTATTCGTGGCTGCCCAGCACCACCTGCACCAGCCGGTCTTTGGGGAAGGCCAGGTATTTCGGGTCGGCCTTGAACGGGTTGACGGTCAACACGCCGCCGTCCTCGCGGCGTAACGCTACCTCGCCCGTCACCTCGGCGACCACCGCGTCGGTCTTGTCGTCGGGAAGTTGCAACCACTCGTCGAGCATTCGGCGAGGGTCGCAATGGCGCCGCCGTGGACCATGTCGTCAATGGCGACGTTGGACGGATCCCAGGGCAGCCGCAGGCGAACCTGATCAGGGTCGAGTACCTCGGCGACTATTCCCAGCTTCGCGACCCACGGTGATTGGGGGAGGAACTGCGCGATGACGTCGCGACCGCTGCCGGTTCGGCTGGAATTGACATCCGTCCATGCTTTCGTACCGGCCGGCGGGCACAAAAGGGCCGCCCAACTGCGGGCGTGTCGCGCCCCATGCTCGGCACCTGCTCGGCACCTCATTGACAGCAGCGGCGGAGACTGGTTCCATAGATGGCAATGACCATAAACATGGTCAGTTGTACCAGATTTATCAGGAATACGACAAGGGACCCATGACCAGCGATGTGAAGGCTGCCCCGGCGGCCGGACAGTACGAATTGAGCCATCTGCGCTCGCTGGAGGCAGAGGCGATCCACATCATTCGGGAGGTCGCCGCGGAGTTCGAGCGGCCGGTGCTGTTGTTCTCGGGTGGCAAGGACTCCATCGTCATGCTGCACCTGGCGCTCAAGGCTTTCCGGCCGGGGCGGTTGCCGTTCCCGGTGATGCACGTCGACACGGGCCACAACTTCGACGAGGTGATCGCGACCCGCGACGAACTGGTCGCTCAGTCCGGGGTGCGCTTGGTGGTGGCGTCGGTGCAGGAAGACATCGACGCCGGCCGGGTCGTCGAGACCATCCCATCGCGAAATCCGATACAGACCGTGACGCTGCTGCGTGCCATCCGGGAGAACAAGTTCGATGCGGCGTTCGGGGGAGCGCGGCGCGACGAGGAGAAGGCGCGCGCCAAGGAGCGAGTGTTCAGCTTCCGCGACGAGTTCGGCCAGTGGGACCCGAAGGTCCAGCGGCCGGAGCTGTGGAACTTGTACAACGGGCGGCACCACAAAGGCGAGCACATTCGGGTCTTCCCGCTGTCCAACTGGACCGAGTTCGACATCTGGTCCTACATCGGTGCCGAAAAGATCAAGTTGCCGTCGATCTACTTCGCGCACCGGCGCAATGTGTTTAGCCGCGACGGAATGTTGCTGGCAGTACACCGGCACATGCAGCCGCGCGCTGACGAGCAGGTGTTCGAGGCGACGGTGCGTTTCCGCACCGTCGGGGATGTCACGTGTACCGGCTGTGTGGAATCGGCGGCTGGCACCGTGTCGGAGGTGATCGCCGAAACCGCGGTGTCCCGATTGACCGAGCGTGGGGCGACCAGAGCTGACGATCGGATCTCCGAAGCTGGCATGGAAGACCGCAAGCGACAGGGTTACTTCTGATGGCCGCACCCGCCACGCTGCTTCGCATCGCAACCGCCGGCTCCGTCGACGACGGCAAGTCCACACTGATCGGGCGCCTGCTCTATGACTCCAAAGCCGTGATGGAAGACCAGTGGGCGTCGGTGGAACGGGCGTCGGAGGAGCGCGGCCACGAGTACACCGACCTGGCACTGGTCACCGACGGCCTGCGGGCGGAACGCGAACAAGGCATCACCATCGACGTCGCGTACCGGTACTTTGCCACTCCCAAGCGGAAATTCATCATCGCCGACACCCCGGGCCACATCCAGTACACCCGCAACATGGTGACCGGAGCGTCGACCGCTCAACTGGTGATCGTGCTCGTCGACGCCCGGCACGGACTGCTCGAGCAATCACGTCGGCACGCCTTCCTGGCCTCACTGTTGGGCATCCAGCACATCGTGCTCGCGGTCAACAAGATGGACCTGATCGACTGGGACAAAGAGAGATTCGAGTCCATCCGAGACGAATTCCACTCCTTCGCGGCCCGCCTGGATGTGCAGGACGTGGCGACTATCCCGATCTCTGCGCTGCACGGTGACAACGTGGTGACCAAATCGGACCAGACGACGTGGTATGAGGGGCCGGCGCTGCTGTCGCACCTCGAGGAGGTCTACATCGCCGGTGACCGCAACCTGGTCGACGTGCGCTTCCCAGTGCAATACGTGATTCGGCCGCAGACCCACGAGCATCAAGACCACCGTAGCTATGCGGGAACGGTGGCCAGTGGAGTGATGCGTCCGGGTGACGAGGTGGTGGTGCTGCCGACCGGCAAGAACACCCGGATCACCTCGATCGACGGACCGACTGGTCCTGTGGCAGAAGCGTTTCCGCCGATGGCCGTCTCGGTGAGCCTGGCAGACGAGATAGACATCTCGCGCGGCGACATGATCGCCCGTACCAACAACCACCCAAGGGTCGCGGAGGAATTCGACGCGACCGTCTGCTGGATGGCTGATAGTTCGGCGCTAGAGCCTGGCCGCGAGTATGTCATCAAGCACACCACCCGCAGCACGCGCGCGCGGATAACCGCGCTGGAGTATCGGCTCGACGTCAACACGCTGCACCGCGACAAGTCCGCAACAGCATTGAAGCTCAACGAACTTGGCCGTATTTCGCTGCGCACCCAAGTGCCTCTGCTGCTTGACGAATACACGCGCAACGCCAGCACCGGCTCATTCATCCTCATCGACCCGGACACCAACGGCACCGTGGCGGCGGGCATGGTGTTACGTGACGTCTCGGTGCAGACCGCAAGCCCCAACACCGTGCGGCATGCGTCACTGGTAACCGTCGCGGATAGGGTGGTCCGGGGCAGAACAGTGTGGCTAACCGGCTTGTCAGGCGCCGGAAAGTCGTCGGTGGCCATGCTCGTCGAGCGCAAGCTGATCGAAAAGGGAATTCCCGCATATGTTCTCGATGGCGACAATCTACGACATGGTCTGAACGCCGACCTCGGCTTCAGCATGGCCGACCGTGCGGAGAACCTGCGCCGGCTGGCTCATGTGGCGACACTGCTGGCTGACTCTGGCCAAATCGTGCTGGTGCCGGCGATCAGTCCGCTGGCCGAACACCGGGAGATGGCTCGTGAAGTGCACGCCAACGCCGGCTTCGACTTCGTCGAGGTGTTCTGTGACACCCCGCTTGGGGAGTGCGAGAAGCGTGATCCCAAGGGGCTCTATGCCAAAGCTCGTGCGGGCGAGATCACGCATTTCACCGGCATCGACAGCCCGTATCAGCGGCCGAAGAATCCCGACCTGCGGCTCACCTCGGACCGTCCGCTCGATGAGTTGGCGGAGAGCGTGATCGACTTGCTGGAGTCCCGGCCCTAGCGCGGACCGCATCGTCGCCGGGGGCGGGTGGCACAATCCTCAGGGTGCGCATGTCAGCCAAGGCGGAGTATGCGGTGCGGGCGATGGTTCAGCTCGCCACGGCCAGCAGTGGCTCGCTGGTCAAGACGGACGACCTGGCGCAGGCTCAGGGCATACCGCCGCAATTTCTCGTCGATATCCTCACCAACCTACGCACCGACCGCCTGGTGCGAAGCCACCGCGGCCGCGAAGGCGGCTACGAGCTGGCCCGCCCGGGAAACGAGATCAGCATTGCCGACGTGCTGCGCTGCATCGATGGACCGCTGGCCAGTGTCCGCGACATCGGGCTTGGCGACCTGCCTTACTCGGGGCCAACGACGGCGCTGACCGACGTCTGGCGGGCGCTGCGCGCCAGCATGCGCTCGGTGTTGGAAGAAACAACGTTGGCGGATGTCGCCGCCGGCGCGCTGCCCAAGCATGTCGCGCAGCTCGCCAATGACTATCGGGCACAGGAGAGCGTTCGGCACGGCGCGGGACGCGGCGTCGACTAGCTGTACTGACCTGAGAGGTTAAGTACAACTAGCCGCCTGAGCCGTAGGGCCGAGTCAAGATCTCCATGCCATGCCCGGACGGATCCGGGAAGTACACCCCGCGGCCGCCGTCTCGGTGGTTGATCTCGCCGGGCCTGTTGGCGCCAGGGTCCGCCCAGTGCTGCAGGCCACGCGATTGGATCTTGCCGTAGATGGCGTCGAAGTCCTCTTCGGAAACCAAAAACGCGTAGTGCTGCCGTCGGATCTGCTCACCCTCGGGGACATCCGCATAATCGAGACTGGCGCCGTGCTCGAGTTCGACAACCATAAAGGGGCCAAATGCTTTGGGGCTGGGTAGGCCGAACAGATCGGCGAGAAATTCCGCAGATTGCTGCTTGTCGCGCGAGGCGACGATGGTGTGGTTGAAACTGATGGTCATAGTTCTTTCCAGTCAACCACTCTTGACGTAACGCGACAACGCGCGAAGCGGCTCTGGCGCGTATTCGCGCGTGGTGCTCGATGCCGATTTTTCGAGATGCGCGGCCGCGGAATCCGATTCGGCCTGATGATGTCAGGTCGCGTTGAGGGCCACCGCCAGGAAGTCGAGACGCCACAGCGCCTGAAAGAGCCTGCGAGCGAACTCCTCCGCCGCGTCGGTGCCGCCGGGAAGTTCGCCGTCGCCGCGCTGCGCCACGCCCGCAGCGATCTCACGCATGCTGCGGTGGCCGTCAGCGAGTTGTACGAAGGGCAGCTGAGTAGGGCTGAGTCTCAGCTTGGCGGCGCCGCCCCAGATGATGTCGGCTCCGGACACGAGGCACGCGGTGCGCAACATCGGAATGTAGTCGAGAGATCCGGCCGTCGAGAAATCGATCGTGTACTGCTCTTTCGGACGGTCCGGGCGGCACGCCATGAAGAAATGTGTCGCATTCAGAGTTTGCACCCGCTCCATCACCGACCAGAGTTTGATGTCAGGCAGTTCCGCCAGCGCTGCGTGGAATCTGCTCGACGGCGCGAGAATTTCGTGCGGATAGTACGGCGTCTTGTGAAACCACCCCTGGAATGCGAGCCCGGCGGAGGCGACAAGATCTATGCACTCTTCGACGGTGTAGCTGCGCTGGCGACCGTGTAAGAACGTGTCGACGACGGCGCCGTCGGTTTGCAAATCGCGGGCCACCTTGAGGTAATTCCGGACGGGATGCTCCGCGGGCAGCATCGGGATCGCGTCCTTGACCAGCTGCACCGACGCATCATCCGGGGAGAGCCCCAAGTCGCGGAAGACCGATTCGAGTAGTTCGACCCCGATTCGGCCGTATCTGGCGTACAGCATGACCCCGATGGCGCCGTCGCGGCGCAGACAGCTCGCGAGTGCTTTCATGCCGGTCAGGGGATCCGCCATGTGATGCAGAACGCCGGTGGACACGATCAGGTCGAAGTCTCGTTGCAGCCCTGACAACTCTTCGATCGGCAGCAAGTGCAGCTCCAGGTTGTGCAGCCCGTGCTTGTCCTTCAGGTACTGCTGATGGTCCAGCGCCGATTGACTGACATCGACCGCCACGACTTTGGCGGCTCGGTTGGTGAACGCGAATACCGCCGCCTGATTTGTACCGCAGCCCGCGATCAGAATGTCGAGATCGGGTCGGTATTGCCGGTCGGGCCACAGAATCCGATGCGATCGAAATGGGTCGAACAACTCCCAGTTGGTTCTGGAGTAGGCCTCGAGATCCTGGATCGGAGGCGGATAACGCCACCGATCGTATTGGCGCGAGACAACGTCGCTCCGCGGATCGTCGTTCACTTCAGGCGCGTGCCCTTTCACGGATTACCTACCCGACGTCAGCAATGTAACGGCTAGGCTCGGTTGTCGCAGGATAGCCAAGCGGCGAGTAATTCCGCGGAGTCCCGCCTGCCTAGCCGGGCCTATTTGGGCGCCGTCAGCTCCAGGGCGATGTTGTCGGGGTCGCGGAACTCCAGGATGTACGACGGCCCAATGTCTTTGACCGGCTCGTGCTGGACGCCGATTTCGTCGAGATGTGCAGCCGCGGAGTCCAATTCGGCTTTGTTGCTCAGCCGGAACGCGATGTGATCGAGTCCGCAACGATCTTCGTGGAAGCGGTCGTCGGCGACCGGCCGCAGCCCGAGCAGCGTGCCGCCCAGGTCGTAGATCACGCCGCCGAACAGGAAGCCCAACTGATTGCGGGTTGCTTCGTCGGCATTCTCGGGAACCTCCAGCAATATCGGCCAACCGAACACGCTCTCGTAGAACTGCCGAGATCGCTCAATGTCGGTGACGGTGAGTCGGACATGCGCGATCGAGGTACTGGTGAGGCCCACCCGACCCATGCTGCCACTCCAGGATCTGTGTGGTTGACGGCGTGCCAGAATCGCCGTCGTGCGGATAGCAATGACGATGCCGGTGATGGAGCCGGACTTGGATGCCACTGTTTTGCAGAACTGGGCGCGCGCCATCGACGAAGGGCCGTTCTCGTCGCTGTGCTGGGGCGAGCGCATCGCATTCGAAAACCCGGACAACCTGACGCTGCTCGGGGCGCTGGCCGCGTGGACCAGTCGGGTACGGCTGCTGACCACGGTGATTGTGCCGCAGCTGCACGACCCGGTAATGCTGGCCAAGGCATTGGCCACCGGCGACGTGCTGTGCGGCGGGCGGCTGACGGTGGGCATCGGCGTGGGCGGCAGGCACGAGGACTACCACGCCGTCGGCGCCGACCCGGCGACACAGACGATGCGCGCCATGGCCGAACGTGTGGCGGTGATGAAGCGGGTGTGGGCCGGCGAAAAGATCACCGAGTCAGTGCTGCCGGTGGGGCCGTCACCCGTCCAGGCCGGTGGTCCGCCGCTGTTCGTCGGCAGCATGGGGCCCAAGACCATCCGCAGTGCTGCGGCCTGGGCCGACGGCCTGGCCGGCACCACGCTGGATCTGGATGTCGCCAAGCAAAATGAGCTCTTCGATGTGGCGCGAGCGGCGTGGGCTGAGGCCGGCAAGTCAAAACCACAGCTGGTGACGTCGTTTTGGTTCGCGTTCGGGCCGCCCGAACAGGCCCGTGCCCAGGTGCATCGTCATCTGCGCCGCTATATGAACTGGATACCGGCCGAGTATGTCGACGCGATGGCGCCGATGACCGGCTGGGCCGGCAGTGCAGACGAGCTGTTGGCGGTGCTACGCAAGTTCGAAGCGATCGGCACCGACGAGGTCCAGCTGATCCCGACCAGCTCGGACCTCGACCAGCTGCAGCGCGCGGCCGACCTGGCCGCACAGTTCTGAGTGCCCCCGCACTCCAGCTGAATTGCCACGCCGGTGGTCAGCTTGCCGCCGCTTCGGGTGGGCGCTCGTCGCCGGTGTCGGGCTGCTGGGGAGGCTGTCCCTTGCCCAGCGTCGCCAGCAGCTCGCGGTAGGGGCCGACGAGGTAGGCGGTGTCGCCGGCGCGGAGCCGCGCGTCACGTCGCGGGTGTAGCGCGACCGGCGCGTCTTGCCGGGTGATCGCGATGACGCGGGTTTGGGTGGACATTTCGAACATTCGCAGCCCATCGAGTTCGCTGCCGGCGGCCACATGCATTCCGCCCACCATGAACGAGCGCTGCCCGACCGAGAACGTCCCCAGCACTTGCAGGCCCATGGCGGCGCCGATGAACCATGGGGCGGCCAGTTCGACGGTCGACCGGACGTTTTCGAACTCGAACCGCTGGGCTACCGCGGCCCCCAGCGTCCGGTCGTATACGCGCAGCACCAGCGGAACGTCGGGCCGGTTGACTTCGGGCATCACCCGCGGTCCCAGCATCTCGCGCAGCACGATCCCCGTCTCGATATTGACCATGTCGTCCTGGGTCAACACCGCGACCGCGCGAGCTTGGTCGACGCGGGCCGATTCCAGCGTCTGGCGCAGCGTTGCGTCACCGAAGATCACCGGCACGTCGAGCTCGTCCGCCGACGACAGGAAGCGGTTGTTCGCGTCGCGCTCGATAACCGCTACGTCGTAGCCGGCGGCGGTCAGGTCACTGACGACGCCGATGCCGAACGAGCCCAGGCCGACGACGATGACGTGGTTACGTAGATGGCGCGCCCGCCGGCGTCCGGCCGAGTGGGCGAAGCGCCGGGACAGCAGCAGATCGGCGATGAACGCGACGAGCACCGCGGTAGTGAGCACGCCGGCGAACATCAACATGATGGCGAATAGTCGCAGCCATGTGTGCTGGTGGAGGAAGCTGAAGTCGCCGTAGCCGACCGTCGCGATCGTTTCGGTGGTGAAGTACAACGCGTCCACCCACGTCATCCCTGGAGGGCGCTGGTAGGCGAAGCGCAACACGACCGTTGAGCCGATCAGCAGGGCCAGCGCGACGCTTAGCGCGCGTAAAAACATCGGGTTGAGGTCGCTGTGCAGGGTGCCTCCGGCGTCGAGCACTCGCCGCAGCCGAGGCCGCCGTGTGCGCGTTCCTGTCCGGCGCGGGATCTTGATGCCGCGGGCGGCCAACTCGTCGGCGGTACCGATCATCGCTGTCCAGTCACCGGGGTGCACCCGCAGATCCCGGCCCGGACATGCCATCACCTCGCCGGGGTCGGGGGAGTTCTCGCCGCGAATCACCGCCACCGGCGCCAGGTCGCCGTAGATCTCGCGCAGCGTCGCGTCACGCGTTGCCTCGGCGCCCGAGACAACGAACTCGATGCCGGCCGCTTCGAACGGGTGCGCGGAGTGCGCCAGGCATGCCTCTACGACAGACGGCGCCGCGAGGTCGGCAACGTCGAGGATCGCGCCGGGTCCGTTATCGGCGGCCACCGCTGCTCGCAGCACGTCATTGGCCAGCCGCGCCACCACCCGCACGCTCGGATTGGCTTTCCTTGCCAGCAGCGCGATTTCGAGATTTGTCGCGTCGTCATCCCCGGCGCAGATGACGGCGAGCGCACGGGTGACCCCGACGTCGGCAAGCTCGGCGGCGGTGGCGATCTTGACAATGCGCGCGCCGGCGTTGTTCAGCTCCGCGACTATCGTCGTCGCCAGCGCGTCGTCACCGTTGACGATGATGTGGCGGTGCATGCTCACGCCCGCTTCGCCGCAAAGCCATCAATGTGGTCGATGGCATGGTCTCGGCACTTTCGTCTTGGCGCTGAGTCGTACGGCATAAGCCCCACCTCCGGTGACGTTGGCGTTTGCTGCTGCTATGACTATCGGGCACCGTGCCGATTTGTGCCAGCGAAAAGCTCTGATCCCCACGATATCGTTGTGCCGCAAGTAGAGTCGCAGCTCAGCCGGAGCTCGTCAGCTGAGCTGGGATACTCGGGGCATGCCCACAGCCCGGCGCGGCCGCAGCAGCATCGATATCGCCGCGCCTCCCGGCCTCGTATACGACCTCATCGCCGACGTCACCCGGATGGGCGAATGGAGCCCGGAGTGTTACCGGTGCGAGTGGCTGGATGGGGCAACCGCGGCGGCCCCGGGCACGCGGTTTCGCGGGTACAACCGGCGCGGCCGTCTGCGGTGGAAAAGAACAGCGGTGGTCGGTACCGCCGACCGGGGCCGTGAATTCAGCTTCACTACGGTCAACGAGGGTGCCAACCGTGAAGAAACACGTTGGCGCTACACGATGGAGCCGTCGTCGTCCGGCACGTTACTCACCGAGTGTTTTCAGTTCTTGTGGTGTTCGGTGTCCAACCGAATTGCTGAAGCTCTGTTGCCGCGGGGACGTCAAGTCAACCAGGGGATCGAGGAGACACTGCGGCGGATCAAGCAGGCCGCCGAACACCCGCCTGATCGCTAATGGAATTGCGTTCACCGTGATACTGGCGACGTGCCTTTCATCGAACGCGTCGCGTCCCGCGAAATCTATCGGAACCCGTGGATGGTGCTTCGAGAGGACGACATCCGTCGTTCGGACGGCAGCCCAGGAATCTACGCCGTGGTGGACAAGCCGACCTATGCGCTCGTGATGCCCCACGACGGGCAGCGTTTCCGGTTGGTCGAGCAGTTCCGGTATCCCGTCGGCGCGCGGCGCTGGGAGTTTCCGCAGGGTACCGCTCCGGATTTGGCGGACACCGAGCCGTCCGAGCTGGCCGCGCGTGAGCTGCGCGAGGAAACCGGATTGCGCGCGACGTCGTTCGAGGCGCTCGGCCAGCTCGATGTGGCTCCGGGAATGGCCAGTCAGCGCGGCTGGGTGTTCTTGGCCACCGGGATCTCCGAGGGAGAATCCGATCGCGAGCACGAGGAGCAGGACATGCGCAGTGCATGGTTCTCGGGCGAAGACCTGGAGCAGATGATCCGCTCCGGAGTGATCGCCGACGCGCAGTCGATCGCCGCCTATGGGCTGTTCCTGCTGCGGCGGCGATGAATTCTGGGGCCGGCATCGGTCAACACCGATATGACGATCACACAGCGCAATCTCGACGGCTACGGAGCGCCGGCGATCCAGTGGGCTCGCGTCAAAGCCGTGCTGGATAGTCAGCTGACGCAGGCGCCAGGCACCGACGGTCCGCAACGTCATACCGCGTGGCTCACGACGATCAATCCCGACGGCAGCCCGCATGTGATGCCGCTGGGCGTGGTTGTGTGCAGCGGCAGCTGGTACTTCACGTCCGGCCCGGCGACGCGAAAATCCCGCAACTTGGGCCGCGACCCCAGATGCGCGGTCAGCATCGCCACCCATCCGTTCGACCTCGTCATCGAAGGTGCCGCGCAGCGGATCAGCGACACGGGCGAATTGGCTTCCGTTGCTGAGGCTTTCGTCCGGTCCGGATGGCCTGCCGAGGTCTCCGGCGACGCGCTCACGGCGGACTACAGTGCCCCGTCGGCCGGTCCGGCGCCTTGGTATGTCCATCGCCTGAAGCCGTCGACGGTGTTCGCATTCGGCACGTCGGAACCGTTCGGCGCCACAAGGTTTCAGTTGGACTGAGCGGAAAGACCGGCCGCGGCACGGATCTCCCGCCGCGCCGCGCCGCGGTCGGTGTCGGGAAATATGTAATGGCTCAACGCGGTCCGCGCGATGGCGCCAGCAAGGTCGCGAGCTTCCACCGCTATGGCGAAGGCGCCCTCGCGAGCGCAGCGCTGCAACACCGCCACCAGCCCGCCGGCGAGCATGGGTAACGCTTGCGCCATCTGTTCGTGCGCGAAGCCCGGCTCGAGGTCGAGCAGCCGCCCAGGCAGCTGAGCCTCGACGAAGGTCGCGATGACGTCGACGGCGGCTTCCAGTCGTGCGACTCCGACGACTCCGGACATCGCTTTGTCCATCGCGGCGTTGAAGCGCCGGCGCTCGCGCTTTCCCAGCGCATCGATGAGTTCCTCTTTGGACACGAAGTAGCGGTAGATAGTCGGTCGTGAAACCCCGGCCAGGGTCGCCACGTCCGACAGCGACAACTTCCGGGCGCCTGTCCGGAACGCGAGCCGCTGGGCCGCGTCGAGGATCCGATCGGCCAGATCCCCATGATCTGAGCCGGATCCGCGAGATTCGGCGATCGACATGACGGCAGTCCTTAGAGTTTGCCGAGCTTGCGCAGCCACGAGATCAGCAGTCGCAGCCCGTCGTCGAAGGACATGGGCCGGTAGCCGAGGCGGCGGGTGGTCAGATTGTCGCTTGCCCGGGGCTTGCGCTTGGTCTTTGCCGCGGCTTCCGCGATCGCCATCAAGGTGGGCCCGAATTCGGCAGTCAGCGCCTCGGGATCCGTGCGATAGTCGAGATCCTCAACACGGTGGTCGATTCCGGCGATCACACACGCGCGATTGATGCCGCCGGCGGTGCTGAAGGTGTCCTCGGGCCGGCCGATCAACAGGTAGCGCTCACCCGCCACCCCATTGTCCAGCGCGGCGATGGAGCCCTTGGCGACATCCGCTCCCGCCACCCAAGTCACTGGAAAAGCCAGATAGCGCTTGATCTTTCCGCGCATGCCTGCCAGCAACACCCGGTTGAAGCTGGTGCGATGCAAGGCGCGTTCGACGACCAGGCCAGGCCCGAAGATCGCGCCGGGGTGGCACGTCAGCACGTTGTCGCCCGCGGCGGCACGCCGGTGTGCGTCCAGAAAGGCTGCGAGCTTGGTGACGGTGTAGGGGTCGTCTGGCGGATTCTCCAGAACGGGTGCGTCTTCGAAGTCGACGCCGGTGCTGAGATCGAGGAACGTGGCGGTGCTTAGGGCAACCACCCGACGCATGCCGTGGGCTTTGGCCGCATCCAGGACGTTCGTGGTGCCGACCATGTTGACAGCCTTGAAGTCTGCCAGGTCCTGACTCGCGCCGCCCAGCAATGCCGCGCAGTGAATAGCCGCGTCGGCGCCTTTCGCCGCTTGGAGCACATCGTCGGCGTCTCTGATGTCGCCCTTGACCAGTTCGACACCGATCCCCGCCAGCGCTGCGGCTTCGTCCGGGTTGCGAACCAGGGCGCGAACGTGGTCGCCCCGCTCGATCAACTGCTCGCAAACGTTGCCGCCGGTCTGACCGGTCGCGCCGGTGACGAAGATCGTGCTGGCCATGGCGGCCCTCCTGACTCGTTACATATCGAACATATTTAGTCAAGACTGTAAACCTCGAAGTCGGATTGTTCTATATTCAGTTTCATGACACTCGATCCCTCAAGCGTTCTTCTGACCGACCGCGTCGCGGTCGTCACCGGCGGGGGCGCAGGCATCGGCCGCGGCATCGCGGCAGGGCTGAAGGCATTCGGCGCGCGGGTCGCGATTTGGGAACGCAACCCCGACTCGTGTGCGTCCGCCGCCGAAGAGATCGGTGCGCTGGGTATCGCCGTCGACGTTCGGGACAGTGCCACGGTGGACGCCGCGCTGGCGCAGACCTCCACCGAACTCGGGACGGTGACGATCCTGGTGAACAATGCCGGCGGGGTTTTCTGGTCGGGGATCCTCGACACCAGCGAGAACGGTTGGGACGCGCTGTACAAGGCGAACCTGCGCCACGTTTACCTGTGCACGCAGCGGGTGGCCCGAATCCTCGTCGAGCAGAAAGTGCCGGGCAGCATCATCAGCGTCACCTCGATCGAAGGTGTCCGCGCCGCACCGGGTTACGCGACCTATGCGGCGGCCAAAGCCGGTGTCATCAACTACACCAAGACCGCGGCACTCGAGCTCGCTCCGCATGGCATTCGGGTCAATGCGCTGGCGCCCGATATCACCCTGACCGAAGGCATCAGGCAAATAGCGCCGCCGGGCTCCGAGCAGCGATTCGGCCTGACGGTCCCGATGGGACGCGCGGGTCATGTCGACGAAATGGCAGGCGCAGCAGTCTTTCTCGCGTCCGACATGGCCAGCTACATCACCGGTCAAACGATCCACGTCGACGGCGGTACTCATGCCGCCAGCGGCTGGTACCACAACCCCGACACCGGGGCATACGCGCTCGGACCAACTAGCAGCTGATCGCGCCTGGTTGGCGGGATCTAATTGCCGGTGTGCAGGCCGACATGCGCGGACATTCCGCCGTCGATCGAAATCATTTGCCCGGTGATATAGCGGGACTGCTCCGAAGCAAGGAAAACGACGAGGTCAGCGACGTCTTCCGGTTGCCCGAGGTACGGCGTCAAAGTGGCGCGGCTGAGGCCGCCGATGATCTCCTCGGATAGATGCGCGCGCACTGCGTCGGTGAGGATCAATCCGGGCACGACGGTGTTCGCCCCTACGCCACGCTTTCCCTCACTGGTCGCGACGTACATCGTCAGGGTGTGCACCCCGGACTTCGACACACCGTAGGCCAGGCGGGTCCGGTCACCTGACAGCGCCGCTCCCGACGACATGTTGACGATCGAACCTCCGCCATTCTTCCGCATCTCGGGAACTGTGTACTTACACATCAGCAGCTGACTTCCGAGGTTGACTTCCAGGGACCGCTGCCACACATCCAGCGACATCTCGGACACCGTGGTATCCCGCGACAGGAAGCTGCTGGCGGTCAGCGCCGCATTGTTGTGCAGAACATCGACCTGGCCGAACTCCGTCACTGTGGACTGCACGACATGCCGCGCCGTGTGCTCCTCCGCGAGGTCGCCGCCGAGTGCGATTGCCTGCGCCCCCGTTCGCCGAATCTCGTCGGCGACCTCGGCGGCCTTCGCCTCGTCGATATCGACGACCGCAACGGCGGCGCCTTCGCGGGCCAAGCCGTGCGCCGTTGCCGCACCAATTCCGCCCGCACCGCCGGTAACTATCGCGACCTTTCCGGCAAGTCTGGACATCGAGTTCTCCCAAAGTATCAGGGCGGGAATATTGGGTCCGATTCTTTTCGGTGACGCACAAGAAAGTTAGCCTGATTTGATGCCGCGTATTGCGCCAATCCCGATGGAAGAGCTCAGCTCGCACTCCCGCGAAATCGTGGAGGCCGGCGTTGCCGCCGGACTATACGCGACGCCGGTGCCCTTACAGATCTTCGCGTATCGCAGCGCACAGCTCGACCAGGTCAACATGGCCAGAACCCACCTCGGTGCCGGGACCCTGCTCGGCGGCCGGATCCTGGAGTTACTGCGCATCCGCAGCGCGCAGCTCGGCGAATGCCAACCCTGTAGCCAATCGCGCAAGCATGACTCGATCACCGACGAGGATGTCGCATGCCTGCTCGCGCCGGGCCACGGTTCACTCACGCCGCAGGAGCAGATGGCCGTCGAATTCCTCGACTTGCTTTCCGCTGACCACCACGCGATGGACGACGAGTTCTACCAGCGTTTGGGTGAGCATTTCACCGCAGCACAGATCATCGAGTTGGGGTTCACCTGCGCCGGGGTGATGGGATTGCACCGCTTCATCCACACCCTCGACGTCTACGGCGACTCGCAGCCCGCTATCGGCTACAACCCGGATCAGGTCGACACCTCGAAGCCGGTCTGACTACGACCGCCCTGAAGCCGTCGACGCTGTTCGCATTCGGCACATCGGAACCGTTCGGCGCCACAAACTTTCAGTTGGACTGAGCTAGCCCAGCTACGCCTCACAGAGCGCGATCGTGTCCGCGCCGATATCTCTCTGCGTCATCTAACCCGCACCATGTAGACGATGTGTCGGCGATCGAGGTTTGTGCATCGAGTCTCGGTGCTCGGCGGTCTGGCACTCGCGATCTTCGGCACTGTTGTCGTTCCGGTGCACGCGGCGATGCCGTCGTGGAATGGCAAATACTCACTGGTGAGATACGCCGTCGACAAGACCGGCAGCAGCGCGGCCGCCGGCCAGGCCGAACCGACGTTCAGTGCCGACTACGTCTTCGTGACTTGGTGTTCCTCCGGCAAATGCGTCGCCACCGCCACCGACGGACCCACTCCCAAGAACCCGACGCTGCCGCAGCCGTCGCACTACACCTGGGACGGAACCCGGTGGGTTGAACACTTCGACTTCCAATGGGATTGCTACATGGGGGAAGGGGTTCCGAAAGCGTGGTCACCCGCGAGGTCGTGGGCGTTCTACACGCCTCAATCGGACGGGTCGCTGCGTGGCACCTGGCACACCGACATCTCGAGTGGCCCTTGCCGCGGAAGCGTCGAAATGCCGGTGGCGGCGTTTGCTGCGCGGCCTGGATGACCGTGGCCGGCCGGGTACACCGGCCGACGCCCGCAAACCCGCTGAAAGCTATTGCGACACGGTCACGGATGCATACCTATTCGCAGATCACTGGTCACAAGAGCCCCAGTGATCACTATCGTCACATGAGCCAGCCGCGGACGTCAATGCGACGTTTCGCTCCCGGAAAGGTGTGACATTGTGTCGGCGATTCTTCGAATCACATCGCTATCGGTGGTGTCGACGGCCGCTATCGCATTCATCGTTGCGTTAGGCCCCGCGCCATCAGCGAATGCCACGCCTTGCAACGCGCCCGAAGCGAACGTGGATCCTCCTGCTGCGCCGCCTGCGATGCCCGCCCCGCAGCCGGTCGTGATACCCCCGACCGGGCGCAGGCCCACGCATACGAATGACCAGGCGCCGCTACCGAAGTTGGGTCCGCTGATCCAGTCCTTCCTCCGGCCGACTGCTCCCGGTACTCGGTACTCCGCGCCGATGCAACCTCAAGCGGGGGTGGTACCGCCGCCTGGGCCCAATCCTCCCGCGCCCGGCTTCCCGCAGACGCCGAATGCGACCCAGTTACAGCCGAACGCGGCCCCGGTTCCGCCGCAGCCGGCACCCCCGCCCCCCGCGTCGATCGCGGGGGCGCCGACATCGCTTGTCGACTGGGTGACCGGACCGAATGGCCCCAATAAAACCCTGCAGCGATTCGGCATCTCCGGAACCGACCTCGGGATCATTTGGGACAACGGCGATCCTGCCAACCGTCAGGCCCTCATGGCCTTTGGTGACACATTCGGCTACTGCAAGGTCCGCGGCCAAGAATGGCGGTACAACGTACTGTTCCGCAGCAACGACCATGACCTGTCCCACGGAATCCACGTGGCCGACGGTGTGCCCAACGACAATTATTCGGGCTCGCCGGTGTGGACAAACGGCCTTTCCAAGCAGGTCGTCAACACCATCCACAAGGCGGCACACGAAACGGGAATCATTCCGACCTCGGCCATCTCGATCGGCAGAACCCAATACATGAACTACATGTCCATCCAGAGGTGGGGCCGCGACGGCGAATGGACGACGAACTATTCGGCGATCGCGAGATCCCTTGACAACGGCCAGAACTGGGGAATCTACCCCGGCACGATGCGCACGACCTCGGCGGATGCGGTTCCGGGGGTCGGATTCACTCCTGGAAATGAAAATTTTCAGATGGGGGCGTTCATGCGGGGTAACGACGGTTACCTCTACTCGTTCGGGACCCCGTCGGGACGCGGCGGTGCGGCGTTCCTGTCGCGAGTTCCCCCGAACGCTTTGCCGGACCTCACCCGGTACCAATACTGGAACGGAGACAACGGCGGGCACTGGGTCCCGAATAATCCGGGGGCGGCGACACCGGTTTTCCCGGGCCCGGTGGGCGAAATGTCAGCCCAATACAACAGCTATCTCAAGCAATACCTGGTGCTGTACACCAACGGTGGCAGCAACGACGTCGTGGCAAGGACGGCGCCCGCTCCGCAAGGACCGTGGAGTCCTGAGCAGCCGCTCGTGTCGGCGTTCCAGATGCCAGGTGGCATCTACGCGCCGATGATCCATCCCTGGTCGTCGGGTAGAGACCTGTACTTCAACTTGTCGCTGTGGTCGGCATACGACGTGATGTTGATGCACACCGTGCTGCCGTAGCCGTTGATGCGGCGTCTCACTTCTCGGCAGCCCTTAGGCGTCAAACCTGTTGCCGCTGTGGTCCTTCCTTTCCCGCAGTAGCGCAGGCATGGGCCGGTCATGATGGTGTTCTCGTGTTTGCACCGGAGCCGACACCAGCGCCGGCGGGCTGCCGAGGTTCAGCAACGAACAAGTCAACCTGAACCGAGGTTCATGATTTGAGCGAATTGCCGGTACACAGGCGCCCTCTGCGGAGCACAATCATCGGCTATAGAGGCGACTGATGGTCGCGCTAGCAACGACCGTGTTGATATCCGGTGGTTTGGGTTTGGCCGGAGGCATTGCCCAGGCGCAGCCTGTTTCCGCGCCGCTAATCCATTGGTGCCCGGGCGATCCCTGGCAGTCCCTTGCTCCGCCTCCTGCAGATTGGAACATGAACGTCTGCCACGACATGAAGACCGTGCCTGACCCCAGCCAAAACCCTCCGTGGCGGGTCGTCGAAACCGCGCCCTGGACGCCGCCTCCGGGCTGCCCTCCCTGGGCCACGATCTTCAGCGGCCTGCTGGCACCGAGGCGCACCTGCAGGCCCAAGTCGCCTTCGCCGTGGCCGAGAACAGCTGGGCGCGGCGGGCCGAGCAGTGGAATACCTGGCTGTCCATGGCCTGACGCCGTGGTGTCGTTCCCACGCGCTGACCTGCAATGACACCGCGTGTATGTCATAGTGTTTGCCTGCGCCACAGCGGCGCAGCGCGAAAACTGCCGGGAAGCCCATGAAGAAATACGCAGCACTAGCGATCGCGAGCGGTGTGGCATTCGCAGCGATGCCAATGGCGCATGCCGACAACGACTGGATTGCGATGGCGATCTCGGACTCCACTGGCCAGCTCAAGGTCGTTGACGGAGCACCCACTCAAGGTGCCGCCGAGCAGAAGGCGATGGAGGCATGTCGCAAGGCAATCAGCGACTGTCGTCTGCTGGCCAGCGGGGATGGCGGCTGCATCGCGCTTGTCTTGAACGCTCCGAAAAACAAATACGTCGGAGGCTGGGGCCCGACACGCGATGCAGCGGAGGCAGCGGCACTAGCAGCCGCCGGTGGTGGAACGGTCCAACCTGCCCATGGCCACTGTCTAGGAGATCCTGTGGGCGCCGCCGGGGGCTGAGCGAATCGCTCGGCGACACGCAATCGAGAACCGCGCCGCGGCTCGGACTGAACTGCACATTCCGGTTATTCGGCAGGCTGAATTAACAGCGTAAATTCGAGATACCTCGGGCGATCGACACGGCCCCGAAATCCCAGTCTGGCAGCTCACATCGACCTAGCATTGGCAAGCGTGGGTCCCGTTCAGCGGCGGCAATGCACCGGTGCGCGGCGCGAAAACGGGCGCGATGAATATCTCGTGATTGACTGCGCGACACTGCCGGCGTCGAGCGGTACGTTGCCCGACACGGCCCGAGATGCTGGGTCGGCGGCTGCCCGGACAATGCGGCAGGCAAAGCCAAAGCAAAACAGCGGGGTGCGCGCTAAAGGCAAAGGAACTCGCTAGCCAGTGGACGATTCAGTGTGGATGGCAGGAGTGGGAAGCAGCGTACTGGACCGCGCTGTAATCATTCTCCTGGTGCTGGGGGTTTCCACGGTGGTGGTTTTTGTATGCCTGCACATGCTGGAGGCCCAGTTACGGTTGCTGCGCTGGGCGATCAGGCGACCATTCCACAGATGCGCGGCATGCTGCGCGCGTAATAGCTCCGTTGCGCGGTGGGGCGGGCTGCAGGGTAGAAGCCGATGTTGGCTGTGCGCCGAATGCGCATTCGGGGTGCAAGACTTCGACGAGGTTCCTCGGAGGCGCAGACAACCGGGTGCCCAAATTGCCAGCCGAGTCGAGCACCTGGGTCGAGCTGCCGCCTTCTGGTCTGTTCCAACCGTGGGAGGTGGCGGCAGACACCGCCGGCCGCGTCTAGGTCACCGCACCCGCCGACAACCGGGTGCTCAAATTGCCAGCCGAGTCGAGCACCCGGGTCGAGCTGCCGCCTTCTGGTCTGTTCCAATCGTGGGCGATGGCGGCAGACACCGCCGGACGGCGCGGCGCCCATATGACCTGGCGTCGCCGCCTGTGTGATGCAGTGGTGGTTGGAAGGACCGAAGTACTAGCGGCGGCAGACTCACTTTCCGCATGCTTCCAGCAGTGCGTCGTACCCCGAATGGATCTCCCCATCGATCGCGGGGGCCGTGGCGCTCGCGCTCGGCGGCCAGCCAGTCGTCGGGCTGATCGGTCATGAACTAGGCTTGGACTCGGAACATGTTGTCTCACTTGCGGTTTCAGGCTACACAGGTCCATTGCGGTCCATACCCCTCCATAGGGGTTTGGTCGTTAAGTTTTGGATGACTTGTGACAACGTCGTGACACCGAGCCGCTGCAGGGGACCGCTCTAGGGACGGCGGAAAAGGCACCACAGCTGAGGGGAATGCCTTGAGCGACAGCGAAAACAGGCCCGCTCGGGATTCGTCCCCGAACAACTTGATAGTCGCGGGCGGGCTCAGCCGGGGGCGATGCGGTCGATGTGAGCGAGGAAGTGTGTCAACACCGCGTCAGGCGCCTCGAGTTGCGGCCAGTGTCCGATGTCGTCGGCGAGCATCACCACATCGGGTTCGGGTATCACCTCGGCATAGCGGCGCGCCATGTGGGCACCGGAGTTGGGGTCGACCGGCCCGTCGATCAACCGCATCGGAACCGCCGTCTGCCGCATGGCACGCACCCACCGGTTGCGATGCGTGTAGCGATCGTTGATGAACCGGCCCACCTTGTGCAGCACCCGGCGGCCATCGTTGTAGTCCAAGATCTGGTTGAACACATCCATCGTGTGCCGGGTCGGCTTGGTATCGGGGCCGAACATCTCGCGCAGCGTCGGTTCCAGTAGCCGACGGGACAGAGGACTGCCCTGAACACGGCTGAGGATGTCGCCCAATGGGGTGCGAGACATCAGCTTCTGCGCCGCTCTGGGCGTATAGGCCTCGATGAACATTCCTCCGTTGAGCCAGGTGATCGAGTCGATGTGCAGCGCACCGTAGGTTTGCTGACCGAACTCGTGACGGGCCAACAGTTCCTGGCCCACGGAATCGCCTATGTCGTGGGCCAGAATGTGCGTGTTGTGGATGTTCAGGTGCGCCAGCAGCGCTTCGTGCATGTCGGCGTGGTCTCCCACCGAGTATTCGTACGCCACGGGTTTCTCGGAGAATCCCATGCCGATCATGTCCGGTGCGATGACGGTGAAGCGTTGCGACAGTGCTGGCCAGATCGGTGCCCAGTCGTAGGAATTAAACGGATAACCGTGGATCAGCAGCAGCGCAGGTCCGCTGCCCTCTACGCGGTAGAAGATGTCGAAGCCGAGGTAGTCGAAGTACTCTCCGGAGGCCAGCCATCGTTCCAGTTCAGCGTCCATGCCAGTCATCATCCTTCGGCCATGAGGGCGTCGCCCGACAGTCCACTGTGCAAGCTACTCGTTCACCGCCAGGGACGTGCCGACGCTCAGGGCGTAGTTAACGAAGTGGAAGGTAAAAACTCATGTATTAAGCGACATTTTGCGCACCCATCGGACAATTTGGGAACACTCCGGAGAGGGGAAACCCGGCAGGCAGTTGATCAGCAGCGCCAGCACCGCCCCGATTTCAGCGATCGCTAGGGACCCAACTGCGCCGTCCAAGTTTGGGCCGGGTCATTACGACCTGCCTAGGTAGTTACTTGGCTCGCCACGAAAGTCGCGGCCTGACTGGGCATCCCGGACTGCTTATAGGATAGGTGCGCCGCGGAGAACATCTCGTCGTGCGTTGGCATCGCCAAACCCCCGCCTGGGGTGCAGATCGGATCGCCGGGCGCACACAGGTCAATGGCCTTATGCCCATACCATGGGCTGATCGCGCTTATTGGCCCCCCCAGATATCTGTCCGTCGGATTCCCGAAGACGGCGACCGCAGCAACGTGATCAGCCACGTCCGCGGGTAGCGACGCGGGGACAAAGCCCGCAACCGGTGTTTGGGCGATGGTGATCAGATCTATCACCATCGCGCCTTGGGAATATCCACCGAGCACCAGCTTGGTGTTGGGACAGCCCGCGGCCATGGATTGGACGTGAGCGCTCGCATCACTAGCGCCGGCGGATGCGGATGGGGCGAAATCCTCTGAGGCGGGGTAGTTGACCGGATAAACCCCGACGGACCGACCCCCAACCTGCGAGCGCAGTGAATCGATAAATTCCTGTCCGACCCCGCCAACACCAGGCGGCTCGGTGGTGGCACGGGCGAACGTGACCTCAACGTCGGGGCACGGAGCAGCAGATGCGGCGCCGATGTTGATCGGTGCGCTCAGCAGCGCCGCCCAGGTGGTCACCACCGCGGCACCCAGCAAGCGAGCGAATTGGCGTGTGTTCACGTCCCAATGCTGACATATCGCGAGGTGGGCCGCTGCCATCGATAGACGTCGCTGACGCGCTGCTGGATGAACGCGAGTCGTTCCTCGGTCAAGGACGAGTTGCCCCGGTGAGTACCCATTTTGGGCGGCGAGATCCGCCAGAGTCCACGCGGTTCCTAGGCTGCTCGCACTTCACTCGGAGGTGTTCGTCATGTCACCGCGCCACGCCGTCACCGCCTGAGCTGCCCTGCAGCGTACGCGAGCCGGGTAGCCAGAAACCTAGTACGCTAAGAGTTAATTATCTAACAGTTACGGCCCAATTTGATCGTGTACTATGAGGTCATGCCCAAAGCAGTCGTTGAAGACGTCGATTCGCTGGCCCTGGAGCGCCAGGTGTGTTTCGCGCTGGCGATCACCAACCGCGCGGTGCTGGCCGTGTACCGGCCGCTGCTCGAGCCGCTCGGGCTGACTCACCCGCAATACCTGGTGATGCTCACGGTGTGGGACAACGCGAAATTCGACCGGGAGCCGCTGTCGGTCAAGGACATCGCCGCGCTGCTGCAGATGGATTCGGCCACGCTTTCGCCGATGCTCAAACGGCTGCAGGCGCAGGGCTTGATCACCCGCACGCGCAGCGCAGCCGACGAACGCACCACTCACGTCGAGTTGACAACCAAGGGTGTGAGGCTGCGCCGCCAGGCGCTGAAGATCCCGCCGGCGGTGGTCGAGCGACTCGGTGTCGACCTGGCCGAACTCGAGCACCTACATCAGGTGCTGACCGGCATCAACGCCGCCGCACTGGCGGCCGGTGCGCTGGACGCGGAGCTGGATCGATGACGTCGCTCGCGCGACAGCCCCACGTCGCTCCGCAAGACAATCCGGCGGCCGACGGTCAGCGCCGTCGCCCGGATCCGCTGCGCTGGATCTGGTACGCCCTCGGTGGTGGGCTCGGCCCGCGCTATCGCCAATGGGTGTTGCACGACCTCACCTGCGGTACCCGTTGGGTGCGCCAACTCGCCCGCGCTGTGGTGCAGCTGCTGCCGCTAGCAGCGGTGGTGCTACTCGCGCTGGGATTCGGCTGGATCGCCTGGGTGGGCGTGAGCTGCGGGCTGGTGTTGGCGCTGATCTACTCGGCCGCCTACTTCGACCCGGCTGCAGATTACCGCCTGGTCAAACACGGCTACCCACCCGGCACAGCTCAGCGGATCCTCAGCGAGCTTGATAAGGCTAAACATCCCGATCAGATGCGCCGCTACGTGGAGACCTACCGCAACAATATGACCTAGCTTGCCGCCGTTCGAGCTCCGCTTATCGGACACACACAGATGGCAGACACCTGAATCCTCGGCCCGCGTGTCGAGTAGTTCCCCCTAGTAATCATTCAGGCACCTCCGGGAGCCGGGGCCGTTTCGCCAACCCGTTAATCGAATTTGATTTCGTTTGCGAGGTCCTTTCTCCTCTCGCGCTCTGCCTGGCGGGCTTCACCTTCCTCGCCTGCCTGGTGCCGTGCCTCAACGGCGCGCTTCCGGTATTTCTCACCCTCAGCGGCGATCTTGGAAACGATCTTCCGAAGGGAGTCGCGATGTTGTCCCACCTTCTCGATGGTGGTGTTGGTGACAGTCAAATGCCTCAGATCCCGCTCAATTTTGACCCAGCCAGCCGGGCTGCGAGGCGGCGTACCCCACCCCGCGACATAGTCTTGTTCGCCAGCCGTGAGTTTGCGAGATAATTCAATGTGCACGCTGTAGACCGGCTCATCGGTCTCCTCGATTCGAGGCGTCCCGATGAGCTTTAAGTCCTCGGTGGGCGGCTCT
>Ga0210393_10000887_pt1 | contig 25631 bp, 40 predicted proteins | sample IncBWC27OmetaG_FD_160068 | JGI IMG/M metagenome (GOLD analysis project Ga0210393, IMG submission 160068) | Forest soil microbial communities from Barre Woods Harvard Forest LTER site, Petersham, Massachusetts, United States - Inc-BW-C-27-O ...
CGGGTGAACTGGGCTGTTGTGGGGCCGTTCGATTCGCGTGTGATGCTGGCCATTCAGCCTCCTGTCTGCGTCGAGTCGTTCAATTCGTTGTTCGTCATGGACGGCGACCTCTCAGGGGGCCCGCGCCGATCGTTCCGACGATTCGATCCTCAAGCGGTTTGCAGATGTCTTCGGGCTTATCCCAAAGTGTGTATCGATAATGGTTCGCGTCGAAGTGGGTTTTGTTGAATTCGTCTTTTCGGCAGAGCCAAATTACCGGCAGTCCGAGGCCCATCGCAAAGCCCGCCTCGAAGTACACTCCATTTCGATGCAAGGTGCAGTCCGCGACGATGAACCTCGATTCCCTGATTCTCGCTTTGATGCGATTGTTGATGTCCTCGTTGTGTTCATCCCAGTCGATTCGTAGAGCGTCGAAGCCGGCCGCTTCGATCGCTGGCTTGATGCCGGTCAACCAAGCGGCAGTAAGCGAGTCGTCGAAAGACATGGCAACAAACGCTTTTTCTGAGTCGAGATTTGAGCGACGTCTGCCCTCGAGTTCCTCGAATCCCGTGGGCGTAACGCGGAAGCTGCCACCGCCGCTCTGGAAAAGCTCGCCTTCGATGCGGCCCGTTTCCTTCAGATGACGCACGAAGTAGAACACCTCCTCGAAGTTTCTAGCGAACGAGGCTGCGGTTAGCTCAGGCTCATCGAGATCGACGTTTTGGCCGACGTGCTGAGTCTTGCGCTCGATACTCTCAAGCAGAGCATATGCGCGGTCTGGGACTCGACGCGGCGCATCTGCCGCCATTCTTTTGAAATCCGCGTCGCTGCCAAAGTGTGCGACTCCGTCCCAGCCGTCCTCAAGTCTGCGCTCCCAAAGCCGGCGGACCATTCCTGAGATCAGGTGAGCGTCTTCAATCTGTGGAGTATCGGGCCTGAGGTAGGCCAGTTCGAAGGGTAATGAGAGCGAGTATCGGCCGCATTGCGTGCAACGCACGTGTGCGCGATTTGACGACCGCCCTTCCAACTTCGCGTCGGTTCTCCTGCAAAGCGGGCACAGACACGGATCGTTAATCGCGAGCAGCATTTTTCCCTTTCTCGCAGGGAGTCACCGTGACATCTCCAGAACTCCGATCAACTCCGTCCGCATCTCTTCCGTCATGCCGTCGAAGGCTGCCTTAACCTCTCGAGTGGCCGCGGCGAGATCGCGCATCGTGCGAACCGCCTCCGGGTTGAGACCGTCGCTCTCGTCTGGCCCGATTCGATCGAACAAGCCGTGGAGACTGCCCGGTCTGACTCATGCCGGAAACGTCCCACTATGCGTGACTACTTTTCCTTCGTCGTCAAACTTCAGGTGCGCTTCAAACGGTTTGCCCATCGAAGCGCATACGGACGCGGCTTTGCATTGGCGAATCAGTTCTTTCGCTCTCTCGGTGAGTGACGCGAATTCCGCCGCTGTTTTGTGCGTCGCCTCGAATTTCACTCCGCCCTTCTTCCGCGCATGTCTGAACCCTGAAACTGTGCTGAAATCTGGGTCCTCGGTGGAGGCGTAGCCGACCATCCATGTATTGTGCACCGCCGCGTTACGCTCCTCGTTGAGCGCTTTAGTGGCGCCGACGAGTTCGCGAACCAACTTCATTCCCTCGGGAGTAGCAACCGCACATTTGCTCGCCAGCTCCAAGAATTCGTCCAGCACATTCTCTGGGGTACATTTCGCAAGACGCGCGTACGTCTGAGCCTGTTCGGTCACGTGATCATCGGAGCCGACAGCGCGAGCAGGACTAAAATAAATGCCGTCGCGAACCCATTTCATCAGGTGCTCGTATGTCACGATGAATCTGCCGATCTCCAGGTAGATCTCGTTTGCCTGTCGTAAGAGCTTTTCGAGACGCTCGTTCTCATCCATGTGGCCGCTTCCCGGTTTCCGAAAGCACAAGCACCACCGCATTCCGTTCCATTCACTCTTTTGATCGCAACTCCAACCCCAGCGCTTCGGCCAGCGCCGCGGCACTGTCGAGGGTCATGCTTCGCTCTCCCTGGACGAACCGCGACAGCGTAGGAACGGGAACCCCCGCATCAACCGCCAGTGCGTTGATCGTCCGCGGATCGTCCTTGATCGCTTTCCTCAGGGCCCGGACGATCGGCCGTTCGCTCTTCGTTGCTTTCATGCTCCAAATGCTCCTGCAAGGCCCGCAATCGTTCCGGGGTGAGCGATCGCTTCCATCTCCTGATGGTCGCTCTCAGGCCGCGCTCCGGGTCACGATGCCGCGTATCGTCGTGTGCCGCCACGGTCCGCCCTCTTTCGTCGGGACGCCTTCCCGGTTTAATGCTGCCGCGATCTTCCGCAAGGAAAGCCCGGCCGCCCGGAGTCCATCGATCTCGCGGAGGATGGATTGCTCGGTCGAATCTTCGACGAGTGCCACGCCGTCGTCAGCCAGCCGGTAGCCGAACGGGATTCGACCCGAGATCCTCTGCCCCTTGCTTCGCTTGTGGCGCAACGCATCGCGTGTCCGCTCGCCGATCGCTTCCCGTTCCCACTGGCCAACTGACATTAGTACGTTCAACACGAGTCGCCCCGCTGCCGATCGCGTGTCGATGCTGTCCGCGACCGAGAACAGTTGCCGGCCACCACGCTCGCCGAAATATCGATCGATCAGGCTATTCCAGTCCTTGACGGATCGGCTCAGCCGGTCGAGTTTCGCGATCAGGAGTCCGTCGGCGTGGCCAGCCTTGAGCAGCTCGAGCGCCCGACGCAGGCCCGACCGCTTGAGCGATTTGGCCGATTGGCCGGCATCCTCAATGACCTCGACGATCTCAAGGCCGTACAGGGCCGCGTAGGCGAGCAGCTTCTCTCGCTGTGCGGCCAAACTCACCCCGTGCGCCGCCTGTTCGTCCGTCGAGACTCGCGTATAACCGATGACTCTCATTGCGTTCCCTTCGGTGTTACCGATCGGTCATGTCAATTATATGTGTTACCAAACGGTAAAGCAGCAAACTGGGATCACGCAAAAACGCACCTGACCGTCAAGAATGTAGGTGGGCTGTCGTGGGTAGCGGCCGCGCTCATTCGTCATCGCGAGCCGCGAGCCGTTCGGCGCGGTCGATCCCCTGCGGAAGCCAGGCCCGCGTTGCGGGTCGGCGTTTTGCTTCTTCCTCTGCCGTCCACGTGCTCTGAAAGTACAAGCACCATCTGCGGATGTCCTCGGCTGTCGGAAGGTATGTGTACCACCGCCGCATCTCCTCCGGTGTCGGGAGGTAGAGCGGCCGCCGGGTCGCCGCTCCCTTGATCTGGCCACTGCGACTTTGCTTCCGCGCCATCCATCGCAGTATCGTTTCTCGTTCGCGGACATCCAAATGGCTGACATCGAAGTCGACTCACTGAATTCCTCCTGCGTCGGGTTCACGGGAAGTGGTGTTGCCCAAGGCTGCATGGGCAAACAAACGCCCATGTCAGTCGAACGGTCCGGATGTCGTGAGGAGCCGGGTTCGCGCGTGATATCTTGCCATCGTTATCGACCCTCCTAGTGCGGTCCGCTTCTCGTCCTAAAAAATGGACGCGAATCCGCGGGTCACGAGCCCCCGGCGCTCGCTTGGTCGTTTTCGGCAGCATCGCCTTGGCCCCTGCCGCCTAAGATCCGCTTCAGGCTGGCCTCGACGTTGAATGGCCCAATCGCGGCCGCATCGATGAGCACCAGAAATGCACTGAGCTTCTGCCGACCCGTTGTCTGCGGGTCGAGGATCACCGAGACCGCATCATCGGCCGCTTGTTCCCAGGCTTCCGGCTTTACGTTCCATCGCTGTTTGATCGCTTTGCGAACAGCCTGGAAATCGCTCTTAATTGCCATGTCGGTTCCCCTTCTCTAAACAGGTTTGAAAAACAGGCCCGCGCCCGGATGCAGGTCGCGCCAGCTAAACGCGCCGGGGTTCACCGCGCGAATCGACCGGTGGCTGTTCGTCGAGGCGCTGTCCAATCGAAAAGAGCCCCGCCAGTAAGGCCGCCTTCCACTCGCTGATTGTCCGTCGTCCTTTTGCCCGATCGCACTGCCGGCACGACAGCATCGCGTTGCTCGGCTGATCGCTGCCGCCCTGGCTCCGCGGCGTCGCGTGGTCCAGCACCCCGGCATCCGGGCAGGCCAGTGGGCGACGACAGTACGCGCAGAACGGATCCTGCAGGTACAACTCGAGCCGCAGCATCCGCCGCACCGTGCACCGGCCTCGGAGCCATCTCTCCATGCGGCGGGTCGTGTGAATCTCGGGGTTAAGGATCGGCAACGTGGCGAGGGCCATGATGCTGGGCTCCATTTTCGGCGAGCAGCTTCATTCCCGCCCTGGAGCACTGCAAGCATTTCATCCGGTTCCAATCCCGGAATGTTCTTGTCGCGCCTATCAAACGCGCCGGGATCAGCCGATCCGAGTCGCGCCGTACTAAAAGCGCGGCCGGGCATCGGCGTTCTCATCTGTGCGGATCGCGCCGTAGTGGTTCTTGCCATGACTCCTCGCAATACGGGGCCGGCGCTAAAAACGTGCCTTGAGCCCTGTTGTACAACCCGCAGTCCTCGAAGTGGGCATCGCGCGCATCGCTCAGGATCTGCCTGCATCGCTCGGGGTCGGTAATTGAATGATCCGAGACGGCACGCAACATTGCGCGAAGTTCGTCGTTCATTCCTGTCATGCGGTCACCCTGTCCCCCAGCAGCTCCCCGAGCAACTTGACCAGCTCATTGCGACCGAGCCCGCGCAGCACGTCGAGAGCATTCACGGATGGCGTCGGTTTCGTTGGCTGCGGCCCCATCCCTTCAGGGATGGCCAGATTCGGTAGCGCCTCGACCAGCGCCGCACTTGGATTGAGGTACGACCTGTCCGCCGAATTTCTGTACCGGTGGCCCAACACCAGTCCGCCGGCACCCGGCCTAGCCTTCTCATACTGCTGTGCCGAAAGTCTCCTAAGCGATTGCACCCCCAGGAACGGTCTCACTCCGGCCGCCGCCGCAAGTTCTCTCATCTGGCCACGAATCTGTTTAAGCGATCCGCCGTAGCCCAAGAGATACGGGCTGTTCTTTTTTCGAGGCAACGCGTCCAGGTGTGTTTGCAAACACGGATGGATGGGAATCTCCACGAGGAAACCGGTCTTGGCCATCTTGCGACGGATCCAGCCGTTCTCGATTTCGTCCCAACGCAAGGTCAGCAAATCGCCGCGCCGCAGCGCCGTGAAATAGGCGAGCGCGAGGAGTCCGCGCCACCAGTCTTCAGCCGCTGCGATCCGTTTGGAACCGCTGAACTTTCCGTTTGGTGAAACTAATCGCCGATGATGGGCCGGCCAGCAGACCGTGCGACATTGCGCGTAGACCTTAGCCAGCTCGCCAATCGTTGGCGTCGGCTTCAGTTGGGGCCGTCGCTTCAGCCGCTTTCCGACCCACGGCATCGACGGCAAAATCTTTATTCGGCTCAGATATTTGAGAACGGTCGCGATGTCGCTGACGATGCCCTCCGAGGTCACGGGCGACAGACCGTCCGCCAATGCTTTTGCCCGGGCTTCTTCGAAGTCTGCGGTTTCGATCAGCCCGATCGCTTTGTTTGCGGTGAATCGCTCCCACCAGTTGAAATGATGCCTGAACTTTCGGACTGTTCTCGGGCTCAAATCCTGTGATGGATAGAACTTCGCAAACGCCTCCCGAATCGTCAGCGTGGCGTCAGGGCTCGCTTTCACGTTTTGGTGCGGCAGTCTCGGGAGTGGCCGGAACGTACGCACGATGTGGGCGATTAGCCTGCAATGCAGGCCGATCGTGCGCACACCCGCGCCGTCGCTCGCTGAGCGATCCCTAAATAGGATGAACGTCGACGGGGAGATGGCACCGATGGTGGGGTCTGCGGTGTATTTCTCCCAAGCCCTAATCGCGACGTCTGTCCGCAACACGGTGCGCGGAGAATACCGCGATTTTTTGACTCGTTGGGTCCAGGCCTGCCAAACGGTCAGGTCTTTCGCAAGACGCTCGGGTGCTTCGCGGACGCTGAGCATGTTGAGGTGTTCGCGTTTCATGCGGGCATCCCCCAATCCGTCGAGATGACGGTGACGAACGGGTCCGGCGCCGTGACGGGCCTCATGGCATCCGGGACGACCAGCGCAGGAATCGCGTCCTGCAAGATGCGAAACGCGTGAAGGTAGTTGGCCGCAGCGCCCCGAATTCTGTGGCCCAGAATGCAAGCGCCGGCGCCTGCCCGGGCCGATTCCCAGGATCTCGCCGACAACCGGCGAAGCGACTGCATCGTGAAGGGGCCGATCTTGGCATCCCGCGACATGGCGTGCAGCTCCCGCTCGAATTGCTTGTGGGAGTTGTTACGGTCCCCAAAAACGCGATCGCTTTCGTGAGGCATCCGGTCGAGGTGCGCGCGGAGAATTGCGTGAATCGGAATCTCGACGGCGTACTCAGTCTTTGCCATCGTGCGCACGATTCGATCGTCCCTGATGTCCGACCAGCGAAGGTCAAGCAGGTCGGCCCGTCTGAGCGCAGTGAAATAACCAGCGACGAACAAGGTCCGCCACCAGTGATCGGTGGAGAACAGGCGAACAAAGCCGCCGTTGCTGGCTGCGGCCGTGCTGCTCCACTGACCACGCGGGACTCGCCGCACTGGCCACTGCGCCGCACCGACAACGCGATAGATCGCGGACAGGTCCTTAGTCTCGGGAGTCCACTTATCCCCCGGCCGAACCTTGAGGGAATTCCCCGTCCTTGGTGAATGGGTCATCAGGCCCTCTTCGACGCAGGCTTCGCAAATGCTGCGCACCACGGCAATCAGGGACTCGATCGACGCTGCGGCGTAACCAGCGTCGATCAACTGTGGCCGCAGATTGTCAAAATCGGCCCGCGTCAGAGAACGCAAGTCCGGGTTGGATGTCACCCGTTCCCAGCAACGAATCCGGTAACGAGTCGTTCGGATTGAAGTTTTCTTCGCCCCAGGATGTTGAGGCAGGTAGTAACGGTCAAATGCGCAGCGTAGGGTCAAAGCGTCGCTCATGCCGCGCCCCTTCCCGCTTCGCCAGGGACTGCGCTCCCTTCCCGATACGGTTCGCGCCACTCGACGCGGGTTCTGAGCATTTGGGCCGACGGACGGCCGCAAGCGTTCTGGAAAGTGCGAGCAAGATGGGCCCGCTTGGTGCGGTAGAGAATCTCTTCACCATCGACCACAAGATAGATGCGTTTGGGTTTCTTCATGGCGTCACTGCCTTCCGCTCGGCAAGGTAGGCCGGCACGAGCAAGAGCTTCAGACCGTACATGGCGTCGGCAGCTTCGTCGAAGTCCATCGACTCCGACTGCATCAGGATTTCCCCGGTCTCGGTTTTCACGCACTGAAAGCAAAAGGACCACTCCGTTGCGTTAAACGCCTCGGGAATCATCCCGATGGTTGTCGGCTCATCCCTGGCTTCGCTGTAGCCGCGTGCTTCGCCAAGCGTCCGGGCTTGGTGGAGAACTCTCTTGCTGCCGCGGTCGATGACCACGAATGGCGTTGCTGGCATGGGGGCACCTCCCAATAAGAAAAAGCCGCAACGTTGCTGGTGCTGGCAGCAACGCGCGGCCTTCAGATTCGGCCGAAGCCGATTCAATCCGATTGGTTTTCATTCCGGTCTCCAGCACAGACCAGACTTATTGAAGCAGATTATGTATACTTATTCTGATTCAATTTGTCAAACTGCAGGCGGCCATTCGTTTGTCCGACTCGGCGGTTTTGCTCACAATCCGTTAATGCCAGGAAAGCGAAAGCCCAAGATGGGACGGCCCCCGAAGAAAGCGAGCGAACGCAAAAGCCGCTACGTCTCTTTTCCGGTCGAAAAAACGCGACTCAAGGCCTACCGAGAGGCCGCCAAGGGCAGCTTCAAGGGAAAGCTCGCCAAGTTCCTGCGAGCCGCCGCCGACGCTCTGGCCGAGAAGCTCGGTCATCCCGTGAAGCCCCCCGATAAGCCGAAGGCCGACTGATTTCCTTGCCCTTCGTTCGCGCGGTCCCTCAAGCGCCGTTTCGTTGCCCTTAATGTCCTTGTCGACGTCGAACATCCTTCGCGAGTTCCTGTTTGAAGTCACCAAACGTGCGAACCCATCACCGACGTTTGAATCTTGAGACCTTGCTGAGAGACGAGACCGCTGACGCCAGCGCTACCGCCGGCAACTCCCGTAAACGCGTCGACGGGAGGGTTGCCAGTGAAGATCGCCAGCACGGCCGCTTGGACGGTGCTGCCGTCGAGCATCTCCACCGTGAGGCCCGTGCTGGTGTGGCCCGTCACAATGACCGTGATCGCCTTCGTCCCGTCCCAACCGCCTTGGGCGTCAACCGCTCGAAGGGCGACGTCAAAGCTGGGCGAAGCGTTCCATCCCGCGCCGAGCGATGCGACGGTCCACGTGACCGGATTGCCGGTCTGAGTGCGGCCTGAGATGTTGTTCGCCGAGGCGACAAACGCGGCCGATGCCGTGCTCAGTTCACAGTCGATCGACGCGCTGCCCGACGCGGTCGAGGTGAAATACAGCCACAACACAGCCTTATATGCCAAAGCGTTCGCGGCCAGCCCTGCGGCCGGGAAGCGAAAGCCCAGGTAATCGGTAGGCACCGACAGGGACAGGCTGCCTGTAGTGCCGGTGATGACGACATTGCCCGTGCTGTCCTCCGCCGCGTCGTTTGCCGACAAGCCGACCTGCGAGCTAAGGTTTGCGCCGCAAACCCACGGGACGGGTGCGGTGAACGCCGAATCACCAGAGCCATTCGTCGCGCACACCTCAAAGAAGTAGAGCTGTCCGTAAGTGAGGCCGCTCACGGTGACCGTTGTGACCGCCGAACCGATGTCGACAGGGGTGCCAAAGGTCGTGCCGTCCGTGCTGACCTGATACTTGTTGTCGGTCGGCGAGCCGCTGCCTTGCGTCCAGGTGAGCGTGACAGACGTGGGCGATGCGTTGCTTGCGACGAGGTTCGTGGGCGTGCCCGGCGGGCTGGCCGATGGCGCATAAGTGAACGTCAGCAGGATGGCGTCGACGTTAGTAGAACCGCTGCTACTGCCCGTCGTACCAGTTCCCCAGACTCCCGCCGTCGGACCCGTACCCTTCGTATTGCTGTTTACATTGCTCTGGGAAAGGTCAGTGCCGTTGTAACCCCAAGGGTCTATGGGACCTCCCCATGTGTAGACCGCCGAGGTGGTTGTCAGAGGCGTGTTGTCCGCGCTCGTTCCAGTCGGGCTCTTGATCAGACTGTTGATCTCGAGCCTGCCGCCCGTGACGCTCACCAAGCGCGTGGCGATGCCGGCCCGCTTCATCGTGGCATCCATCTGGATGCCGGACACAGCCTGCCCAGACGGAATTCCGACGTTGTAATTCCAAAGGTCCAACGAGTCGGATACGACGCTGGCGCCCTGCAAGCCAGACGCCGCGAAGGTCCCGTCAGGGCTGCCCTGCGCGCTGGCCGGAGTGGCGAACGTCACCGTGCCCGTGTTGAAGTTCTGGACGCCACCAGTCCCGCCGTAGACGCTGATGCTAGCCATTGGGCGTCACCCCCAGCGCTGCGACGTGCGGGTGAGCAAGCCATCCTTGGCTGTCTGCCGTTCCTCTCGTGTGAGGGTGTGTGTAATGCAGCCCTTCGCAGGCTGAGTGTCCAACGAATACCGACTCGATGGACGGCCAAACTTCGTTGTCCTCAGTCAGCGGCGGGTGACCTGGCGCCAGCTTGAACAGGTGACTGTGAGACGCCCTCGGCCTGTCCGGCCTCATGTCATGGTCGGCCTGATCGCGCCAGTATTCGCAGACGAACACTACCGCCCCTTCGTCGGTCAGGTAAATCTCCCTGATAAGCAGAAATCGGCCGTTTCGCAGATTCATCGCATTTTGCTCACGTCGCTCGAGCTTCTCTGCGTTGTTTAGGACGCAACAGCGTCTTGCCGTTCACGCGCGAGCAGCTCCGCAGCAGCAGCAAGCTCGATTAGATTGTGCCTGTTTTTGTCGATGCTCGCGTTAATCTGTTGGCGGCGGTCGAGAATCTCATCGGGATCCCACCGCCGAAAATTGGCGACCAAGGTTTTTAGGCGTCGCCCGACAAGCTCCACGTCGCGCACAAATTGCCGATGGGCCGACTCGAAACCATGCGCTTTCAGCAAACAGATTGTGCGGTAACGCGCTCGAGTTTCGGCGCGCTGTTCCTCGAGATGTTTTGACTGGATCGGCAGCGGTTCACCAAACTCGTCGAATCGGGCCGGCGGCTCATAATCGGTGATGATCGATTCCATCGACGTCGGGGAGGCTACAGTTGCCATCGCAAAACTCTCGAAAAGGTGGACGTAACGGAGCGGTCAGGTACAGTCCCCGCTCAATGGATCGTTTTCGGCTCTGCCCTTTTGGCGGTCTCTTCCCAGAACCCGCTTTAGGCTTGCTTCGACATCAGAAGATCCGTGAGCGGCCGCGTCGGTGAGGAACTGCAGTGCCCCGAGCTTCAACCGCTGCGTAGTCTTGGGGTCGAGAATCACCGCTACGGCGTCGTCTGCCGTCTTCTCCCAAACTTCCGGCTCAATGGGGCACTGTTGCTGGATCGCCCCTGGCGTGGCCTGAAAGTCGCTTTTCGAGGGATGGCCGCCGCTCATCGCCCGCACCTCGAGCGCTGATTGGCGGCCATCATCGCAATCAGAGTCGCGGCGGCCGCGGTCGTCGTCCTCGCACGTTGCGGATCGCGCAACGCTTGCTTCACGACGGTACGAGCGATCGCGGTGCGGACAGCCTGCGACGGATTCCATCCGTGCAGGCAAGCGAAGCGGATGAGGGCCAAGTCTGCGCGGGACAGCCGAGAAGCCGCTCGCTCCCAAACTTCCGGCAGACCTGGCCCCCAGTCCGAACCTGCCCCCCAGTCCCCCTGCGCGGGACGACGCGGGGTGCAGTCGTTTTTGTCAGCGGTCGCCTCCGTCAAGCGGGCCTTTGCCCGTTGCCGTAATCGTTTCCGTCGACGTCGATTTTGGTATGCAGCAGTTATCATTCTACGCGCCTCGACCGCTGGTCGCGCCGGCCGTCGTCCGTGGTTGCTTGTGCTCATCGATCCACCGGCTAAGGTCGGGCTCCGCAAATTTGGTCTCGCCCGTGGGAAGGTCCACATGCGGCAACCCGTGATCACGGACCAATGTCCGAACGTGCGATTGCGGTACACCCAGCAGGAAACTCGCGTCCTTAAAGCCGAGAAGTGGAGCCATCATGTTTCGATCCTACTCGCGTCGATCGAGCCCACCGGGCTCTGTTTTCCAAAACCGACAACTTCCGACAACTTCCGACACTCGCGGGCTTGAATGAGCCCCCGCCGCAGCCAATACGCGGGAGGCATGTCGACAATCCGCACCCGAAAGCGGGTTCCGACCCGCCTCAAGCCCTTGAGCGTCGCCAGCAAATCATTTACGTGCGTTCTGTGGATGTCGAAGTATTCGGCCAGCTCGCCCTTGCTGAGCGGCTCGGTTAGCACGCGCGCAAGCAGCGACTCGTACGCCATCGCAAGTGCCCGCTCGCGGGTCAGTTCACTCACCGGCGCGGATACCTCGTTTGCCCGGTTGCTCGCGTTGCTGCTCTACCCGATCGACTTCGGCAAGGTCCACGCACTTCAGGCCGAACGCGCGCAACAGGACCTTGAGGGCCCGCCTCACGCGCACAACGGCCGGCACCGACCAGCCAGGTGACGATTCGATGGTCAATCGGAACTGCTCAGGCATCAGAACACCGCGGACCATTCATTTTCTTGAGTCTTACGAGTCCGACACGAATCGGACTTTCCGAAAAGTTCGCGGAGACGGACCAAGTCCTCCTGCAGCACTCCACGCACAGCTCGCGGCCCATCGGGACCGTCCGCCACATCACGGGCGATCGACGCGAAATATCCGGGCGCATCGCTTACCCGAGCGAACGGAGCCAGGTTGAACCGCGTTCGGGGAAAGCGCTCGACATTCGCGCGAAACCAGTCGACCAACTCGGCATCCCAATTCGCGGGGGGTGCGTTGATCATCGCGGCGGCGCCTGTCGAGCCTGGGGCCATTTCACGAGGCCTGTATCGGGCGGCGGCCCCTGCATCGCGGGAAGCGGAACGAAGACAGGTTTCTGCCGGAGCCGCGCGTGCAGTCGCTTGCCCTCCTGCAGGTCGTCGTCGGCAACTAATTTCCACTGCTTTTCCTTGATGATGCTGGTGAACAGCGCACCTGGGTCTTCTCCTTCCACCCGGGCGTGAACTGCAGCACCGAAGAATCGGGCGACGTCGATCTCCGCTTCGCCGATCCAGCCCCTCCGCTTGGCGAACAGGTACAAATCCCAGAGCAGCTGTGGGTCGGCCAACATGGTGGGCGTTATCGGCACCCGCCATCCTCCGGTTTTCAGTCTTTCCTTACTCGAATCCTTTCGAAGGCCATCTTCATGGCTTTTGTTTTCTCTTGGCGGAAGAGGGGCGGAAAGATTCAAGGCGGAAGAGGGCGGAAGAGAGGTTTCACCATGAAACGAGGTAGGTGTCACGGTGGAACCGCCAGAGGTTTCACCATGAAACGAGGTAGGTGTCACGGTGGAACCGCCAGAGGTTTCACCATGAAACTTTCCGTCCTCGATCAACGCCTTAAGCGTCGGCCAGAGAATCGTGAGCTCGCCGGCCGCGCGGCCCCTCTCGCAGAATTGGTCATTGATGGACAGCAGCGGCATTCCGCATTCGGCGAGCGCTTCCCTCAATGCGGTTTCGTCAACGCAACCTTCCGCGATCAGTGACAGTACGAAGGCGTCCCCCTTCAAAGCCGCGATCGCTCGAATCACAGTCGACCGGGACAGCTTGGTCAACTTCACCAGCATCGCGATCCTGACGCGGGGGGATCGACGCTTGCCGATGATCTCGTCAGCCATGCGCATGACCGACAGGCAGGCGGCGCCGCTCACCCGGCCGTACTGCGTTGAAACCACGCGCGGCGCGGGAAGGAGCCGGAGCCATCGAAGCTGGTTGCGGCGCTGGTCGAACAGGCTTTGTCCGTCGTTGTCGGCGTCGACGTCAGCCGGTGTGCGCACCGTCCCCGCAGTTGGTATCATTCGAGCATCCGTTCGAGTTTGGCCGCGCGACTTTCGCTGAGTCGGCGGCCTTTTTTGCTTCCCAGGTCGCACGATCGGGACAGCCCATGCCTACCCATTCGCGCAGCTGGGCGACCGAAAATCTGAGAGCCCTGCCCCCTAACCTTATCGCCGCCGGCATCCGCCCTTCGCGGTGCATGTCCTCACAGTGACGCGCGCTGCATGAAAGCAGCGCGGCGGCACCGCGAATATCCACGAGCAGCGGGGCGAGCGGGCCGTCAGCGGTCGAAACATCGGCCGGGCTGTTGGGCCTTGCACCGGTTGGTCGGGTCGGCGTTCGGTTGAGCATGCCGCCAGCGTAAATCCCGCGCGCGAAACGCCCAAGCAGCTGCTATCGCAAAAGAATTGCGTTGCGAAATGTGTTGCAGGAAGCCGAAACTAGTTTCACGGGTGAGCCGGCCCGGCCAGAAGACGGGAAAACCACCGGCGAAAACGCGGAGTGAAAACTCGTTTCAATCGCCGAGCAACTCCCTGACCCTTGCGTTGCCGAGCCTGCGAATGACCGCTGCTCTGACGCGCAATCGGCCGTGTCGATCGTTTTTCAAGAGCTTCCCCTGGGGAAGATCCTTGTGTGCGCGGTTGTACGCCTCGATTACCTTCGACCAGACGCGGAGTTTCTCAAGCAGGTCGGCAAGTTCCTTGTCTCGCTCTTCATTGACCGCTTTTGGTCCCCGTTTTGCCCCGCGTCTACAAGCAACCTTCTCGATCCACCGTTGGGAGGACTTCTTTTCATAAATGAAATGCTGCCCCTTGTGAGGCCACGGTTTGAATTCAATTTTTCCCGCTCGCCGCGCTTCACTTAGTTGCCTATGCAGTTCGCTCACGGCGCGAAAACTTCTGGGAGGAGGCAGCATCCGAACGATTCCAACGTGGAATATCCATCCCGTCGGCGGCCTTTCGTCCAGAGAGGCGAGGTAATTTTCAACGTCATCCTCCATGACGACATGTTGCTTGATCCACCACACCTTCGTTCCGCGCCCCTCCTTCGCTTTCCGACCGTTCTCTGGCTCGTTCCGCTGCGCTTTGCGTTTTCGCTTTATGGGCCGCGCCTCTTTGTCTCCAACGGTCTTCAGCGCCTTGCGCCGAACGGCATCGCGAAGTAGTGCGACTGCAACGCCAAAGAATTCCGCCGCTTGGCGGAGAGTCAACCGCCGATTACTGGGATCGCCGCCATCGAAAGTCCCGTCGCGCTCGGCCGCAATCTTCTTGAGCTGCTTGCGCCCGTAGAACTTAAGGCCCATCTTCTTGATAGAGCGCAGTTCTCCAGATTGCTCGCGTCGCTGCAAAAGATTTCGCGAAAGCCGATATTCGCGCCAGCCTTCGACTTTCGTGAGTAACTTGCGGCCCGGATGGACCTTCCCTTTGAGTTCGAGGCGAATGCCAGAAAGAATTCGCTTGGCGTCCTCTTTGTCCACGACCCACTCGCGCCGGCCCCCCTGCGGCTCCGCACGCAATCGTTCTCCGTCCAAATAACGGCAGCCGGTCTCGATCCACGACATGGCCATTCCCCATTCGGCCCCGCTTGCCGTCTTGCCGCGCTTCGCCTTCGTGATCTCTCGCAGAAATTGGCGCAGGAACTTTCCTGGCCGAAAATCGACCGACAGCGCAGCCTCCGATCGCGCATCCAATTCCTTCTTGGCTGCGCGAACCTCGGACGCCACGAACCCAAGGCCCGGCCGACCCACTCGCGAACGCTTTGCCTGCGGGACCAAATCCAGCTCATCACAAACGGCCTTAAAACGCTGGTTGGGACCATGCCCTAGCAAGGCGAATGCGGCTTTTTCCTGCGTGAGTAGCCGAGGGCCTTTCTTCTCAGCGACGGCCGCCTTAACGTGTCTTGCCAGTAGGAATCGCATTTTTCGGACGCGGCCCAACGAGTCGGGTTCGGGAGCGCGACGCAAGAAGACGCGAAGCGTTCCGTGTCCGAACCAGCCGCCCCGCTGGCGCGCTTCGACAGTCTCGATTGGGATTCCGAGCTTCCAGGCGACGTAGGCGAAATTCCACAGCTGGTCTTTCGAGCCAGGAATCGCGAGACGAATGATGCGATGTCGAATGCCGCGACTGTCGATGACAAAGTCCGGGCGGCCGTTCTGCTTTGCGATCCGCGGCTTGCTCAGTGTGATCTTAGGCGCCACGAGAGAACCTCCATTGTTCGTGTTCGTGGGCTGGCACCGGAGGGATCGCGACAATGGAGAGCGCGTCAGCGCCGGTGCACACTTAGGCCGTCGACCGTAGCTACTCGGCGCGACAGCAACCCGCCAGCATTTTACCAATCGAATCGGGGGCAGAAAGTCCTTGCTTTCCGACGCGCCATCGTGGACGCTGGCCGCCATCGGAAAACGACTGTCTGAAGGGCCCGGCCATGTTCAGCGTTTCCTGTCCGCAGTGCTCAAACAAGATGAAAGCCCCCGAGGACCTTGCTGGAAAGAAAGCAAAATGCAGCAAGTGCGGCCACAAGTTCATCATCCACGCGACATCTATCCAGGATGCCGAGTTTAGGCTGCTAGCCCCGTCGAAAGCGCCGCCCGTCGTGTCTCTGTCGATCGCCGATGAAACTCACGATGAGCCTGCAACGTCTGTCGTCGCGCGCGTTCCGAGCGCGCCGAACGCAGTTCCAGACTCCCGCGAAGAATTCAGGTCTCGGCCTCGATCGTTCCCGGGAGGGAGGACGACTGCAATCACGCTTGCCGCTGCTATTCCTGTGCTTGGGGTGGTCGGCTTCATGTTGGCTCGATCCATTCCGGCCCAAAATGAGAAAGCAGTTGTCCAGGGCGACCCGGTGCAGTTGGCGCAACCGCATCTCTCCGACGAAGCCATCTTGCAATCCGCCCCAGGGTCCAGCATGACGGCCGATCAGTATTTTGAATATGAGGCTGCGTTCCTGCGAAATACTGGTGACGGCCGGCCTTTCACCGAGCACAGCGGGAAGCGCGTGACATGGACGTGCGTCATTGACCAGACCGACATTTCGACAAATGGCGAGGTCAACCTCGTTTTTGCGCATTGTCCGAGCGCGGAACGACTCAGGCTGACACTTGACCAAGAGAAGCAGCTTGAGATTCTGAATCAGCGCCGCGTTGTCGAGGAGCGAAAGTCCAAAGAGGCCGAGTTGGAGTGGAAAAAGGCGAATCCAAGCGCTGAAAACGTAGACGACGACAAGGTCCGCACACTCTGGGAAGCCTACTCGGCGGCACAGGACACACAGCTCGAGACGATGTGGAAAATCGCTGCGTTGGTAAGCAAGGTTGGGACCTACCAGCAAGCGCGCGGCGCAACTCGGTTCGCACTCCATTTCTACAACAAGAGCGAGTGGAATCAGATCAAAGAGGCGGTCGCCAAAAAGCAAAGGCCACCCGCTCAAGTGCCCGCGTGGCTGACTTCGATCCCCGAGTTGGCGGACCTAGCGTCGTCGCCCGAATTGGCGGCGGACTTAGCGTCGTCAAAGAAATCCGCCGTCACGGCGACCGTCGAGGGCATCCTGTACCCAGGGAAAGAGATTTCAGACTTGGTCTCGTTGCGCTATTGCCGCCTTATCGAAATCTTCAGCGCCGGTGAGTGAGTCATGTTCAGTGTTTCCTGTCCGTCCGGGCTATCCCACACCCCGAAGTCATCCGCACCGCTAGAATGCGGTTCACGCTGAATTAAGGGCCATCGGCAGTGGACTGGGAAGCTTTCTGGAAAGATGTCCGAGATCGTTGGCGGCGCGATGGTCGCGGGCATCTTTGGCTGCATTTTCGCCGTGATCGTCGAACTCGCGCTCAAGTGGGCCGCTAATCACCCTTGATCGATCGACTTTCCGCGCTGCCTTTGATCTCCCCATCGTCCTCGGCGATATCCGGCGCCTGCAGCCGTCGCCGCTCGGCTAAGTTCGCCAACTCTGCCGGCGGTTCGAACCCGTTGAGGGTCAACCACTCGAGCGCTCGAGCATCGTCAATAATCTCCGCCGGCAAGCCGGAGAAGGCGTCGAGTTCACCCAGCAGAGCCCACCGGCCGGCGACGCGGAAGAGTTCGCCGCTTCCCGAGGCCGTTCCGATCCACCGTTGGGCCTCGCTGATCGAGAACCACGCGAGCGAACCGTCGGCCATCAGAATCGCGACGGTCTCTCTTGCGCCTCGAGTGTCAGCCACGGTCAGCTCCGTCCTTGGTCCCCCCAACGACGCGCTGGATCTGCCCCTTTATCTTGTCGGGGAGCGCGGCCCAGGCCGCGTCGACGATGACCCGCTTCAGGTCGCTGGGCAGCTTGTCGAATCCGGCCACGATCCGGGCCCGGTCCTTGGCTGTCAAAGTGGCAAAACCAGTTTCAACTGCACCGGATTCTGCACCGCTTTGAGGGTCGGCGCTAGCATTTCTCGGGGAATTTGCAGGTTCTTCGAGTCCTGCCACGACCATTTGCCCAGCCGATTCGGCTGGGTTTTTTTGTTGGCCTGGATCGACTTGGAACGGCTTCGGAGGGTCCGCATCACGGCGTACAGTGGTGTTAAATCCCTATCAACTTTGGAGCCCTTGGGGTTGGCATCCTCATTTTCCAGGAGCTATAGCATGGCAAGCCGCAAACCAACCCCTTCGATCGCGGACAATTTGAACATTTATCTGACGTATGACCAAGCGGTTCAAGCTGCGACCAACATCCTGAAAAAGGCTGAATTGCTCAAAGGAAAGAAACAAAGGGTCGTCCAAGTGTGGGCCAAAAAGGGAGCCCATAAACTGTATTTCGGACTCACAGACGCAGTTCAGAAGGGCACGCAGACGGCCTGGGACGAGCCGCGCGACTAATTTTGTCTCGGAAAGCGAATCGCGAAGTTCTAGATTTGGTGACCGCTGATTCACTCGGGAGGCGATCAAATGTCAACGCATGTAACCCGCTCGATCACAACGCCCGTTCGGAAGGAACTGAAGACTGCCGCTGACATTTGGGACCACTCAGACAAAGGTCTAATTTTCTGTTGGGAAAAAGGCCGCGAGGAACGGGAACAAAAGCCGGATTTGGCGGAACGTGCCGAGCGGGGCGAATTGGTAACGGTTGGGCAATTGGGTGGCGAAAAATATGGGATGTGGAAGCGGGGCTCGCTTCAATATCTGGCGTGGTGGCAAGGCCTGCGGGGCGAGGATCTGAACGTATCATTTGTCGCCGAAATCGAGATCATCTGTCCCAGAATCTTCGTCGGGACAGATGGGAAGAAACACCAACGGCTCTACGACTTTCCGGGTGGCACAAAACCGCCTTACTTTCGAGACTTGCCCGTTAAATAAGGATCAGCACGGTTTCGGAACGTCATGTCCGATCAGTGTGCGTAGGAATTCCAGTTCGGAAATGATCTCAAGATCAGCCCCCTCCGCGAGCAATTCCTCGGCTCGCATCATCTTCCGGCTTTTGGTTTGTCCAGTAGCAAACGTGCGAAAGTCCTGGTCGCCCAACACGAGAAAATTCGTGTGCTTGGTGACGCCGTTGCCGCATTGACCGCCTGCGTCGATGACTGCCTCCATCGCCCGATGCCTAGTCATCGATTCTAGCGTGCCCGTGAAGGCAAACATCCGGCTGTAGAAGGGGTGATTCGGATCACACGGACCGCTCGGGCAGAGACCCTCGATGTCGATCCTTCGGCTACGGAATGCCGTGTCCGCATACATCGGCTGATAGCCGTCTGTCGGGAACAGCTTTCCATTCTCGATTACCAGTTGTGCCGCGAGGGCCTCGATCGAGTCGGCTCCTGCCTTCGCGCACGCGTTCACTGCGACCTTAGCACACGCGAACGCATCATCTTCGACCTTGTGATGATCGAATTCGATGCCGAGCATGGTGGCAATCGGCTTGAGGCCATAGCTGATGAGTCCGGGCCATGATTTTTGGGCGATGACGCGGGTACAAGAGTACGTGAATTCGGGGAATGGGATGCCATACTCGGCCAACGTCGCGCGCAGGACGCTCATGTCGAAACTGGCGTTGTGGGCTAGTACTGTTCGACCATCAAGCAACGGCTGTAAGGCAGTCCACAATTCGTCGAATTCCGGCTTGTCCGCAACGTCCTCGGCTCTGATGCCGTGAATCCATGTGTTGTATCGGCTGAACGACAAATCCTTTGGACGGATGAGCCACGAATGTTGGGCCGTCATCTGCCCGCGTGTGATCTCCACAATTGCGACGGCACACGGACTACATCGCTGCTCGTTTGCCGTCTCAAAATCTATCGCCACGAAGTCCATGCCCGCATCCTTCGTAGTGGGGTAATCTAGCGCCCAGTAGAATGCGGGATGGAGAGCGACCGGTCAACAACTACCGCCAAAAGCCGCGCAAGCTGGCTGTTTTCATTTGCTGGCAACTGCTCGCGCGGCTCGATGTGGTGCTGCGTCCCGACGTGTTGCACCGCTTTCGCTCGGGTGATGTGATCCTCGGTAATTCCTACGGGCGACGCGTCGCTCCGAATTGTCTAACCGCGCGCAGACGAGGCCCGACGGAAGGGGTCAAAACCGTTCTGCATTTTTGGCACAGCTTTTTCTTGACATTACATCTTTCCTCGCTTTACATTGGCCCCCCGTCTCGGGCCTAGAGAGATCCATAGGGAGCAGCTACGTGCGTAAACCGACAACGGCTTTCGTCTGGGGATTGATTCTCTTTTTCGCAATCGTGACCGGCAGCCTGGCTCCAAACCGTGCCGTCGCCGACCAGGTGTTCATCACTGACTTCTCCGATGGATATGCGGAGTCTCCCACAGAAAACGGCACCTACAGTGTTTTGAATACGTCGGCCGCTGACTTGGTGATTCGGCAATTCACGGGTACGGTTGAAGATCGTGCGCTTGCGAACTTCAATCTGTCGGCGCTGCCTACGAACGCTGTGATCACGTCAGCCTCGTTGAAGTTCGATAACGTTGCGTTCACCTCCAATACAGGCAGAACCGTCGATATTCTCGGATTCAGCACCAGCGGCGGAGTCACCTTGGCTGATGCGACTGCCACCGCCTCCGCGCTGGGTTCTTATGACAGCTTTGCGCTGGGGCTTGGCAACCAAACGGTCGCCTTGTCGGCAGCAACCCTGCAGTCTCTTTTCGCGAGTTCAAACATCGTGGGGTTGCGGCTGCAAGGAGACGCTGAGACCGTCAACACCGCGATCGCGAGTAGCCGATTTCCGAACGAAACGCCGGAACTCGTCCTCAACTACACCGTCACGCCAGAACCCGCGACGTGGACCCTAGCGCTCATCTCCATCGCGCTTGGTGGTTGCGCGTGGTGGTACAGGCGGCGCCAGGTAGCACTTGCTTAGTGCGGTGCCGATTGAACGAGAGCGTTTTCGGAAAACGGGTGAGGGAATCGCCAACGCTCGATGGAAATGTCCGGTACGCCGGTCGCGAAGGCGGCCGATGAAGCCTAGAGCGCGGCGGGGGGATTGTAGTCACGGCGCACCGCTTGGCCTACTCCTCTGGCGTCGGTAGGCCGGCGAGAACGACCGGTGGCGCATTGCCGCATGGGCGAGCGGAAGTCCAAGGCATGACTGAGCGCGTCGACGATCCGCGCTGGCAAGCCAACGGACGCCGGTTGATCGAAATCGCCGCGGGCGAGCCGTACCCTGCCAAGGATGCCGCCTGCGAGACGCTGCTGACGGCATCGATCTCAAATTCCGGAAATTCCCTGTAACATTCGCGCCGCTTCCCCGCTATGCGACAGGTGTCGACGGATTTGCCCCGTCTTGCAGTCGATCCCGGCAAATCCGAGAGAACCCGGATTGTCTTTCAGTTTCCTAGGAGCACGTCTCATGGCAACCTGTCCCAACTGCAGCCAAGCGATCGATTTTGTTCAGACCGGCAAGACTTCTATCTGGAAAAGGAATCTAACTCCCGGCTTGGGCCTTGGCAGCCTCATCGCAATCGCTGTGATTGTCTCGATCTTTTCGCAAGGTCAGTCCGCGGAAATTCGAACCCTGAGCACGAACGTCCGCGCACTCGAGCAAAAGGTCGATGCTCTGACGAGCCCCGTCATGAATGCGAAAGGCAGCCAGAGCAAATAGGCCATCGTCGCTGACCCGACCGCAAGCTGCAGCCGGAACATTGGCGCTCCGGCTGCGCTAGCGCGGCTTCGTGTTTTTCCGGGAGAATTCGTGCTAACTTCGAATCCTGCCACGATCATTGAAAGAAGCCGGCGACTCTTCGGCGTGAAGAGTCGTCGGCTTTGTTGCTTCGCTGGACCGATCGTCAATTTCTTAGAACCGCACTTCCATACCCAGGTTCAAGCCCTGGGCCCAGAAGGCTGATTGGGCCGCGTTGAATGACGGCCGCGACGGATCAGTGGCCGGCGCGGCGATCGGAGGGTTGGCCTGCTGGACCAACGCCGTGCGGAAAAGATTCGCTCCGCCGTCGATCTGGTTGCCCGGTCGAGCCACGTCGCTGATGTAGAGGAAATCGTAGCCGACGAAAACGCGGCCCCACGTGTTGAACGCATAGCCGAGCGTCAGATCGACTTCGGGCATTACCGCGAAGTGGTCCGAATCGTGGCCGCCCAGGTTGCTCAGCTGAGTGAAGGCACCGCCCGCGTAGGTGACCGGAGAGCCCAGCAACGGGTTGCCCAGGTTGGTTTGCGTCGAGCCGTCGATGTTGGTGCGCTCGACCGTATCACCGAGTGCCACTTTGAAGTCGCCTCGGTAGTAGAAGCCGCCGCGCCACCCGCAGTGCCCGTCGTCGGGAGAACTCTCGAAGCGAATGCCGAGCAACGCACCGTAGAAGTTGTTGCTACTGCTGAAGGTGTCGGTGGTGTTGTAGATGACGTGCGATTGAGCCTGGTTGTTCGTCTGATTGTTCGATGTGTAATCCAGGTCTTCCCCCAGCGAGAGCCAGCGGAAACCGAACATGGCATCGACGCGGAAGCCATTACACCGGTTGACATTGAACAAGCCGTAGCCATCAGCTCCCTGGAGGCGACTGACGAGGCTCATCGAATCGTGCGTGATCAAGTTGTTGCTCAGTCCGCCGGGAACGGCGAAGATTGTGGCCAACGCGGGCAGCATGGCGCTCGGCCCGGGCGTTCCACCGGTCGAGGCACCCGTCACGTCGAAGAACGGAGTCTGCAAGGTCGGGGCCGCAGCTCCTCCCAGCGTGGAAGCTGTTTCGCTCTCACTGACGGTTCCCAAGTAGAAATACGTTCCTTCCATTCCGACCGTGTGTTCCCGGTCGAACCAGAAGCCAATCGTTCCCTTCACGCCTTGTCGCGTGCCCAGGTCGACGTCACCGCCGCCAATCGCCACTGATGTCCCCGCGCCGCCGATCGCACCCGGACCTGGAGTTCCGCCACCCGGTGTGCCCGGGGCCACGCTGGTGGCCAGCGGTGTCGAAGTGGGGCTTCCCTTAGTCCACCACAAGAGGTATTCGGCCCGCGCCCAAACGCGGTCGCAATCGCACGCGTTGCAGTTGTTGAAGCAGCCGCCGCTCCCCTCGACTGAGTAACCCTCGCCCGGAGGCGCGCCGTACATGGGAGCCGCCGGCGCTCCGTACATCGGCGCGGCGGGCGCCGTCGCGATCGGTTGTTGCAACGAAACCGGCGCGGTGGTTGTCGTCGCGGGAACTGGTCCAGCGGTTCCCAAAACCGGCCCCTGGGCCAACGCCGCGCTGGCGCCAGCCAAAACAATGGCGACGGAGGCGAGCAATCCTTTGCTCATCGGCCTTCCCTTCAATTCCTGATTTCTGGCCCGTCCGGTCTGCAACGCAGCTTGATCGCGAGGCCGATCCGAGGCGGGCGGATCAAGCCGGCACTCGGCCGGCCGCATCCCACTTTCCCGATCGCGGCCCAATTGCCGTCTTCCCTGACGACAGATGCCAAGCCATCGGTTCTATCGACGAGCCGTAGGGCGGCCGGTGAAAGCAACTTAAGTCAGTTGTTAAACTCTCCTAGATTACGCGGTTTGACGGCCTGTAGCGAAATTGTCGAAATTGCGGCAATGACCGAAGTGAGCGGAATTTCTGCCTTTACGCGGCGTGCGGGCTGGGCGGGCCGCTGGTTGCTCGGCCACTTCGCGCGCTGTACGTTGAGTGTCGCCGACTCATTCATAGGAGGACGAAGCTCCTGTTGAGCCGGTTTCCTTTCCTACCCATGTAGCAGCGCGAGCGTCGCCTTACTCTTCAAATGAGATCCTCCATGAAATCCACACCGCTCCTCCCTGCCCTTCGTTCGCCTCTGCCGCTCCGGCTGTTCAGCGTGGCCGCGCTGTGCGCGGCTTTGTTCACCGCGACGGCCACCCGCGCTGCCGATGACTCGGGCCCCAAACCAATCCGGGTGCTGCTCGTGCTGGGCGGTTGCTGCCACGACTACGAAGCGCAGAGGAGCATTCTCGCGAAGGGGATCGCCAAGCGGGCCCGCGCGGAGTTCGTGATCGCCTACGACCCCAGCACGACCACGAAGCATCTCAATCCCGTCTACAACAATCCCGATTGGGCCAAAGGCTTCGACGTCGTGATTCATGACGAATGCACTTCCGACGTTAAAGACTTGGCCATGATCGATCGCATTCTTGCTCCTCATCGGCACGGGTTGCCAGCCGTCGTCCTGCATTGCGGCATGCACAGCTACCGCAGCGAAGGCTGGCCCAAGACGGTCACTCCCTGGTTCGAATTCACCGGTTTGCAAACGACGGCGCACGCGGCCCAAGAACCGATCGCCGTCAACTTCCTCGCCTCCGACAGTGCGATCACGCAGGGAATGACGAATTGGAAGACCATTCGCGAGGAGCTTTACAACAACATCGTGGGCAAACTGCTCGACACGGCCACGCCTCTGGCCCGCGGCCGCCAAACGACCTGGGACCGTAAACGCCGCGCGACCACGTCCGACTATGTCGTAGTCTGGACGAACAATTACCACGGGACCAAGGTCTTTGCGACGACCCTCGGGCACAACAACGAAACCGTTTCCGACCCGCGCTATCTCGACCTCGTCACTCGCGGCCTGCTCTGGTCCTGCGGGAAGTTAAATCCGCAATATCTGAAATGACAGATTGATGCGGGCACGCGATTCGACGGCGCTCTGGCGGGCGGCGGATTCTTACGGTACGCCCTTTGCGTTCACCTCAAGACGTTGCACAGGCGGTACATCTCTAGCCGACTATTGGCTCCGTGGAACTCAGATCGACTCCCACGGGATCAAATAGGGGTCGATCTTTCCATTCGGAGGCAATTCCAATGCTGTGGACACTCTTGTTGATCATCTTGATCATGTGGGCCCTCGGATTCGGTTTCGGCATCGCGGGCAATATCGTGCACGTCCTGTTGGTCGTTGCAGTCGTTGTGCTGCTCCTCCAGCTGCTGCAGGGGCGCAGGGTCGGGTAAGCCTCGCCCTTTCTAGCCCGCGAGTCTACTACTGGGACCCGGAATCGCTCTCAACGAGCGCGATTCCTCGCGCCTGGGTCTAGGCGCGCTCGTTTGGCTCGACCGAATGGGTCGGATCGATCAAGAGCCAACCGATGGCGGCTACCACCATGACCGTGGCAGCCAGCACCAGGACTGTGTTCCATTGGTGGTGATCCGCCAGGCTTCCGGCATACCAGGCGAAGCCCGCTGAGCCGAAACTGGCGCACATGTTGCCGACACCCAGCACCGACGCCACGTGTCGACCGCCAATGTCTTGATACGTGGCCCACATCGCGCCCAGACAGAAATCGATCGACAACGAGATCGCGGCCATTGCTGCCACGAACAGCCACACGTTTGTTAATTGCATGGCCACTAGATACAGCGTGGCAACCAACACGCCGGCGATCACGCCGGGCAGTCGGCGGCCCCAGATCGGTCCGAAGCGGACGACGAAGCCGTCGGTCGCCAGCCCACCCAGCAGAGTGCCCACCATGCCGGCCAGGCCGGTGAGCGCCGTCATCAGGCCGGCGACGACTTGTTCATCGCCCTCTTGGTAAGCGCGATGAGCGACCGCCGCGAAGGCTTCCTTCAGTTGGTCGCCGAAGGCTTCGATCAAGTACTGCGGGAGCCACGTGACGAGAAACACCCAACCGACGTCGACGCAGAAGGCGATCACGCACATCAAGAGAACTTCTTTGCTCGTCACGATCGCGAGCGGCGGAAGCGCCTGCCGTAGCGGCACTCCGGTCACGCGAACCGCCGGTGCGATCAAGTCGACCTCTGCCGCGTTGCACCAGGGATGCTCGCGCGGCGAATCGCGATAGAGCCAGGCAAAGATCGCAACCCAAATCAGGCCCAGTGATCCGAAGAGGGCGAACACGATTCGCCAACGGCCCGTCTCCCAGCCGAACAAACGCCCGACGAGCAGCATCAGCGCGGGAGTGATCGCAAAGGTCAGCAATCCGCCAGCCCGTCCCCCCATCGAGACGGCACTGCTCGCTCGGCCGCGTGCGCCATACGGGAACCAGCGCTTGATCAAGCTCGCGGCAGTCGGATAGGCGCCCGCTTGAGAGATGCCCAGCAAAATCCGCACAAGAATAATCGCGGTCAGGCCGTTCACGAGCCCCATGCAAACGGTCGCCAGCGACCAGACGGCGACGTAGAAGGCCAGCATCCGCCGCGCGCCGAACGTGTCGCTCAACCAGCCAGCCGGAACCTGAAACAGGGCATAAGCGAAG
>Ga0210393_10000891_pt1 | contig 25591 bp, 27 predicted proteins | sample IncBWC27OmetaG_FD_160068 | JGI IMG/M metagenome (GOLD analysis project Ga0210393, IMG submission 160068) | Forest soil microbial communities from Barre Woods Harvard Forest LTER site, Petersham, Massachusetts, United States - Inc-BW-C-27-O ...
AGTTTCGCTTTTTGCCCAGACTATGACTGCGCCTCCGCCGGTTCGTCCGTGAACTCCGCAGTGGCGCGATCGATCAATTCCTCTCTGTCGATGGACCTAGCCCTTGCTTTTGGTCCGGGCGGACTTCGCCGAAACTGGCCGCAGGCGGCCGACCATCAATCGGTGATGGCCGGCCGCGCCCAAGTCGATCGCGAGGGGGAGGGGGAAAACCGACTCGGGAACTCAACTTTCACTGAGCGGGCAGCGACTTTGCGAGGTATCGACCAGGGGTCCGTCGACAGCCCCACATTTGAACCTTTCATTGTCTTTTTCCATACAACAGAAGGTCGACCAGCTACCTCATAGGTTGAGGGAGGACATACCTTGGTATGTTTCGAAAGCGTCGACCGGCCCACAGATGCTGTTGCGCGGCGGCGTAGCGGACATCAGCCATCTGCGATCGTTTTCGCGGCGAGCCGTGAGCCGTCCAGCGCATCTTTTTGAACAAATCGGGGTTTGCCACGAATAGTATCGGACGAGACCAAACTTCCCCGCGCAGACAGTACAGCGGCTGAAATCGCGAAGCTGGAAATTGCTGAGCATCTTTGTCTCCTCTCGTCATCCCTTGCGAATTTTTGTGTCCTTCTCTCGGTCGTAGTCGCCTGGCGCAGGTCCGGAGCGCGCCTCTTATCGAGACATTGTTCCAGATGCCGCGGCTTCCGACTGCATGCTATTAAGCTAGGCTGCGAAAACTCGCGCCTCAATTACACGGAGGTTTTGCTCTTGCAGCGGTTGGGATTGGAAGACTATCCGTTGGTTTCGCTATTGGTTCCGCTGTCCGTCGTTTCGACTCGACGCAGCTTCGCAACGATCAAGCGGTCAGGCCAGCGAGCTTCATCAATCCCCGGAACAGGGTCGCTACGACCCCGAGCGCCAGAACGCTCGAAGTCCAAATGAGAAGCAGCCAGCCGACCCTGCGAAGCTGCACCTGCAATGTCATCTTCACAGACATCAATGATAGCTCTCGCCGGCCTTAACTTTCCCGCGGAAAACGTAATATGACATCGCGGTGTAGCCGAGAATGAAGGGTATGACGAAAAGCGCGCTGACGAGGATGAAACCCATGCTCTGCGGCGGCGCAGCGGCCTCGCGGATCGAGATCGACGGAGGAATGATGTTCGGCCAGAGACTGATCGCAAGACCGGTGTAACCCAGAAACAAGAGGAGTAGCGCGAAGAAAAACGGTGCAGCGTGCGTCTCTTTCTTGATGACATGTTGAATGGCGAGTGTCGTGATCACGACGAGTACCGGCACCGGCGAAAACACGATAATGTTGGGAAATGAGAACCATCGTGCCGCGATGTCCCGATGCTCGGCGGGTGTCCACAGGCTCACGATGGCAATAGCGATCAGCACAGCAAGCGTAATCGGACGCGTCATCGATTTGAAGCGAGACTGTAGCGCACCTTCGGTCTTCATGATCAACCATGTGCTGCCCAACAGGGCGTAGGCCGTGATGAGGCCGATACCTGTAAAGACGCTGAATGGCGTGAGCCAATCGAGGCCGCCGCCAGTGTAAGTAGTACCCGACAAACTGAAGCCGTTGATAAAGGCTCCGATCGCAACACCTTGGCAAAATGTCGCCAGGTAGGAGCCGGAGATGAAAGCTTTGTCCCAGATTGGCCTGTGTGCTTCGTCGGCTTTGAATCGGAATTCAAAAGCGACGCCGCGCAGAATCAATCCTACCAGCATGAAGAACAAGGGAAGGTACAGGGCGCTCAACAGGACCGAATACGCGAGCGGGAAGGCGCCCATCAGAGCTGCTCCTCCAAGCACCAGCCAGGTCTCGTTGCCGTCCCAGACCGGTGCGACGGTGTTCATCATCGTATCGCGATCAATGCGATCGTGGATGAACGGGAACAGGATGCCGATGCCCAGATCGAAACCATCCATGACGACATACATCATCAGGCCGAAGGCAATGATCAGGGCCCAGATGACAGGAAGATCGATTCCCATCGCCGCTATCTCCTCTCGCTTCCCAGAATGATTGGTGTATCGAGGCGGTCGGGAACCGCGGATAGCGGACGGGCTGGCCGACCGGTTTCGGGGCTCGGTTCAGGGAAATGTCCGTCGAGCGGTCCCGGCCCCTTTGCCACCAGCTTCAGCAGATAGCGGATTCCGGTCCCGAACACGGCCGTATACAAGACGATGAACAGAATCAACGTCACCGACAGCTCGAGAGCCGAATGGTTGGAAACAGCATCGCTGGTCCGCATGACGCCATAGACCACCCAGGGCTGGCGTCCGATTTCCGTTGTCATCCAGCCGGCCAGGATTGCGATCAGACCCGCCGGCCCCATGATCAAAGCGAAACGCAGAAAGTTCCTCGATTCGAACAGCACCTTGTGCCACCTCACCCACAGGCTCCAGAAGCCGAGCAGCACCATCAGAAAACCCAATCCAACCATGACGCGGAAAGTCCAGAAGACGATCGTCGAATCCGGCCGGTCCTCTGGCGCAAAATCCTTCAACCCGGCGATCTGGCCGTTCCAGCTATGCGTCAGGACCAAGCTGCCCAGATGGGGCACCTCAAGCGCATAGCGTGTGGTCTCGGCGGTCATGTCAGGCCAGCCGAACAGGATCAGCGGCACGCTCGCGCCAGGCTGATTCTGCCAGTGGCCTTCGATCGCGGCGATCTTCGCGGGCTGATGCTCGCGCGTCATGAGCCCATGCGCGTCACCAACGGCGATTTGTACCGGCGCAACGATAAGAACCATCCACATCGCCATCGACAACATCGTGCGTACGGCCGGCGTGTCGCGCTTCTTGAGCAGATGCCACGCACCGGACGCTCCGACAATGAGGGCGGTAGCAAGATAGGCGGCCACCGTCATGTGGACCAGACGATAGGGAAACGAAGGGTTGAAAATCACCTTCAGCCAGTCAACCGGCACCACGCGTCCATCGATGATTTCGAAGCCTTGCGGGGTCTGCATCCAGCTGTTGGAGGCGAGGATCCATGTCGCCGAGATGAGCGTCCCGGTCGCGACCATCATCGTGGAAAAGAAATGCAGGCCTGGTCCGACTTTCTTCCATCCGAACAGCATCACGCCCAGGAAGCCTGCCTCGAGAAAGAAAGCCGTCAACACCTCATTGGTGAGGAGTGGTCCGGTGATGCTTCCCGCGAATGCCGAATAATGGCTCCAGTTGGTGCCGAATTGATAAGCCATCACCAGACCTGATACGACGCCCATGGCGAAGGTCACGGCGAAAATCTGTGACCAGAAGCGATAGAGTTCGAGATAGACGACGTCCTTTTTCCAAAGCCACAGGCCCTCGAGCACGGTCAGATAGCTTGCAAGCCCGATCGTGATCGCCGGAAAAATGATGTGGAATGAGATCGTAAATCCGAATTGGATTCGCGCGAGCTCCAGCGCTGTCAAGCCGAACATAAATCCTCACTTTGTTCAGGATCGGTGTGTCCCGGACGGTCTCACGCCGCTTTTTGCGGGATTGGCCAGCCGAGCTTCGTGTGGACGGCGAGCAGGGAGTCGACCAGATGCGTCATGTGCTCGTCGGTATGGAAAGGGGACGGGGTTATGCGCAACCGTTCTTGACCTCGCGGCACCGTGGGGTAGTTGATTGGCTGTATATAGATGCCGTGCTCGCGGAGAAGCAGCTCGCTCGTAAGGCGGCATTGGTGAGCTTCACCGATGATCAGGGGCAGGATGTGGCTTTCGTTGTCGAGAACCGGCATTCCAGCCGCACGCAACATCGTTTTGAGTTTTTGAACGTTGTGCCGTTGCTGGATCCGTTTCCCCGGATCATTCTTGAGGTGCCGCACGGCAGCCAGCGCGCCGGCGGCGAGAGGGGGAGAGAGCGAGGTCGTGAAGATGAAGCTGTCGGCAAAACTACGAATGACGTCGATGAGCAGAGCAGAGCCGGCGACATACCCGCCCATGACCCCAAAAGCTTTTGCAAGCGTTCCCTCGATCAAAGTCACGCGCTGGGTCACGCCATCGCGTGCGGCAATACCGCCGCCACGCGGGCCGTACAGGCCGACCGCGTGGACCTCGTCGAGGTAAGTGATTGCACCGTATCTTTCTGCAACGTCGCAGATTTCCGCGATCGGCGCGATATCGCCGTCCATGCTGTAGACGCTCTCGAATGCCACGATCTTCGGACGGGCAGGGTCCACTGAACCCATCAGCTCGTCGAGATGCGAGGTATCGTTGTGGCGGAAGATGAAGCGTTCCGCCCCGGAGCGGCGGATACCTTCGATCATGGAATTATGGTTGAGCGCATCGGAAAAGATCGCACAATTCGGCAACAGTCGTCCGAGCGTGCCGAGCGCTGCGAGGTTCGATATCCAGCCGGATGTGAAGACCAGGGCGGCTTGCTTGCGGTGCAGGTCCGCAAGCTCGGTCTCAAGTTGGGCATGCACCAGATTGGTGCCGGAGATATTGCGGGTACCGCCTGTTCCGGCGCCTGACCGCTCGAGGGTACGGTGCATCGCTTCCAGCACGTCAGGGTGCTGGCCCATGCCGAGATAGTCGTTGCTGCACCAGACCGTCACGCGGCGGCTCGAACCATCCGGGTGGTGCCATAGGGCTATCGGAAATTCCCCAGCGATCCGCTCCAACTGAACGAACGTACGGTAGCGGCCGTCGAGCTTCATCTCGGCCACGAGTTGCGCAAACCTTGCGTTGAAATCGAACGTTCCCGTCATATTGTCGTCCCCGTCTTCAGCGCCTAACACTCGATTTGATATCTGGTCACCGGGTTCGGCTGACAACGATTGAAGTGTGGCGGGTTGCAAGACGATCGGGCGAATCCGAAATATCGCGCTTGAGTTCTAGAAAAAAATTGCGGGCCGAAAGGGTACCGAGGGCAATCCCGGCTTGCGGAAGCCGGTCGCGCGAATTTGAAATGCACTGATGGAGCAGCGAACTACGTGAGAGGCGTCGTTCATGATCCAGCAGAACAGGAGATCACAGTGCTGACCAGGAAGCTCAAGACATCCGGAAACGAAGCAAAACGCCGCCGCGCGTTTCCCAAGAGATTGGCTGATGTCAGATTGGCTGATGTCGTCGCAATTTCGAGCGTAGCAGCGGTCGCGTTATTCCTCGCCGGCGGCTCCAGTCCGTCATGGGCTCAGACCGGCGCTTCGCCTGCTACATCCGCCTCCGTCAAGTTGAGCCCCCGGGATTACAACTTTGTGGCCCAGGCCAACCTCGGAGCGCCTTTTCAAGTCGATTCCGGCCGTATCGCGGAGAAAGGGGCCACGACGGCGGAAATTCGCGACTATGCGCACCTGATGGTGGTGACCCATATTCCCGTTGTCGACGCCCTAAACAGGATTCTTCAGCGCAAAAATATCGAAGCGCCGCCGAACACGCTCTTGCGTGGCGCATATAGAACGATGGTCTCCTCGCTCGAGTCAGAACATGGGACCGTGCTCGACCGCGACTACATTGAAGGGCAGGTCGACTATCAAAAGGGGAACGAGGCGCTGTTCCGGAACGAGATCGAAAACGGCTCCGATCCGGACCTCAAAGACTTTGCGCGGGCGACCTTACCAAAGATCGTAGACCATCTCGACCGAGCACTGAAGCTGGCCGGAGAAAAAGACGCGTCGAAGTGACGCTCGTATGCCGACCCCAAACACAAGACGTCCGTCGGTTTGGATGATTGCCATATGACAAAAAGCTAGAAGGGCGGCTCACTGCCGCCCTTCTTTGTAGCTGGATCGCAAGCTTGCTTTGCGAAGTAACCTGCTTATTGGCAGTCGTTGCGACTATCCCAGGCCCCGAGGGCACGCCAGGCAGACCACGTTTGATAGTCGGTCGCTGGATTGTAGGGGTTTCCCGGCTCTGTGCTGCACCAGCGTGCAGTGCCATTGTCCGAGTTATAGGCGTTTCGGAAGGTCTGGCTTGAAGCCGCCGGTGCTTCGTGCCGCGCGAATGCCGGTGTTACCTGGGCCATCGAGCCTGCAACAAGCAGGGCTCCGAGAACGGACAAGATCGTCTTTTTCACTTCGTCGTCTCCGTTGATATGATGCGCAATGGGACTCCGCCCCGTGAGGGTTTGTTCGGAGGGTCCTGGTTCGAACTAAGCAGCCGCGCGCGGCGAACAATTAAACAAAGTTTCAGGCATCACGGGACGGTCCGGTATTACGGCTAACTGTGATGTCGCGCGCAATCAGGCGCCTGGCAGCCGTCGCGCTTCCTTCAACGGAAAGAGTGAGATCGCTGATCCGTGAGCGTTCGAAGTTTTGCCGGCTGAATCCGAAGTTAGTTTCATAACCGCCAATTTAATGGCTTCCGGATCAAATCCCTTATTTTCTGCAGGTGAGCCTATAGGGCGAACTGAAGAACTAACTTCCTGCAGATCGGAGCGATTAACATGGGTATCGAGGGACAATTCCGGTTGGTCAAAAATCAAACCGGGCGCCAACTGCAGCTTGCTAGCGGCAGCCCCGGCAAGAACTACCTGTCGGACATCCGTCGTTTCCCGATTCTCGAAAGGGATCAGGAGTATCAGCTCGCCAAACGCTGGCGCGAGCAAGGCGATCGCGACGCAGCCGACCAGCTTATTAAAAGCCATCTGCGGCTGGCTGCAAAAATAGCGATGGGTTACCGCGGCTACGGTCTGCCCATGGCGGAGATTATCTCCGAAGGAAATGTCGGCCTGATGCAGGCCTTGAACCGCTTCGAACCCGAAAGGGATGTTCGTTTTTCGACATATGCGATGTGGTGGATCAAGGCCTCCATCCAGGACTATATTTTGCGTTCCTGGTCGCTGGTTAAGATCGGAACTACCGCTGCGCAGAGAAAGCTCTTTTTTAAACTGCGTTCGGCCAAGAACAAGATTGCTGCGCTCGAAAGCGGCGATCTGCATCCCGATCATGTCGCGTTGATAGCGAAGGATCTCGACGTCACTGACCAAGATGTCGTCCAGATGAATCGCCGCCTTGTCGGGGACAAATCGATCAACGCGCCGGTGCATGAGGGTGGCGAGACGGGTGAGTGGCAGGACCGGCTTATCGATGAATCTCCGTCGCCGGAGGCCATCGTCCTTGAACAGGACGAGAAGGGGCACAGGCTTGGCGCATTGATGGCTGCGGTCGAGGTGCTCAACGGGCGTGAGCGCCTTATCTTCGAAGCACGGCACCTGGCTGAAGAACCCGAAACGCTCGAGCAACTGGCGGAAAAATTCAACATATCGCGCGAGCGTATTCGGCAAATCGAGGTGCGTGCGTTCGAGAAGGTGAAAAAGGCGACGAGGAGTTTTGTTACGAAGGCCCCGTCGCTGGTGGCGGCGGTCTAACCGGATTTATCGAACGGACGCTGACGACCGCGGCTATGCCGGCCCGTTCGACAAAATACGTCTTGAAACATGTGACCTTACTTTGGTTGTAGCGGAGAAAGGCCAGCTTCCTCGGCGGCAACTTGCCCGAGGACGGTCCAGTCGAGATCGCCGTAACCGCGTGCAATAGCCGTGATCAGCCGGTCCCGTACGACTCCCACCGATGGCATCGGGGTTCCAGCGTTCTCTGCTTCTGCGAGCGCCAGGCGGACGTCCTTGAGCACGAGGGGCAGCATGAAGCCGGCCGCGTAAGCTTGCCGGACAATCTTGTCGCCGTAGATTCTGTGTGCTCGTCCACCGAACATCGTGTTTGTCATGATTTCGACGAATGGCCCGGGGTCCAGTCCGCGCTTTCGCACCACCGCGATTGTTTCCGCCAGCATCTCGAGCGCGGTTGCGGTCATCATGTTGCCGAGCAGCTTGATCAGGTTTGCTTCCTGCGGATCGATCCCCGCGATGAACGTCCGTTGCCCAAGGCAGTCAAAGATCGGCTGGCACCTTACCACGTCGGCCGGAGTGCCGGCCGCGACGATGAACAGCTGCCGCGCCTTGGCGGCATCGGGATTACCGAAGACCGGCGCGGCGACGTAGCTTTGTCCCAGCCGCGTATGCGCGGCCGCGAGCTCGGAGGCGCAAGCAGTGCTGATGGTGCTCATGGACAGATGGATCGCCCCTGGCATCAGCCCGGTGGCAAGACCATCGAAAGGATGGTCCTTGCCGCCAAGAACAACCTGTCGTACCGCGTCGTCGTCGGGCAACATGCTGATGACGAGCTGGCAGTCGAACAAGTCGCCGATATCCGTCGTGGCCCGGATGCCGAGCGACTTGAGTTCGGTGATCTGGTCTTTGCGGCGAACATAGGCGATCACCGGCCGCCTGGCGGCCGCGAGGTTTGCGGCCATCGCCGCGCCCATGCGGCCAAGCCCTATGAACCCTATTTCACCCACGATCGGTGGGCGAAGCGGCTGGGACTCCGCGCCAGGTTCACCGGCGGAAGTGGAAAGAGAAGCGGACACGCCGTCCCGCTTGTTCGATTTAGAATTGGACATAACGACACCTGATAGAGCAGCGCAGGTCTGCTCTCCTTTGCAATGTTTACGTATTGCAAATGTGGTGACGCACTGAATTCGCGCTTGCCCCGGCTTGCTATGTTTTTAACGAAACGTCGCTGAAGCTTCCGGAATCAAAGCGTGACTCTCAATGGAAGAGTAAAAGTTGAAACACGTGCTAGTGAGAAAAGCGATCGGATCGAATGATCGGACCGAATGAACTGCAATTTAATGGTGTCGATGATTGGCCGACCTACATCGGTGTCAGGCGCATTAGCGCTGGACAATCTGTTTGGAGAAAAACCGATGACCAAGATGAAGACACTGACTGCTCTCGTGATTCTGTCGACCGCCGTCGCGACGCCGGTGTTCGCGAAAGGCGGGACCTACCACAACGAGACCTTCCGCGGGGCCTATAACCAGATGACTGAACCGTCGTTTGCCGTGGCACCGACGCGGGCGGAACGGAATATCCAGAACTTTGGCTTCAGTGGCAGGGATCCGTCGCGAGTGGGCGGCTGGGATCCGTCGCTCAATCCCCCGAGCTGATGCAGATCGCAGGGAAAATGGGTGACATGCGTAGATGTGTCACCCATGCCTTGCGCCGACAGAAGAAGTCATGCAAACGGAAGAAACGAACATAAGCGGCACGACGCGGATTCGCGGCGGCTTGTCGGCCCGAAAGCAAGGGCTGGTCGCGGAATATATCGAACAACATCTTGCGGAGGAGATTTCTATCCTCGCGCTCGCAAACCTCGCCAAGCTCAGCCCCCATCATTTTGCACGTGCTTTTAGGCATTCTTTCGGCCTGCCACCCCATCGCTACCATATGATCCGGCGAATGAACCGAGCCCGAGACCTGTTGCTGCGATCGACGCTGCCGGTGACGCAAATCGGCGTGCAGATTGGCTTTCGCGAAACGAGTTCGTTCACCAGGGCATACCGCAGATATTCCGGAATCACGCCAAGCGAGTTTCGGCGTCAACAGTTGGACTAACCGCTCCCCCGCCGCTCTCGTGCGCGGCAACAACTCGATCTCACAGGCCTTTTCCGCGACGATCGCGAGCCAGGGCCGTATTGATGCACTCGATCAGGACCGAGGCAGAAAAGGGCTTATCGAGGAGGACCTCGGCGCCGGCCTTCGCGGCCCGGGCTCGTATATTCTCGCTGGGGAAGGCCGTGATAAAGATAAAAGGGGTGTCGTTGCCACGACTCCGCACCGTCTCCAAAAGGTCCAAACCGCTCATTCCCGACATCTGCACATCCGCAACGACGCAAGACGAGTCGTTCAGACGGGCCGACTGAAGGAAATCTTCCGCCGAGGCAAATGTATGAACTGCATACCCGAGGGAGTTGAGAAAATTATCGGCCGCCGTACGGACAGAGGCATCGTCGTCGACGACTGAAATTACCGGTACCACCAAGGCGCTCTCCTCGCTTACAGGCTGGAGAGTGGGCCCTAAATCTCGATTTTGCTATAATACGTCGGTTTGTTTAACAGCAATATCTTACCGAGATAACGGCGCCTGATACTTCGCGAACTATGTTTCCGGGCCGAAATGAAAACCTATTTTGCACCCTTGAGGCTCACAAGATACTCGATGATCGCTCCCACATCCTCCGGGGCGATCGGCGCCTTGTAATTATTGATCATCTTCTTGATTTCCGACGTCCACGCCTCTCGCGACATTGTCGGTTGGTTCAACACCATTCCGGCCGAGTGACAGGCAAGGCAGTTGTTGTTGATCGCGTCCGAACCTTGGCCGTCGGGGAACATCCTGTCGCTCTCGGGCAGGTCAACTTTGGTGCTCTTGAGTTCGATCCGGGTGGCACCGACCGAAACGGAAGGCGTTGACGCGACACTTGAGACGATGATCAACAGAACCAGGCTACGGAACATCTCGTGACCCCGTCAATTCGCAGCGACACGAATCGATTCAATTACGTTGCGCATGAAACCAGCCGGATTCCAGTTCGGGATGCCGGGTTGCGCCACTCCGTCGCTGTTGGTGCAACGTACCTGAACATCGTACTCTCCAGGTACCGGAAATGTTAACTGCGTCTCCCACTTGCGAAAGCCGTATTTGCTTTCGCTTTGGTCGAGCTGTGTTTCACGCCAGACCTTGCCGTGGTCAGTCGAAACGTCGACCTTTGCCACGCCACAATCGCCGCCGAAGGCGATACCCCGAAACATGACCGGAATTTCGGTCCTCACGGCACTGCCTGCCGTCAGATTTGTGACGAAGGATCTGGGAACCATTCGGTTGATCGGAACCATCCGGACATTTGTTTGGCCCGGTTCGATGCTGGCGTGCGGGGTGTCTGGGATGGTGTAGGCGACCTTCGACCAATAATTTACATCCGGCTGATCCAATACCTCGATGTCGTTCACCATCTTGACCCAATAGGTCGCATACCATCCAGGCACGACCAAACGAAGCGGGAAGCCATTCAGCAGCGGCAGTTGTTCGCCATTCATGGCATAGGCGATCATCACCTCGCCGTCGCGGGCATGCTCGATGTCCAGCGACTTCATGAAGCGCGGCGCTTCGGCCACCACCGGCTCGTCCATTCCCCTGAATCTAACCTGAACGGCGCCGGGCTTTACGCCCGCCCTGTCGAGCACGTCTTTGAGGCGAACCCCGGTCCAAAGTGCATTGCCCATAGCGCCATTAGCCCATTCCCCTCCGCTTACGCGAGGCTCAAAGAAACCGCGCGAATTGCCCGAACATTGGTTCACTGCGATCAGTTCAACGCTTGGCAATTCAAGAAGATCCTGCAGCGATAGTGACAAGGACTGATTGACGTGGCCGTGCACGGCCAAGGAAAACTTGTCGGTCTCGATGTTGGTCGGGATAACGGCCCAGTGCCAGCGCACGTAGAATTTGTCGTTTGGCGTTAAAGTCCCCTCGTCGAAAACCTCGAATGGCGTTTCCAGAAGTGGAGGACGCGTCCGCTGAAGGATCATCGGGCCTTTTTGTGGGAATGCGGTCGTGATCGGTCGTGTATCAGGACCTCCGGGCAGCGGAAGCTCGATCGTTTTTTGCGCCCTCGCCATTGGCGACAAAAGCACACTTGTTACCGTGGCCGCGGCAAGCAGTTGTCGTCGCGTGATCAAATCGGGAGAAGCGACATGTTCCGGCATTCGGGACCCCTGACGAATTTGCCCCAGAAACTGCTCGCGTAAATCGGCATAATCAAAGACGCACTTGATGCGCCTAATGATTGCGGCGTTCCGGTGCGACCCGTATCTCTCGTTCGAAAAAATGCCTTACAAAACTTGACGCTATTCTGAACAGCAATTGATGTCTCGTATTCTGAGGTTGGTCGAGACGAGACTTTGGTTTGTGCCGTAGCAAACCTTGGTTTCGGGCACGGTGGCGATACTGGCCGCCGGATTTTGCGTGCCCCACGAGGTGCTCGAAATACTGCTCAGGCCTTGTTGCGGGAAATACCGAGCGCTTGGGCCTGTTTCAACAACTCGGCAAGCGATTTTGCCCGCATTTTTCTGCTGATGTGGCTCCGGTGAATTTTCACGGTGATTTCGGCAAGGCCCAACTCGGCAGCTATCTGCTTGTTGATGAGGCCCGATGAAACAAACGAAAAGATCTCCCGTTCGCGCGGGGTAAGGGTCTCAAAGCGCGTTCGCAGGTCCGATACAATCTCTTCCTTCTCGCGGCGCTTGCCGTCGCGTTCGATCGCAGCGCGCACCGCGTCGAGCATGTCCTGATCGCGAAACGGTTTGGTCAGGAAATCGACAGCTCCTCCCTTCATGGCCCTCACGGTCATCGGAATATCCCCGTGACCACTCATGAAGATGATTGGAATATGAATGTCGGCCTTGGCCAGTTCGGTTTGAAAATCCAGGCCGCTCAAGCCGGGCAATCTGACATCGAGTACCAGGCAACTGGCGGTCGCGGGAAGCTTGGTCTGCAGCATATCAGGCGCTGAGCCGAACAGCTGAACTTCAAGTCCGACCGATTGAAAAAGATTGCCGAGCGCCCGGCGCACCGTCTCGTCGTCTTCGACGACGAGGACGGTTGGCCCACCGGTGTCCGTTGTGGCGGAGGTAGATTTCAGGCGCTGCGCCATTAGATATCCTCCCTGTGCAGAGGCAAGAGGAGCTGAAACGTCGCCCCGGGGCCGTCGTTATTTGAAGCGGACATCCGCCCACCGTGAGCTTCCACAATTGACCGGCAGATCGACAGCCCCATGCCAAGTCCACTCGATTTGGTTGTGAAAAAGGCGTCGAACACGCGATTGGCGTTTTCAGCAGAAATGCCTATTCCACTGTCGGCAACTCTCAGGATCAAATAGCCCGTATCGTCTTTGCCAGTTTGAATCAAGAGTTCGCGGGGCCGGTCGGTGACCGGCTCCATTGCCTCGATCCCGTTCATCAGCAGGTTGATGATGACTTGCTGCAGCTGGACCCGGTCGCCGAGAATCTCGGGCAATGCCGGCGTCAGCTCGGTTCGTAGCGAGATGCGATGCTGGACCAACTCGCGCTCGACGAGGGTCGCGGCCTCGTTGACGACCTGATTGAGTTCGAGCGGTACGGTTTCCATGTCGGATTTTTTCGCAAGCGCGCGAACACGCCTGATCACGTCGCTGGCACGGCAGCCGTCGTCGATTACCCACTCCACAGACCGGCGCGCGGCGGCAAGATCGGGCTCTTCACGGTTAAGCCAGCGCAGCGATGCCTCCGCATTGGCAACAACCGCGGCAAGTGGCTGGTTTACTTCATGGGCTATCGATGCCGTCAACTCGCCAAGCATGGTCACTCGCGTCACATGTGCGAGTTCGGCCTGCGCCGTCCGGAGGTCTTGTTCGGCTTGCTCCGCGCGTTTCAAGGCAGTGACTTCGGTACCAGTGCCCCGATAGCCGAGGAAGTTGCCGTCGACATCGAAGAACGGTTTGCCGCTGGTTCGAACATAGATCCGGGAGCCGCTTTGGTTGATGATGCTGTAGACAAAATCCCGAAACGGCCGGTAGGCATCAAGCGCCTCCCGGTGCCGACGCCATTTGTCCGGCTCGGTCTCAAAATCGGATGCGACCTCCCACCGCGTCACGCCCGGCAAGCGGGAGGACACGAGGCCAGTAACATTGATGGGTTCCGATATGGCGATGATCCGGTGGTCCGGGCCGGTCTCCCAAAGCCAGTCTGAGGCCGTCTCGGCGTAATCCCGAAAGCGTTGTTCGCTTTCCCGCAGTGCCAACTCAGCCAGCTTTCGGTCTTCGATATCGGTTGCAGACCCATACCATTTGACGATCTTGCCCGATTTATCGCGCAGCGGCTCCGCTTGGAACAGGAACCACCGATACTTGCCGTCGAAACGCCGAAGGCGGGCTTCGAGGCTGCCCGGCCTTCCTGACTTCCGTATGGTACTCCATTTTATCAACATGGCTTTCTTGTCGTCCGGATGGAAGGCGCGAGGCCAGCCGGTCTCGGCCTGATCTGGCGGCAGGCCCGTATAGTCGAGAGCGGGTTGATTGAGGAAATCGGGCGACCCGTCCGCTCCAGCGCGCCAAACCAGGATCGGAATCGCATCGATGACAAGTCGTAGATGGTCCTGGGATTTCTTGATCTCGTCGAAGGCCTTTTGCAGCTTTTCATTTGCTTCGTACTGCTCGGTGACGTCCACATTTGTGCCGACTAACTGGATCAAATCCCCCTCGTTGTTGAGGACAGGATGTCCGACCGAACGCACATGCTTTCTCGTTCCATCTGGAAGCCCGATCCGGAAATTGATTTCAAAATCCGCCTTGTCACGGATTGCCCGTCGGGTTGCCTCGATGACGCCAGGCTGATCCTCGGGCAGAATTCGATCGTGATAGGTTTGCAGTAAGTCAGACTCCTTTCCCGCCTCTACTCCAAACAGATGATACAGCTCGTCCGACAAATATACGAACTCCCTGCGGATTTCATCCCAGGCCCAACTGCTCGTATGACTCAAATGCTGTGTCTCCGCGAGATACGCCTCGCTAAGCCGCAATTTCCGTTCCGTTATCCTGGCAGCCGTCACGTCCGTTACCGCCCCGACAAATTCTATTCCGCCAGACGGGTCCTTTATGGCGTGGGCCACCGCGTGGACGTGCTTCGTGGAGCCGTCAGGCATCAGCAATCGATATTGATGTTCGAAGTTCTTGCCTTCATTGGACGCACGTTCAATGACCGCCCGAACGGCCGCGCGATCTTCCGGATGCGTACGTTGAATGACCAATTCGAGCGCTGGTTTGGTCGTTTGATCATATCCGAAGATTCGAAAGCTCTGGTCTGTCCAGAATATTTCTCCGCTCGATACATTCCATCCGAAGCTCCCGGTCTGGTTCAACCTCTGCGCTTCGGTCAAGTACATGTCGGCATGTCGCAGCGCTGACTCCGTCCGCTTCAGATCTTCAACCGCTCCCCGCAGCTCATCGCGCGAGTCGCGGAGAGCTTCTGTCGCCTTGCTCTGTGCGGAAATTACGAAAGAGACGATGAACGATACGATGGTGAACAACACCAAACGCGGTGCTTCCGAGAGGTTTATTTCCAGAAAATTCTGCTTCCAGACAAAGAAATCTCGCGGCGGCGTGATGTCGTACTGGAAAGCGACAAGCGCAATCGCAATCGCGAGCAGCGCCGGACCGAATCCCGCGAGCGCCGCCGTAGCGATGACGGCGCTGAGCATCAGCAATCCGATAGGCTCGGCCATAAAAACGCGAGCCATGTAGTCTATTGCGATGGCGGCTATACCAACGAACAGGATCGGAACAGCATAGGCAAAGCCTCTATGCTTGGTCAGCCACGGACTGCTGAAATCAAACCCGATCATTTCAGTCTTCCGTGATGATCAAGCTCGACTCGCTCCCGTGGCCGAGCGCGCTGCAACGACGATCGACACGACTGTCGCAACGGTAAGCGCGTTTCGACCGCTCCGGCAGTTCGATTGCATTGCTCTCGGAATTGACGGATGCCGACAACCATGGCGGCCGAAAAATGTAGCGCTACATTCAGGAGAATCATGATCCGATCACGCTGCTTGCTTAGCGTTCCTCTTCTCCCCGGCGTCCGATTAAAGCACTTTGCAGCGACATCATCAATTCGTTCTGCCTATGGCTCGATAAGATCCGGCCAATGGTAGCGACAATTTCGGTGCTCAATACCCCACGCTAGAAACGTTCGTATAGTGCACGGAACCCTTTCGATGCGACGGTTCACCTCGCGTAGTATTGAGACGCGGTCTCCACCCGGTTATTCATGGTGTCAGTCGGGAAGGCCCGACAGCAGGTGACGACGATGCCTATGACCTCGGCAAATCAAACTGAAGCAGGGGTAAAGAGCTGGACTGTCGTCGTCACGTTCGCTTTACGCGGATTGCGAGGTGACACATGAATTTCGTTTTGGTGAATGGCAGGACACCCTGTAGAAATTCCGTTTGTGCGTCGTGCGGTGAATCGATCAGCAATTCCTATCTGCGCGAGTTGGGTACGCAACTCTATTATTGTGACCATGGGTGCTACGCAGATCACTGCAACAGAGTCATGGATCTTTCAGGCTATACGCGAGCGGCCATCGCTGCGCTTGCTCCCAATCGCGCGAAAAAATCACCCAAAGCCAAGTCTGTGCTCACAACGTGAGACCAGGGCTTGATCAGGTCATCCGAAAAATCGTGGGAAGAAGGGTCGCAAAATGAAAACTCAACGCATCGTGAGCGATATAGCCGATCGGCCCGGAACAGGTTTCGGCCGTCCCGTTTCGGTGGCCTCGACTTCAGCCTTCAGGAAAGTTCATACCTCGCCCGTGTCGTCCGACAGGTCCCGCCAGCGTCTGACCGCCGTGCCGTTGGTGCCTTCGTCGAGAAACATGGCGGAGCTGAAGATACATGTCGATGGATTGCCCGTCCTTTTCCTTTTTCCCATTGAGGACGTTTCTCCGAAGAAGCCGCGAGGCGCGTTCACGAACCACACGGATATCCACTCAGTGCTGTCGAATTCGCTCGAGCGGATCGTTGATAGGATGCGGGAGTCGGTTACGCGAGTAGTTGCCGGCTCGTCATCCCGCCCGGAGCTGACGGTGGTCGAGATGAGCCCGGAAATGGACGCCATCGCCGCTCCATCTGAGGCGCAGACCATGCTGCGCGTCGGGTTGCTCGAACTTAATTTGATCGATCGAACCGCAAAACGCGGCGAACGGCAGATCGATCTGCGACCGCGCGAGTTTCGGCTGCTCCGATACATGATGGAGCGGAGTGACAAGCTGCTGACGCGAGCGCAGCTGCTGCAGGACGTTTGGAACTACAAATTCGTTCCGCAGACGAACCTCGTCGATGTTCACATGGGACGGCTTCGTCGCAAAGTCGACGGTCCAAACGAGCTGGCGATGATTCGTAGCGTACGCGGCGCGGGCTTCGTCTTGAACGCCAGCCCACTCTCACAAAATTAGTCGGTGGGTGCGGTGGCACGATATCGTGCTCTTCTTGCCAAAGCTCGTCGGAGCAGGGAAAAAATGCGCGTTTCCTTTCCTGGCAAGATCATCCGGGGTCTCAAACTCGCGATCTTGGCGTTGATCTTGTTCGGCTGGGCTTATGTCATCGTAAGCAAAACGATCATCGCTCTGGAGTTCGCGCCAGGCCCGTCGGTATTCGTCCCTTGAATCGTTGTTCGGCCGGATGGAATCGACTGACGCTGTCTGAACGACAATTTAATGGCACTATCGAAGCGTCGCCCTATTTCAGTAACGCAACGGATGCACCGAACGCCGCGCGTTTCCGAAGTGTTTGTTGAGAACGAACGCGTCTGCCGCCTGGCTGGTCACTAAAAGGAGAAATTGGTTATGACGAAGTTCAAATTGATTGGAGCGATGGCGCTTTCGCTCATGATTGCGTCACCGGCAATGGCGGCGCACCAGAGGCATGACACCTACGGTCACGATCTGGCAGTGCAAGACTCGGTGCATTTCGGCTATGGCTCGGGCCAGTGCGGCTATCACTCCGGCCGTGGCGGCCTGTACGGAGACGGACTCTATCCCGACAATGTCTGTTCGGATGGTGGCTCGCATCTCATCGACTGATTCCTGAATTGACCTGTCGTAGGTGCGCGACCTCCTCGACAACGGGCTTTCTATAATCAGTTCCGCTTCGCTTCTCTCTCAATATTGTGAACGCCGAGCGGTACTACGACGCCTACATCCCCTCATGACGATAGTTGTGGAGTCTAGTATGGTGCGTAAGGAATATTTGAGCACTGCGCGGACACTACTGCGCATTGCTAGAAATGTGACCGACGGGGCGATTGCAAACCGGCTCAAGGCGCTTGCCGAAGACTACGAGCGGCGAGCTCAGGTGGGCGAGTTTGCAGAGTCGGCGAAAGGCCTATCGCCGGTCGCCGTTCGCAGCGATACGGCCGCCCGATTCAATTCCAGGTAGGGCGCGCGAAATCGGTTCGTCCCGCTGTCTTAAGACCCTCATCACTGTCGTGAACCGATTGTGGAGGTGTGAGTTGAGGAAATCTTGCGCTCTACCTAGTGCCCGCTTGTTGCGGTCGATCAGCTTTGCCGCGGTTTTTGTTTCGGCGATAGCGCTGCCCGTGTTTGGGCGCGATTTGGACGGACGCTACGCGGCTTCTCCACTTCACGATTGGTTTGAGCATCTGGCAAGCGGCAAAGGTCTCTGCTGCTCCTTTGCTGACGGCTACGTCGTGCAGGACGCAGACTGGGAAAGCAAAGACGGCCACTATCGGGTGCACGTGCCGAGGGTTGCAAATTCCAATGACGGAATCTGGGTCGATGTGCCGGACGATGCGGTGATTACCGAGCCTAACAGAGCGGGGCGCACCATGGTGTGGCCGTTCTACAGCGGTCAGGGGGTGTCGATTCGCTGCTTCATGCCGGGGAGCATGACCTAAGGCGCCGATTGCTGGCGCACCGCCGAAGCCTCGGGGGCAGAAAAGATGCGCGCGCTTCCTTTTGTTTTTGTCGCCGCAGTCGGGGTCTCTGGATTGTCGATGCTATCGGCGCGGGACGGCGGTTTGCCGTTTTCCGGAGCCGCGCTCCGCGAGATCGCCCGGATCGAAAACGAGATCGACAAGATCGAGTCGGAGGGCCTCATTCGCCTTGAGTCGTTGCCCGATAATCAGGTGCAGCAGATCGAGCTGCTGGGCAAGCTTCTCCTTTATGACAAGGAGCTCTCGGTAAACCGAAACGAGGCGTGCGCCTTCTGCCATATGCCCGAGGCTGGATTTACAGGGCCGATCGCGGAATTCAATCGCACCACAGGATCGTATCCCGGATCAGTCCGAACCCGATTCAGTGAACGCAAGCCGCAGACGCATGCCTATGCGCCGCTGTCTCCTGTTCTTCACTACAATGAAGGGCAGGGCGATCTGGTCGGGGGTAATTTTTGGGATATGCGCGCGACCGGCCGCCGGCTCGGCAATCCCGCGGCCGAGCAGGCCGAAGGGCCACCGACGAATCCGGTCGAAATGGGGCTGTCCGATTTTGCCTGCGCCGTTTACCGCGCCTCCAGGCGGCCGTATCGGGCGTTGTTTGAAAGCGTCTGGGGCGCCCAGGCGTTCGCAATCGACTGGCCGTCCGACACCGATGCGGTGTGCAACCGTCCTGGTCCGCCACCGGCCGACGATCCATCGCCGGTTCATCTCACGTCCGTGGACCGTGGACGCGCTGCCGCCACGTTCGACCAGATGGCGCAATCGATTGCCGGCTACGAGTCCTCGCACGAGGTGACGGCTTTCACTTCCAAATACGATGCTGTTCAGGCCGGAAAGTCGCAATTCACAGCGCAGGAACAGCAGGGATATGATTTGTTTCGCGGCAAGGCAAAATGCAACGAATGTCACCGTGACGGAGGGCCAGGCGAGGAGCCGATGTTCACGGATTTCACGGCGAGCAATATTGGGACACCCGCCAATCCAGATCTGCCCTTTTATGCTGAAGGCGAACCCGATGCCCGCGGCTATGTTGCCAACAAGCGCGGCCAGTCTTTCGTCGATCTCGGCGTCGGCGGTTTTCTAGCCGACGGTCATCCGCTCAGTCAGCCTTCGGCGGTTGATGCGCGCTGGAAACCGCTGGCGTCGCAGAACCTCGGCCGCTTCAAGGTGCCGACCTTGCGTGACGTCGACAAGCGGCCGATGCCCGACTTCGTCAAGGCATATGCTCACAACGGCTATTTCAAGAGCCTCAAGCAGATTGTGCACTTCTACAATACCCGCGATGTGCTTCCGCGTTGTGCGCCACACGACCCGCGCGAGGGCACGGGATGCTGGCCGGCGCCGGAAACGACCGACAATATGAACAAGAGCAAGGTCGGAAATCTCGGTCTATCGAGCGAAGAGGAGGACGCTCTGGTGGCCTTCATGCAGACCTTGACGGACGGATTTGTGCCAGCCGCGCGGCAGTAGATTCGGCCGGGCGGCCCCAGCGATATCCCTTTGCGGCTGTCCGAAGGGCCTCATCAATATTTTTGAAGCATGTCGGCCGGGAAGGTCGCGTCATCCGGTTGGCCATTATTCAAGTCGGTCCAAACGCATTCGACTTGATCGCCTTTGACGACATCGACGGTCATCAATGGCCCGCCGGAGCGTAGCTTAACGAGATCGCCTTGATGTAGTCGGCCGCCGATCGTCGCGTTGGCTGAGGAAACCGGGTCGGTGGGGGCGGACATGGCAGCGTGCGAGAACGGCAGACTTAGGACGACCGCCATTCCAGCGCCAACCATAAACTTCTTGCTCAAGCGCATCTGGAAACTCCTTTTTACCATAAGCGATAGGTGGGAATTCGATTGCGGGCCTTCTACTAAATTCCCTTTAACGAAACACGATCCCGCGCATCGTCATTCGGCGGGCGCGGGTGGCGGCTCGATGCTGGGATTGGCTTGATGCTTTTCTCCGAATAGCCGGATCTGCAGACGGTCGAGATAGAGATACACGACCGGGGTGGTGTAAAGCGTGAGGACCTGCGACAGCGCCAAGCCACCGACGATCGCATAGCCGAGTGGCTGGCGAATCTCGGAGCCGACGCCGGTCCCCACCATCATCGGCACGGCGCCCAGCAGCGCCGCCATCGTGGTCATCAGAATCGGACGAAAGCGCTTGATGCAGGCCTGATAAATCGCTTCCTCCGTGTTCAAGCCTTCGGTCTGCTCCGCCTGCAGCGCGAAATCGACAAGCATGATGCCGTTCTTTTTGACGATTCCGATCAGCAGGATGATGCCAACGATCGCGATGACGCTGAGATCAAAATGTGCGGCCATCAACAGCAGCAGCGCGCCGACGCCGGCCGAAGGCAGCGTCGAGATGATCGTGATCGGGTGGATCATGCTCTCATAGAGCATGCCCAGGATCAGATAGATGACGAACAGCGAGGCGAGTATGAGAATCGGCGTGCTCTTGAGCGATGCCCCGAAAGCCTGTGCGTTGCCCTGGAAACTCGTCTGCAGCGATAGCGGCGGGTGCAGCTCTGCTTCGACCGCGTGAATATTGTTTACGGCCTCGCCGATGGCGGCGCCCGGCGCAAGGTTGAACGAAATTGTCACCGACGGGAATTGACCCGTGTGGTTGACCACAAGCGGTGCGACTTTGATCGCGGAATCGACAAGCGTCGATATCGGCACCTGCTGTCCGCTCGATGACTTCACATAGATATTGCTCAGCGCATCGGGCGAATACTGGAACTTCGGACTGACTTCCAGAACGACGTGGTATTGCTGCAGCGTGGTGTAGATGGTCGAGACAATACGCTGGCCAAAGGCGTCGTCGAGCGTGTTATCGATCGTGTAGGGCAAGATGCCGTAGCTGGAGGCAACGTCGCGCTTGATGGTGATATCGAGCAGCGGCCCGGCGTTGAGCTGGTCGGTGGCTACATCGGTGACGGAGGGAAGTGCCTTGATCTTCTGATAGAACAAGTCCGTCCAATGGTTGAGCTCGCCGGGGTCGGCATCGTTCAGCGTGTACTGAAACTGCGTCTTGTTCAGCCGGGCGCCGATCGTGATGTCCTGGGCCGCCTGCATATAAAGCGTGATGCCCTGCACTTTGGCCAGGTTGGTGTGCAGGCGCGCCATGACCTCGTCGATCGGCCCGCGCTTGGCCTTGGGTTTGAGCTGAATGAACACACGGCCGTCGTTGAGCGTGTAGAGCCCACCGCCGGCGCCTGTCGCGGCGGCCACCGAGTCCACCGCCGGATCTTTCATGATGACATCGAGCATGGCTTGCTGGCGCTCGGTCATGGCCTGGTAGGAGATATCCTGCGCCGCTTCAGACTGGCCTATGATCAATCCGGTGTCCTGCTGGGGAAAGAAGCCCTTGGGAATGATGACGTAGAGGTACCCGGTCACAAGGACCGTGCCGAGCATCACCATCAGCGTGATGAAGCGGTGCCGTAACACGATCTTCAGGCCGGCCTCATAGAGGTGGAGCAAACCGTCGAAGCAGCGTTCCGAGAACCGGTAAAGCGGTCCGTGCTCGTGACTCTCCGGCTTGAGCAAATAGGCGCACATCATGGGTGTCAGGGTTCGCGAGATGACAAGCGAGAGCAGGAGAGCCACGCTGACAGTCATTGCGAATTCACGGAACAGAAGTCCGACATATCCGCTCATCAGGAAAAGCGGGATGAACACCGCGATCAGCGAGAAGGTGATCGCCACGACCGTGAAACCGATCTCGCCGGAGCCCTTCATGGCGGCGTCATACGGCGACATGCCTTCCTCGATATGCCGCGTGATGTTCTCGATTTCGACGACTGCGTCGTCGACGACAAATCCAACAGCGATCGACAAGGCCATCAGCGAGAGGTTGTCGAGGCTATAGCCCATCTCATAAAGAACCGCGAAAGTGCCGACCAGCGACAGCGGCACCGTCACGGCCGGAATAATGGTCGCCCAGAAGCTGCGCAGGAAAACGAAAATCACCATGACGACCAGCGCAACCGTCAGAATCAGCGTGAATTGTACGTCGTCGATCGACGCGCGGATGGTCTGGGTACGATCGGACACGACATCTATCTTGACGGCGGCCGGGATCGAGGCCTGGAGCACCGGCATCATCTTCTTGATCCGCTGCACCGTCTCGACGACGTTCGCGCCGGGTTGGCGCTGAACCGCCAGAATGACGGCTCGCTTGTTGTTCTCCCAGCCGGCGATCAATTCGTTCTGCCCCGCGCTGATGGCGCGGCCGATATCGCGGATGCGGACTGGCGATCCGTTACGATAGGCGACGATCAGGTCCGCGTATTTCTCGGGATCGAAGAGTTGGTCGTTGGTATTGAGCGTGAAGGTCTGACGTGGACTGTTGAGCTGGCCCTTCGGAAGGTCGACGTTCGCCTGGCCGAGCACTGTGCGGACATCCTCGAGGTTGATGCCGCGGGCTGCCAGCGCAGCCGGATCGACCTGCACGCGGACAGCCGGCTGTACCTGACCTCCGACGCCCACAAGGCCGACGCCCGAAACCTGCGAGATCTTCTGCATCAGAATGTTCTGCGCATAGGCGTCGACGGTGGTAATTGGCAGACTGTCCGAGGAAACGCCGAGCACCAGGATCGGCGTGTCGGCCGGATTGACCTTCCGGATCATCGGAGGATACGGCATGTTCTTGGGCAGGTACGCGGTCGCAGTCTGGATCGCCGAAAGCGTGTCGCTGACCGCGCCGTCCAGGTTGCGGCTCAATTCGAACTGCAGGGTAATCTGGGTGTAACCGAGCGCGCTCGAGGACGTCATCTGGGTGAGGCCGGGGATCTCGCCGAATTGCAGCTCCAGCGGCGATGCCACGGTCGCTCCCATGGTCTGCGGGTCGGCGCCCGGCAACTGCGCCGTCACCGTGACTGTCGGATAGTTGATGTTCGGCAGCGCCGCCACCGGCAGCAGCGGATAGGCGACAAGGCCGCCCACAAGCAACCCGACCATGGCCAGGATAGTGGCGATCGGCCGTTCGATGAAAGGTGCGGAGATATTCATGGGATCGGCGCCTGCATCGCGTCTTGGGCGGCTGCTTCCTCGGCAGCTTTGCCGTGCAATAGCGTGACGTGAGCGTCTGGCTGTAGCTTGTATTGCCCGTCGACCACGACCTGCTCGTTGGCATCGAGTCCGGAATCGATGAGCGCCTGGCCGTCGGTGATTTGCGCGACCTTGATCTGCTTGATCGCAACAGTGTCGTCAGGCTTGATAACCCAGACGTAAGGTCCTTTCGGGCCCTGTTGCACGACCGCTGCCGGAACAGTCAAGCCGTTGTGCCGCGTTTCAAGGAGCAAGCGCGCGTTGACCAGCTCACCCGGCCACAGCCGTTCGCCCTTATTGGAAAAATTCGCCTTGAGCTGGATCGAGCCGGTCGTCTGCAGTATCTCGTTGTTAACCAGGCCGAGCTCGCCTTCGTCCAGCTTGATCGTATTGTCCTGGTTGTAGGCAAGAACCCCGAGCGGCGCCTTGGCTTTTTCCTGTTGCAGTTGAATCTGCGGCAGCACGGTCTCGGGAAGTGTAAAGATCAGCGAAATCGGGTCGATCTGCGTGACGACGCACAAGCCGCTCGCAGTTGACGGGCTGATGATGTTGCCGACGTCGATCTGACGAATGCCGACCACGCCGTCAATCGGTGCGGTGAGCCGCGTATAGCTGAGCTGCACCTTGGAGGCCTCGATCAGCGCCTGGTCGGTCTTGATCGCTCCCTGCAGCTCACCCACTTGCGCATTCTGGGTCTCCATCAGCTGGGGTGTTGCCCAGCCTTGGTTTCCCAACTGATTATAGCGTTTTTGATTCGCCTGAGCGTTGGCGAGTTGAGCCTGATCGCGCTCCAACTGCCCGGTGTACTGGTCGATCATTGCCTGATAGGGGCGCGGATCGATTTGCGCAAGCAGATCGCCCGCATGCACTTTTTGGCCTTCGGTGAAGTTGATGCTGATGATTTGCCCCTGGATCTGGGCACGCACGACGTCGGTGTTGTACGCAATCACCGTTCCAACACCGACAAGATAGACCGGGACGTCATGTTGGGTAACGGTCGCAGCGACGACTGGCACCGGCGCCGGCGGAACTGGCGCAGCCTTGGCCTCTTCCAGTGCTCCAACGTGCAGCTGGTAAAACAGACCGCCGGCCGCGACGACAGCGGTCACTAAGGCGGCGGCAATGATGCCCTTCTTTTTCATGGTCGCTCTCGCTCGTTGATCAGGAATTGTTTACGGCACGGTGCCGATGGTCGCTGCGGCTCCCGCCCCTGGCGATACACTGGTCGTCGGCACCGCTGCCCAGGAGCTGACCCCGAGATTGTTGATCTCTGTGGAGTCCAGTGGAATTCCGGCTCGAGTGCTCGGCGTCGCGGACGGCGTTGAAGTTGAAGCCGATGACGAGGCAACGCTTGTTGCGCCCGAGCCGCACATTCCCGACAATCCTGCCGTTGTCGTCATTCCGGAGGTTGCCGATAATCCGGAGGTCGCGGATATTCCCGACGGCATTGCCGATGCAGCGCCAGTGCCGGATGTTGCCGTGGCCATTGTGGAGGCGGTCGCAGGCGGTGCGGCCCCATTCAACGTGACGCCACCACCATCATAGCTGGAGGGCGATCCGAACATTGCCGTTGTCGGAGTTCCCAAAGTCGAGCACGCCGTGCCGCCTGCGCCTGTCGGGTAGCTCGGCAGCGAACTGACTACAGGTGATGAGGGTACTGCAGCCCCCATCGGAATTCCGGTCCCGGCGACCGGTGTACCGGGATCGCTCCCAAGCGGCGAGGTAACGCCGAGCGGAGGCATGGTCGTGCCCATGCCGACCTGGCCGAATGCGGCGTTCCCATAATAGCAAGCGGAAAGCACCGCGATGATGAGCAACGGCCTCATGAAGGACTCCCTGGATGAGCGGGTCTAGCGCGACGATCCGACCGCGACGGATTTCCCGATCGTGCGGTGGATCGAACTCGTTATGCGATGTTTCGAACGCTTCATTGCATTCACTTCCATCAAGTCGGCATGGGGCGCTTGCACTTCGATTAAATAAGGATTCATGCTGCGTGCGTTACCGGACTAAAAGCTTCGGCTTTTCCGAATGGCACGGCGCCACCGGACCTAAGGGGCTTGTTCCACGAGATGGACGGCGGGCCGAGTGCCGTTCAGCGATATGCAAGCGTTCAGCGTTCTTCCGCGGGCCACGGCACCTCTTGATCCCGCGAGCGCCGGAACTTCGAGCTTGGCTTACTAACGACCTGCGATGCCGGGCACGAGGGTC